>Ga0307373_10005806_pt1 | contig 19968 bp, 17 predicted proteins | sample OX2MG_FD_202534 | JGI IMG/M metagenome (GOLD analysis project Ga0307373, IMG submission 202534) | Soil microbial communities from Risofladan, Vaasa, Finland - OX-2 | ecosystem: Environmental > Terrestrial > Soil > Coastal area > Acid sulfate soil | place: Finland: Risofladan, Vaasa | collected...
CAAGGCTTGACGGGGCACTAGCCGACGAATCCCCGTGGGATGGCCTTCCCAGGCCGTCTCCCCCGTGGGATGGCCCTCCCAGGCCGTCGTTCTCGTAGGATGGCCTTCCTAGGCCGTCGCGTTCCGTAAACGACCTGGGAAGGCCATCCCACAAAGGGCGTTGGAGCGTCACCTGCCCGATCCAAGGTTCGATTGACATGCCCGCTTGCAACGGTACGGTGAACAGGCCCAGGACCATTGCCAGCTTCCAGGCCGACTGCCGCAATTGGGCCGAACGGGGTGGACGAACCCGAAACACCACGGCCAACACGCCGATCAGACAAGTCGAGTGGATCAGGTAGGTTGCCAGGAGCGGCACCAGTCGCTCGAAAAGCTCAGCGATCATTTTGGCGCTCCCGTTGCCGGATCAGTTGCTTGAGCTTCGACAATTCGTCGGGTGTCACGTCGCACTCGTCCAGGAGATGGCTTACCAGCTCCGTGACATCGCCCGCGAACAGCCGTTCGACCAGATCGGCCACCATCGATCCGCGGACCTGGTCCCGCTCGACCAGCGGACGATAGATGAAGGTTCGCCCGTCGCGGCGATGGTCGACCAGGCCCTTGCGCTCCATTTTGGTGAGCATGGTCGCGATCGTGGTGTAGGCCAGCGGCCGGCCGGGCTCGAGCTCCTGCCGCACCTGGGCGACCGTCGCCTGGCCGCGACGCCAGAGGGCCTGCATGATCGCGAGTTGTACCGTGGGGAGCTTTGGCATGGCGAAGTCTCGATTGAACTACTATGGTAATACTAATTAGGTAATAGTTTGTCAAGGGTGGCGCCTCAAGAAAAAACAACGGCTCGCTCAAAGGCGAGGATCGTCGTATCGGGTTCTGTAGGGAACGCCCTCCGTGGCGTTCGGAGGAGTTGGCGCGACGTCATCTGGCAGGACACAGCACGCCACGGAGGGCGTTCCCTACAGAGATAAGCAGGCCGTTGAAAAAAACGCCCTTGCGCCAGCCATGGCGCGCCGTTATGCATCGAACTCCGCTAGGGCGGCCATCAACTCGCCGAGAATCATGGCGGTGGCGCCCCAGATGCGGTGCCGTCCCGATTGGATGTGGGGAGCGGTGAATTCGACCCCGTGCTGGCGACGCGCGTGCCGGCCGTGGTGCGACGGGTCGCAAACGAGTGCCAACGGAACTTCAAGAAGCTCGGCCACTTCGTCGCGATTGGGCTTCCAATCGGGCCGTTGGCTCACGGACGCCACCCAAGGGAAGATGAGGAATTCGGTCACGAACACGTAGATCGGCGTCAGTTGGCCCAGCAACCGCACGCCGTCGGCCGGTACGCCCAACTCTTCTTCCAACTCACGCAGCGCGGCGTGCTGCACCGATTCTTCGGGTTCGATCAAGCCGCCGGGCAGACTGATCTGGCCGGCGTGCGTCGCCATATCGGCCCTACGAACCGTGAGCGGCAAGTGCCACTTCCCGTCGTGCGAATAGAGCAGCGCCAGCACGGCGGCAGACCTTACCCGGTCGCTGGGAGGGCCCGCGTGCCGGCCATAGCACAATTCCGGCTCGAACCGCCGCTGCGCGGCGCGGCCGGGCAATGCCGACGCGGCCAGGCGCGCGGCGAGAAGCTCTGGTAAGACATCGCTGGTCATCGGCGCGGCATCCGTCATTCGTCCGAGACGTCAAGGGCCTCTTTCCCCGCGCGCGTCGTCAAGGCGGTGTACACGTTCACGGCAATTTCGTTCTTGATGAAACGGACTGAGCCGTCGCCCAGCAAGTGCATCGCCCCGCCGGGGTGCATGCTCGAAGGCCCCCAGAGGCAATCGATTCCCTGTCCGCCCGAGGGATAATAGGGCGTGTAGTTGAGCGAGATGACCAGGTCGGAAAAGGTCGACGAGTTGGGATCGTAGATCAGGGCCGAGATCGCGGCCGTGCCGCCGTCGATCCAGACGGAGGCGTCCGGCTCGCGCGTCTCGGCAAGAAAGAACGTGTGCGATGAACCATCGCGCAAGTCGCGCGGCCGCGTATTGGACTGCCAGTAAATGGCCCCGTCGGGCTCCAGCCATAGCTTGTCGATCGTCGTCGCGCCCAAGGCCACGTAGTTCCGGATGGCAAACTTTCCGAACGGCGCGTAGCGAGGCTCCCGGCTGATCACCCCTCCCGAAAACGAAGGACAACGGTAGAGCGGAATCGTCGACTTCGCCGCGGCCTGGTTTTCAGGGGCCAGCGAAGAGACGTTGTAATTCACCAGGTTGTGGAGCGCGGACTGCTCCAAATCGGGCAAGATCAAGCTGGCCCAACTGTGCAAGTGGTCGTTGAGCGGGTTGGCGTTCCACACGCCTTCCATGATGTCGCTGGTCGAGCTGGGCGGATAGACGAGTTGGCGGTTCTCGTATTCATGCAGCGCCAGGCCGATCTGTTTCAGGTTGTTGCGACAGGAGGTGTTCCGCGCCGATTCGCGGGCCGATTGCACCGCCGGCAACAGAATCGCGACGAGCATTCCGATGATGGCCATGACCACCAACAACTCGATCACCGTAAACCCGCCGCGAATGCGATGAATGGACGGCATGGAATGCGCTCCTACTTGATTCAGTGGTGGACGACCAGCCCAGGCAAGTCGCGTTCGAGCTGAAGGGTTCCCTCGCGAGTGGTCCGCGCACCGTGTAGATTGACGCTTTTCAAGCTTGCCAGGCCCTTGAGTCGCGCCAGCCCCGCGTCGGTGATTTGGGTGTCGCTCAGGCCAAGCGTTTTAAGCTTCGCCAGGCTGTCCAGGTTGGCCAGACCCTCGTCAGAGACCTTGGTGCGGCCCAGGTAGAGCGTGCGCAGTTCGGCGCATTCTTTCAAGTGGGCCAAACCCGCGTCGCCGACGGCGGAGTCGAAAAGCGCGACCGTTTCCAGCTCCGGGAAGCGAGCGAGGTAGGCAAGGTCGCCGTCGGCGACTCGCGTACCGCCGAGGCCAACCTCGACGACGGGGCCGCCGTGGCGGCGGTCGTCGCGCTTTACCGTGCCGCCGAGTCGCTCGATGGCGGCGATTGCCTCGGCTTCGTCAGGACTCACTCGGGGCGCACAGCCGAGCTGGCTGCAGCCGAGCACCAGGCCCAACAATGACGGCAAATGAGCGCGCATGGCAGATCAACGCCAATACCCCTACTCACCGTAACAGAAACTGCGAAAATGGAAAGAAGCGGGCGCAAAAAATGTTCGGCGACGCAGCGAAGCTCACATCTTTTGGATCAATTCCAGGCAGATCTCCCGCACTCGGGCCGGGTTGACGTTGGGGTTCTTCTTCTTGGCCAGACCCACAAACGCGCCCGCGGCCTGCAGCTTGCCCCCCTGCACGTCGGCAACCAGCTTGGGGTTCGCTTTCACCAGCTCCCGGCAAAGCTCGAAAAGCGCCGATTCATCGACCTTTTCGATCCCCAGCACCCCCATTGCCGCCGAAGCCGACTTGCCGGAGCCGATCATTTCCACCAACACTTCGCGCCCGCGGGTGGTATCGACCTCGCCGGCCCGCACCTTGGCGAGCAGTTCGGCGAGCGCCGGAGGACGCACGGGGAACTGCTCGATTTCGGTGCCCCGCTCCTTCAGCTCGCGCAACACGTCCTGCTGCACCCAGTTGCTCGCCAGCTTGCCGTCGCCGCAAAGCTGCGCCAGCTCGATGTAGTAATCGACCAACGCCCGCCCCTTGTTGACTATCACGTCGCTGTCGTAGGGGCTGATGTTGTACGTTAGTTCGAGACGGCGCCGCAGATCGGCCGGCAGCTCGCCCAAACCCGCGTGGACCGCCTCGATCCGCTCTTCCGTCACCGTGACGGGCACCAGGTCGGGATCGGGGAAGTAGCGGTAGTCGCTCGATTCCTCTTTGTGCCGCTGTCCTCGGGTGACCAACTCGACGTCGTCCCAGCCGCGGGTTTGCTTGGGCACGTCGCCCAACCGCCGACCTGTCTCCTTCCAGACGTCGAATTGCCGCTGGGCCTCGTAGACCAACGCCCGCTCGACCGCCCGGAAGCTGTTCATGTTCTTGATCTCGACGATGGGCGTCGGGGTCCGCCGGCCGTCGTCGGCATGCACGTGCAAATTGACGTTCGCATCGACCCGCAGGCTTCCCTCTTGCATGTTGCAGTCGCTCACGGCCAGGTACGTCAAGAGCAGTTTCAGCTCGTTGAGGTACGCGCCCGCCTCCTGCGGCGATCGCAGGTCGGGCTGCGAAACGATTTCCAAGAGCGGAGTGCCTGCGCGGTTGAGATCGATCTTGCTGTCGGCGGCGCCGGCCTGCTCGTCGTGCATGCTCTTGCCGGCGTCCTCCTCCAGATGGGCCCGTATGATACCCACCCGTTTTGGCTCGAATCGTCCCTTGGGATCGCTGATTTCCAGGTAACCGTTGGAGCTGAAGGGGAGGTCGTACTGGCTGATCTGGTAGCCCTTGGGCAGGTCGGGATAGTAATACTGCTTGCGGTCCCACTTGGTGAACCGCGCGATCTCGCAGTTCAGCGCCACCGCCGTGCGCAGCGCCAGCTCGAACGCCCGGCGGTTCATCACTGGCAAGGTGCCGGGCATGCCGGTGCAGACAGGGCAGGTCTGCGCGTTGGCGGGCGCGCCAAACGCGGTGCTGCACGCGCAGAACAGCTTGGTCCGCGTTAAGAGCTGGACGTGGACCTCCAGGCCTATCACGATGTCGTAGGGTTGCGTCATGGGAAGAAGCTTGCTGGCGACGACGAGCGAACCCCCCGTCGCACGATCCTACAGTGCGGGCCTCCGCCGGTGCCAATCGGTGGCCTGCTGGAACATGTGCGCGCCGCGCAGCAGCCGCTCTTCCTCGAACGCGGGCGCTTGCAACTGCAATCCAATCGGCAGATCTCCCCTACCAAACCCACACGGAAACGCGATGGCACCGATTCCAGCCAGGTTGGCGCTGACGGTATAGAGATCGACCAGGTACATGGCCAATGGGTCGTTCGATTTCTCACCCAGCTTGAAAGCGGGGCTCGTGGTCACCGGACCGACGATCAGATCGACTTGCTCGAAGGCCCGGTCGTAATCCTGGCGGATGAGCCGGCGCACCTTGAGCGCCTTGACGTAGAACTTGTCGTTGTAGCCGGCGCTCAGGGCGTAGGTGCCAAGGATGATCCGGCGTTTGACTTCCGGACCGAAGCCCTCGGCGCGACTGCGGCGGTAGAGCCGAACCAACGGCGTATCGAGCTGTGCGACGGCCTGGTGCCCGCCGGCTGCCTCCAGCAACGCGGCCTCGGCGGCCAATTCGGTCTGCGATGCGCGCTCGTCCGCGCGGTGGCCATAGTGGACGCCGTCGTAGCGAGCAAGGTTGCTGCTGGCTTCGCAGGGGGCGATGATGTAATAGGCCGCCACGCCGTACTTGGCGTGCGGCAGTGAAATCTCCTTGATCTTTGCGCCCAGCGACTGGTAGACCTTCAACGCCTCGCGCACCGCCGCTTCGACTTGGGCTTCGAGTCCCTGCCCAAAATGCTCTCGGGCCAGTCCGAGCGTCAAGCCCGCAAGCGGCCGCGTGACGCTCTCGGTGTACCTCGGCACCGGCCGATCTACCGACGTGGAGTCGAGCGAGTCGTGGCCCGCCAGCGCCTCCAGGGCCAGCGCGCAATCCTGGGCGGAATGCGCCAAGGGGCCGACCTGGTCGAGACTGCTGGCGAAGGCCACCAGGCCGTATCGGCTGACGCGGCCGTAGGTCGGCTTCAAGCCCGTGACGCCGCACATCGCGGCCGGTTGTCGAATTGAACCGCCCGTGTCGGTGCCGATCGACAATGGCGCCATCGACGCGGCGACGCAAGCCGCAGCCCCGCCGCTGGAACCGCCAGGCGTGCATCCGAGGTCCCAGGGATTGCGGGTCTTTTGGAAGGCCGAATTCTCGGTCGAGCCGCCCATCGCAAATTCATCGAGGTTCGTGCGGCCGATCAGCACTGCGTCAGCCGATTTGAGCCGCGCGACCACGGTCGAGTCGTAGGGGGCGACGAAGTTTTCGAGCATGCGCGAGCCGCAAGTGGTCAGTTCGCCCTTGCTGGCAAGGAGATCTTTCACCGCCACCGGCAGCCCGCCAAGTCGGCCCAGCGGCTCGCCACGTCGTCGCCGCTCGTCGACCCGTTCGGCCTGGTCCAACGCGCCCTGCTCGTCAACTCGCAGGAACGCACCCACACGCCGGTCGTGCGCGGCGATGCGGTCGAGGTGCGCTTGGGTGACCTCCACCGAGGTGACCTTGCCGGCACCCAGTTGGGCCAGGAGCTCGGTGGCGCTTGAGTCAATCAACGACATGGCCTACTCCCCGAGCACCGCCGGCACCAGGTAAAACTCGCCGTCGGTGTGAGGGGCGTTGGCCAACATCCGCGCGCGGTCGAAACTGGGCCGAGGTTCGTCGTCGCGGAAGACGTTGGAGATTTGCACCGCGTGGGCCATGGGCTCGACGTCGTCGGTTTCAATCTCGTTCAAGAGCTCGATGTACCCGACGACCTGACCCAATTGCGCGGTCAAAGTCTCCAGTTCCGCTTCGGTCAGCTTGAGGCGGGCCAGGAGCGAGACTTTTTCGACTTCGACACGAGTGAGGCTCATTTCTTGGCGCCGGCCTTGGTGTTGCCCTTGCCTTTCGACGTGGAATCGTCGCTGGAGGGGAGCTTGAAGGGGGCGGCCTTGACAAGCTTGGTCACTGCGCCGCTACGCAGGCACTGGGTGCAAACCCTCGCCGTCTTGTTGGTTCCTCGAACCGTGATTCGCACCCGTTGCAAATTGGGCTTGAATTGCCGCCGGCTGATTCCGGTGACCTTCGTCCCCACCCCGCCCAGGTACTTCGCCTTGCCGCGGGTCGTGACCGAATTGCCGATCTGGGGCGCCTTGCCGCACACGTCACATGCCTTAGGCATGAAAAAGCTCCGCAAAACCACTGTGAATTCGAAACCGCCAGTATAGCGGCCGGCTCAAATCACGCAACCCGCACTGTTACGACACCACCCCCGCGAGGTCCTACGGTACTGCGGCGATTCCACGCCCCTCGACGACACGCACGATTTGATCGGTCTGTACGTCGCGCAACTCCTCCACAGCGCCCGAGGGCCAGCGGATCGTGACCGTTTCCAGCACGGTCAAATTACCCAACCCGAAGTGGATTCGCGGATCGCTCGAAGACAGATAGCTCGAGGCGGGCGATACCTCGCTGATCCAGATTTCGTTGCCCGCGCGCGCGGTAATCCGAGCGCCGTAGGCGAACGTGTTCGGACCGGTCCCCCGCAGGTCGAACTTGATCCAATGGTTCTCCGTCAGCGAGCGGTTCTCGAACAACAGCGGCGGGCCTTCGTAGTCGACGATCAGCACGTCGACTCGCCCGTCGTTGTTGAAGTCAGCCGTGGCCGAACCGCGACCGACGATGAGTTTGGCCAGCGCCGGATCGAGGACGGGCACGAGATCGACGAAACGGCGGCCCGACTCGTTGCGGAACAGCATCGTCGCCTGCCGCAAGCTTTCCCCCGCGTTGAGCTCCCCGGCATTGTCGTAGACGTGGCCGTTCACGTAACAGATGTCCGGCCATCCATCGTTGTCCATGTCGAGCCACTTGGCTCCGAAGCCAAGTCGGTTGCAGGTGGCAAGCCTGATACCGGTTTGATTGCCGACCTCCGTTAACAAATGGGTCCTCAGGCCGTTACCCTTGTTGACGTAAATGTCGTGACGAAACAGGGCGAAGCAATTGTCTTGGAAATCGGTGACGGTCAGGTCCAATAAACCGTCGCGATCGAAATCGGCCCAATCGGCACCCATGGCCGCCATCGGTGCCATAGTGTGCCCCACCGCGCAGCCGAACTCGGCGCCGATGTTCTTGAACTGCATACCACCCAAGTTATACATGAATTCGGCGCGCGTGCCGTCGTTGCCGATGTAAAAGTCTTGCTTGTTGTCGTCGTCGACGTCGCTGAACGCCAGTACCAGCGCCACGCCGTTGGTGTCCTTCATGCCGGCTGATTCCGGCACCAATTCGAAGCCCCCGTGGCCGGTGTTGTGCCAGATCTCGCCGAATTCAGGCGGGTACTCCTTGGGCGGGCAACCGGAGCGCATGCCTCGCGTCAGTTCGCAATACTGTTTCGAATCGGGACCAAACACGACGTAGTTTAGAATCACCAGGTCGAGATGGGCGTCGCCGTCCAGATCCATGAAGCCCGCGCTGGAGCCCCAATGCCCATGGTTGGACAGGTCCAAGCCTGCCTGAGTGGTCACCTCGACAAAGGTCCTGCCCCCGTCGTTGCGGAACAGCGCCAGGCGGTGAATCCCGGTCAGCAACACGTCGAGCCAGCCATCGCCGTCGAAGTCGCCAACCGCCACTCCGGTCCACCGGGAATCGCGGTCGCCAGTCGACCGGCTACCGTCGCGTATCCGATCGGCACCCTCGGGTTCGACGTCCAGGTTATTAACTGCCACATCGGTCGAATCGACCTCCGCCGACACCAACCCGGAGGTCGCCGTCACGTCGTCGAATTGGCTGCCGCCATTATGGTAGAGCTGCGCGTGCGGACGGGCGACAAGCAACACATCTTGAAGCCCGTCGTTGTCGTAGTCAAACGTCGCACATCCGCAGCCGAATGCTTCGGGTGAACGCATCGGTCGCGGCTGTTGTGGCCAAACGTACTGTAAGCCACGCTCCTGAGCCACCTCGGCGAAATGGACGCCGCCGGTCTCAATCGTGGGATGGGTGGGAGTGACGGAAGTGACCGGAGTGGTCGCAAGCGACAAACTGTTGAAACGACTGCCGCAGCCGGCGAGTTGAAGGCCCACAAGGCAGGTTCCTACAACCAGGCAGAGGCCCCCGGCGCAAATCCAGGCGCGGGCCCCTCCCCGACGAACATGGGCCTCCCGCGCCGCGGCGTCATCGGATCCTCGGTTGCCGAGGTTTCCCGGAGCGGTAAACGACATCCGACGTGTCCCACGTTGTAGAAGGGCAATTTATCCCTTGTACCGCCGCCGCGCGGACTTTGCAAGGGGACGACGCCCTTGTGTTTGGGTGGTGGTCGTGAATCTGTAGGGTTCCTGGCCGCGTATAGTATATAATGCGACCTGCAAGGACATCCGCCAATGTTGAAGTACAACCCATGAAGAAAAGCCATTGCGGATGCCCCGGCGCCGTGCCTCCCCCCCGCACCCGGCGTGAATTCCTGGCCACGACGGCCGGCGGTTTCGGGATGATGGCCCTCACCGGGCTGATGGGCCAAAGGGCTTGTGCCGCGCCTGCCGCGGGCACAGACGCGCCGCATTTCGCGCCGCGCGCGAAGCGGGTGATTTTCTGCTTCATGGACGGCGGCCCCAGCCATGTCGATACCTTCGATTACAAGCCTGCCTTGAAAGAACGGCAAGGGCAGGCTATTGGCGACGGGGCCGTTTCGAAGCTTTCGCAGAGCGCGGCCGGCCGGGTGTGGCTGGGAAGCCCCTGGGAGTTTCGTCAGCGCGGAGAAAGCGGCCTGTGGGTGAGCGATCTCTTCCCGCGCCTCGCCGGCCTGGCCGACGAGTTGTGCGTGGTTCGCTCACTGGTCGGGAAGCAGCCGTTGCACGGCCAGCAGGCGCTGCTCCTGCACACGGGCCGCGTGACGGGGGGCGGCCCCAGCTTCGGCTCGTGGATTCTCTACGGTCTGGGGACCGAGTCGGCCGAGTTGCCGGGCTACGTTTTGCTGAACAACGACTGGATCCCCAACGGCGGCTACGAGAACTTCGCCAGCGCGTTCCTGCCGGCGACCAACTCGGCAACGCTCCTGCGAGCGAAGGGGATGCCCGTCGACAACATTCTGCCGGCCGACTCCCCGGCGATCCAGCGACGGAAGCTGGACCTCTTACGCGGGCAGGACGAGGACCTGGCCCGCGCCGCGGGCGAGGCCGATCCGATCGAGTCGGCCATCCAGAACTACGAGACGGCCTTCCGGATGCAGGCCGCTGTTCCGCTGATGGCCGACGTTTCGAACGAGACGGCCGAGACCCGCGCGCTGTACGGCTTGGACAGCACGAACGATTACCAGAAGCATTACAGTCTCCAGTGCCTGCGCGCCCGGCGGCTGATCGAGGCCGGCGTGCGGTTCGTCGAAATCACGTGTCCCCTGACGCACGCCAACAACTCTCCCTGGGACCAACACGGCAACCTCAAGAAATACCATGAGGAAAATGCGCTGATCACCGAGCAGGCCCTGGCCGCGCTCATCATCGACCTCAAGCGACGTGGCCTGTTGGACGACACGATCGTCCTTTGGGCGGGCGAAATGGGCCGCACGCCGCACACGCCGGCCGTAAGCGACACGTGCGGCCGCGACCACCATGTGAACGGCTACAGCATTTTCCTGGCCGGGGGTGGCTTCAAGGGCGGAATGGCCTTCGGCCAAACGGACGAGTTCGGCAACACCGTCGTCGCCGACGAGCTCACGATCCACGACATCCACGCGACGATCCTGCACCAGATGGGCCTCGACCACGAGCAACTCACGTTCCGCTTCGGCGGCCGCGACGTAAGCCTCACCGACGTCCACGGCCGCGTGGTGCGCGAGCTGTTGGCCTGATCGATAGCGGAACTCGTGAGAGTTCCGATTTGCGCCCCACAGTCCGAGAAAACCTGTTTCGCGTGCTTCGGTCGCCGGAAATCACGCCGCCAGCAAGTTGCAACTCCGCGCAAGTCGATTAGAATCCTTTGGTATCCCAGCCCGGACGCTAACGACGTCGCACTGCGCCCGACCGTCCACCGCGTCCGCCCGACGTCTCAGAGCACAAGGGGAGCCTCCGTGGCCATCGGAGTCCGTTGCACGTGTGGTCAGTCGTACCAACTGAAGGACGAGTTGGCGGGCAAGCTGGTCAAATGTCCGGCCTGCGGGGCCGAGCTTCGCGTGACTGCCCCCGAGCGCCGTCCGCAAGCCGACACGGCGTTCGATCGCGACAAATTCCTCTTGCGTCAGAAACACCTTGCAATCGACGAGAAGTATTACGTCTGGGACGAAGAGGGGCGAATGCTCCTGTTCGTCGAGCGTCCCGTGTTCCTCCTCCGGGCGATCCTGGCGCTGCTGGTCGCCGTGGTCGCTGCGGTGGTGTTCCTCATCGCCGCGATCGCCCTAGTCACCGTCCTTGACCCGGAGTCGAAAGTCCTGGTGCTCGTGGTCGGTATCTCCCTCGTCGTGTGTGGCGGGTTCGCCGCGCTGGCCTTATGGACTCTCATGATGCCGAAGCGGCACGTCAGTTTTTATCGCGACGACTCTCGTCAGGAGCGTCTGCTCGAGATCCTGCAGGACAAAAAATTCTGGCTCTGGAAGGCGACGTACTCGGTCCGCGACGCCGCCGGCATTCCTTTGGCCAACTTGCACAAGAACTACTTGTACAGCATTTTTCGTAAGCGTTGGGACTGTATTACCCCCGACGGCGCGACCGTCTGTGTGGCTCGCGAAGATTCGCTTATCTTGTCGCTCCTACGGCGGTTCATCGGGCCGTTGTTCGGCGTATTGAGGACGAATTTCGTGATCATGGCCGCCGACACCGACCGGGTGATCGGCGAGTTCAATCGTAATTTTACGATCCTGGACAAGTACGTGCTAAACCTCAATCACGACCCCCAGCGAACGCTCGACCGGCGCATCGCCTTGGCCTTGGGCGTGATGCTCGATACAGGCGAAAAGCGTTAGGTCGATCAATCGTTTGATTCCTTGCCACCATGGACGACACGAACCAAGCGGGATCTTTAGAACACGGCGCACGACTGCCGAACGACGAGCCGATCCTGATCACTCAGGACGAGTTGGCCGATGATTCGGCTGAGACGCGTGTCGATTTCGAGCGGGGCATGTCGCACGCGCCGTCAGTCACCATGGCGTTGATTTCGGCGAACGTCGCCGTTTTCGCCTGGGAATGGTTCGGCGGTGCGCTGGCCAACCAACAAGCACTGATCGCGGCCGGCGCCCTGAACCGCGCCGAGGTCGAACACGGGCAGTTTTGGCGGCTTGCGACGTCGATATTCCTGCATGCCGATCCGTCACACCTGGTGGGCAACTGCGTGGTGCTCTACATCGTGGGGATGGCGTGCGAGCACGCCTATGGGAAATCGCGGACTTTGGCGGCGTACCTGTTCAGCGGCCTGGCCGGCTCGTGCTTGAGCGTGTTGCTCGAGGCTGGGCCGTGCGTTGGCGCGTCGGGAGCGATTTTCGGGCTTCTCGGCTGTGTGGTCGTGTTCCTTCGGCGCTACCGACATGAGTTTTACGTCCGCGACGCGCAAATCGGCGTCGTGCTTGCGGTTTGGGCCCTGTACCAACTTGCCAGCGGGTTCTTCGATCCGCGGACGGCCAATATGGCGCACCTTGGCGGCCTGATCGTCGGCTCTTCGGCCCCAATGATTCTTAGGCCTCGCTTGCTCGGAACATCGCCGTCAATAATACTTGTCTGAAACCGCTCAATTCCAGCCTCGAATTAGGGTTCCCCGATTCATGCAAAGCAAAGCCACCACGGTCGAGCAGTACCTCTCTGAAATTCCTCAAGATCGGCGCCAGGCCATTGAAGCCGTGCGCAAGGTGATCCTCAAGAACCTCGACAAGGATTACGAGGAGGGCATGCAATACGGCATGATCGGGTACTACGTGCCGCACCGCGTGTACCCGGCCGGCTACCACTGCGACCCCAAGCAGCCGCTGCCATTCGCCGGCCTGGCATCGCAAAAGAACCACATGTCGCTGTACCTGATGTGTGTCTACGGTGGGGGCAAGCTCTTGAAGTGGTTCGAGAGCTCGTGGGCGAAAAGCGGCAAGAAGCTCGACATGGGAAAGAGTTGCGTGCGGTTCAAGAAGCTCGAAGACCTGGCGCTGGATGTCATTGGTGAGGTGATCAAGCGCGTGCCGGCGAAGAAGTACATCGAGTACTGCGAAGCGGCGACAAGGTCGCCCCGGAAGCCGGCAAGAACGAAGGGTGCAGCGAAATCGGCGAAGCCGGCGAAATCGACGAATAAAGCCTGACATGGATGGCCGAACGCCGGCCGTTGATCGAGGGGTGCCAAAGAGGTTGAGGCGGCGCGAGCATCATGCCAATTCGCCGCGCCGCAGCTTGCGATATTGATCGAGGGCCTCGAAGATGATCCGCGTCGCTTCGGCGGGGCCCATGAAGTCGTCGATCTCCACCTGCTTGTTCTCCAGGATCTTGTAGTCCTGAAAGAACCGCTTTACTTCCCTGAGAGTGTGCTCGGGCAGTTGTTTGTGGTCGCTGTATTGCGTTACGGCCGGGTCGTGAATGCTGACGGCGATGATCTTGTCGTCGATCCCCTTGTCGTCGCGCATGCGCATCACGCCAATCGCGCGCGCCTCGACAATGGTCAGCGGGTGGACCGGTTCCTGGCCCAGCACCAAGGCGTCGAGCGGGTCGCCGTCGTCGCAATAGGTGCGCGGGATGAACCCGTAATTGGCCGGGTAATGCACCGAACTGTAGAGCACGCGATCGAGCTTGAGAAAGCCGGTGGACTTCTCCAACTCGTACTTGTTCTTGCTCCCGCTGGGGACCTCGATGACCACCGGAAACGAGCTTTCGATCAATTCGTCGTCGATGTAAACATCGTGCCAGGCGTGCATGAGCTTCAATAATCCCGCCGGTTGGTCCTGCCTTGCACTCGACCCGGTAATCCTTGAATCCGCAAGAATCCCTCGGCGTCGGTCTGGTTGTACGACCCGCCCCCTTCCATACTGGCGATCCCTTCATCGTACAAGCTGCGCGGGCTCAAACGCCGGGCGACCATCAGGTTCCCCTTGTAGAGGTTCAAAGTCACTTCGCCCGTCACGTGTTTTTGGGCCTCGCGGATGAAGGCCATCATGGCGTCCATCTTGGCATGGTACCAGAAGCCGTAGTAAACCATCTCGGCGACTTCGGGGGCGAGCCGGTCGCGGAGGTGCGTCAAGTCGCGGTCGAGCGTGATCTGCTCGACTACGCGGTGTGCGTCGTAGAGGATCGTCATGCCCGGCGCTTCGTAGACGCCGCGGCTCTTCATTCCCACGAAGCGGTTTTCGACAACGTCCACCCGGCCCACGCCGTTGCGCCCGCCGATCTGGTTCAACTCCTTGACGATCCCAATGGCATTCAAGCGGCGGCCGTTCACGCTGACCGGGACCCCCGACTCGAAGGCAATCGTCACCGGCTCGATCTTGTCGGGCGCCTCTTGTGGCGAGACGGTCATACCGAACTCGACCAGCTCCACGCCATTCACCGTGAGCTCCTCGAGTTTGCCCGCCTCGTAGCTGATGTGAAGGCAGTTCTCGTCGGAGCTATAGGGCTTGGCGGCCGACGCCTTGACGGGGATCTTTTTCTCGTCGCAATAGGCGATCAACTCCTTGCGGCCGGGAAACCATTTACGGAACTTCTCTCGCCTCCAGGGGGCGATGACTTCGATGGCCGGCTCCAGCGCCTCGGCGGCGAGCTGAAAGCGGCACTGGTCGTTTCCCTTGCCCGTGGCGCCGTGGGCAAAAGCGTCGGCCCCAACTTCGCGTGCGATTTGCAAGCAGGCCTTGGCGATCAAGGGACGGGCGATCGATGTGCCCAACAAGTAGATGCCCTCGTATTTGGCCTGCCACTGCAAGACGGGGAAGGCGAATTCGCGGCACAGCTCCTCCTGGACGTCGACGATCCGGGCCGATTTGGCGCCACAGCGTTTGGCCTTGTCGAGGATCGCTTGCCGGTCCTCGCAGGGTTGGCCGAGGTCGACGTAGACCGCGTGGCACTCGTAGCCTTCGTCCTGGAGCCAACCGAGAATGACCGAGGTATCGAGACCCCCGGAGTAGGCGAGAACGCAGCTTGGCATGGGAGGACGCAGCTAAAAGTCAAAAGTGGAAAGTTAAAAGTAGGAAGAACTTTCCCCGCCTACCGCACGCTCATGTCGCAACTCATACCGCCGGCGGCCGGCAGGTACGCGCTTTTCACGTAGTCCATCACCATCCGGTGCGCGCTGAATCGCCAGGCGAGCGAACTAATCGAGTTCATCATCCGTTGGATCCAGTGCCGCGGCAGACCGTCGACGTCATGGTCATAATAGAGCGGAATCACCTGTTCTTCCAGTACCCTGAAGAGATCGGCGGCGTCGCGATGGTCGTTGATTTCGTCGGAGACGTGGCTGGTTCCCTTTCCGATGGCGAAGCCGTTGGCCCCGTCGTAGGCTTCGGCCCACCACCCATCGAGCACTGAGAGGTTCAATCCGCCGTTGAGCACGACCTTTTCTCCGCTGGTGCCCGAGGCTTCCAGCGGCCGGCGCGGGTTGTTCAACCAAACGTCGACCCCTTGCACCAGGTGCCGGCAGACGTTGATGTCGTAGTCCTCGACGAAGGCCACGCGGCCGGCCAACTTCGGGTCGTGCCGCAGGTTGGCGATTCGCTTGATGAGCTGCTTGCCCGGCTCGTCAGCCGGGTGGGCCTTGCCGGCGAAGATGACCTGGATCGGACGTTGCGGATCGTTGATCAGATCGTAGAGTCGATCCATGTCGGCCAAGAGCAGGTCGGCCCGCTTGTAGGTGGCAAAACGCCGCGCGAACCCGATCGTGAGCACGTTCGGGTCGAGCATGTTGCGGGCGGCTTCGACGGTTTCGTCGCTCTCGCCGCGGCGGCGGCACTGCCGGCTGATACGCCGGCGAACGAAGGCCAACAGCAGGTTCTTCAGCGCGTAGTGCGTTTCCCACAGCTCGCCCGGATCGACGTGGTGGATTCCTTGCCAGACCTCCGGCTCGCCGATCCGCTTGAACCAGTTGACCTCGAAGTTGCGGTCGTACAATTGCTGCATTTGCCAGGCGAGCCAACTGGGCGTGTGGACGCCGTTGGTGATGTGGCCGATGGGAATCTCCTCTTCGACCCGCCACGGCCAGAGGTGGGCCCACATGCGGCGGCTGACATAGCCGTGCAGCGAGCTGACGGCGTTGGCCTTGCGTGAAAGTTTCAACGCCAAAACGGTCATGCAAAATGTTTCGCCGCCGTTGTGCGGCTCGACCCGGCCCAGGCCCATGAGCTGGTCCTGGGAGATACCCAACTGGTCGCGTAACGGACCCAGATGTTCTTCGATCAGCCCGGAATCGAAGCGGTCGTGACCGGCCGGCACGGGCGTGTGCGTCGTGAACACCGTGTGCTGGGCCACGTCGCGCAGCGCCTCGTCGAAGCTGATGCCGTCAGACTGCATCATGTCACGGATCGCTTCCAGCGTGGCGAACGAACTGTGCCCTTCGTTCAAGTGGTACACACCCGGGGTGATGCCCAAGGCCTTCAAAGCACGCACGCCACCGACCCCCAACACCAGTTCCTGGCGGATGCGCGTGCGGTGGTCGCCGCCGTAGAGTCGGCTGGTCAGGTCGCGGTCCTCGGGGCTGTTGCCGTCGACGTCGCTGTCGAGCAGATAAAGATGGACCCTGCCGACCCGCATCAACCAGACCTTGGTCACCAATTTGCCCGTGCGGGTGTCGATGGCGATGTGGACCGGCTTGCCGTCGCTCCCCAGCGCCGGGACCATCGGCACGTTATCGACCTTCGTGTCCAGGTACTCCTGCAACTGGTAGCCTTCGTGGTCCAGATGTTGTTTGAAATAGCCCTGATCGTAGAACAAGCCGATTGCGACGAACGGAACGCCCAGGTCGCTCGCCGTCTTCACGTGGTCGCCCGACAGCACGCCGAGTCCGCCCGAATAGATCGGCACCGATTCATGAATCCCGAATTCGGCCGAGAAGTAAGCGACGGGCTTCGAACCCAAAACCCCCGCGTGCGTCGTACCCCAGGTTTGCGTGCTACCAAGGTATTCCTTGAGCAACCGGTAGGCATGATTGATGCGGCTATAGAGCACCAACTCGGCGGCCCGCATGTCAAGCCGCTCGGGTGTGAACTCGCTCAACAGGGCAATCGGGTTATGGTCGACCTGCCGCCAACGGATGGGGTCGAGGTCCCGGAACAGGTTCACCACCTCCGGCTGCCAACTCCACCAGAGGTTATTGGCGAGCGCCAGGCACTTGTCGTAAGGTGTTGCCGTGCCGACACCTGCGTTCGGCGACCGCGACTGGGTTGTGGGGGGCGCAAGTTCGGCTTGGCTCATCCAGTGAATTCCTTCCGCATGGGGGGCGGCGCAACAAACGCTCGATTATAGCGAATCGGCCTTTGCGCAAACAGCCCGAACGACGCTTTCGATTGACGACGCCGAGGTGGTCGATCGTGGTCGTCGGCCGCGGGAAGTGCGGTTGACATCTTTAAATCTTCGAATTTGCGTTAGTTTGTGTTCGTTTGCAATGACCGGAGAGAGCTTGACGGGCGGTCCAAATATCGTAGAGATCCATAAGCGCGGTGGAACAGGTATTGAGGCCGCGCGCCAAGTCCCGTACACGATCGAGGGGTCACCCGTCGATGGAGCACGTGCAAACCGACGCCCCAGGCCCACCCGGCGTGCCCGCGCGATGGACTTCCAGCGCCAAGGAAGGGGTCGGAACGTCGCTCAACCCGTCCAGCCGCGTTTGGTTCACCCACAGCCACGGGATCGTCGACGAAATCTATTACCCGCGGCTCGACTCCGCATGTACCCGCGATCTGGGCTTGTTGGTGACCGATGGCCGCGACTTCTTTTCCGACGAGAAGCGGCACACGAGTCACCAAGTGGAGTACCTGGCCGACGGCGTGCCCGCCTACCGTATCACTAACACCTGCGTCGCAGGACGCTACGTGATCGAGAAGGAGCTGCTCACCGACCCCGTGCGCGACGTGTTACTGCAACGGATACGCTTCACGGCCGCGCAAGGCTCACTTGCCGACTTCCAGCTTTTCGCACTCTTGGCACCCCACCTGGGCAACCACGGCGCCGGCAACACGGCCTGGGTCGGCGAGTACAAGGGCGTGCAAATGTTGTTCGCCGAACGGAACGGTTTTGCCCTGGCGTTGGCTTCGTCGGCGCCGTGGCTGGCGCGCTCGGCGGGCTACGTGGGGACGTCCGACGGCTGGCAGGATCTCTCGCGGCACCGTCGTATGAACTGGCACTACGAACGGGCTGAAAAAGGCAACGTCGCTCTGACGGGGCAAATTGACCTGTCCGCGGCCGGGCCTTCGTTCGTGTTGGCCTTGGGGTTCGGTCGCAACATTCAAGAAGCGGCCCACCGCGCCGCCGCGAGCATGCTCGACGGTTTCGACAGTGCGCGCGACGAGTACCTCCGCGCATGGCAAGATTGGCAACGGACGCTGCTCATGTTGGACGACCGCCATTGCGGCGAACACGACCGCGCCGCCGGCAGGTGTCCCGTCTGCGGCCGGCAGAACATCTACCGCGTCGGCGCGGCGGTGATCCATGCCCACGAGGCCAAGAACTTTCCGGGCGGCCTGGTTGCCAGTTTGTCGATTCCGTGGGGCTTTTCGAAGGGGGACGACGATCTGGGCGGGTACCACCTGGTGTGGCCCCGCGACCTGGTCGAAACGACCGGCGGGCTGATGGCGGCCGGCGCCCGCGATGCCGCCCGGCGCGTGCTCCGCTACTTGCAGGTCACGCAAGAGGCCGACGGCCACTGGGCGCAGAACCAATGGATCGACGGCACGCCTTACTGGGACGGCGTGCAGATGGACGAGTCGGCGCTGCCGATCCTGTTGCTCGACATGGCCTACCGCGAGGGGATGCTCGACGAGAACGAGCTGGCCGGCTTCTGGCCGATGGTCGAACACGCTGCCGGATACATCGTGGCCAATGGCCCGGTCACGCAGCAAGACCGCTGGGAGGAAGACTCGGGCTACTCTCCTTTCACGTTGGCCGCCGAGGTCGCCGCACTGCTGGCCGCGGCCGATATCGCCGAGCGACTGGGCGAAGGCGTCTCCTCCAATTATTTGCGCGAAACGGCGGACCATTGGTACGCCAGCATCGATGGATGGATCTACGCGCGCGGAACCGAGCTGGCGCGCCGCGTGGGCGTTGACGGTTATTACGTGCGGATCGCGCCGCCGGAGTCGTCGGACGACGACGTGACGCTTTCGCGTTTCGTGGCGATCAAGAACCGCGCGCCCGGCCAGAGCCAGGCGCGGGCCGACGAGGTGGTCAGCCCTGACGCTTTGGCGCTGGTGCGGTTCGGGCTGCGGCGGGCCGACGACCCGCGGATGGTGAACACCGTCAAGGTGCTCGACGCGCTGTTGCGGGTCGAGCTGCCGGCGGGGCCCTGCTGGTACCGCTACAACGAGGACGGATACGGTGAACACGACGACGGCCGGCCTTTCGACGGCACGGGCGTGGGGCGACCCTGGCCGATGTTGGTCGGCGAACGGGCGCATTACGAACTGGCGTCGGGCAACTACGACGAGGCCCGCCGGCTGCTGCATGTCTTCGAGGGCTTCGCCAACGGTGGCGGCCTGTTCCCCGAACAAGTTTGGGACCGGCCCGATTTGCCGGAGCGCGAGCTTTTCCTCGGCAAGCCGGCCGGCTCGGCCATGCCGCTCGTTTGGGCCCACGCCGAGCACATCAAACTGGTGCGCTCGTTGCGCGATGAGCGTGTGTTCGACATGCCGCCGCAAACCGTCGAGCGGTACCTGGTCGAGGGGCGCACCTCGCCGCATGCCGCCTGGCGGTTCAACCACAAGATCCGCCGCATGGCAGCGGGCAAGACCTTGCGTGTGGAAACGCTGGCCCCGGCGCTCGTCCACTGGAGTGCCGATGGTTGGCAAACCATCCACGACTCGCCCGCCGGTGACACCGGGCTGGGCATCTGGTACGTCGACCTGCCTAGCGCCACCTTGCCGCACGGCGCCGTGATCGACTTCACGTTCTTTTGGCCCCAGGCCAAACGCTGGGAAGAGACCGATTTCAGAGTGACGGTGGAAGCCGATACCCCGTGAAGCCTACACTCCTCCATTTGGTCGCGGCAGGGCAACGCTAGCACATAGTTGGCTATAGGTAGGAAAAGAGCGGGGACGCCTCGAAAGCGGTTTAGAGTGGAGTTGTTGAATTCCCCCCAAACCCCGTTACAGGAGGTCGTCCCCGTGAGTAAGAGCAAAGCGTATCGTTCGA
>Ga0307373_10005807_pt1 | contig 19965 bp, 20 predicted proteins | sample OX2MG_FD_202534 | JGI IMG/M metagenome (GOLD analysis project Ga0307373, IMG submission 202534) | Soil microbial communities from Risofladan, Vaasa, Finland - OX-2 | ecosystem: Environmental > Terrestrial > Soil > Coastal area > Acid sulfate soil | place: Finland: Risofladan, Vaasa | collected...
ACCATGCGCCCTGATCCTGAAAGTGCAAAATTAGCCAGAGTTCGAAGCATGGATTAGACACTGCAAGTTGAATATCGTTATTATGCGCTCGTTCGATTGCTTCGCTGAGGCGTGGATGGTTTCTCGGCCATTCGACATCAAAGACGCACCAGAATTCGTCTATCTCGCCATCCTCATCTACGGCCCTGCCGCGCGCATCTACGGCCAACGAGACGAGCGTCAACGGCACATTTCCTCCATGGCCCGTTTCAACTCGAAGGTCAACAGCCGCCACATCCCGCACATCTGGTTCTCTCTTCAGAGCATTAAGATACTCCGGTTCGGTCTTCTCGCCTTCACAAAATACTAGGAGCGTCTTTCTAGGCTTTCGAGTCGCGACGCTGCGTTTCAGGGAGCGCCCCTGGGTCTTTTGACCTTTGCGGGCCGCCATCATGCATCGCCCGACGCCAGGCCCAGGGCGCGACGCAAAAGGAACTGGTCAAGCTCCGGAACAGCTCCGAACCGTCCTTGGAGGTAGGCTCGCTCCAAGTTCAGCGATCGTCGTACCTTATCACCGCCGTACTCCGCCAGCGCGGTCAACGCGGTGGTGCCGTTATTGTTCTTCTCCGTCAGCCAAACCTCATCCCGATTCAGGTAGTTAAGCAGACTTGTGTCGTGAGTCGTAAAGATGAGCTGAGCTCCGTAAGGATTGGTCTCATGATCCTGGAACAAGTCGAGCAAGCGAGCCGACAGGCGTGGGTGAAGACTCGCGTCAATCTCGTCGAATAGCAGAATCTGGCCGTAGCGTAGGGCGCTTAGGGTTGGTCCGATAAGCGCGAACCATGTCTGGGTTCCAACTGACTCTTCGGTTAGGTCGAAGGGTAGTTCCTGTTCCGCGATCCGGTGAATGAACCGCAACTGTCGTCGTGGCTCCCGCAACGGCGACGTACGAACTTCGCTACTCTCGCTGTCAACTATCTGCACATCGTCGATGCCTAGATCGGCGAATCGCAGCAAAGTCAGAGCCGACTCCCGATCACTGCGAGAAGCAAACTCTGGGTCGTCAAAGAGAGCCGGCTGTGGTGAAGAGTGCTCGAGGAACAGACGTTCCGTCGCCGAGAGACCTAGTGCACCCACTCCAAAAGGCCCACGCCACGCTGCTCTGCGCCAAGTGCCAAGAACCCGAATACCCGCAAGGTAACGCCCGAATGGCTGCACCTCCGGTTCATCAAATCTCATCGCCGCTGAGAGCGCCAGCGTAGTGGGAGTTAGGAGCTCCCGTGTACCTGATAGAGTTCCGAGCCCGCGCCGGAAACTGATCTCCAAGTCTTCTCGCTCGAACAGTACGCGCCTGCGCCGTTCCGGGTAACTGTAGAGACCCTCGAATAGAACGGCGGAGTCATCGACCTGCAGCCGGTATTCATATCGCACTCCGTTGACAACCATCTCTACCTCGTAGGTAGAAGGCTTCTCCGGACCCTGGCCGAACTTAAACGGCTCGCGCGGAATGAACTCATCCCATGTCCGAAGAGATCGCGCCACGGCGGTCGACAGCCACGCGAGAGCCTCAAGGACATTCGACTTCCCTGAGGCGTTGGGGCCGTAGATCCCGGCGATCGCCAAGACACGTTCGGCTAGCAGATCGAACCGCCGAGTGGAGGGCCTGTCATCGTCCACGGCGATCATGGATAGCTCCACCGGCTCCAAGATGGATCGATGGTTGGTGACCTCGAACCTCAGCAGCATCAGCTTCGTCCTCGCGATAAGCTTGCAATTTCACACTACTGTACGTCCGAACTCGACGGATTACGTGGTGGACTTGCTGGCAAGCAGCATGCTGATCCACCGAGTCCAGCGTCGGCATGCTGCCGAATCGTCTTGCTTGCCCTCAGAACTCCTCGCCTGTCTGCAGCAGGTTGCCACATACGCCGGACCGGGCTAGCGCGTGGGCGGCGAGGCGGAGGAAGACCACGCCTGGGAAGGTGCCGTGGCGCGGGTGTTGCGGCGCCAGGTCGCCAACAGGTCCGTGAGCGCGCTCGTTGCCGGCTACAATGACTTCATCAATCGCAGTTTTTTACTGTAGATCGGATATCCTCTGGCCGGGCCGCTCCGGTGACGCGGGAAGGCAGAATTACTCCGGACAGCCGCAGGAGCGGGTGACTCCAGTCTTCGTATAGCTCCCGAGTCTTATCCGAAGCGTAAGCTAGTACTTGAATCTCTTGATCGCGGGTAGTCACTGGCGGCTGATAGTGGACGTTTGGCATCGCGTCAAGCGTTGAGATCGCCATAAGTATCTCGTCGAGATCCGTCGACCGGACTTGCCGAACCAGCCGCACGAGATCGACGTAGACCTCAGCGCGGTGAGGCCAGAGCCGGTTCTGCCGGTTATCCTCCATTGTCCGGCTAGTGGTCCATACGGTTGCGACGATGGCCGCCAACGCGACCAACGGCACGGCGATCGATCCAATCACTTGAACTGCGTCCGCGCCTGACGCCAATCCCGACATGGTACGCAGCATGGCGGCCCGTCCATGCTCATGCAAGACACAACGTCATATATTGTACGATCCTGCCGGTTCCTAGAGGAATAGCCAGCCGATGCCCAGGGAGTCCAGCGTCCATCCGTCCTGCTTGCTTCGCCCTAGAGGGCCGCCCGCCGCAGATGGAGGACGACCGCTGGCCGGAACCGGCTTGCTGCGGCCATTCTGCTGGTCAAGATCATAAGAAAGATCCTCCACAAGTCCAAGCAGCAGAACCTGGAACAGCGTTTAGGCAACTAACTTGACTTGATGTAGCAAGCAGGTAGCCTTACGCTGTGAAGCGCCGGGAACTGCTGGCCCAGATGGCGAGAATCGCTAAGGATCATGGTATTGCCTTCGACCAGGACCACCCCGTCCATGGCGGCAACCACGACAAGTTCTTCGTCGGCAGCCGCCCGGTCGTGGTACCGCGTCACAACGAGATCGTCGAATATACCGCCCGAGGGATCTTGAGAACCTTCGAGCGGATGTGCGCTGAGCAAGGCGAGGGGGAGCGCTGATGGCAGACCGAAGCTTCAAGGTCACCGCGCACCGCAACCAGGGCTGGTGGGCGCTGGAAGTCACCGGCGACGGCCTGGAGTATCCGGCCTACACCCAGGCCCGGCGGCTGGACCAGGCCGAGGACATGGTCCGCGATCTCCTCGCCCTGCACTTTGACATCAGCGCAAGTGAAGTCGGCACGCTGGAGATCATGCCCGTCCTGGACGCGGTCCTGGCCGACGAGCTGAGCCAGACCCGGCAGGCCCGCGAGCAGGCCGAGAAGCTGCGCGCCGACGCCACGGCTCAGACCCGGCTGATGGCTCAGCACCTGAGGGAGCAGGGCCTGGCCCAGCGCGACATCAGCATCCTCCTGGGTGTGTCGCACCAAGCGGTAAGCCAGCTTCTCGCCAGCTGAACCGAAAATAACCACCCCAGCCGGGCGCGCGGCAGCGGACCCCGGCCGGTGATCCCGGTGAGGGGCCTGAGCTGGGCGGCAGGGGTCAGGCTGCCTGGGCGAGAGTTACGGTGTACCCGAGTGCCTGGAGCTGCCGGACGTTTGTTGCGTGTCTTTTTTCTTTGTCGGTGCGGCTGTCGTAGTAGCCGGAGCCCAGGTCGCGGTAACTGGCGGCGCGGTCGGACAGCAGGTGCCAGATGATCACCAGGATGGAGCGGGCAACGGCGACGAGGGCCTTGAGCTTGCCGCGGCGCCGGGCGATGCGCCGGTAGCGCTCGCCGAGGAAGGTGTCGGTCTTGCCGGCTGCGGGCCTGGGACTGGATCGTGCGCGGGGACAGCTTCGCCCACGACACCAGGTGCCCGGCGGTGGGGAAGACGCCCACGTCGAGCCCTACCTCGGCGATGATCACCTGCGCGGACGAAGGGACAACTAAAGGGACGCTCACCCCGACGGCCCGGTGTACGGCATCGGGGTACCGGTACTGGTGATCCAGGTGCGCCCAGCCGACAGACGCTGTGCGTCGTGTCAGGGCCGGCGCCGCTCAGCAAGGCCGAGCAACTCGGCTGCCCTGCCATCGTGCAGCGCCCCGCGCTATTGATGTCATCATCCGACATCTGCCCAGTTTCGCGGCCTTCCCCTGGCCCGCATTAGCGAGTGCTGGCACCGGTAACGTCGACGGCAAAGCCCGGTACCAACGGCAAGGAGATTGATGTGATCAGGTCGGTGGTGCTCGATGTCGGCGAGACGCTGCTGGACGACACCCGCGAGTTCAACGCCTGGGCGGACTGGGTTGGCGTGCCCAGGCATACCCTCTCGGCCCTGATCGGCATCGTCGTCGCCCAGGGCCGCGACAACGCAGAGGCGTTCCAGTACATCCGGCCCGGCTTCGACCAGGGCGCCGAAGTGCAGCGCCGCGAAGAAGCCGGCCTCGGGGAGCAGATCGAGGAGAGCGACCTTTACCCCGACGTGCGCGCTCGCGGCGTCTGGACCGGCGTCGTCGGCAACCAGACCACTCGCGCAGCGGGACTGCTCCGCGCCCTGGATCTGCCCGTCGACTCCATCGCCACCTCCGGGGAGTGGGGCGTTGCCAAGCCCGACCCAGGATTCTTCAAGCGAGTCATCGACTTTGCCCCCGGGAACGCGGCCGAGATCGTCTACGTCGGAGACCACCGCGACTACGACGTCAAAGCCGCCCACGCCGCTGGCCTGCGACCCGTGCTGATCCGTCGCGGTCCCTGGGGACGCCTGTGGGCCGACGACCCCGTCGTGCGCGACTGTGCATCGTCGGTAGTCGATTCACTAGCGGAACTCCCGGATCTGGTCCGGCCGCCAGTCAGCTGACTGGCGGGGGAAGCTTCGTCCATTGTGCGAATTCCCGGAGCTGGCCGGTCGCCCCCGGCTGCTGAAGGAGCTCGGAGAGGATCTGCCGGACCTGCGGATGTGCCCGCGTGTGCTCAGGAGCGACGGCCCTGGCCTGGAACAAGGCCGTAACGGTCTCGTCAGCGGAGCCGAGCTGGGCACGCGCGCGGGCCAGGTCGACGTAGAAGTGCGACGGACGCTCACCCGGCAAGTCGTTGGGAGGATCCCAGTGCTGCGCGGCCCGAAGGGCGCCGTCAAGATCACCGACATCGACGGCAAGCGTGACCTCATGGATGCGGACAGATGAGGGCCCGAACGCGGTCCCGCAGTACTCCCCCTCCGGCACCAGCCGCGCGTACTCGGCTGCCTCGGCGAGATGATCACGAGCGCCGGTCAGCTGGCCAGCCTGCCCGGCCAGGACTGCTGCGCGCATGTGCAGTGCTCCGTAGGCCGCGCTGGCACCTGGGTCGGCGCCCGGCACGAGACGCTCCGCAGCTCGTTCCAGCAGCTCCCGTCCGAGGTCCGTCCGTCCGTTGGCGAAGAACAGCTGTTGACGGCCTGATTCCCTGAGCATTCCGACCGGGTGTCCGGCCATGTTCTTTCGCGATGTCTGGTTGCCCGCGGTTCCCGGCGGGCCAGGATTTAGCCGTCCCCTCCGAACGTGAGGGATCCCTCCTCGCCTCGTTTTGCGCCGATCGCGAGAAGGGATCCGAGGCGGTGTGTCGCCCGTGGCTATCGTATGGCCGTGCCAGCTGTCGGTCGATGCCTATGTGGCGGCTGAGCGACCTCGCGCGGTGCGGCACGCCGGGCGAACAGGCCGGTGGTCAGCCACCTCCGGCGGACCTCGCTAGCCGCCTTCCACGCCTTGTTCCCCTGGACCACCAGCCGCCGGCCCGGATCGGGCGCCGCTGGGTCCCGCGGTCCCGTCAGGCCACCCTGACCATCTGGGCCGGGCGCCTGGCCGACGTCAGTTATGGTCGCAGGGCTGTCGGGGTCGCCGTAGCGGAAGGCATGGCCGTGGGCGGCCGGGTCGGTGCAGTAGTGGACAGGCCGGGTCCCAGGAGCGGAAGAACGCACCCCGGCCCGGGACAGGCCGCGTGGGTCTCGCCGGTCAGCTCCTCCCCGTCATGCCGCAGGGCAGTCAGCGGATGCGCATCAGCGGGCAACTCGTAGGTGACCGCGAACCCGGCGGCTTCGAGCTCGCGGTGCAGGCGCCGGTGCTCGGCCTCCTCCGCCCGCCGCACCGGCGCCGAACGCGGCGTCGCCACCACCAAGGACCCCGCCACCAACGACATCACCCGCGGCTGGTGCCGCCTGATGGGCCTGGCACCGCTGATGCGGTCACCACGGCACTGCTGATCGTCCGCAACCAGCGGATCCTGCACGCCCGGAACGCCCGGCAGGAAGAAAACGCCCGCCGCGCCGCCAAAGGCCTGCCCCCGAAAACCCGCCGCCGCGGGCGCAAGACCATCGCAGACCTTACCGCCACGCCGCCATAACACCGCGCCCGCAGTCACCGGCTCGCCGGCAACGCCCGCGGTGAACATTGAGCCGCAACGGGCACAGCACCGCAAGACATCGTCAGCATGCCCGGAAATCACCACTACTCACAAAAAGTCACCGATAAGAAACGCGAAGAACACCGCGCGGGCGGCGGCACTCGCCGAGCCGCGACTCGTACCAGAATGTCAGACCCAAACGTGAACATGGATCCTGGTGAAAGTTGAAGACCTCGAAGTGGAGCTAAGGGGACTCGAACCCCTGACCCCCTGCTTGCAAAGCAGGTGCTCTTCCAGCTGAGCTATAGCCCCTCGGGTGACCGGATCCCGGCCACCCGCCGTCCAAGGGGTCAGTCCTGGCGCCAGTCCGGTTGGGTGGTGCCATGCAGCGCCCCTATTCTGCCCGGCATCCGTCGCGCGAGACCGTGGCTCCGGCCTGGCATGGCCGGTCTGACCCCGGCAGACAGAATATCGCGTTCCGGCGCACGCTTGCGCCGGGACCAGCCGCCGACCACCAGCCGCAGGGGCCATCACACGCTGGCGCCGGCGACCCGACGGGCCAGCCGCCGGGACCAGCGGCCTCAGCCCCGCACAGAATCCCCGTCACGCGTGCGTGCCTGACGCGCCACCGCGGCAGCCGGCGGCGCAGATGACGGTCGGCGGTACTCAGCTAAGACGATCAGATGTGTCCGGTCGGCTGGATAGACCCTGACCGGGCGGCCTGGTATCTCGATGACCAGGGCCGGTACGCCGGGCGGGATCTCCTCGAGGCTCCCGACGAAGTCCTCGGCATTAGCCGGACGTGCGCTGATCCGGGCGCCCGGGCAGACCTCAACGGTCTGTAGCTGGGGCGGATGAGCGGCGATGAACGATCCCGCACCGCTCCGCCGCACAATCAGACCTTCGGCGGAGAGCATTTTCAATGCCCCGATCGCGGTCGTTTTAGACACCCCATATGTGTCTATGATCTCCGGCTCGCTCGGAATGCGCGCCCCTGGACCTCCGAGGTGACCTGCAATGATTTGGGCGCGTATTGCTGCCGCAATCTGGGCATAACGCGGTGCGGCGCCCCGCTCCTGGCGCATGGACACAACTGTACGACGAGAGATGACGGATATGAAATCCCCGAACAGCATGCTTCCCGGCTAGCCGGGAATGCGAGGAGCTATTAACCTGGAGTCAGTCACGACATCTCACCTGACTGCTGTCGGTTCACTAGGGGGCACTCATTGTCATGACATGGTTACGATCTGGAGGCGAGACCAACTACACGCCACTGCACGCGCGCCCCACGATCCTCACCCGCGCATTGCGACTGGCGGGCGCCGGGGATAGCGGCCCGGGCCATGTACGATCCGAGGCTCCTGCGCGCAACACGGGTCAGCCCGCGTCAGAACGCGCGCATCAGCCCCGCCAAAGGCATTACCGGGAGAAAGGGCAGCAGTAGAGTATGATTCTTCCGAAGTAGCAGACCGCAGCCGAAGGCCAGGCTCACCGCGATGTCCTGCCACCGGCATTCAGCTCGCGACCACCACCATTAGCAGCCCGCAGCGGCCGACAATTAGCTCACTGTCCGCTACCGGTCGGCCGCTCTACGGCCTGAAGGCCGTACGGCGGCACCGCTCATACGTTACTCGTCCGCGGTCGTCGCCTCGGTCCAGAGGTCGAGTTCGGCGCGGTCCGCCTGGACCTTGCGCCACACGACAACGAGGCCGAGCGCCACCACGGCCAGCATGATCAGCTTCTTCACGGTGTGCTTCCTTTACCTGTTCCTCACCACGAGCCCTGGGTCCCGAGCCGTCTGAAGTCGCCGCGCTGGCTTCCGGGCACCGGTATCCGAGCCGGATCCCGAGCAAGCCTAGCAAGCCGGTCGTTCACCGACTGCGGTCCACGCGCCCGGAGTCCCATACCGGCTCGGGTGCCTCGTAGACGTCGCCCGACTCACCGAACACGACGAACCGGTCGAAGGACCGGGCGAACCACCGGTCGTGGGTGACCGCGAGCACGGTTCCCGAATACCCCTCCAGACCATCCTGCAGCGCCTCGGCGCTGGCCAGGTCCAGGTTGTCGGTCGGCTCGTCCAGCAGCAGCAGCGTCGACCCAGCCAGCTCGAGCAGGAGGATCTGCAGCCGCGCCTGCTGGCCGCCCGACAGGCTGGAGAAACGCTGCCGCGCGCACGACTGCAGCTCGTAGCGAGACAGCGCCGCCATCGCCTCGTTGATCAGCAGCGCGTGCTCGGTCATCAGGATCTCAAGCGAGCTCCTGTCGGCCAGGTCGGGCCGGGCGTGCGTCTGTGCGAAGATCCCGGGCACGACCCGGGCACCAAGCCGGCACACGCCGGTGTGCGCGACGTTGTCCCCCTCGAGCAGCCGCAGGAAGTGCGACTTGCCCGAGCCGTTCGAGCCGAGCACTGCGACCCGCTCGCCGTACCAGACCTCGAGGTCGAACGGCTTCATCAACCCGGTCAGCTCAAGGTTCTCGCAGATCACCGCGCGCTTGCCGGTGCGGCCGCCGCGGAGCCGTATGCGGACGTTCTGTTCCCGCGGCGCTTCCTCAGGCGGCCCTGCCTCCTCGAATTTACGCAGCCTCGTGACGGCCGCCTGCAGCCGCGACGCCATGCTGTCGTTGTAGCTGGCCTTCAGCCGGTACATCCGTACCAGCTCCTTGAGCTTCTCGTGCTCCTCGTCCCACCGCCGGCGCAGCTCGTCGAGCCGCTCGATCCGGTCCCGCCGCGCCTGCGCGTAGCCAGCGAAGCCCCCGCCGTGCGTCCAGACCCCGCCGTCCTCGACGGTGATGATCCGCTGCGCGCACGCGGCGAGCAGCTCGCGGTCGTGGCTGACGAGCAGGACGGTCTTCGGCGTGGCCGACAGCTGCTCCTCCAGCCACATCTTGCCAGGGACGTCCAGGTAGTTGTCCGGCTCGTCCAGCAGCAGCACCTCGTTGCCACTGCGCAACAGGGACTCGAGCACCAGCCGCTTCTGCTCGCCGCCGGACAGTGTCCGTACCTCGCGCCACTGGCAGCGGTCGAACGGGATACCGAGCGCGGCGATGGTGCAGGCGTCCCAGTGCACCTCGTAGCCATAGCCGCCCGCGTCGCCCCACTCGGCCAGAGCAGCGGCGTAACGCATCTGGGCCGGCTCGTCGTCGCGCTCCATCATCACGAGCTCGGCGGCGTTTAGCCTGGCGGCGGCGTCTCTGAGCCGCTGGGAGGCGATCGAGAGCAGCAGGTCACGCACGGTGGTCGCGTCCCTGATACCGCCGACGAATTGCCGCATGACGCCGAGACCGCCGCTGCTCGTCACCGAGCCTGCCTGCGGGGTCAGATCGCCGCCGATCAGCCGCATCAGCGTCGTCTTGCCCGCGCCGTTCGGGCCGACAAGCGCGACCGTGCTGCCCTCTCCGGCGCGGAAGGACACATCGTCGAGCAGCACGCGCCCGTCGGGAAGCGCGTGGGACAGACGCGCCACCTCAACATGGCCCACGGGACTCCCCACCTCACTGACTCTCAGCCAGCCGAGAATAACCGCGCGGCGCACCTGTGCCAACGGAGTATTCGGCGGCCCCGGGCCTCGTAGCGGTCGCTGGTCCCCGCCGCCCCTAGCGAGCGGCGCCCAGCGCCGCTAACGTCGGGCCCATGAATAGTGCTGGTATGCCGGCAATGCGCCCGATTCCGCTCAGCCGGCGGCGGCTGGACTGGATCCTGCTGGCCTTCTTCGCGCTGAACCTGTTCTTCATCACCTACATCGTCGACATCGAGCAGCTGACGCTCGCTAATCCGTTTCATTTCCAGTACCCGCTCTGGCCCCCCAGGTTCTTCGTCGACATGGTGCACTCCTACGGGTCCACGTACGACCCGCTGCTGATGGCCCGGCCGGCGTTCTGGCGGATGGGGATCTGGATCGACGTGATCTGGAACGGCCCGTTCTACGCGTTCGCGATCTACGCGATCGTCCGCGGCCGGGACCGGATCCGGGTTCCGGCGCTCGTGTGGTGCGGCAGCATGAGCGCGGTCGTGCTGATGATCTTGTCTGAGGAGTTCAACGGGATCCATCGCACGCCGCACTTCGGATTCGTGCTCGCGCTGAACCTGACCTGGCTGCTGCTGCCCCTGGCCACGCTGGCCCGGATGGCCCGCGCTCACCCGTTTACCGAGCTGACGCCGACGGCGGCGCCGGAAGCCGCGGTCCGCGTGCCCCTCGTGGTCCCGGTGACCCAGCCGTCCCCCGTGACCGCGCCGGCCCAGGCAGACCGGGCGCAGCAGTGACCAGGCGGCCGTTCGCGCAGTACTACGGTCCGTGGGCGCTGGTCGCCGGCGGCTCGGAGGGACTGGGTGCCGCGTTCGCTGACGAGATCGCCCGGCGCGGCGTGAACCTGATCCTCGTCGCCCGCCGCCCCGAGCAGCTCGAGCAGGCCGCGGCCAGGCTCCGCGCCGAGCGCGCCGTCGAGGTCATCACCGTCGCAGCCGACCTGACCGACTGCGCGGCCCTGGACCGGGTGTCATCGGCCGCCGCGGGAATCGAGGTCGGCCTTGTGGTGGCGAATGCCGCGCTCGCCCCGGCCGGGTTGTTCCTGCGCGCCACCGAGGCCGAGATCGCCGGCGCGATCGACCTTAACTGCCGGGCCAGCGCGTTGCTCGCGCACCGCTTCCTGCCCGCCATGGCCGCCCGCGGTCGCGGCGGCGTGATCTTCATGTCGTCGCTGGCCGGGATGCAGGGCGTCCCGACGCTGGCCGCCTACAGCGCCACCAAGTCGTTCCTCATCGCCCTCGGCGAGGCGCTCTGGGCGGAACTGCGCGGCTCGGGCGTCGACGTCCTGACCGTCTGTCCCGGCGCGGTCAGCACGCCGGGTTACCAGGCGGCGGCGCGGCCGGCTCCCGGCACGACAGCACCGGCAGTCGTGGCGGCAACCGCGCTCAGGTCGCTCGGGCGCGGCTTCCGCGTGGTGCCGGGCGGTCTGAACCGGGTCAGCGCGTTCGCCCTGCAGCGGCTCGCGCCCCGCCGCGCGGCAATCGCGATCTTCGGCCAGGCGTCCGCCGCCGCGCTCAGGCAGCCGTTCCCCGCGCCGACCGCCGACTAGGCCATTCCGTCATGACCTCATGGCCTGTCACCATCCTCAGCGGCTGGTAGCAGGAAACGACAGATTTGTCCTTGACATTATCGTCAAATCGCATACTGCACTGTTATGATCCCCGCAAAGCCCGCGCATCCCCCGTAGAAGTCAGTGGCGGCGGGATGGCAGCAAGCGCAACGTATTCTCCTGAAGGGGGCCAAGACAGTGACCGATCCAGGATATGGACAAGCCCAACCGTACGGTGCCGCACCCGGACAGGGAGCGGCTAGCCCGGGCGGGCAGGGAGCGGCTTACCCGGGCGGGCAGGGAGCGGCTTACCCGGGGTCGGGGATGCCGTTCCCATCTCAGGGTGCTCCCGACACGAAGGGCTTCATGGCGTCACTGTTCGACACCAGCTTTAGCTCCTTCGTCACGCCCAAGGTCATCAAAGTCGTCTACATAATAATCATGGTTATCCTAGGTATCGTAACTCTGGGATATGTAATCTTCGGATTCGTAGCTTTCCATGCGCTCGGTATAATCTTCGTTCCTGTTGCCCTCCTGGTGGGCTTGGTGTACCTGGCGATAACCCGCATGGGCTTCGAGCTAGTCATGGTCATCTTCCGGATGGGTGACGACATGCACGCCCTGCGGACTAATAACCGCTAGTCAGCTAGTAGTGGCGATTCGGAAACTCCTCCATACTGTCGCGGTCTGGCGGGCCTCGCTGCACGACCGGGATCCCGCGAGCGCATGACGCTCGCGGGACCCAAATCTCTATGAACAGGTTGGCGCCGCAGCCTCAGCTCGGCCTGCTGGTCGGCGATCCAGGAATCCGTATCGATTGCAGCTGAACGGACCTGGTGGGCGCAGCCCTTTTCCCATTCGCCTCGGGCCGGGGTACCCTTTGCCGGGTCGCTGTTGGTCGGGTGCGTCAGGCAGGAACTATCGGCCGATAGGTTGGCTGCCACATCAGGCTCCTCACCTGCTGGGCTAGATCGCCCTCGAGAAAGGTCCGGGCGACGCCGTCCTGCCACGCCGCTCGCGCGACCGTCACGCCGACGGCGACCGAGGTGTCCCTGAGCTCCTCGATAAGGGGAAGCAGGGGCGCGCCGGGAGTCGACGTATCGGTCAGGCCGGCCACCGCGTGGGCGGCGGCCGCCAGCATCCCGCCGGTCACTCGCGAGGCGCGCGACGCGATCACTCCGAGGCCAATGCCAGGGAACACGAGCGCGTTGTTCGCCTGACCGATCACGTAGCGGGTGCCCGCATAGTCCACCGGCCCGAACGGGCTTCCCGTCGCGACCAGGGCCCGCCCGTCGGTCCACCTGATCAGGTCGGCGGGATCGGCCTCGGATAGTTCTGTCGGGTTGGACATCGGCAGGATCACCGGCCGGCGCACGTGCACGGCCATCTCGCGGATAACGTCCTCGGTGAAGGCATTCGATCTCGTCGACGTGCCGATCAGGATCGTGGGATGCACCCGGCTGACGACCTCGGTCAGGCCGATCCCGCCGATCTTGTCGTCGCGCTGCCAGCCGGCCACTTCGGCGGGGTCCCTCGCGAGCCGGCGCTGGGAGTCGGTAAGCCCGTTCATGTCGGACGTGATGAGGCCCGCCCGGTCCAGTGCCCAGAATCTGGCCCGTGCCTCGTCTTCAGTCAGGCCGTCGGCGAGCATCTGCGCGCGCAGCTGATCGGCGATGCCCGTCCCGGCCGTGCCGGCGCCGTAGATGACGACCCGGTGCTCGGCGAGGCTGGTGCCGGTGGCTCGGACGGCGGCCAGCACGGCCGCCAGGTTGACGGCGCCCGTGCCCTGGATGTCGTCGTTGAAGGTCAGCAGCTGGTCGCGGTAGCGATCGAGCAGCCGCCGGGCGTTGCTCAGGCCGATGTCCTCCCAGTGCAGCATCGCCTGCGGGAACAGCTTGCTGACCGCCTGGACGAAGGCGTCGAGGAACCTGTCGTACTCCTCAGCGGAGACCCGCGGATGCCGGTTGCCGATGTACAGCGGATCGTCGAGCAGGCTCTGCCGGTCGGTTCCCACATCGAGCATGACGGCCACCGACCGGTCCGGGTCGATGCCGCCGGCGGCGGTGTAGACGGCCAGCTTGCCCACCGCGATGCGCATGCCGCCGACGCCCCAGTCGCCGATGCCCAGGATGGCGCCGGCGTCCGTGGCCACGATCAGGTCGAGATCGTGGCTCTCGAGACCGGTGGCGAGCAGCGATTCCTCGATCAGGTCAGGATGGTCGACGGACAGGTAGACCCCGCGCGGCCTGCGGTACTCGTGGCTGTAGCTCTTGATCGCCTGGCTGATCGTCGGGGTATAGACGATCGGCAGCATCTCGGTGAGATGGCTGATCAGCAGCCGGTAGAAGAGCACCTCGTTCCGGTCGTGGATCTCGGTTAGCAGGACGTTCTTCGCCAGGTCGTCGGGCTGCCGCTGGTACTGGGCATAGACCCTGGCCACCTGCTGGTCGAGGGTCACGTGCGCGGGCGGCACCAGCCCGGTGATCCCCAGCTCATGCCGCTCGGGGTAACTGAAGGCAGTGCCCCTGTTCAGCCTGGGATCGGACAGTACTTGCCGGCCGCGCAGCTTCGTGTGCCACCTGCCGTCGTCATCTAGCCACAGCGTGCGCATGGGAAGATCATGGCACGACGCGCTGCCGCGTACCTGGCCGCCGACGTCGCGAGCGGGAACCTGATGATTCCGGGACGGAGTACCCCGGCGAGGTGCCGGTCGCCGCTACTCGTCCTCTTCGGCGTGCGGCCACAACGCGCGGACCGTCTCGATGGTGTCGGCTTCCTCAGCCGGCTTGTCTTCCCGGTAGCGCAGCACGCGCGCGAATCGGAGTGTCACTCCGCCCGGGTAGCGGCGGCTGGCCTGGACCCCGTCGAACGCGATCTCCGCGACGAGTTCAGGCCGGACCCGGACGACGCCGTGCTGCTGCCAGTTTGCGGCTCCCTCGGCGCGGGCCGGGCGCGGCGGCTGGCCCGTTTCGCGTGGCGGGTCGGCGAGCGAGAGCAGATGCTCGGTCTGCCATCTGAGCATGGCGTCGGTGAGACCCTTGAACGTCTTGCCGAGCATGACGAATCCGCCGGCTTCCGGATCGCGGGCACCGAGATGGAGGTTGGACAGCCAGCCGGTGCGGCGGCCGTGCCCCCACTCGGCCGCCAGGATGACCAGGTCGAGGGTCGTGCGGGGCTTGACCTTGATCCAGTCACTGCCCCGGCGGCCAGCCCCGTACGGCGTGTCGATGGCCTTGACGACCACTCCCTCGTGCCATCGCGCGATCGCGTCGCTGAAGAATTCGGCCGCCTGCGCCGGGTCCGAGGTGACCAGATGCGGGATGAGCGTGCCGGTCGGCGCGATGGCGGTCAGCCGCTCGAACCGCTCGCTGGCGGGCTGGTCGATCAGGTCGTGGCCGTCCAGGTGCAGCAGGTCGAACAGGAAGGCGGTGAGCGGCACCGACGCGCGCGGCGCGCCCCGCGCAGCGCCGGACGGAGCCGCGGACTGACTCGCGACCCGCGCCGAGGTGACCTGGAAGGCGTGCGGCCGGCCGTCCTGGCGCAGCGCCACGGCCTCGCCGTCGATCACCGCGGAGCTGACGTCCAGCGCCAGTGCCATCGTGACGATCTCGGGTACCCGGTCGGTGATGTCATCGAGTGTCCTGGTGAACACTCTGACCCGCTGGCCGTCGCGGTGGATCTGGATCCTGATCCCGTCGATCTTCCATTCCAGCGCGGCGGGTGAGATCCGGCCCAGGGCCGCCTCCAGGCTGGGAGCCGAGGCCGCGAGCATCGGTCGCACCGGCTGGCCGACCCGCAGGGTAAAGTCCCTCAGCGCGGCGATGACATCCGTGCGGCTGCCCCGGCCGGTCCCGTCACCGCCGGTCCCGTCACCGCTGGCTGCCCCGTCTCCGGCCGTCCCGCCCCGGCCAGCCGCCCCCGCCGCTCCGGCTGCCGCGGCCAGTGCGGCCTGTGCGACTTCAGGCAGCGATCCGCGCAGCTGATGCGCCCGGCGGACTTCGGCTGCCGGAGCGCCAGCGGCCTTGGCCACGGCGTCGGTCATGACCCCCTCGAGGGCTCCCTGCCGCAGGTCACCAGCGAGTAGCCGGAAGAGGAACTGCCGCTCGCTCTCGGTCGCGCGGCCGACCAGGCTGGCGAGCAGTTCCCTGCGCCCGCCCTGCGACCCTGGGCCCGCCAGGGTACCGATCTCCTCGAACGCGGCGTCCGTCTCGGTCAGGGTGAGGGATGCTTCGGCGACCGGCGCGGTGTGGGCGCCTTCGACAGCGACCGCCTCGGCCAGCGCCGCCTCGACCGATGCGGTCTCGGCCAGCTCGTTCTCAGCGAGGGCGTGATCGGTCAGGGCCTCGGCCGGCGCCGTAGCCGCCCGCCCGGCGCCGGCGGACCGCTGCCCGGCCGCCGCCGACTCCGGCAGGCCGACCAGGGCGGCGTACCCCACGCCTATCTGACGCTGGGTCAGGTCACCGGACAGGAAGGCGACCGCGATCGGGATCTCGTCGACCGGAACCCGGACCAGCAGGCTGGCGATCGCGTCGATCTTCGCGCGACGGCCCGGCGTGCGGGCCACCGCGGCCGACGTGGATACGACCTCGGAGAGGAGCACAGGCCCGATTCTGCCCGATGCCGCCGACACCCTGCCGGTCCCGTCGCCCCCTGTCCCACCGCGTTCCATGATCACGGATGCCTGTCAGTCGTTTACGACTGCCCTGAGAATCACCCGTGATCGTGGAGGCAGACCAAATGCCCGGCCAGCCCGGCGGAGCTCGGTCCGCCGTGACGCCGGGCATACGGCCCGATGAAGATCGTCAGCGAGTTCGGGAGAGCCCGTTGACCTCAGCTTCTCGTCGCGCCTCCTCGGCGCTCGGGTTGAGCACGGCTGACTGCTGGTCGGCGGCGCCCCTGTCCGGCGGCCTCGGCGGCATGGGCGGCGGCATGGCACGCTGCCTGCTGCGCATCGCCATGGCGGCGGCGGCTGCCGCGCCTGCGGCGAGCAGCGCCGTTCCGGCGAGAACCTTCGGGAAGCGGCGTGACCGCGGCTTCGGCGGGTCGAGCTTCCGCGCGGCCATGGCGAACATGGCCGAGACTCTGGGAGCGACGGTTTCCTGTACCGAGACGCTACCGCGAACGGCCCTGACGGCCATCCACGCGCGAACCCGGCCGACTCTGGGCCTGGCCCAGGTGGCCGCGCTGCCGGCACCCTTCCTAGCCGTCATCGCCGCGCTCTTGGTCATCGGACGGGCCTGGTCGGCCAGCTTCGACGCCTGCATGGCGATCTTCCTGGCGCGCCACTGCATGTCGGCCGCCGGCATGGCGGCCTGTTTCCTGGACGTAACAGACACTGTTGTCCTCCCCCGTAGTAATCCCCATCGAGAAGTTCCCCGCTCAGGCGCCGTCAATCGCGGCGTGCCGCGTTCATGACCCAAGGTCGCGCATATGCCGGCCGGGGCCGTCCGTGCCCGGGCACTCGCCGGGGCGTGGCAGGATTTCGGTATGACCAATGACCTCACAGCGACGCTGCGGACCAACCGCGGGACGGTCGTCGTCAAGCTCTTCCCTGACCAGGCACCTAAGACGGTGCGGAACTTCGTCGAACTGGCGGCGGGTGGACGGGAGTGGACCGACCCGGCTACCCGCCGGGCCGGCACAGCGAAGCTCTACGACGGAACCATCTTTCACCGGGTGATACCGGACTTCATGATCCAGGGCGGGGATCCGCTCGGCACGGGTACCGGCGGCCCTGGTTACAAGTTCGGTGACGAGATCCACCCGGATCTGACCTTCAGCCGGCCCTACCTGCTCGCGATGGCGAACGCCGGCCCCGGCACGAACGGCTCACAGTTCTTCATCACAACGGCGCCGACGCCGTGGCTCACCGGCAAGCACACGATCTTCGGTGAGGTCGTCTCGGGCAGCGAGGTCGTCGACGCCATCAGCAAGGTGCAGACCGGCAGGAACGACCGACCGGTTGACGACGTGGTACTTGAGTCGGTAGAGATCGAGCGCGACGGCGGCCCGGCGGAGTCTGGCAGCTAAAGCGATGGCCGTCCCCCCAGGCCCTAACGCAGGGTCGGGTGTGTCCTCGGCAGCCCCGACCTGCTTCAGGCACCCGGACCGCGAGACCTATGTCTCGTGTGTCAGGTGCGGCCGTCCGGCATGCCCGGACTGCCTGAGATCGGCCGCCGTCGGCCAGCAGTGCGTCGATTGCGTCAGGGGCGCGAACCAGGGTGCCAGGCAGGCGACGGGCCAGTTCGGCGGGCGGGTGTCGACGGGCAGGCCCGTCGTGACCTACACGCTCGTGGCGCTCTGCGTTCTCGTCTACATCGCCGAGCTGGTCTACAGCAAGACGGTCAACTACGGTGAGATGATCGGCGGGGCCTACGACCCGGTGCTCCGCGAGCCGGTCGGCGTCGCGGTAGGCGACTGGTACCGGCTGATCACTAGCGCGTTCCTGCACGAGCCGCCGAGCGGCGGGTTCGGCCTGACGCACATCCTGTTCAACATGTGGGCGCTGATCGTCGTGGGACCGGCGCTCGAGCGGATTCTCGGCCGGGTGCGGTTCATCGCCGTGTACCTGGTGAGCGCTCTGGCCGGCTCGGTGTTCTTCTACTTGCTGGCGCCCTCCAACGAGCCGGCGCTCGGCGCGTCTGGGGCGATCTTCGGCTTGTTCGGCGCCTGGTTCGTGCTGTCCAGGCGGCTCAAGCTGGACGCGAGGATGATCGTCGGCCTGATCGCGATCAACCTGGTGATCAGCTTCACCGTCTCAGGGATCGCGTGGCAGGACCACGTGGGCGGCCTGATCGCCGGCGCGGGCCTGACCGCCGCGTATGCCTACGCGCCCAGGGCGAACCGGACGCTGGTCCAGATCGGGGCGACCGCTGCCCTGATCGCGCTGCTGGTCGTCGGAGTCATCATCAAGGACCACCAAATCGCCCATACCGTGATCTTCAGGCTCTGACCGGCGGACGCCAGGCGGGACGGGCTCTGGGCGCGGATGGATGACGGGCGTTAGCGCCACCTGGTGGCGAGCATGACGCCGGAGACGATCAGCGCGAACCCGACCACCAGGTTCCACTGGCTGATCGCCGAGATCGGCAGCTTCTGGCCGCTGACGTAGAACGTCGCGATCCATGCCAGCCCCACGATCAGGCAGCCGAGCATCAGCGGCACCAGCCAGGGCGGGCTCATCTTGGCCTTCGCCGAGCGTGGCGGCGGGGTGTAGACCGCCTTCTTCCTGACACGGGACTTGGGCACGGTGTTCTCCTGGTCTCATCCGCGCGGCGAGCGCGCGACCTTGATCGTAAGCGTAGTCGGTCTGACCTGTGCCCGGTCCGGCCTCCCGCGGCTCTGGGCTAGGGCTGGGCTAGGGCAGGAGTCCAGGCGACGAGCTAGAACTCGGCGACGGGCTGGGTGACGGGCTGGACGAACTCGGGCTCGGCGACGGCGATGTGGTCGACCCGGGCTCCACGTAGATGATCACGGAACCACTGGGCAGGACGGCCTTGCCCCGGCTCGGCGTGGTCTTCCAGACCGTGCCAGGTTGGGTACCTGGCGGTCCGGACACGCTCTGGATCTGGTAGGCGAGCCCCGCCTGATTCAGCTTGGCGATGGCGTCGTTCTGCGAGAGACCCACGATCGCCGGGACGGCTGTCCCGCCGCCGGAGACCTTGAGCACGATCTGCTGACTCAGCAGCGCGCTGCTTCCTGCCGTCGGGTTCGTGCTCACCACATCGCCCTGCGCGTACTTCAGGCTCGCCACTGTCGCCCCGGTGGTGACGTTCTTCCACCCGGCCCCGTTGAGCTTCGCGGTGGCGGCGCTGACGCTCAGACCAGAGACATCGGGCAGCGTCTTGGCGCTGGGCGGCACGTTGTAATTGAGCGTGACCTGACTGCCCTTGGGTTGCTGAGCGCCGCCCCGCGGGCTAACGCTGGTCACCGTGTTGTACGGGCCGGATGGCGCCTTGTGCGAGACAGGGTTGGGGATCAGCCCGGCTTTCCTTACCTGATGCTCGGCCGCGAGCAGCTTCATGCCCACCAGGTGCCGAGGAACCGCCACGTTCCCGCCGCCGCTGCCACCGGTGCCGCTCACCAGCTGGTAAACGGCGATCCCGCCGGCGATCACGGCCAGCGCGAGCACCGCCACGACCCAGGGCCAGACCGGGCGCCGGCGCCGGGGGCGTCCTCCGGTGTCCTGCGGACCGTAGCCGTAGGGCGGCAGCGAGCCGGTCTGGCCCTGCAGCTGCGTCTGGCCCATCGTGTCGAGCCGCCTGGTGCCGGGACCGGGCCCGGCATACGACTGCGTCATCGGCATCGCCGCGGCGACCGGGAAGCCGGACAGCGCGCGCTGGATGTCGCTACGCATGTCGGCTGCGGACTGGTACCGGTCGGCCGGGTCCTTCTCCATCGCCCGGAGCACGATCGCGTCGGCCCAGGCGGGCAGGTCAGGATCGACCCGCGACGGCGGGATCGGGTTCTCGCGCACATGCTGGTAGGCGATCGCCACCGGCGAGTCGCCGGTGAACGGCGGTCGGCCGGTCAGCAGCTCGTAGAGCAGGCAGCCGACCGAGTACAGGTCGGAGCGCG
>Ga0307373_10005809_pt1 | contig 19959 bp, 17 predicted proteins | sample OX2MG_FD_202534 | JGI IMG/M metagenome (GOLD analysis project Ga0307373, IMG submission 202534) | Soil microbial communities from Risofladan, Vaasa, Finland - OX-2 | ecosystem: Environmental > Terrestrial > Soil > Coastal area > Acid sulfate soil | place: Finland: Risofladan, Vaasa | collected...
TCCACTTCAATCTTCCGAAGCAGATTGACAACTTGCTCCGGCTTATACCTCTTCCTGGACATGATCGGTCCTCCTCAAGTGAATTCTCTCTCACTTCACTTGGTACCAAAACCCCCGGTCAGGTCACTGCGATTACCGCCTACCTACTGTACCGTATCTCTAGCGGTCGGCTCACTGTCTAGAGTCCTGATAGCGTCGTGTTGCGCTCCGCCCGCCTCTGCGATTCGGTTTTCCAGCATCGTCATAGCGTTCCGAACGTCATCAGCCGCAGTCTTGATGTAATAGGTTGCCGTGGTGCTCACGTTCGCGTGCCGTAGAATTCGTTGAATCGTCTTGTCCGATACCCCCAGGCGATACAAGTTACTCGCAAGCCGCGACGGGCCGCGTGCCAGCCGTGCCACTCAGGAATTGAACCGTTACGCTCAAACTTATGCTCTTCCTGCTGGTGGTCCCGCTCAGTCTCCCGGCAGACTTGGCAACGGTTCAAGACAGGAAGAATGACGCGGTTTGCTAAACCGTTGTACGGTCAAAAGCTGTACCCAGGGTTCGAATCCCTGCCTCTCCGCCAGCTCTTACATGCGGAATCCTTCAGGTTCTATCCTTAGGAGCAAGAGATCCTACAAACAGTGGGTTATTGAGCGTCCCGAAAGTGTCCGGCTATCCTTACAGCTTTGCTGCTAAAGCCCTACCCAAATGTGTTGACGATGTAGCATAAGCTTGAGCCTGCCTTGGCCGAACCGGAATTCAGAGATTCGGAACGTCCGGAGCACGGAAACTTGATGTATACTTCCAACCGCCTGGGAGCCTCAAAAGGAGACCCTTGGTCAAATAATTGTTTCTTACCGGAGGTAAATGAATGAAAGAGAATCGTTTTACACCTGCGAAAATATCCTTTCGCTATTTCTGGGTTGCGCTGGTCCTCGCCCTGTCCACTTCTCCGCTCATGGCTCAACCAGGCGTGACGATTGGACGGGCAAGAATTCTGCCATCCGTCGTCAAGTTGGCCCTCGGCCAGCAGCAGCAATTCAAGATCCTGCAGTCGCACTGGTTGATTTCGACAACCGTCATGAAGGACGTCAAGTGGTCGGTCAACGACATCCCCGGCGGCAACGCGGAGATCGGCACAATTGATTCCAACGGTGTTTACCGGGCGCCGGAAAAAGCTCCAATGCCCCATGAAATTCACATCTGTGCCTATGCCAACGGCGCTCCTAATCACTATCTATGGGCGACCGTCATCATCGGCAACGCTGCCCCAACCTACAAAATGATTCGTGACTGGGGAGAAAAAAAAGGCCACATGGTTCATCTCAAATCTCCTCACGGCATCACACTTGACAAGGACGGCAACATCATCATCGCAGACGAGGGCAGCAACCGCGTGCTGCGCTACACCCCTGAGGGGAAATTCCTCGGAGAGGTCGGATTGGGTCCGGGCGATTCCGAAGAAAAGCGGATGCCGGGTGGCTACTTCAAAGCGCCGCGCGCCGCTACGGTGGATGCCGAAGGCAACATCTTTGTCAGCGATGAGGGAACGGGTGAACGCATCGAGGCATTTAGCCCCGATGGTAAGAAGTTTCTTTACAGGTTCGGGCTCAAAGGCAACGACCCCGGCATGCTGCTTCGCCCCCATGGAATGCAATTCGACAGCAAGCAGCGGCTCTTTGTCGACGATGTGGACAATTTCCGAATCAGCGTTTACGACCACTCCGGCAAATTCCTCTATGCCTGGGGCCATGGCGGGCTTTATCCCGGTGGACTGAATCCCCCCCACGGCCTTTTCCTGGACCGCAATGACGATGTTTTCGTCGACAGCTTTTACGGACCCGCCCAGAAATTTACCGCGGACGGGAAGTTCCTCCGGGCCTTTGCGTACGCCGACCCGCCCGATGGCCCCATTATTTATCACACTCTGAACGGAGATCGCTGGGGCGACATCTATCTCACGGTGCTTACGTTGAAGTCTCATTCCAAGAATTACATCAGCATCCTCAAATACAATGACAACGGAGACTTCGTAACGACCCTGCGCACGTCAACTCCGGACCGCCATGTCAAGTGGGTCGCAGTTGCAAAAGATGGCACGGTCTATGCCCTTTACCAGGGAAAGACCGAGGCGGGAGTCCAGGTTTTCGTTGAGCAATAGGAAGCGCAACAATGCCCGGTTGCCCGGTAGGGCAACCGGGACTGGATTCAAAGGCCAAACGGGTTTAGGAGACGTGTCCGAGTGGATTTTGCGGCCGGGCGCGCGATTCATCTTGGCCTGCCTTCGCCACAAGCTGTTGCAGAGACTTCAGAATATCCGGCGAGAGCGCTCCGGCCTCGGGATCAACAACTGGAACCTTGAGAAACCCCACTTACATCAAAGTGCGTGCCTTTTAGCGAAAGGAGGTTGAAAGGATGAGCTATCAAGACGTCAGGAACAAATTAGTCGGTCCGATGGAAACTGTGCCAACGGTGTTCGACTCGAATGGCAAACTGGATCTTGCGCAAACGGCCGATGTGATCAATTTCATGGTCGACCGTGGGATCAGAAACGGAAGCGGGTTCCTGCTGGTGGGCGGGGCGGTAGGACAGTTTGCAGCCCTTGCAACCGAAGAGCGGAAGAGTTTGGCGGAGGCTTGTGTGAAAACAGCCGACGGACGAGTTCCCGTGGTTGTCAGCTGCCAGACAACCTGTACGGACCATTCGATTGACCTGGCAAAACACGCTGTCTCTGCGGGCGCGGACGCCATCCAGCTTTCTCCGCCCCATTATTATTTCTATCCCCAACTTTCTCAGGATGACGTAATTCAGTACTTCGACGACGTGGCGAAGGAAGCCGATATTGCCATCGTGGCCTACCACAACTGGTGGTCGTCGGTCGGCATTGCTCCCTCAACGCTTGCAAAAATGGCGGATGAGATTCCGAATCTGGTGGGAGTGAAATGGCGCGGAAGAGATGACTACGAAACCTATCTCGGATACAAGCTGTGCGCCCATAAACTTTCCATGATTGAAAACGCCCTGCACCTCACACTCACCACCCCGCATCAGATGGGCGCCCGCGCGTTTGTCACCTACATTGGTATCGTCTGGCCGGAATACGACCTGGAATTGTGGCGCCTCCTCGAATCCAAGGACTATGCCAAGGCAAGCTCGATGCTTCTTTCTCTGGCTGTGCCGTTATATGAACTGGCCGCCACGAAGGTTCGCGGCGAACACTCAAACGTCATGGCGGAACTGCGAAGGCTGGCGGGCTTTCCGGCGTGGACTCCCAGGCGTCCCACCCGGCCCGTGCCTCCCGAGGCAAGCAAGGAACTCGAGAAGCTTTTCGCCCAAGCCGGCGCACCCTTCCTCAAAAAGGCCAAGGACTGAATACGAGGACTGATAAGGAAGAAGGAGGCCAGGTTGACAACCCGAGAGGAACAACGGGCGAGTACAGTACGCCAGTATTTTGAGGGATGCAACAGCGCCAGCCGCGAAAAGCTTTACAGCGTTCTTGCTGACAACGTGATTCACTATTTCCCGCCGGGCGTGGGAGGCCCCTACCATGGCAAAGAGGCGGTCGCAAACCTTTGGATTGAATTCGTCAAGGAAAAGGGATCACGCTGGACCATCGACCGCCTGATCAGTGATGGAAATGAGGTGGCGGTTGAGTGGACTCATTTCAAGACAAAGGTCGGAGAGATCATCCGGGGCGCGGAGTGGTACGAGTTCGACGCCGCGGGAAAGATCGCGGAAATTCGCGCCTACTACGCATCGCCGCGTGACGCCAGCCTTCAGGTCACCGAGCTGCAAGGATTCCCTTACGCGGGAAAAGGCTTTGCCACCGAACCGCCCGGTGATCTTTCGCGCGGCTAGCAGCCCTAGCGCCTTCCATGTTTCTCAGGATGAGTGCGCCCAGAACAGCGGATGAGTCCCGGGCGTTCAGGCAGGCGACCGGGGCGAGAGGCCGCGCATGCTCCCGGCCTGCAAATTTGAGCGGCCATCAGCTTCAGCCTGCCATTTCAGAAGGAGCGCCGGTTTCTTCGATGTTCTGATTTGCGTCGACCAGCATAAAGAACCCGCCCGAACAGAGCGTTACCACTGCCGCAAAGTCCAGAGCGCGAGTCCAGCCAAAGTGGGTGGCAAGAAGCGCCGTCAGGATCGGCGAGAGCCAGCCCCCAATTTGCCCAAACATATTCATCAGGCCGGAAAGCGAACCTGAATAGTTCGGTGCAATATCAATGCAGCTGGCCCACAGGGATGAGCAGGCAAAATAGTTGAACCCGGCCGCGCCAGCCAGCAGCAGGATGGCCAGGATGTTATTGCTCGCGTGGCTGCCCGCCATCAGAAGAGGCGCTGAACAGCCCATTCCCACCCACATGCCGAGACGCCGGCCGCCGCGCGCCCCCATTTTCTTAGCAGCGCGGTCTGAAACCCAGCCTCCCAGCGGAGCAAGGATCGCAATCGCCAGGAACGGCGCGCATCCCCACACAGCCGCTCGCTCCAGCGAAAGGCCTCGGACTCTTATCAGGTAGATAAAGAACCAGGTGAAAAAGATATAAACCGGATACGCCATGCAGACTGCGCTGAACAACAAGCCCCAGACCGAGAGGCTGCGGAACATCTTGCGCCAGGGAGGCGAGGCCCGGCGCGACGTTTTCGTCGCAGGGTGAATTGCTGCCGCGGGCTCCTTTCCTCGAATGAGTTCGATTTCTGCGGCGTTGACGCGACGGTGCTCCTCAGGCCGGTTGGTAGCGTAGAAATGCCAAACAGCTCCCACGACAATCCCGAGCAGAGCACAGATGTAGAACGATTCCCGCCAGCCCCAGCGCTGCATGATCCAGGCAATGAGGAGCGGCGTCAAGACTCCCCCGACCCCAATGCCCGCGAACGGAAGGCTGTTGCCGACCGCCCGGTGTTCCTTGCTCAACCACAAAGCGACGACCTTGTTGGAATTGGGAAAAGTGGCGGACTCGCCAACGCCGACCAGGAATCGGATGATGGCGAATCCCCATGCCACGCCGAACCACGTTGCCAGCGGCAAGCGAGGGGCGATGGCCGTTGCGGCGGTGAATAACGACCACCACAGGAGCGCCATCGTCAGCAGATTCCGAGGCCCAAAACGGTCACCAAGCCACCCCACCGGCACCTGGAAGATCGCATACCCCAGCATGAAGGAGCTCAGGATCCACCCCATCGTCTGCGTACTGAAGGCGTATTCGGTCTGGATATACTCGCCTGCAATGCTGAGGTTCAAACGATCGAGGTAGGTAAGAGCCGCGATAACCCCGAGTAAACCCACAATGTACCAGCGAACGTGGGTCGGTGAGGCCTGGCTTGGGGTGAGTTCTTTATGGTCGAATTCGTGCATTGAAAAAACCTTTGAATTTGGATCGCTGACATCGGTCATAGACCTTGAGGGCCAGCTAAGAACCTACGAAATCGGCAAATAAAGCGATAAGCTCCTTGGTTGTGAAAAAAACGCGCAAACACCGCGCGTCGAGCAACACCGCAAATGTGAAGCATTTGCGTCTGCCTGACCATGCCCTCTTTTTGCAAACTGGCCTTTGCCGATTTCTTACCACAGGCATGATGGTTTCTTGCTTGTCGCTGTCGCCTCAATCCCGCGTAGGATGTTAACAGGTTGAGCTTCCACGAACAAGAGAGAGATATTGTCCGTCTTTAAGGGCAGCCGGGCAAGCATCTTTGGACGCCAGTCAGCATGGGTTACGCTCGCAGGGAAGAATCATGTCAGCCTTGGCAACCGCGCAGAGCACCGCGCCTTCTCAGGCACGGGATACGGATCAAACGACAAGAACGCTAATGGGATGGCAAAGCGACAGACGGGTCGTCAGCAGAACCCGGCTGTTGAGTCATGTGTTTGCGGGTTTTAAGGAAGGCAACCAGATCATCGAGTTGTTCCGACGTAAGGATGCCGCCGAAAGCAGGCATGAGCTGGGCGCCGTTGACGATTCGGATGGTCATCTGAGCCGGCGTCAGGCGATCCGCCACAAAAGTCAGGTCAGGTCCGCGGTGTCCGCCCTGCCCGGCGATGGAGTGGCAGAACTCACAGCCTTTTTTGTGGAAGAGAATCCCGCCTTCATAGACAGGTCCGCTTGTTGCTCCGATCACCTGAGTCTGAAGCGGTTTTGCGTCGAAGTCGGGCGACCATGGCGCGCGTTTCCCTTCAATCCAGAGGGTGCCGATCATAACCCAGATCATAACCACGGCGGCAATCGCCCAGGGGCGGCGCAGAGGGTGCCGTTCGCCACGGTTCCTCAACAAGGGAAAGATAAAGAGGATGGCAAAAAAGAGAAGCGGACCAAAGACGATCACCGGAGTCTCAAAACTGGGCGGCAGCAAGGCCAGCACTGCAAAGTACCACAGAAAATACCAGTCCGGCCTCGGATAAGCCTTTAGGATGGTTGGATCGGGAGGCGAAGCCAGGTGCGGCGGCCCCACCACCACAGCCAGAATGACCAGGACAACAATCATCGCGACCCCGAACACAACATCCCGCCAGGCGGCGTCCGGCCAGAAGGGCTTTCCTTCCCGCTTCAGTAAGTCTGCGTACCACTTCTTGTACGTTTTCGGATCGACCGGGCGGCCCGCCACGGGCGGTTCGGAGATGCCATGCTTTAACACCAGCAGGAGATGGGCTCCGAGAACGGCAAAAATTACGGCTGGAATGAAGAAAACGTGAAAGGCAAAGAAGCGGCTCAACGTAGCCCCGCCCACCGTATCTCCGGCCAGGATGAAGTGGGCGACATATTTGCCCATGATGGGAACTCGTCCGGCCTGCTCCGCTCCCACAATCACCGACCAGACAGCCACGTTGTCCCAGCGCAGCAGCTGCCCGGTGAACGCCATGCCGAGCGTCAGCAGAAGCAAAAGAGCTCCCGTCAGCCAGTTCAGTTCACGAGGGTACTTATAGGAACCGTGCAGGAACACGCGCATAATGTGGATGCCAATCAGCAGGACCATGGCGGAGGCGCCAAAATAGTGCAAGCCGCGCAGCAGATGCCCCAACATCGCTTTGTGCGTGATGAACTGAAGGCTGTTGTAGGCGTTCGCTGTTGAAGGAACGTAGGCCGTCGCCAGGGCAATCCCGGTGACAATCTGCAGAACAAGCGCCATCAAGGTCGCGCTGCCAAAAACATACCACCACCCTGTATTGGACGGGACGGGATGGCGGCCGACGTGCTCCCAGAGGCCGGAAATTCCAGTCCGGTCGTCAAATTCGTGCCAGAGTCGATAGAGAAGCTTCATAAGAGAAATCTTCTGCGTCCGAAAACCAAAGCTTCGGCTTTCTCAGCGTAAAGGCCCTGATCCCATAGGGCCCAAAAGGTTCCAACGGTCGGAACTAACCAGGTGCGAGCACTGATATCCCGCCCAACTCTTCAAGGGTCTTGCCATCGCCCGTCCGTCCCGGCCTGAGTGCTCAGGAGGTCGTGATCGGAATGGGACTGGTTAAGACCTCGACCTTCCCGTCTCGCACGCGCACGGGATAGCGTGGCAGGGGCTTCGGAGGAGGCCCCGAAGCCACTTTGCCGTTTTGATAGTAAACCCCTCCATGGCAAGGGCAGAGGAAAAGCTCCGCGTCTGGCAGCCACCTCACCGGACATCCAAGGTGGGTGCAATCCACCGAAAAAGCAATGAATTCGCTCTCGCTGTTGCGGCGCAGCCATGCCGCCGTCTTGGCCGCCACTCCGGCCCAAGGGAGCGGCGAGGAATCAATAAACACCACCTCGACCGTCGTGCCCACCTTGAACTGCTCTAAATCCCCAACCGCCCGCCAGGAACGGGGAGCAACCTCGATCAGCGGAGCCACCAGGAAACCAATGATCGGAATCCCGACAAGGGCCGCGGCAAAAGTCCCAAGTCCCAGGCTCAGCGCGGCAAGAAATCGCCGCCGGCTCTTGATCTCCATCGTTATTCTCTTCGGAGGCTCCTTCGGCTCAGAGGTGCCTGTGCTCATGGCGAAGCTCTCCAATCCATCCTGAAATTCCCACGGCAAACAGAACCACTCCGACCAAGGTAATCAGATAGGTCGTCAATATCCCCCACAGCATGCACACCATACCAACAGCCAGGACAACCGGCATGTAGGTGGGATCAGGGATATGCATGCCCTGCGGTTTACTCCATGCGCCGGCCGCGGCATCATTGGGCTTTTCAGAATCGCTCATTCCATTATTGCTTTGCATATTCACCTTCAACTTTAGGCGGTTTCCACCACATCAAAATCTTCCTCCGTGCTGGACCGCTGCGGGCGCCGAAGGAACGGCAACCGCGACATCGTGTTCGGGGAGGCGATACCATCTGGCCAGCGTGGCAAGGATAAACGAAAGGTAAACCAGGCAGGCCGGAACCCACATCAGCAGCCCTCCCCATTGCTGGTCGGCCAAAGGCGTCAATCCCCATTGCCCGCGGATAATGGGCAAAATCCCATAAGGGTCTGGAGGATTGATATAAGCAGGGTAGTTCCCGAGAGGCGCAAACGTCAAAAGGATGGCCAGCACGGTATGCGCCGAGCACGCTCCAAAGGTGTAAGCAACGGCCGCGAGCGGCCGCAGACGGAGTTCTTCTACGGGAGAAATGACCGGCCACCAGAAAATTGTGGAACCGACCAGGAACGACAAATGTTCCAGAATGTGGATGTGTTCACTGCCCAGCGCGGCATTATAGAGGGGCGGCCAGTGCCAAACCCACAACGCTCCCACCCCGAGCGACCAGGCAAGAAGCGGCTTGCTCAGGAACTCTTCCGCTCGCCGCACCCACGGGTAACGTAATGCTCTCTTGGCCATCTCCTTCGGGATGCCCAGCAGCAGGAGGGGCGGCACAACCAGTATCAGCAGCATGTGCTGGAGCATATGCGCGGTGAATGAATAAATATCCGACAGCGTATCGAGCGGTGAAACCAGCGTCAAAAACAGGATGAGGACCCCTGCGGCAAAACATAGCGCAGCCTTCGAAAACTTGAGCCGGGCCGCCACCGCGTACGCCACAAGCAAACCTGCGCAACCCACAATGACCGACGGTTCCCAGTCCCATGCCGTAAGCAAAAAATGTGACATTGTCATAAACCGCCTCTTAGAATAGCGTCCACAGATAAATGACCGAGAAAATCACCACCCAGACCCAGTCAACGAAATGCCAGTACAGAGCAATCGCCTCCACGGCTGAGGAATGCTTCTCCGCGAATTCTCCCGTGAGCGCCAGCACAAAAATCACGGCGAGCGAGATCAGCCCCAGCAAAACGTGCAGACCGTGAAAACCCGTCAGCGTAAAAAACGAGGTGCCAAAAATGTTCCGGCTGATGGTGACGTTTTCTCCATAAAGGTGCAGATACTCGCTTCCCTGCCCGAAAAGGAAAATAGCCCCCAGAACAATGGTGACCAGCAGCCAGGTCTGAAACGCGCGTTGCTTTCCCCGGCGCAGGCTTTTCTCAGACTGCCAGACGGTAAAACTGCTCGAAAGCAAAAAAATCGTATAAATGCCGGTCTTCAATGGATCAAGAACCTTCGCCGCTTCCACTCCCGTATTCGAAAGGCTGTGATAGTACACGTAGGCAATAATCAGGAAAACGAAGAAGGTCCCTTCCGAGAGCAGGAACAGCGTCATCGCAAGCTTATTGTTGTCCCAGGATTCAAACCGTGTTTGCGCCTCAGCGTCCATTTTTCCAATCCGGATTCTCGGGATGCGCCAAATCCCACAGCGGCCTGCGGCTGCGAATTGGCGGAATGCGGTCAAAGTTATGTTCGGGTGGCGGCGAGGTTGTCGCCCACTCAAGCGACCAAGCTTCCCAGGGGTTGTCGCCTGCAAGTTCGCCGGAGTGGTTGCTTACCACCACATTCCAGATAAAGATCAGCGAGGAAAGGCCCATGATCACCGCCCCGATGGTTGAAATCATGTTCATCGCGCCCCAGCCGGGCAGGTTGGGGTAGGTATACACGCGGCGGGGCATCCCCATCAGCCCAAGAAAATGCATCACGAAGAACGTCATGTTGAAGCCGATCAACGTGGTCCAAAAATGCCACTTGCCCAGCCTCTCTGAAAGCATGCGGCCGCTCATCTTCGGAAACCAGTAATAGAGGCCGGCAAAAACTCCGAAAATGGTGCCGCCGAAAAGAACGTAGTGGAGATGGGCAACCAGGTAATAAGTGTCGGTCACCTGCCAATCAATGGGAAAGATGGCAAGCGAAACCCCGCTCAGCCCGCCGATCGTAAACACCACAAGAAAGGCCGTGGCGAATAGCATGGGGGTTTTAAAGCGGATGGACCCGTTCCACATGGTGGCAATCCAGTTGAAGATCTTGACGCCGGTGGGCACGGCAATCAGCAGGCTGCTGATGGCGAACATGCTGTCAATGGAATGACCGAGCCCTACGGCAAACATGTGGTGCGCCCAGACCAGGAAGCTCAGCACTCCAATGGCCACCGTGGAACCCGCAACGTACTCGTATCCGTAAATCGGTTTCCGTGAAAATACGGGAATAACTTCCGAGATGATTCCGAAAGCTGGCAGAATCACAATGTAAACCTCAGGATGCCCAAAAGCCCAGAAGTAGTGCTGCCACAGAAGGGCCGACCCGCCGGATACCGCCTCAAAAAAGTGCGCGTTGAGCCGCCGGTCAATCAGGAGCATCACCAGCGAAGCGTTCAACGCGGGCAGAGCCAAAATAATCAGAAATTGCGTGATCAGCACCATCCAGATAAATAGCGGAAGCCGCCGGATGCTGAGTCCCGGCGCCCGGTACTTAATAATGGTGACAATCAGGTTGATCCCGGCGGTGACCGAGCCGATGCCGGTAATCAGCAAACCTAGCGAATAGTAATCGACTCCATTCGTCGTCGAGTAGGCCTTTTCACTCAAGGGAGCATAGTTGAACCATCCCGCCGCCGGAGCGCCACCCGCGACAAAGCTGAAATAGAGCAAAAGGCCGCCCGAAATCAGCAGCCACAAGCCAAGCGCGTTCAGCCGCGGAAAAGCAACGTCGCTGGCGCCGATCATCAGGGGAACCAGATAGTTGGCAAGTCCCGTGAGAACCGGCATGGCCACCAGAAAGATCATCGTGGTGCCGTGCATGGTGAAGATCTGGTCAAACGTCTGGGGAGAGAGAAAAGAGTTCATGGGCACTGCCAACTGAATCCGCATCAGCAGGGCCTCGATGCCGCCCACCCCAAAGAAAACCAGGCCGGCCATCAGGTACATAATTCCGATCTTCTTGTGATCAACGGAAGAGACCCAGCCCAGCAGCCCCGCTGACTTCTCCTGCGGCCCCGTCAGCGGAAGTGCTTCACCGGCTCCGGGAAAAGGGATGTCGCTCATTTCAGAGTCTCCAGGTACGCCACCAGGTTATGCACCTGCGTCGGGGTGAAATTGAAGTTGGGCATATGGGCCCCTGGCTTATAGGCTTGGGGATTTGAAATCCATTCGCCGAGATTTTCCGGGGTGTCTTTTAGGCGTCCTGCCGCAAGAGTTTCGCGGCTGGCCACGTGAGTAAGGTCCGGACCGATATCCCCCTTGGCGGGAGTGCCCGCAACCGAATGGCAGTTGATGCAGGTCAGTTTACCGAAAAGCTCGCGACCCTGCTGCGCATCGCCGGCGGCCGGCTGGGCGGGAATTGCAAGCTGGCGCTGTTCCCATGCTTCGAATTCTGCTTCCGGCTGCGCAATCACGCGAATTCTCATCCACGCATGGCCGGCCCCGCAGTATTCGGCGCAGCTGCCGCTGTAAGTGCCGGGTTTGTCCGCCTGAAGCCAGAAGTGATTGGGATGGCCGGGAATCGCGTCGATCTTCCGCCCCAAATCCGGCACCCACCAGTCGTGAATGACGTCGGCGGTTTCCAATTGGACCAGCCATGCCTTATCGACGGGAATGTGAATCTCGTTGGCGGTCACCACGCCGGACTGCGGATATCGCACCTCCCACCACCACTGGTGTGCGATAACAATCAAATTCGGCTTTTCTCCCGGCGAGGGAGTGCGATCTGAATGGTGCATCGTCCGAATCGTCAGAGCAAATAGGAAGGTCACAATCACCAGGGCGCCGATGGTCCAGGTTTTTTCCAGCCGCGAATTGCCAAACACCTGCCGCGGCTCGGGAGCCCCTGGCCGGTGGCGAAAGCGGACAACCGCATACAGGACCAAAAAGGTGATCAGAACCAGAATGGCCAGCATCACAATGCCGACCACAAGGCTCAGATGCGTGATCGCTTGCGCCTGGGGAGAAGCCGGAGAAAAGACAGAGTTTCCGTACATTGCTTTGTTCAAAAAAAAGTCCTGTCGCTCATGCAACGCGTTTCAGCAAAACCAGCCGCTGGATGCCCCAATAAAATCCCTATATCTCTTAGGGTTTTTCGAGTTTGCGCCCCAAAGAAGCCCCCGGGCATGAGAAACCCGGAGGGTCTCCACGTTCTGCGCCCAGCCCAGAACGTCCACTTAAAAGCTATAAGTTGCCATGCGTCGCGGTTGGTAGAACCGGCTTGGCTGTCAAGGCTTCATCGATCAGCAGCCTGGTTGAGCTATTACTTTCTGATCAGGTGAAGCGACACCCTGCAACGATGCGGTTTTCCTGCTCGAAGGCCACCTATGAATTTGCCTTGTGAGTCCCATCTTAAATGGGCCGTTAAAAGCATTGGATGCACGAGGTGTCCAATAGGTTTCAAAAAATCTCGCAGCGACCGCCATCTTCCTTGCCCGACGAAGAAAGCAGCCTGGCAATTGACAGCTCCACGGCTGGATGTTAGCCTTCCGTTGCCTCCGCGGGGATCAAGGGCAGGAGACCAGGGCATCTTATGACAAACTATGACGTATGCGTAATTGGATCGGGTCCGGCGGGCGGCACGATGGCCAAGGAGCTTTGTGAAGGCGGCGCCAAAGTCATCATGCTGGAAGCGGGACAGGAAGCTGATCCTCCTTATCTCTCGCACAAATGGCCTTACGAGCTGCCTTACCGCGGGATGCGCGGAGAGAAACAGGCGCTGTTCTATCCGAAAGACATCTCCAAAGTCATCTATCAATCGAGCGACCCCGTCGGGGTGGACCGCATCCGCGTGCTCGGCGGACGCAGCCTCCATTGGAATGCCGTGACGCTTCGTTATGCGCCGCAGGATTTTCGCGGGCGGTCGCTTGAAGGCCTTGAGGAAGACTGGCCGATCACCTACCAAGAGATCGAGCCCTACTACGACCGCGTTGAAAAGCTCATCGGCGTATGCGGCCACAACGACCACCTGGAGATTCTGCCGGGCGGCAACCATTATCTTCCTCCCATTCCCTGGCGCTGCAGCGAGCACATCCTGGGGCGCGCCACCAAGGCAATGGGCATTCCTCTGATCTCGGTTCGCAAGGCGGTGCTGACCGTCCCCTATGACCAGCGGCCGCCCTGCCACTATTGCGGCCACTGCATGGACGGCTGCGACGTATCTGCGGTCTTTACCACGCCCGATTGCATGCTGCCCAAGGCTCGGGCCACTGGAAACTTTACCTTGCGCCAGAATGCCATCGCGCGAGAAATCCTGGTGGATCAGGAAGGGAAAGCGCGGGGCGTCTCCTTTGTGGACCGGCTCACCCGGCAAGAAGAGGAAGTGAAAGCAAAGGTGATTGTGGTGTGCTGCGCCACGGTGGAATCCGTGCGCCTGCTGCTGAATTCGCGCTCGCCGCGCCATCCGAACGGCCTGGGCAACTCGAACGGAGTGGTGGGCCGGTACCTCCACGGCCACCACGTCACGGGCATTGAGATGTACCTCCGGGAGCTGGAAGGCCGGCCGCCCACAAACCAGGATGGAGCCACCGACCACGTTTATATTCCCCGCTACAATCAGCTTTCCGGCAAAGCCGACTATGCCGGCGGATGGGGAATCCAGGTGAATTTTGCGTCCTACATGTTTCCCTCCCAGGCTCACCACCTGCACGGCTATGGAGCGGCTTTCAAAGCGCAGGTGAGAAAGATGCAGCCCGGATTTTTCCAGATGGCGGCGTTCGGCAAAACCGTCGCGTCGGCCGCCAACCGCGTTACGGTCGATCCGGACCGGAAGGACCGGTTTGGGATCCCCATTCCGGTCGTCCACTATCGCTTTGTCCCCAACGACTATGCGATGTGGAAAGCCCAGAAGCAAAGCATGCTGGAAATCTGCTCCAGAATGAAAGGCACGGTCTTTCCCGATTTTGCGGACGGTCCGCGCGGCTTCGCCAGCCACGCGGTGGGTACGATTCGCATGGGAAAGAATCCCAAAACTTCCGCCCTGAACGCCTTTTGCCAGTCCCGTGATGTGAAGAACCTGTTTGTGACTGATGGAAGCACCTTCACGGCGACGAGCGAAAAAAATCCGACCCTCACCATCATGGCGTTGTCCATGCGGGCGGCGGATTACATCAAGAGGCAGCGAAAACTGGGAGAGCTTTAGAATCGGAACGCCGGCAGGCCTTGGAGCAGCCCGGGACAAAGGAGATGATCATGACAGGGGAAAAAACGCTGCGGACGGCTTTGATAGGTCTTGTGCTGTTCTCCTTCGGAGCCTGTTCAAAAAGGGCGAACTCCCCGGCGAGCAGTTCATCCAGTCCGGCCGCTTCGATCAAAGCGTTTGTAGGCCGCTGGGATTTGACGATCAAGACTCCGGCGAAGGAGCTGCCTTCATGGATTGAAGTTTCAGATCAGAAGGGCCAGCCAAAGATCCTGATGGTCGGACTCTCGGGCCATGCGACCGAGTTGGGCAAGATCGGGATCAGCAACGGAGAGATCGTTTTCCTCTCGCCCAAGGGACAGGAAGGTTTCCACGAGGATACCTTTTTCAAAGGAAAGCTGGTGGGTGGCCGGCTTGAGGGGACGGCAACCGGTCCTAACGGAGTTTCCTGGCAATGGACAGGCCAGAGGGCGCCGACGCTCAAGCGGGAAGGCGCCCCGAAATGGGGCAAGCCGGTCAGATTATTCAACGGCAGGAATTTTGACGGCTGGAGGTTCCGCGATCCCAGCCGGTCGGCGGTTTGGAGGGTCGAACACGGCATGCTGGTCAAGGACGGAAGAGGATCCGAACTCATTTCGAGGTCCAAGTTTGAGGACTTCAAGTTGCACCTGGAGTTTCAATGCGGGCCCATGTCCAATAGCGGCGTGTATCTGCGGGGCCGTTATGAGGTGCAGATCGAAACCGACTCGGCGCGCGAGCCGGACACCCACCATACCGGCGCGGTGTACGGCTTTCTTGCTCCCACGCCGGAACTGCCGCGCGTATCGGGAAAATGGCAAAGCTTTGATATCACCCTTCTGGGCCGCACCCTCACCGTGGTGCAGAACGGGCAAACCGTCATCGACCGCCAGGAGATTCCAGGGATCACCGGCGGCGCTCTCGACAGCCACGAAGGGCTGCCCGGGCCCATCTACCTTCAAGGCAGCGAGCAAGGCCACGTGGCTTTTCGAAACATTGTGCTGACTCCGGCGATAGGGCCCCAATAAAGCGGCGCGAAGGCTGACAAGATTATTTTGCGGCTGCAACCCTACGGAAACTCCTTTGAAGGGAGAATTGAGAATGGAACGGCGGACGGCATTGAAGATTGTGGCGCTTGGGGCGCTGGCTCCCGCGGAACTTGCCGCCGTGCAAGCGAGCGGCTTGCCGGAAACCGCCTGGACGCCGGAAAATTACCGCCTGCGCTTCTTCACCAAGCAGGAAATTGAAGTGCTTGATAACCTGATGGAAATGATCATTCCCGCCGATCAGCATTCTCCCGGAGCGCGCGCCGCCCAGGTCAGCCTTTTTGCGGACTGGATGGTGGCGACCGGCGGTGACGCGACGAAAGAACATTGGAGAAAAGGATTGCAGCTGATGCGCGATGAGGCGGCGGGCGGGTCGCTCGAACAAGCCCTTGCCAAGTCCGCGGCGGGTGAAGGGAATCCCAGGAACGATCTCGAACGCTTCTTCGTCCGCCTCAAGAAAATGGCCGTCGACGGCTATTACACGTCCGCCATCGGAATCCACCGCGATCTTCGCTACCAGGGCAATACTTATTTGCCTGCTTTCCCTGGGTGCACCGCAAGGCCGGACGAAAAGCTATAGCCGCCCATGACTGGGGAGAAGAACTGATGCAACGCCGCCATTTCCTTGCCGGAACACTCGCCGCCGGAGCCACGGCCCTTGCCAAGGGCGCGCCTGGAGCTTCCGGACGCTTTTTCCCATGCCTGAACGAAGCCACCACGATGGACGCTCCATTTGAGAAAGATTGTGAAGCGTACTCGGCGGCGGGGTTCAGGCGTATTGAGCTCTGGTTCCCGAAACTCCGCACACAAGGCTTTAAACCTCCTCAGGTGGAAACGCTGTTGCGGCGGCACGGCCTTACGCCCGTCTCCGCCTGCGCATCCGGGGCCTGCCTGTGGCAGCAGCATGGAAGCGTTGAAACCTGCCTTCCTGACTTCGACCAGAATTTTGAAATGGCTCAGGCGCTCAGCGTTCCCCGCTACGTCATCTTCTCTGCCGTCGGACACCACTCGACGCAAGATGATTACCGGGCGGCGGTCGAGCGCTTTGTGAAGATCGCGGAACTGGCCGCGCGCTACAAGGTTCGAATCGCTCTCGAGTTCATCGCGCGCTCATCCCTGTTCGGTTCGCTCCTCTCATCCCTGCAATTGCTTCGGGAGGCCGCGCAGCCTAATGCCGGGGTTTGCCTCGACACCTTCCACTTTTTCGCAGGGGTCAGCAAGTTCGAAGACCTTCAAGCTCTGCGGCCCGGCGAAGTGGAACACGTGCACTTCCACGATGCTCCGGGCTCCATTCCACGAGAGATTCTGCAGGATTCCGACCGCCTTCCGCCCGGCCAGGGAGCGATCCCGCTCGAACAGATCACCGCAGCCCTTGAACGCATCGGCTATACCGGAAACCTGAGCACGGAGCTTTTCGGAAGCCGCTACCAAAAGGGCGATCCCTTCAGCGTGGCAAAAACCTGCTACCAGGCACTCCAGCCCTATTGCAAAGCCTGAGAGATTTCCTTTCCGCAGTGGGGAGTAGCTCGGATCTAAAGATCCGCGGCTTTTAGTTGGGACGCCCGGCCCTGAACCCTTGCCCTGTCTTTCCGAGCCCTTCGACTACGCTCAGGGTAAACTCCGCGAGGAATCTGCTTCCGGGCGATTCGTGAATCGCCCCTACGGCCGCTCCGTTGCGCGACGCTCCTCCGGCTCACTGCTCAACGTATTTTTTGTGCTGGTCGGCGAGGTAGTTGTCGGTCATGCCCGCGATGTAATCACAAACGACCCGGTAGATGGGGTCGTCGCCGGTTTTTGCGACGTAGAAGGCGGGCAAACTGCGGGGATGCTCCATAAAAAATTCGAAGAGCTGCTCCACGCGCCGGACGATTCTCTGGCGCTCGGCGCGGACTTCCCGGTGGGCGTATAGGTTTTCCTGCAGGAACACCTTCAGTTCCTGATTCTCTCCCGCCTGGCGCGAGCTAAGCCCCACCAGGCGGCGCGGCGCCCGGCGCACGTCTGCAAGCGTCCGTACTTCCATCTTTTCAAGGCGTTTTTGCGTGGCCGTAATAAGGTCGGTGACCAGGGCGTCCATCAGTCCCCGAAGAGCCTCATTGAATTTCAGTTTTTCGGGCGCGGCAGGGAACTTCCGCTCAACCGGCCGCAGGAATCGCCAAAAGACTGGAACCTTTTCGCGAATCTGGGCCAGGCTAAGGAGCTTCGCTTCGAAGCCGTCATCAAGGTCGGCGCAGTTGTAGGCAATCTCGTCAGCCACGTCGATCAATTGGGCCTCAAGCGGCGGGCGCTCCTCAAGGCGATACTCCGCAAGCTCGGGATATTGCGCAGGGTCGTAATCGCGCGAGTGCTTGATGATCCCTTCGCGAACCTCGAACGTCAAATTCAGGCCGGGAAAATTCACATACTTTTGTTCAAACTGCTCGACAATCCGCAGGGCGTGCAGGTTGTGATCGAAGCGTTCGCCGTGCGCGTCCATCAGGCGGTTGAGCTCCCGCTCACCGGTGTGGCCGAAAGGCGGATGGCCCACGTCATGGACCAGCGCCAGGGCTTCCACGAGATCCGTGTTGAGCCCGAGCGCCCCCGCCACCGTGCGGCTGATCTGCGCCACCTCGAGCGTGTGGGTGAGACGGTTGCGAAAATGGTCGGAATAGCGCCGGGTGAAAACCTGTGTCTTGTTTTCCAGACGCCGGAAAGCGCGGGAGTGGATGATACGGTCGCGGTCGCGCTCGTACTCATTGCGATAAGGGTGCAAGGGCTCGGGATAACGCCGCCCGAGCGTCTTGCGGACCGACATTGCGTAACTCTCAAGCCCGTGGTGGTCTTGGCTTTGCGTCAGGCACGCTCCGAATCATTCTGGAAACTCTTCGAATATATCATAGCGGCTTTCGCCGCAGCTTTTGAAGGGATCAGCTTGAGGATTCCCGCCGGACGGAAAGCACACTCATAAACGGCTTCGGCGGAGCTTGCTTCCTTTGATATAATCCAATTCTCACAGAGGAGGATCGAACACCTTCAGGCTTGGTATGGGTTACAAGCCCAGCCCAGTTCTTACCGTCAGCTAAAGGGGGGCCGCTCTCGTGGTCAAGGATACTCTGGTTTGTTTGCTGGCAGGAGGCGCCGGAGAGCGCCTTTACCCTTTGACGCGGGATCGCGCCAAGCCTGCCGTCACCTTCGGCGGAATTTACCGCATCATCGACATCACCCTGTCCAACTGCATCAACTCCGACTTGCGCCGGATCTTCGTGCTGACCCAATACAAGGCTCTTTCCCTTAATCGGCACATCCGAGAAGGTTGGAACATGCTGGCGGGAGAGTTGGGAGAGTTCGTTCAGATTCTGCCGCCCATGATGAGGGTGGGTGAGCACTGGTATCGCGGCACGGCCGACGCCATTTTCCAGAACCTCTATTCCATCGGCAGCGAGCCCTGCAAGTACGTCCTGATCCTCTCCGGCGACCACGTCTACAAGATGAATTACCAGTTGATGATTCAGCGGCACATCGACGCCGGCGCGGGTGTGACCGTCGGAACCATTGAGATCGATCTGGCCGATGCTTCCCGCTTCGGAGTAGCGGAGCTCGACGCCCAGCACCGCATCGTCGGCTGGCAGGAGAAGCCTGCGAATCCCAAACCTTCGCCCCAGAACCCCGGCAAATGCTACGCCTCGATGGGGATTTATTGCTTCAATCGCGACCTGCTGCTCGAAAGCGGCATCGCCGACGCCGAAGACCCGAACTCCAGCCACGACTTCGGCAAAAACGTGATCCCGAAGCTCATCGACAAGGGCCTCGTCTACGCATACGACTTTGTGGACGAGAACCGCAAAGAAGCTAAATACTGGCGGGACATCGGAACTCTGGAGGCGTATTACGAAGCCAACATGGACCTGGTATCCATTTCGCCGGTGTTCAACCTCTACGACAGCAGCTGGCCCATCCGGACCTACCAGCGGCAGTACCCGCCCGCCAAGTTCGTCTTCGCGCAGGAAGGGCGGCGCATGGGCATTGCCGCGGACTCCCTGGTTTCCGAGGGATCGATTATCTCCGGCGGCCGCGTGACGCACTCGATCATCTCCCCCAACGTCCGCGTGAACAGTTACACGGATATCGAAGGTTCCATCATCTTCTCGCATGTGAACATCGGGCGCTATTCGCGCATTCGCCGCGCCATCATTGACCGCCACATTGAAATCCCGGAGCACTCGGAGATCGGTTACAACCTGGAAGAAGACCGCAAGAAGTACCATGTGACCGATTCCGGGATCGTCATCATCGTGCCCGAGCGGCGCATGTTTGAGGAACCGGAATAGCAAGCGTTTTTGCGGCAGGTAAATTCTGCCCGGTGTGCCGGGATGAAACAGAATCGCCCGCGTGGGCGATTTCAAAAACCCTTCCTTTTTCATAAACAATTGATATATAATGACTTAGAGCTGTTTCGATTTAAGTGCTTACATATCCGCAAGAGGCGAAGAAGTTTGTGCATTCGCTTGGGGAGACCGTATTGAGCAATTCCCCGATTTCCTTCCAGA
>Ga0307373_10005811_pt1 | contig 19953 bp, 21 predicted proteins | sample OX2MG_FD_202534 | JGI IMG/M metagenome (GOLD analysis project Ga0307373, IMG submission 202534) | Soil microbial communities from Risofladan, Vaasa, Finland - OX-2 | ecosystem: Environmental > Terrestrial > Soil > Coastal area > Acid sulfate soil | place: Finland: Risofladan, Vaasa | collected...
CGCTCGTCCTCGGCGTAGGGATCGGGGTGTCGATGGTCTACTTCAAGCGCTTCGGAAGGGTGATGAATTCCTTCAGCCTAGGGCTCCAGTCCTTTCCCAGTCTTGCCTGGGTACCATTCGCAATAATCATAATCGGGCTTGACAACGCGGCCATACTCTTCGTCGTCGTGCTGAGCTCGGTCTTCTCCATAATGATGTCGACCTACAGCGGACTGAGGAACACCCCTTCGATCTATATCAGGGCGGCCAAGAACATGGGAAGCGGGAGTCTCTCGCTCTTCGGCGGCGTGATGATGCCGGCGGCGATGCCCTCGTTGATCGCCGGAGTCAGGCAGGCGTGGTCGTTCGCTTGGCACGCCCTGATAGGAGCGGAGATGCTCATGGGAGCGATCGGACTCGGAGGAATTCTATACGCTGGCAGCCAGTTCCTGAGGATGGACGAGGTTATAGTCTCGATGATAGTCATATTCGCGATAGGCCTGACAGCCGACCGGCTCTTGTTCTACAAGCTCGAGGAGAGCGTGAGGACAAAGTGGGGCCTGAATCGGCTCGGCGCCTGAGTCGAGGAACGCCGAGGGGAGCTAAATCCGGGGCATCCGCCTCCTCGACGAGAGACATATTATCGGCCTGAAGTCTGGCCGCCTCGTGGCGTCTTCATCAACCGGCTCCTGGACGAAGGAGGCCGAGTCCCTCGAGGCCGCGAAGAACCTGCTCTACTTCAGGCAACTCGTCGGGCTGAGGTTCGACAAGAGGAGGCTCGCCTCGTTGGAGAGCAGGACGAAGACGCACTACACGCGCTACCTCCGGAGCCGCGGCCGCGAAGTGGACGGCCCTAGGGGGCTGTTCCTGATGTCCGTGAGCGCCGCCGGGATGGCGGTCACATACAGGCAGCTCCTCAAGCTCTACGAGGCGAGGGCCACGAAGGTCGTCTCCCGCGATTTCGAGTTCGGCGGCGCCCCGGTGAACTGGGGGTCGTGGAGGCAGTTCGCGGCCAGCACCGACGACTCGGCGGCGCGAAAGTCGGTCTTCGACGACTTCATCCGGAAGTCCTCCATCCTGGGGCCGCTCGTCAAGAAGAGGTTCGAGACCTACAGGACGCTGGTGGCGCAGTTCGGGACTGACCCGCTCTCGGCCTATCTTGAGCACGAGGGGGTCTCGTACGACGGCCTGACCGCGATGGTCCGGCGGCTAGGCGAGCTGGCCAGGGCGCCGTTCAGGGATTCGCTCGGCGAGTACTCGGCCGAGATAATAGGGAGGCCGGCGGAGTACTACGACGACTACTACTTCTTCAGGAACCGGGTCTTCAGGAGATACGCGAAGAACCTGCCCACCAAGGAGAAGCCCACAGGCAAGATAGTGAAGACGATGAAGCGGATGGGGTTGGACGCCTCCAAGATTGTCGTCGACGACGTGGACCGCGAGGGGAAGAGCGCCTCTGCCTTCTGCTCCGGAATCAGGATCCCCGCGGACGTCCGCATCTCGTACAGGAAGGCGAACCCCCTCGAGGACTTCTCCTCCGTCTTTCACGAATTCGGGCACGGCATCCACTTCTCCTCGATCGACCCGCGCGCCAGCTTCTCGGACAGGTACGGGGTGGCGAACGGCGTCGCCGAGATCTTCTCGATCTTCTTCGAGGGGCTCATCCACGAGAAGTCCTTCCTCACCGCCGAGCTGGGTCTCTCTGATGATGTCGCCGAGGACATCCTGCGGCGCTTTCGCTTCAACAGCCTCTTCTTCGCGACCTTCTACGCCGCGAATTCCACTCTGAAGCTACGCTACTGGCACGACGGGCTTAGCTTCGAGTCCCTTGACGGGCTGTACTCCGACCTGACCGAGCGCTTCCTCGGCGTCAGGTATCCCGGAGCCTACTGGAAACTCCACCACGTAATGCCTGACTACATCCTCTACTCTCCCTCCTATCTGATCGCGGCCGTGAGGGCCTTGGAGCTCCGGAACTCCCTCGTGGCCAGGTTCGGCGAGACGTATTGGAGGGAGCGGGAGAGCGGGAAGGCGGTGCTCGAGCTCATGCGCCCCGGGCAGTCGCTCGACCTCAGCTTCTCGAAGCTCGACGAGGCCGCCTATGTGAAGAGCATCTCCACCGCCGCGGCCTGATCTTCCGAAGGACGGCGGGTGGATGGGCGACGCTCAGAGCAGAAGCCTCTGCGCGTTCTTGTATAGGACGAGCTCCGTCTGGTTCTCTGTGAGACCCGCGACCTTGACCTTCTGGAGCTCCACCGAGTAGTCGTGAAACGGGTAGTCTGACCCGAAGACCACCCTCCCCTCGCCCACCCTATCTACTGCCTCTTTGATCTTGGAGTGCATCGAGACGCCGGAGGTCTCGAGGATGATGTTGTCGTACCTCTTCGCGGTGTTGATCGCCGCCTGAATGTAGACACCGTGCGCGTGGCCCATGTGGAGCATCACGATCCTTACCTCCGGGTACATCTCGGCGAGCTCGCCGATGCTCCAGGGCAGCGAGAACGGGGGATGCCCGGAGTGGATCGCGACCGGTATCTTCTCCTTCCCGGCAAACTCGACTATCGGCAGCACCTCCTCGTCAGTGGGGAGGAACGCGTGGACGAGGGGATGGAGCTTTATCCCCCTGAACCCCCATCGCTTCACCGACTCGATCACGAGGCGGAGCGCCCCGTCGTCGTGGGGGTTCGGCCACACATAACCCACGAACCTCTCGGGGTATCTGCGCACAGCCCTCCTGACCAGCAGGTTGTCGGGACCGAACAGGACCGAGCGCTCGACGCTCGAGGCGTCCATCTTCTCCAGCAGCTCCTCAGCCGTGCAGGAGACGTTCGCCCAGCTTCCGAACCGGCCCACGTGTGCGTGCGCGTCGATGATCCTTGGCTTGGCGGGCATCTACTCATCCCCCCTTCGAAGCGTGGATTTCATTTTTCGTCTTGGGCCTACTCCGGAGGGAGCTGGGACTGCGCAAGGCGGAGGTCGACCCCCCTTCTCTTGTGGTATCTGTATGACAGCGCGTATATCACGACCGGGACGAGGATCACCCCTCCCACGACGACCTGGGCGGACGCCTGGAAAGGCCCCACAGCGGGGTTTTCGACGCTGTTGTACCCTAGGTAGGCAAAGAGCGCCGCCGCCAAGGCGCCCAATACCGAGATCAGGGGGATGCCGCGCCTCCTTCCGCCCGTCGCCGACTCGTAGACCCCGCGCCGGGTGAAGGGGAGCAACGCCGCGCTTACCGCAGCGAGGAACCACACGATGCTGTAGAAGAAGATGGCGTTGACCTGGGCGGAGATGAAGGAGGTGAAGTACTGGAGGTACATCGGTATCAGCGCGAGAGCGGCACCGAGGACGATGGCGTTGACCGGCGTGTGGAACCTGTCACTTACCCTGGAGAGCCATTGCGGCATCACCCGGTCGAACGACCACGCCAAGAAGAGCCTGCTGATGAAGACGAGGCTCAGCCACGACCAGCCGATGTTCCCTATGAAGAGGCCTATCACTATCAGCCACAGCAGGATGCTGCTCGGGTCTAGCACCGTCGCGAACGCGGTAGGGACCGTGGAAAGAGGTGAGCCGCCCCCGCCGCTCTGGATGGCCCAGGCCTCGATGAAGGGGAGCCCGATGACGTTGTCGAGCATGTAGGTGAGCCCGAACCAGATCGCTATTGAGACGGCCTCGGCCAGCACCAGACCATAGAGGAGGGACGTGCGCGGTCTCCTAATCTCCCCGCCCACGAACTGCATCACGGGATAGGGCCCTATGCTCACGAAGAGGAGGGGGACGACGGCCCCTAGGCTGGCGAGGCTCGAACCGGGGGTGTAGCCCGCCTTGGCCGCATCCGAGAACACCTTGTTGACCCCTCCCGGGAAGTAAGCGCTGTAGGCGTTGACAAAGTCGGCGTGACTGCTCGTGAGGAAGATCGCCATCACCAGAAGCATCGTGAAGACGCCGTAGCCGAAGAAAGAGTAGACGACCAGCCTGAAGGCCCTCCCTCCAGCAATCACCAGCACCGCCCCAACCGCGAGAATGCCGATTCCGGCGCCCATGAGCGTCGTGGGCGAGCTAGACACCACGGGAGTGATGAAGTTCCCGAGAGACGTGAGGCCGCTGTCGCCCAGGACCTGCCCTGCGAAGGACAGCTGCGTCCCGGCCTCGGAGAACGCCCAGTACGACCCTGACCCGGCGGAGATGAGGATGGCCACGAAGAACAGGAAGCTCGCGACGAAGCCCAGCGGGCTCGAGAGCACCCTTGAGATGAAGACGTAGTCCCCGCCCGAGCGGGGCATCACGCTGGTCAGCTGCCAGTATAGAAGCACGATGACGATGGCTATGACGGCCCAGACTGCGAGGCTAGCATAGTAGTTGACGTTCTGGTAGTAGTCCGGCGTGACCCAGAAGATCCCTGCCCAGCTCGTCAGCCACGGGAAGAAGATGATGCTCCACGTGAAGACGTCGATCGCCGAGAACTGCCTTACCAGCCCCGTCGCCTGCCTCACGTAGCGCCCCTCGGCGGATTCGCCGCGTCGCTGCTCGTCGCTTCCTGCTACTTCGGTCACTGTGAGGCTTGCCGGACTTTCTCCCGGACGGCTCACTATTAGCTTGTCGCTTTCGGGTTCCAGGCGCGCGGGTATGGGAAAGGTTTTACCGCCGGTCGCCGACGCCGACCGAGAGCGGCGACATGAAGAACCCATTCTCCGGAGAAGGGCCGAAGAAGCCGAGGCAGGTCTCAGGACTCGAGTCCATCCCGACGGGCGCGCAGATGATCCCCATGGACGTCAAGAAGCAGTACGAGACGAACCCCGTCCACATATACCACCCGACTCCCTACAACGCAATCACCATATTGAGAAACAGGAAACAGGCCCACGACTGGCTGGTCTGCGGCTGGTATCTGGACACATTCAGGGAGCACGGCGTCGTCAAGGGCCTGGTCTATAGGACCGTCGCCTCCGAAGAGGACAGGGACCACGTGATGACGGAACTGAAGAAGCTGGACAAGGAAGCCAGCATCAAGTTCGCACTCTGAGCGTAATGCGCTTCTTCCGCCGCAAGAGGCGCGAAAAAACGTCGTCCCGAAGATTCGCGCTAGCGCTCCAAAAAAAGGCATAATAGGGGGTCTGATTGCGCGCCGTTTGGGAATAGAAATTGGAGACCAAGACAGCGCTCCCGCACCTGAAATCTGCCGAGTTCGAGAAGGAGGTCTTGAAGTCGCAGACCCCTGCGGTCGTGGACTTCTATGCTGACTGGTGCGGACCTTGCAGGATGGTCTCCCCGATCATAGAGCAGCTTTCGAAGGAGTATGCGGGAAAGGTGAAGTTCGTGAAGCTGAACACCGATGAAAACCCGGACATCGCCATGAAGTACGGCATCATGAGCATCCCTACGATAATCGTCTTCAAGAACGGCCAGGTTGCGTCGACTGTGATCGGAGCAGGCCCAGCCTCGATGTACAAGCAGAAGATCGATGCCGTGCTGAAGGGCTAGATCCGCAGGCCCTCGCCCGAAGCCTTCTCAGTTGCGCAGGGTGTAGTCCCTGTCGCCCTCGGCGCGAGTCCCATCTTGACCTATGCTGTTTAGCACGAACCTCCTCGAGGAGCCGCTCGGCCACTCCGTCGGGGCTATCTGGCCGGAATGGACCTTCTCGTACTCCTCTATCGATAGCTTCTTCCTGGCGTTGAGCTGCGACATGAGGTCGAAATTCTTCGATATCTCCTTGTATGCCTCGGGGACCACGTTGGCCTGTATCACCGCGTGGCTGCCGCTCCCGTACCCGCACAGCACCACCTTCTTCCGGCCTAGGTCTTCCCCATCATTCTCGAAAAGGCTGTCCAACCCCACAAAGACCGACACGGAGTACGAATTCCCTACCAGCTCGGGCGCGAGGAGGGAGCTCCCGACCCGCCTGGCAAAGTCGTCCACGAAGGCCGTGGAGTTCATGAACTTGCGCCTGAAATCCTGATAGGGATCGCCCATGTAGTATGTGACGTCGTCCATCCCCTCCCTCGAAGGCTCTTCTCCGATCGAGGTCACGACCTCCTTCCATCTGGGCAGGGATCTCCACTCGTGCATCAGGAGCGACGCGTAGGCGGAGATCACCATCTTCTTGTGCGGATTGTGGTAGATTGCCCTGTCAATCCCGTCTATAGTCGCGTAGTCCCCCGCTTGCTTCACCATCCCCGCTCTGGTGGCCGCCGTCTGGAAGTTGAGCCACGCGAGCTTCATCTCGGACAGGTACGAGCCATAGGACCTCATCCCGTCCACCAAGGCTACCTTCCTGCCTCCGGGTTTCTTGAAGTCGCCCTTCTCGTGCCTCAGCGCCGACCCAAAGGCGCCCGGGATTATCTCGAGCAGCTTTGGGTCCTTGCCGACGAGCACAGCGGCCGCCGCTGCGCCCTGGGTGGGCTCCTCTCTGCTCTTGAGGTCGTACTTCGCTATGTCGGTCGCGACTATCAGCGCATACTTCGACGTGTTCCAGCCCGCGGCGAACCACGCGCTCGTGTCCAGGTAGCGCTCCATCCCGCTGACGCAGGCGAACTTCTGCTCGTAGCCTAAGACGTGAGAGAGGCTCCCGCTGCCGTAGACCTGCTCGAGCATCCCTACGACATCCGAGACGAGGGCCCTGGAGCCGTCCAGCCCGCTCTCGGTCGGCGTGTCTACGCGAAAGATATCTTTCGGCGAGATCTTGTAGGTCTCCATCAGACGGTACGCGGCCGTCGCGGCCATGCTCGACTGATCCTCGTTCGGAGGGGGCACCGAGAAGGTCTTCACCCCGACGCCCTCCGTGAAGTGCTTGGGAGCCATGCCCCTTGCCGTAGCGAGCTCGGCGTTGTCGACGTAGTACTCTGGAGAGTAGACGTACATGGCCTCGATTCCCACCTTTGTCATAGGTGAATCATCGCGCCCCCTTGCGGAGTATTTATTGTGTTAGTTGCCACATGTGCTTTGGGTGATTGACGAAGGCGCGAGCAACGTTAATCTAGCCTGACCGGGCAGTTTTTGCGCCCTTGAGGATCTATTCCTTCATCCCGAGCGCCACCGAGATGCTCTACGCGCTGGGGCTGGGGGACCAGATCTGCGGCGTGACGCACGAGTGCGACTACCCGCCCGAGGCGAGGGGAAAGCCCATCGCCATAAGGTCGCTCATCGACTCGTCGAACATGAGCCAGCGCGAGATAGACGACATGGTCGTGGAGAGCATGTCACACGGTCACGGCCTCTACACGATCGACAAGGTCCTCCTCCGGAAGAACGTGCCCGACGTCGTCATTACGCAGGAGTTATGCGATGTCTGCTCGGTCTCCCTCCGCGACGTCCTTTCGACGATCTCTGACCTTTCGAAGAGCTGTAAGGTCGTCTCGCTCAAGCCGAGGGGGCTGAAAGGCGTGCTGGAGGACGTCCTGACCGTCGGGAAGGCCTGCGGCGCTGAGTCGGCCGCTGAAGGGCTGGTCAGGTCGCTCGAGGCCAGGATCCAAACGGTGGAGGAGCGCGCTCGTGCCCTCGACCGCCCGAGGGTCTTCTGCGTAGAGTGGTTCGACCCCGTCTTCGCCTCGGGACACTGGGTCCCTGAGATGGTCGAGGTCGCGGGCGGAGAGGACGCTCTAGGGTTTGCCGGGCGGGACTCCAGGAAGATCCCCTGGGAAACCGTCGTAGCCTACGACCCCGAGGTCCTTGTCCTCATGCCGTGCGGATTCGACGTCGACCGCACCGCCGCGGACATCCCCCTCCTCGCGAAGAACGTGGGATGGAGGTCGATCACCGCGGTGAAGTCTGGGGCGGTCTTCGCGACGAACGGCTCCGCATACTACTCTCGGCCTGGCCCTCGCCTCGTCGACGGCCTCGAGCTCATGTCTAGGATGATACACCCTGAGACCTTCGGCAGCCAGACGCCGCCTGAGCGGGCGCAGCGAGTGGAACTCGAACTCCTTCGGAGCCCTCAGTAATGCAAATATCAGAGGGCCCCACGCAGCCATTCAATGAAGCTCTTCGTGAAGCACGAACTTCCCCGGAGGCTGAGGAGCGCGCAGGTCTACGTGGAGTTCCTCAACGCATCGCTCTATCTTTCGGTCGACGGCTCCAAGGCTAGCATGATGGGAAGCATAGGCGGCCAGCAACGCAAGCCGGTTGCGATCACGGACAGAGAGTACTCCAGCTACAGGGCCTCCCACGGCGTGGTGGGCGTAGTCGACCAGGACGAAGACAGGGTCGTGCTGAAGACCGCCGAAGGCAACGAGGAGGAGTGGCTCCGACCGCGATGGGTCCTCAACGGCGTCAGGCGGGCAAGGCAGACCGCTCCCTAGGCGTCAAGCGCACCTGCTGACGCAGGCCTAGGCCGCCCTGTGAACGCGTCAAGGCCGGCCGACCCTCGAGGCTCATCCCAACTGAAGAACTCTCCAGCCGGCTTGAACCCGGCTCTCGAGACGGCATCCCTCACGCGGGCGATGACCTCTTCCCCGCCTTCCAGCGCCGTCTTCGCATCCATCCCCGTCGACCGCTCGAACATCTCCCTAGAGGCGTCGTACCCCTGGAACCGCAGCAGCCCGGGGGCCACCGTCCCGACCCCAGTCTCGCGCAGCCTTGAGAGAAGTCCCTCGACCTCGAGCGTCACGATTCCGGGAACGACCGGGGCCAGCGAGACCCAGGTCATTATGCCCGCGTCGGCGAGGGCACGCAGCGTCTCGAGCCGCCTCTCGAGCGGAGGGACGCCCGGCTCGTAGAACCTATCCGACGCGGTCGAGATCGAGCACCCCACTCTCACCCATTCCATCCTCTTCAGGAGCCCGACGTCCCTTAGGACCAGCGGCGACCTCGTCAAGATGACGACCGGGAATGCGGATGCATGGAGCACTTCCAGGCAGCGCCTGGTGAGCTTGTATTTGGCCTCCACTGGCTGATACGGGTCGCTGGCGCTGCTGAGGAAGACAGGCGCCTTCGCGGCTACCCTGAGCTCCTTGCGGAGCATAGAGGGCGCGTTGACCTTCACGTCCACGAAGCTTCCCCATCTCCTGTCGTCGTGAACGAGCGAAGGAGCGTAGCAGTAGACACATCCGTGGGTGCAACCCTTGTAGAGGTTGGCGGTGTACTCGAGCTCCTTTCTCCCAAAGTCCAGCCTTCGTAGAAGGGTCTTGCACCGGATCTCCCGAATCTCCGGCTTCGGCGGCAACTTGAGATAACATCAGGAAACTAATTAAGAACAGACGCTCTTCAGCCGTTATTCGGCTTCTTCCTCGGCGGGGGACTCCCCTTCGCCGTCGTCCGCCAGCTCCTCGATGACGATCTCCTCTTCGACGACCTTCTCTCCCTTGTCGGTGAGCATCTCGTCGGTTGGAAACCAGTGCTTCTTCCCGTCGAGCGCCGTCATCTCGACCTCCGCAAAGCCCGCGAGAGTCCTGCCTGTGAGGACGCCGAGCCTGTGCTTGTCGGTCGGGATTGTGGATTTCTTGACCTCGACACCGTCCTCACCGAATATAGCCTCCTTCGTCGGGCTGCAGTTGACCTTTAGACCTTTGGCGGGCCTGACCTCCATTGAACCCGCCTCATGACGCGCTAACAGTTCTTTATCAACGATTCGTCGGACGCTCCTAGATGATGGAGCTCATCTCATCCAGCAGCTTTCGGGTCTCCTCGAAGACAGACGCGGGGGTCAACGGCTCCCTCCCCCTCATCGCGAACGAGGCGCCGAGCATCATCGCGCCGGGGACCGCCGTGATGGGGTCGGGCGCGAGTATCAGGGCCACGCCCGCCTTGCGAAGCGTCCGCGAGAGGGAGTTCGGTTTCGCGACCTCCCTCAGTCTCTTCGCCGTCTCAGCATCGGCGAGGCGCCTTGCTACCTCCTCACGCTCCTTTAGGACTCGGATTGCTGAGCCAGCTCTGGACTTGAGCAGCTGACTTCGAATATGGCTCTCGCTCACGACGCATGGGATGTCCCGATCCTAGCTTAACCGGGAGGGAGTCAAAAGGCGTTGGCCACGGGCTCAAAATAAGCGACGAATTCGCTAGACAGGTGCTGCCGTCGTCGTGGTCGCCACAACCGATTTTCGTCTGCTCCTGGCCGTGAACATCCCGCCGAGCCCCAAGAGGATCAAGATCGCGAACGCGATCCCCTCGTGCGTCATGAGGAGCATCTGGTCGGGGGACGAGAGCTCCCTGAAACCCAACGCCACCTGAGCCAAGGTCAGCACGAACGCCAGCGCGTAGACGAGCCTTGACACCATGGATGCCGGATTGAGAAAGATGCTCGACGCCAGAAACGCGACCAAAGCTATCCCCCCTATCCCGATCAGCATGTGCGGGAGGATTATCATGCTCCCGCTCGGGTTGCCCGAGCCGGTGAGAGCAAATCCGATGATTATCTGGATCACGAGTCCGACGGCGCCGATCACTCCGGCGAGCGTTGTGTTGTTCAAGCTTCGGGCCTGCGGAGTCATCGTAAACAGGATTTAATACGTTTCCATCCTGTCAGGACTCCTTAACTACTCTCGCGCACATCCGAGGGGGGCATGACGAAGCTGTCAAACGCGCAGGTCGAGCGCGCGCTCGAGTACTTGGCAGGATGGCGGCGGGAGGGCGACTTCATCACGAAGGATTTCCACTTCCGGACTTTCCTTGCCGGGATAAGGTTCGTCGATGCGGTGGCATTGATTGCGGAGGCCCAGGAGCACCACCCAGACATCCACATCGTCTGGACTACCGTGACCCTGAGCATACAGACCCACGACGAGGGAGGGATTACAGAGTGGGACGTCGAACTCGCCAAGGCGATCCAGAAGCACCAGCCGCGCGCAAAGAAGAAGAGCAAAGCTTAGCGCTTCAAGGCGGAACAGCCGCTAGGGTTGTCCAGCGAAGACGGTGTCGAGAGACTCGTCGGGAAGCGCCCCCTAGCCCGCTCCGAAGAATCATCCGATAATTCTTATATACAACTCGAAGTTGTATACCCGCATCGGTGATTCGAAGCAAATGTCAACACAAGCTATCCCGGCTGTCACTTCTAGCGGGCAGCCCGTTCTGATACTCAAGGAAGGAAGCAACCAGTCGAGAGGCAAGGAGGCACAGAGGAACAACATCCAGGCGGCCAAGCTGGTCGCTGAGATTGTGAAGAGCTCCATAGGCCCTAGGGGCATGGACAAGATGCTCGTCGACTCGCTCGGCGACGTCACGATCACCAACGACGGCGCCACCATGCTGAAGGAGATAGACGTGCAGCACCCAGCAGCGAAGATGCTCGTAGAGGTCTCGAAGGCCACCGACAACGAGGTCGGGGACGGCACCACCTCGGCGGTTATCCTGGCGGGCGCCCTCCTCGAAAAGGCCGAGGTGCTCATCGACAAGGGAGTCCACCCGACCATAATCGTAGAAGGTTACAACAAGGCTGCCGCCCAGGCGATCAGAATCCTCAACGACATCGCCGAGAAGGTGCCCGCGAACAGCAAGGAATCGCTCATCAAGATAGCCCGCACCAGCATGCAGACCAAGCTCGTCTCGCGGGAGTCACAAGAGCTGGCCGAGCTGATAGTCAATGCGGTGCTGCAGGTCGCCGAGAAGACCGACGACGGCGGCTATAGGGTAGACCTCGACAACATCAAGATGGAGAAGAAGCCCGGCGGCTCCCTCAAAGACACCGCGCTCATCAGGGGGATCGTCCTCGACAAGGAGGTCGTCCACGCAGGCATGCCCAAGAGAGTGGAGAAGGCGAAGATAGCCCTGGTCAACGCGGCCTTCGAGATAGAGAAGACCGAGTTCGACGCCAAGCTCAACATAAGCGACCCCTCAATGATGAAGAAGTTCCTGGACGAGGAGACGCGGATGCTCAAGGGGATGTCTGACAAGGTCGTCGCCATCGGGGCCAACGTCCTCGTCTGCCAGAAGGGGATGGATGACATCGCGCAGCACTACCTGGCAAAGGCGGGAGTCCTCGCGGTGCGGAGGGCAAAGGAGAGCGACCTGACTAAGCTCGCAAAGGCGACCGGCGCTAGGATTGCGAACAACTTCGACGACCTGTCCCCGAAGGACCTCGGGAACGCCGACCTCGTCGAGGAGAGAAAGGTCGAGCAGGACAAGTGGGTCTTCGTCGAGGGATGCAAGAACCCGAAGGCGGTCACGATTCTCATCAGGGGAGGGACCCAGAGGATAGTCGACGAGGCGGAAAGGTCGATGCACGACGCGCTCATGGTGTCGAAGGACGTGGTCGAGAAGCCGGCGATCGTCGCCGGTGGGGGTGCCCCCGAAGCCGAGGTCGCAGCCCAGATAATGAAGTGGACCGAGAAACTCAACGGGAGGGAGCAGCTCGCGGCGCAGAAGTTCGCCGACGCGCTCGAGACCATCCCGATATGCCTCGCCACGAACGCTGGCCTTGACCCGATAGACACGATGACCGAGATACGGTCGAAGCACGCGGAAGGAGGCAAGTGGTTCGGAGTCGAGGCCAAGGAAGGCAAGGTCAAGGACATGTACAAGGAGAACGTCCTCGAGCCGCTCAGCGTCAAGGAACAGATAGTGAAGTCGGCCACCGAGGCGGCATGCATGATACTGCGCATCGACGATGTCATCGCTGCAGGCAAGTCGAAGGGTCCGTCTGGTCCGCCAGGCGGAGCCGGAGGCATGGGCGGCGGCGAAGGCGAGTTCGACTAGCCGCTTTCCCTTCCCCGATCAGCCGGCGGGCGTGCGGAGGGCCCGTACCCTCACTTCACGACCAGCTTTCCCGCGTAGGTTAGCACGTCGAGCTGCGACCTCACGATCTCGTCTCGCTTCAGCTTGGCCATGTCGACGAACTTCAACTCGTCCCACGCGGCGTTGGAAGGGGCGGTCTCCTTCTCACCCGTGAATATGAAACCCAGGTCCCAGTGGTTCGATGTCCCCGACGTGTCCGAGAAGGTCAGCGGCCCGCCTAGGGCCTGGTTCCTGATTCCCAACTGCTCACGGAGTATCCTCCTTGCCGCTCCCTCGGGGGTCTCGAAGAGCATCAGGTGAGACGACGGGAGCATCCACCCGGAGGCGAACCCCTCCAGCTTCTTCCTGGGGATGGCCCCTATGTGGTCCCACTCGGAGTTCTTGTTTATCCTCCCCATGAGCACGTCGGCGGGCTCGCCCTTCTTCGAGATGACCAGAAATGCGGAGATGCACATCCCGCCCTGCGGCAGGGTGCTCATCCTCGGGGGAAGGGCATCCTTGCTGAAAGCCGCGAACCTGCGGTCGGTCGTCACGAGGTCTTCCAACCATGGCCTCTCTTAAGTCTTGGACTCAGGCGCGGACGCGTTCGCCCGGTTCAGATAGGCGAGTATCCCCAGGACGCTCGCCCGCACCATGACGTTCACGTATCCCGGAAACCCGGGCGGTATGCCTGTCTCGGCCACGATCTTCCTTTTGAGCTCTTCCACGATCTGTTCGGGAGTCACGTGCTGATCGTTGAGCTTCCTCACGTCCTTCACCCACTCCTCGGTCTTCTCCTTGGTCCGGTCGATGACCAGGTTGACGTCCTTCCTGACGCCGTAGTGCGGGACGAGGAGCATCTTCGGGTCGGTCTGGCGCAGCGTCTCGAGGGTCTGCACCAGCTTCACCGGGTCCAGGCTGGGGGGAGGGGTCGTCGGCAGCAGCGTGGGGAATGAAGGGAAGACCATGCCAACGGCGTCGGCCGAGAAGAGAAGGCGCTCCTCCTCGAAGAGGACGGATATCTGGTGGGGCGCGTGCCCAGGCGCGTAGATGGTGGTGAGCGTGGCGCCTCCCAGGTCGACGTGGGACTCCGCGCCGACCGCCGTTATCTTGTTCTTGTCGATCGGCAGGGGCTTCCCGTACATCTGGACCAGCTTCTCTCCGAAGAGGCTGGTCGCGCTCTCCACGAGCTTCGTCGGGTCGACCAGATGGGGGACCGCCCTCTCGTGGGCGATGACCCGGGCGCGCGGCATGTACCTGAGAAGGTGTCCGGCCGCCCCTGCGTGGTCGAGGTGGAGATGGGTGGGTATCAGGTAATCGACGCGGGAGGGCTCGATGCCGAGCTCACGGAGCCCTTGCATGACGTTCCCGTATGTCGACGCGTAGCCGCAGTCGATCACGGCTGTCCTCCTCCCTCCCTTCACGACGTAGACTGCGACGGTGCTTGAGCTCCCCATCCCGACCGTGTCGATCATGAATGCCCTGCCCGTTATCCTTGAGGAGACCATCTGCCCTCACGCGCCTCTCTGCCATCCCTTTCTAAAGGTGGGGCCCCGGCCTTGACTAACAGTAAATAGACAGGATGCCTCCACTGGGGCGGTAGCAAGGATTGCAGGACCACGACGTGCTAGTCATCGGCGGAGGCTCCACCGGCTGCAGCATCCTCTACAACCTCGCCAAGATGGGGGTCAAAGAACCGCTGCTCGTCGACATGGCCCCGCAGCTCGCTTCAGGGCAGACCAGCAGGTCGACGGCGCTGATCAGGACCCACTACAGCACAGAGATACTGACGAGGATGGCGCTCTCGAGCTACCGATTCTTCAACGACTTCGGGCGGGAGCTCCCCGGGCACAGCGCCGGGTACGTGGAGACGGGGCTCCTCGTCGGCGTCGACGAGGCGTCCGTCCAGGCGCTCCGCCAAAACTCGGCGATGCACAAGAGCCTCGGGATCGACTCCAGGTTGATGAAGCCCGAAGAGCTGGCGGCATCGGGCATCGAGCCGATGCTCGACGCGAACGCCTTCTCCCTCTTCGCCTACGAGCCCAACGCCGGATACGCAGAGCCGTCGGCGACCGCCAGCGCCTTCGCGGCCGCGGCCATCGAGCTCGGCGCGAAGGTCCTCACGGGCACGCGCGCCACGAAGATAGAGCGCGCCCCTTCGAAAGCAGGAGCGTATTCGGTCTCGACGACACAAGGGCCTGTCAACTGCAGGAACATCGTCCTCGCCACCGGAGTCTGGTCGAAGCCGCTCTTCGCCGGGCTTGGCGTGGACCTCCCCCTGAAGGTGTCGAGGCATCCGGTCGCGATTCTTGGCCGTCCGCCCAACTTTCTAGGCATCAAGCCGGTCGTCTTCGACTTCCCCCGGTCGGCCTACTACAAGCCCGAGGGCAACGAGCTCCTCTTCGTCGGGACTCTCGCGCACGAGCTGGACGCTCATGGCGCGGAGGCCGACCCCGACGCATACGACGAGGGCATCAGCTACGAAGAGGCCGCGGACTTCTCAAAATCCGCCGCCGTCGCATTCCCCGCGATGGCCACCGCAGGGACCTACCGGCGCGGATACGCCGGCCTCTACGACAACACCCCCGACCAGCACCCTATCATAGACGAGCTCTCAGAACGAGGCTTCCCCGGCGTCTACTGCGTGGTGGGCCTTAGCGGCCACGGGTTCAAGCTCGCGCCAGAGTTCGGCCGGATCATCGCGTCGCTCGTGGCAGAAGGCGGCTTCAAGGACTATGACGTCTCCGTCTTCAAGCTTCGGAGGTTCGAGGACGGGCGCCTCCTCAGAGGCAAGTACGGCGTCTCGACCCTCGTCTAGAGGCACGCTCCACCTGGCACCAGGTGCCCGCCTCCCGCGCTCTACGCTTTGGGCCGTCAGCCATCTTCACCTCCAATAGTCTTAACAACATGAAAAATCCGCGGGCTCGAAGAGCCCAACCTTGGAGAAGCACAGAGTCCTTGTCTGCGATACGATGGACGTGGCCATTCTGGGACTCTCAGAAGCCTTCGAGGTCGACTACGAACCCAAGATCACCCGCGACGGGCTGCTGGCCAGAGTCGAGAACTATGAAGTCCTCGTCGTCCGCAGCCGGACGAATGTAGACGTAGGGGTGATCGCCCGCGCGACCCGCCTGAAATTCATCGCGAGGCCCGGGAGCGGGGTGGACAACATCGACGTGATGGCCGCGACCGCGAGAGGCATCGAGGTGGTGAGCAGCCCGGAATCGCTCGTCGAGTCTGTCGCGGAGCACGTGATAGGCCTGATGCTCGCCCTGGGGAGGAGCACACCTTCGGCGGATGCCTCCATGAAGGCGGGTCGGTGGGACAAGGAGCGCTTCGTCGGGACCGAACTGCGAGGAAAGACCCTGGGGATCGTGGGGATGGGACGGATAGGCAGGCGTGTCGGTGAGATAGCCCGGGTGCTCGGGATGACGCTCTTGGCATATGACGTGGCCGAGGTCCCCCCGGATACCTTGGCCTCCCTCGATTGCAAGGTGGTCAACATCGACGCGCTCTTCGCCTCTTCCGACTTCATCACGCTCCACGTCCCCCTCACCGCGGAGACCAAGCACTTGGTCGACCAGCGCAGACTCTCGTTGATGAGGAAAAACGCCTTCGTCGTAAACACCGCCCGCGGAGAGGTGATAGACGAAGCAGCGCTGGTCAAGGCTCTTGCTGCGGGGGAGATTCGAGGGGCCGCCCTCGACGTCTTCGAGGGCGAGCCCAAGATCACCGAGATAGTCACGACCACCAATACCATAACGACGCCGCACATCGGCGGCCAGACCGAAGACGCCCAGGCTAGCGCTGTCTCCGTCGCCGGCGCCAAGATAAATGAGTTCTTCGGCTGACGGGGCGGCGGGTCTCTGAACTCTTAGGGGGCGCGGTCTGAAGCGTGCAACTCGCCGCGGCGGTGAGAAGAGCGACTTTCAAAGCGACGGGAACCAACTGCGGAGGCTGTCGTTCTTGCAGGAGGTCCCGCGTGTTGGGCCTCTCGCCGGCCTAGTCTTGCTGCGGGGCGGTCTGACCCCCAGCGCCGACGGCCGTCGCAGCTTCCGGGGTGGTAGCCTTCGGCGAAGGGCGGTTCGCCATCTTGTACACGACGACGGCGTAGAACGCGAACAGGGGGATCAGGATGAGGTCATCGAGAGGCACCAGGACCTCGCCGAACCAGAAGGTCGCGAACGAGAACAAAAGCGCAGACACTGCGATCTTCATGTCCGCTTGTTTGACCTTCCTCACTTGGTCACGCAGCAAGTACGTCGCGACCACTACAACCCCAATCCCGGAAGCCATCCCGAAGACCGTGGCTTGGAAGCTGTTGGGAAGGAGACCTACTAGGACGATGGCCGCCTCGAACGCCTCGATCGCGCCGACTGAGAACGCGGTCGCCATCATGCCCTTGTGAAAATCCTCGTGGAAATGCTTCCCCGACCTCGCGTTGAGGACCGTCCGCCTCGCGCTCCTGGCCAACCTCTGCGCGAAGTATAGGAGCAGGATGCCGGCGGTCAGCCTGACGAGCACGCCCGGGAGGAGGTTGATCAGGGTGCCCAGTACAAACATGGGAGCGAAGACTGTGACTGTCCCAAGCGCGGCATACAGGTAGACCGCGTTCTTGCCTGAGTGCGCGTGCAAGGCCAGCGCTACTGCGGCGGTCTCCACGAGCTCGAGGGTCGTGATTCCCAGGGCCGCGAGAAAGATGGCGGGCTCGGATAGCAAGCGTCCTGATGAGCGCTTCTCGAAAGTTAAAAACCTAAGCCGATTCGCAAGCCCAGGTCTTCGCCGAACCACCTAGCGTGGTCTTTGCTGGGCGTATTTGTCGAAGGCTATCTTGAACCACGGCGTGTACTGGTCTGGGTTCTTCGACATGTCCGCCGCCAGGTCGTCCATCGTGACGTATCTCGTCTCCATGATCTCGTCCGGGTTCGGCTTCGGGGCGCCTTCCAGCTTTCCCGTGAGCAGCACGCAGAACTCGTTCTCGGAGTAGTCCCCGAACTTTGCCCAGTATGTGTAGTCGAGCTTCCTGTCGAGCTTCTTCACGTCGACGCCCAGCTCCTGCTTCGACCTCCTTATGCCCGCCCCCTCGTAGGTCTCGCCCTTGTAGACGTGGCTGGTGACAGAGACGTCCCAGAACGCGGGCCAAAGCTTCTTCTTCATGCTCCTCCTCTGAAGGAGCATCCTCCCGTCGTGGTCGTAGAGGAAGACCACGAACGCCCTGTGGCGCCTCCCCATCCCCTTGTGGCAGTTCTCCCTGGTGTCTAGCCCGAGCTCCTTGTCGTTGTCGTCGACGAGGACGAGCCACTCGACCTGCTGTTGCTGCCCGCTCAAGGCGTCGGCTCCACCCGTCCCGCATAATAAACCGTTTCCGGCTGACTGGATGTCGTGCCGGTGATTAGTCTCGATTGGTCGAACCAGATCAGACCACGCCTAGCAACGACAGAGTCTGTTTATACACCACTTCGACTCGGACAAGACGTGCCTGTGGTCTGCTCGGTCGATGGCATTGAGGCGGAATACCAGCTCCTTCCTCAGATCGGCGGGAACAAATGCGTGATCACCCTTAGGAATCACAAGAACAAACTCAACCTAAAGCAAGCCTCTGCCGGCGAGGGCTATGCGCAATACTTCTTCTTGTACAGGCAGGGCCCCGGGCGAACAAATCGGTGGCAGGCGCGGACGACTCTCGTAGGCGAGGCTCCTGTGCAATGGTATTCGACGGAATTCGGCTCCGGCGGGGAGTCAATAGAGATCGCCTTGGGGGAGCCATCGCCGCAGCTTTTTCCTTGTTCGGGATTTGTGCGAGGAAATCTTGAAGGGACCATAAAGGCTCCAGCTCTTCATCTGAAAATGTTGGGCAAGGATATCTGGGCTTTCTTTCTTTACTTTGCAACTGACGGAAATCGAAACTACAGCATTCGGTGTGAAAAGGATTCTCTTGTGGTGGCCAGCGGCTCTACATCTGCGACTGCTACCATCAGCGCTGTGGACGGCAACCCTCCGAAGATTCTCGCGAGCGTGACTTCGAATGGGATAGACTACAAGAAACTCAATTTGATTCTGGACAGCGCTATAGGAAAGGATTCGCTGCAGGACTCAATCCAGCAAGAACTCACGATGCTCACCAACGGTGAGAACGGATCCAAGAAGGCAAGTTGGGCTCCCGTCAAGGGCTGTGGCTCGGAGGTGCTATGGGTCTTCTCCTCTTCTGGGCTTGCTTCTCAGAGGGGTCCCTTGAAGGATCTGCTTGAAGCGCTCGGCGCAAAAGTCAACAGGTCGGTGATAGCGGGCTTTCGCGATTATGCTGGCGGAAGAGAGATGGACGATTTCATAGTCGCGGACGCCCCGGAGATGGCGTATCAAATCGGACTTGTGCTGGATCAAGGTCCTTCTGATCCAGAAATCAACGATTGGGCCGCCCTAGAATTCGTGGAGACGACCTCGCAGACAAGAAAGATGATGCGAGCGGGCGCAGAAGCTCCGGAAAATCTCTCCAATCCTTTTCTCACCAACCCCGGCGCGCACGAAAGTTGGCGAGATGCCTCCTCAGTTGAGTCAAGTCTCAGTAGGGCAAGTCCAGAAGCCCCGCACCGCTACTCAAGCTATTCCCACAGTCAGGTACGGCGTCATGCCCGGGCGACTCTTGTCTCTACCGTCGTCTACTGAGAAAGACCCAGGACACGCCAGCTAAAACCACTAAAACCGCTGCCGCTAGTATTATGATCTCGAGTCCCGGGAGCCCGGAACCCTTTGTATGAGTCGACGTAGAGGTTGAGGAAGAGTTAGTTGTAGATCGACTCGACGATTGACTTGAGCTAATGGGCTGCGTGTTTTGCTCTGACGTGGCTGCACTGGAAGAAGCTGTGCTGGAAGTCTGGTTTGCCGCACTGAACACAGGAGTGAGAGTAAAGGGCTGCGAATAATTATGGTCGATCCTGCAATTCGTTATGTCCCCGTTTGCATCCGTGTCCCAGGTCCAGTATTGACCTTGGTATTCGCCTGAGATGCTCGTCTGGCTTACAGTCACATTGTACGGCGCACTCCAAAGGGCCTGCTGACCGCAATCCGCGACGACAGGGTTGCTGGCACGAGTACACAGCTGTATGTTGGTAAATCCCGGCGCGTCATTCAGCATGCTGCCGTTGCTGCCGACGTCGACATTCATGAGCTCGGTGCCCAAAGCTGCAGGGCACGTCGAGTCTGTTTGGTAGAAAATGGCGAGAAAGAAGACATTGGGGCCTGTGTTCGTTATGCTGACCGAATAGGTGCAGTCCGTGCAGGTGCCATCCGAGTTGTCCTCCCAGGTGCCATTAACCCCCGCCAAATGGTGAAGGC
>Ga0307373_10005812_pt1 | contig 19950 bp, 24 predicted proteins | sample OX2MG_FD_202534 | JGI IMG/M metagenome (GOLD analysis project Ga0307373, IMG submission 202534) | Soil microbial communities from Risofladan, Vaasa, Finland - OX-2 | ecosystem: Environmental > Terrestrial > Soil > Coastal area > Acid sulfate soil | place: Finland: Risofladan, Vaasa | collected...
GCCCCGGAGCCCCGACCGAGACGGGCCCTAGGGGACCCGCCCTTTAGGGAGGGACCGCCGGGAGGGGCTTGCCGCAGGATCGGCAGAAGCCGGCCTGCTTCGAGTTCGAGGCCCCGCACGCCGGGCAGAAGCGCTCGCCACCGGCCGTCACCGGGAGCGGAGCCACCGGCGGCGGAGCGGTCGCATACGCTTGGAACTCCTGCACCGGGACCTTCTCGCGCGTGAAGTAGTAAATGATCGCAATCGGCCAGCAGAGGATGATCAGGACGACCAGAATCCAGAGCGTGTACTTGCGCTTGTACTCAACGGGGCCCCCAACCATGGTGGTCTGACCGGTCGCCATCGGACGGGCGTATCCGTGGGGGGTTATAGACCCAGCGGCCGGGGCCGTACCCGTGGATCCTCGCATCGGGCCCGGGTTCCGGCTTCGTGATGAGCGGGCTTGCTCCCGATCGAGGCTACCATGGCCACCGATCAGTGGGCCGAGGTCGACGATTACATCTCGAACCTCCTCGTCGCATCGGATTCCGTACTTGAGCAGGCGCTCATCGACAGCCGCATGGCCGGGTTGCCCCCCATCCATGTCTCACCGAATCAGGGGAAGCTGCTCCAGATCCTGGCACGCGCGCTGAGGGCACGCTCGATCCTCGAGATCGGGACGCTCGGTGGGTACAGCACGATCTGGATGGGACGCGCGCTACCGGCGGACGGGCATCTGATCACTCTGGAAGCGAACCCGCTCCACGCCGAGGTCGCGCGGACCAACATCGGGCGAGCGGGCCTGGATCACATCGTGAGCGTCCGTCCGGGAAAGGCGCTCGATACGCTCCCGGTGCTGGCCGAGGAGAAGCTCGGGCCGTTCGACCTGACGTTCATCGATGCCGACAAGCCAAACAATCCCGGCTACTTCGAATGGGCGCTGAAGCTCTCGCATCGCGGCAGCGTGATCGTTGTCGACAATGTCGTGCGCAACGGAGCCGTCCGGGATTCGAACTCCTCGGACCCCAACGTGCTCGGCGTGCGACGCATGAACGATCTCATCGCCGCGGAGCCTCGAGTGAGCGCCACCGCCATCCAGACCGGCGGCAGTAAGGACTGCGATGGCTTCGCGGTCATCCTCGTCGACGACGACCTATAGATGGTCCAATCGGAAGATTCTCTGACGGCCCGGTCCGAGCTTCCCGGGCCCGCCGCGGTTATGAGACACGTTCCCTCGTCCAGGACCTGTGAGGGGTCAGGAGCCGGTCGCGAGGCGCGCTGCAGCCGTCCTGTGGACCGGTGGCAAAGACTCGGCGCTCGCCCTGCACCTCGCCGCACACCGCGCGAGGTACCGCATCGACCGCCTCGTAACATTCGCGCCGCCTCGAGCTCGGTTCCGCGCGCATCCCCTCGAGGTCATGAAACTTCAAGCTCGGGCCCTCGCTCTACCGCATCGGACCATCGTGATCCGCAAGCCATTCCGAGCTTCCTACGCGCGAGCACTTGGGCAACTCCAGGCCGAGGGGATTGAAACCCTGGTCACCGGCGACATCGACCAAGTGGGTGGTGCGCCGAACTGGATCGCCGAGCTCGCTCGGCCCTTCGATCTCGAGATTTTTGCGCCGCTCTGGCAGCGATCACGAACCGGGATCCTGCGGGCCCTCATCCGATCTCGTTTCGAGACGATCGTCTCGTGTGTGGACGATTCGAAGCTGGGACCGGAGTGGCTGGGCCGGAGGCTCGACCCGGAAGCGCTGCGCGACCTCCGGGGCCTGTCGCGCTCGGCCGGGGTCGACCCGGCAGGCGAACAAGGCGAGTACCATACGATCACTCTCGATGCCCCGATGTTCCGTAAGCGGCTCATCGTGCGGAGCTGGACACCGAGCCGATCCGGACCATGGTCGTACATGAGGATTCGCGAGCTCGCGCTCGTCGACAAGCGATCTCCCAGACCCGGGCGTGCCCGGTTGGGTGTGTGAGGCCCCGGGGTCCGCCCTAGCCCCTCTCCGTGTCGCTCATTTCGCGCCGGGCGGAGGGTTCGCCGGGCGCTGAGCGCGAAGGAGGAATGCGGCGGCCAAGATCGCGATCACGATCACCACAATCCCACCCAGCAGCACGTACCCCGCCGTGGTAGGCAGGCCAAGGAAAGTACTTCCCGAACTCGAGGAGCTCGACGTGATGGTGACCGGGACCGACGTTTGTACGACCGCGCCCCCGAGTTCTGCCGTCACAGTAACCGTGAGAGATCCCGTAGCGCTTCCGGCGACGAACGTGGTCGCGCTGCCCGAACTATTGGTAAGTTGCCCGAGCGAGGAGCTGACATTCCAGGTGAAGGCAGTGCTCGTGGGGCACGCGCCCCCCGTACAACTGATCGAGCTGGTCAGCGCGAGGCTCGAGTTGATGTTCACCGATACGCTCGAAGGCTGCACCGTTACTGCGCTCAGAGTGATGTTCGACAGGATCGAGATTGAGCTGCTGCCGGTGTTGGTAACATAGACAAACCCATTCGGAAGCTGGCCGGCAGCGATCGGCTCCGCACCCACCGCAATCGAGCCCACCGTGCGCTGGAGAGGCACGGAGATCACCGAGAGGTTCCCGGATCCATAGTCGGCGACGTACATCAGGCCCGAGGGGCCATTCGCGAGGATCCCCTCCGGCTCGCCCCCAACGGGGATCGTTCCGGTGATCTCGTTCGTGCTGACGTTGATCCCGAACACGACATTGGTCAGGAAGGAGGAAACGTAGAGAGTGCCATCGGAACCGTCGTACGCCATGAGCGTGGGCCCAGCCGGGACGGGGAGGGTCGCGGTGACCGTGTTCGTCGCGGTGTCGATCACGCTGACGCTGCTGGACCCGTAGTTCGTAACGTAGATCTCTCCCGGACCCTGGGGAACGTACGCGAGGCCATACGGAGTCTTGCCCACGGTGATATTGGCGACTATGGTCCGGGTGGCCAGATCGATCGTCTCGACGAAACCGGCGTGCCCGATCCCTACGTACATGTATCCCGTCGCCGGGTCGATCGCCATGCTCGTGGGCCCGTCCCCGGTCGCGATCGTGCCGACGACCGCATCGGTGGTTCCGTTGATCGCACTGATGTTGTCCCCGAGATGGTTGTCCACATAGATGAGCTGGGTCGCCGGATCGTACACCGCGAAGGCCGGCTCGTTCCCGCTCTGGAGGGTCGTAAGAACCTGGTTCGCGCTCGGATCGATGACATCCACTCCGGGACTGCCTCCAATGGGGACGAACAGCTTGTTCGTCGCGGGATCGTAGGCGAGGCCGCGGGGGGATGCTCCCACGCGAAGAGTTCGTGCGACCTGATTGGTGGACGGAGAAATCACGCTGATGTTGAACGAGCCCTGGTTCGCCACGTAAATCCCGTCTGGTTGGGCGCTCACGGCAATGGGATGGACGCCCACGGGAATGTCGGCCACGATGGCGTAGGTCGTGGCGTTGATGACCGACACCGTGTACGATGCGTTGTTCGCTACGTAGACTTGGTGGCTCTGCGCGCTATAGGCCAAGCTTTCCGGATCGATGTCGACGGCAGGATTGGCGACGACGGAGTTGGTCGAGACCGAAATGACACTCACATTGTCCGAGCCATCGTTCGCGACGAAGACGTTGCCGGTGTCCGTATCCACGGCCAGCGCGATGGGGTGGATGCCGACGGCTACGATGGCGACCACGGCATTCGTGAGGCTGGAGATGATGCTCACCGAGTCCGAACCTCGATTGGCGACGTAGATCAGTCCGTTCAGACCGTTGTAGGCGATGCCGTAGGGTTGCGATCCCACGGGGATGGCGGCGATCTCGCGGTCGGTCACGTCGGAGAGCACGGCCACGGTCGAGAGTCCGGATTCGGTGACGTAGATGTTCCCGTTCCCGAAGTTCTTCGCGACCCCCGTCGGCCGGGCCCCCGTTGGCAGCGGCACGGATGCCACGACCCGATTCGTGGCCGGAGAGATCACACTGAGATTGTCGGAGTAGAAGTTCGCCACCCAGATCTGATTGCTCTGGGTCAGGGCCACCGGATACAGACCTACGGGGATGTCGGCGAGGATCCCGCCGGTCGTGGAGTTCACCACCAGCACGTTGTTGCTCGAGCAGCTGACGAACAGTTCGCCGGTTCCGGGAAGGGCGAGAACCCCCAGCGGGCCGTCCGGTTCATGGATGACATAGGGCGCCGCGCGTTGCCCGTTGCAGGAGTTCAGCTGGGAGTTTTGAGGGTAGAGCACGTTGTTGAGGGTATCAAGGGTGTACGCGACGTACGCGCTCCCGCCTGGGCTCCCCATAGTGAGTGTGCTCTCCGTGGCAAGATGAGTTCGATCGGTCGGTGCCGCCGCGTTCGTGGCAGCTGCCGCCACTGAGAGGGGCGTTGCGATGGTCAGGAGGGTCACTAGCACGACGATGCCGAAGATCTCTTGTGCTGGCCGGGAAGATCGACCTTGGGGGGAGTGCACGGGAGGAAGTCCCGCCATGAACTGCGGGACATAGGAGCTGCTATAAAAGGGCGGTCCGGAAAGCCTCTCGGCCGAGGTTCTCCCGGCGGATCGGGTGGAGCTCGTTCCCCGATCGAGGGTCAGCCTTCGTGCTTCCGGAAGTCAATTGAACACCCTCGCGACTGCGCGGACGCGTATGGAACGATGGCCCCCGCCCCAGTACAGAATCCATGTCGAGTTCCGAGCGCCGAGGACGTTCGTCTATCGTTGGTGTACGGACTACCAGCCGGACGACGGCACCTTCACGGGAGAGACGTACGATCGGCGCATCCTCGAGCGCTCGAAGCACAAGGTCGTCTACGAGGATCTCTGGTGGGAGCCCGACGGGTGGCGCTGGCGACGCACCCTCGTCACACTCGACCCACCCCACGGCTGGAGAGCCGATTCCATCGGGAACGTCCGAACGGCGCGGATCGGCTACCGTCTCGCGGAACTCGATCGGAATCGCACCCGGCTCACCTTGACGATGCGGCGTCGTCCCGGGCTGAGGCAGCGGAGTCAACCCTCGAAGGCGGTGCTCGAGCGCGAGCTGCTCCAAATGTGGCGAGGATTCGGTCGTGCGCTGGAGGCGGACTATCGCCGTTCTCTGAAGAAGAGACAGGCGGGCGGCTCGCCCGCGCGCTGAACGGTGGCAGCCCAGTACCGGTCCGCGTTCGTCGGGAACCCCGAGGCGAGGAATCCTGGCTAAACGCGTTGCCCGTACGACCAGCCCCGCTTGTCGATCACATCGAACAAATTGCCATCCGGGTCGGCCAACGTTACGAAGTCTTGCCCTGGCGCCATCGATCGTTCGAGCGTCGCCCCGAGCCCGAGAAGTCGTTGGGTCTCCTCCTGCGGATGCGAGGAATAGAGGTCTAGATGAAGGCGATAATCTCGGAGTGGCCCTTCCCGGGTGAGGTACAGTGACAGGTTCGGACCCCGGCCCTCGGGATCCTTGAGGACGACCCCATCGGGCCCGGGGGGATCGCGTGGGATGTAGTGGAGTGCTTCCGTCCAGAACGCGATCATGCGAGGGACGTCGGTGCAGTCGATGACGATCGAGCCAAGCCAGAGCCTTCCCTGCTCCATTGAGCACCCCAGGAGAAGCCGGAGAATGAAGTTGACGAGGTGGGCAGTTCCTCCGCGACATCGGATCGCGCTCTAGAGAGGGTCGGCGAATCCTCGATCAGCTATAACGGACGGTGCGATCGATCGCTATCCCCTCGCGTACGGCCTCGGACACGGTGCAGAGTTGAGAAAGGTCTCGACAGAGCGATCGAACGGGTCCGGTCGGCCCCGTCGACGGTGAATCCGAGAAGGGACCTCCGCGAAGCAAACCGTGAAACGGCACCTCTCGACTTGTTCCAGATAGACGCGACTCTTCTCTGCTGACAAAGGTACACTATTCTCCCGGCATGATTCCCTCACGCGGAACGAGCATCGCCATTCACGGGCCCTCGGAGCTTAGCGATCCGACGAGGCTCGGATCGAGTTCTTCAACAGAGTAGCTTGCCGGAGTCCGGGGCGCCGAGCTCCGGGAGGCAGCGCACGAGGCTCGTGTCGATCTTCACGGACCATCACCAAAGGGATATGAATGCTGACCGACAGTTTGTTGATGATGTAATGACCGCCCGTTCCGTGGGCCTTCGCCCCCGATCCCCATCCACCAAGGATGGCTGGTCCGGGAAGCTGACTTCTCTCATCCTTAGCGTGACCCTTGTCGCGGTGGTGCTATTTGGTGTCTTCCCGGCCGTGACCCATGCGGAGGTCTCCGTACCCACGACCGCTGAGTTTGTCAACGTCAGCGCGACCGGCTCGTTCAGCTTCGTGCCGAACACGTTCACAGTGTCGCCAGGAACTACCGTCGACCTGACCGTCACACAGCTTGCGAACTTCAACCATACCTTCACTCTCTCTCCAGTGGTGAATGTCACGATCCCGTCCTCCTCCACCCCGGCCCAGGTCCGGGCATTCTTCAATGCCCATGCACCGATCGTGAACTTGAGCCTCGGGCCGATAGTGGGCCAGCAGTACTCCGCAACCTTCACAGCTCCGACCACTCTCGGCGCCTACGAATTCGTTTGCTTGATCCACTTTCCCTCGATGACCGGGAGCATGTCGGTGGCGAACACGCCACCCACTTCCGGGAATAGCTCCAACTTCTCCACTCTCGAACTCGTCGCAATAGGTGCGGTGGTGGGAGTGGTCGTCATAGCGATCGCATTAGTGGCGTGGAGTCGCTCCCGCCGCCGGGCTCCTTAGGGCGCCAACTTTCTCCTTCCCCGGCAGGCGAAGCTACGGTCGGCGCGCGAGACTCCTCGCACGAATCTGAGAGACGGTCCGGAGCAAGGGGCCCGGCATGGAGCTATCTCCGACTCTAATCTCTCGATATTATGCGGGAGCTTGACACGATCCGGGACTGGTTCGCATTCAACGCCCGGGCCCGTCGCGGCTATCTGGAGACATTCGCGAGGTTGCCCCGGAAGGAGCTCACGCGAGAGCGTGGCGCGTCCTATCCGACATTGCTCAAAATCATGGAGCACACCCTGGATGCGAATCGGATCTGGATCCAGAAGGCGTCCGTGGGTGAGGAGGAGGCTCCGTACATCGATCTCGGCCCGGATCCTTCCCTAGACGAGGTCCGCCTGTACGAGGACCAGGTTCGTGCGGAGATGGTACGATTCCTCAACGGACTCACGGAGGAGGATCTCGACCGAACCTTCCGAATCCCTAAGGGCGGAGGATTTCCTAGCGATCTCGTGCTTTCTGTCCGCGATATGCTCTGGCACCTCGTCGAGGAGGAGCTCCAGCATCGAGGCGAACTCAATGCCTTGCTTTGGCAGTTCGATGTCGATCCTCCGATCTTCGATTGGATCGACTGGATCAACTGGATCAACGTACCAGAGCGGGGCCAACCGGTGGCCGGTTCCCAGCCAGTCCGAGAGTGAGGTGTTCTCCATCGCCGCGTTGCGGCGCGCCGTTCGACGGCGGGTTCCGCACTCTCGAGTCGCCGAACCTCTCATGAAGCTCCCGGAGATCTGGGGATATCAACGCGATGCCCAACCCGACAGATCCCCGACCGTACCGCCACCTCTTGGCCCGGTTGCTGCCTTCCTTCGGCATCCATCACGCTCGACCGATCGATACCGGCTGGGGATCGTTCATCCTAGAGGTGAACCACGAGTGGATAGTCCGCTTTCCCCGGGGTCTGGAGGATTCCCGCCGGGTGGAGGCTGAAGCCCGGCTCCTGAACAAGCTAGCCCTGCGGCTTCCGGTTCCTGTGCCTCAGTACAAGCACATCTGCAAGGACGCCGACGGCCGACTCCGCCTGGTGATCTATCCCAAGATCGTGGGTCGGCCCCTACCTACTCGCAATCTCTACGGGGCGATCTCACGGCAATGGCAGGCGGACATCCTCAGAACCCTTCAAGCATTGGAGCGCTTTCCGCGACACCTCGGGCGATGGCTCGGGGTCGAGTGGAGCGCGGAGCGAGGGCGCACGGCTCGATGGAGGACGCTCTATCCAAGAATCCGGAGACGGGTTCACCCACTTCTCTCGCCCGCAGTGCGAGCACGAGACCGCACGTACTGGGAATCCTTCCTCCGGGACGAGGCGAGTCTCAAGCGTCCCCCAACGCTCAATCACGGAGATCTGTTCCCCTACCACATCATCGTCAACGATCGTGGAGTCGCCGGGATATTGGACTGGGAGAGCGCCTGTTATGAGGATCCGGTCGGGAACCTCACGGGCCTTCCTCTGGCCGATGGGTTCGCGGCCCGAATCATCGATCGAGCGTTGGGAGACTCCGCCTCGGTTAGCCGACGACTCACTTTTCATCGTCACGCGGTGCCCGCGTACTCCGTGCTCTACGGGCTGCAGACTAAGAATCGAGATAGAATCCGAATCGGCCTCCGCAGTTACTCGCGGACGATCCCACCGTTATGAGCCCGAAGGAGAGGGAAACTTGTCTTGGTTCAAACCCTCTTGAGCCAGAACCGCGATCCTCGACTTCGCTTTCCCTTGAGGTCCCCGCCGGCGACCACTATCAGGATGGCGCAGCCAAGAAAGACGAGCCCCAGGACAAGCGCGTTGTAGGAGAAGACGAGGAGGCTAGCGCCGAGCACCCCGAAACCAAGAATCGTAGTGGCGGAGAGGAAGACGATGTAGAGGACATCTATGGAGGCAATAGACTTCCACGGCGCGTACGACTCCCCGATTGTCTCGGTCAGTCGCATTCCATCGCTGGCAATCGGGCTTGTGCCTTCCAACTCGACCGCTCTCTGAGCGGCTCCTCTCTGGATCATCCGAGTTCGCAGATCGAGATCGAAGATTCCTAGGATTAGGGCGTAACTGGCAAGGATAATCGCGAGCTTCACCGTGTTGGGTACCGCCTGCGACGATGAGTTCAAGGGAAACTCGATCAACCCCTGAGCGGCGAGCAATCCTGCGACGAAGGTCATTCCGTATTGCCGCAACCCGGCCAACTGGGTGTCAGCGTTATCCACAACAAGCCGAGCCTCCTTCCACTCGTCCGTTACACCTAGCGCGATCGAGGGGTCGATACGGGGGGACGGAGCTGGATCCGCCATCAGGTCCCTATAACCTCTCGATATGAAAAGTCGTCCGACCGGGCGAATCGAGGTCCCTAGCCTCCAGGGTAGGGTGGTGACCCAGTCGGTTGCGGAACCTCCTCTGCGGACCCCGAAGCTGCCCGACTTGCGAGTTTGGGGTCAAAGCCCTTTGAATGTAGTTCCCGGCCGCGGGTGGGACAATCTGTCCTCGAATCGGGTGGCTCGTCGACCGATTGTCGACGATGGATGCCTGTACTTCGAGCGCTCCGGCGCGGGCTAGTCCTCCGTCACATGGGAGGGAAGTTCTGCCAGAGCATCAAGAGATTACCCTCGGTATCTTTGAAGAACGCGGACACGCCAAAGGAGTCGTAAGCGATCGAACCGTCCAGCTTCGATTCCCGACTCATTCGCTCGGGTCGCTGGAACTTCACACCCTTGGCCTTCAGCCTGGCTACGGTTGATCTGGCATTCTTAACGAGGAGCACGGAGTACGCCTGGGATCTCTTCTCGCGCTTCTGCGGGGTAACCAACCAGATATCACTGCCACCGACCGTGAGTGCGGCCCAGAAGTTCCTCATCGCGCCCCTTCCTCGGTACACGACCTTACCCCCAAGAGCCTTAGTGTAAAACCGGATGGCGCGGTTCATATTGCGGATCGGGACTAGTGTCACCCATCGTGTTCCTGTGGCCATCGTTCTCACCTAGTGTGTCCTCGGCTCGCCGAATCCGAGAAGCAAACCGGGGCTATCTAAGTATCCCAGACCTTCCCCCAGACTGTCTGCAGGCTGCATTAACTGCGTCATAGATACAGCATCGCGTGAGGCCCTATCCCTAGCCTGGATGTGTGGTGTGAGAAGTTGAGATCTCAGGTCAGTAGCGACCTGCTTCTTTGAGAGGGAGAAACGAAACTTTAACCTCGCCGGGACCTTTCAGGTGTCATGGCCGAGATGATCACCGGGCTTCACGCCGTGACGATTCACATTCGCGACGTTCAAAAGGCACGAACCTTCTATCGAGATGTTCTAGAATTGAAGGAGATCGGTTTCGACGAGAAAGTAGGCCGGGCCAGCTTCGCTCTCCCGGGGACCTCAACCATCCTGAAGATGCATGTCCAGGGATCCGATGAGGGAGGACGACAACCCGGAACCGTTTCGGGCATCATGTTTCGACATCCTGACCCGGCTGCGGCGTGCGCGGAGATCCTGCGTCGCGGCGGAACGGTTGCGAACGAGGCGAGACTTGTCCAGCTCCCGCACGCCTCCTTCGTTCTAGGCGTTGTTGCCGACCCTGACGGAAACGAGTTCATCATCACGAACCGCACCGACTAGTGTGCTCGACGCTTCTCGAATGTGATGCGCGATCACATACGCGCCCTCCTCGCTTCGCTCCGGGTCCAAGGACGGCCCCCGTTCACGCTAAATGACTGGGGATTCGTAGTGAAGCTCGGCGGGAGCTCCAGGGGTCGATGACCAACTCGGTTTCGATTTACAAGATTAGGCGAGTTTTCCGTGCCCCGCTTCCCTTCGTCTATGCGTGGTGCACCGATTACACCAACGCAGATCGTAGACTCCAGGGCGACCCCGGCTCCCGTCAGATCATCAAGAAGACCTCGCGTAGCGCGCTCTATGAGGACCTGAACGAGACCCCCCACGGATGGATGTGGAGCCGTCAGACGGTCACCTTTCAACCGCCGGACCGATGGCGCGCGACGGCTATTGGTAACTACCGGACATGGAACCTAGAGCATTGCCTACGCCAGTTGCCCGATGGGCGGACGGAGTTCACCATGCGCGGTGAGCGACGCGCGACCTCTCTGGGCGTAACGAACCCGCCGAAGACCGTTCTCGAGAGAGAGCTCCAGATCATGTGGCGCAACCTCGGAAACGCCCTCGAGCGGAGCTACCGGGCGCTGCGTCCTAGGACCTCCAGCCGCCGGTAGCATTCTTCGTCCAAGCGCCAGGGGAATGCTCGGAGGAGTGACCTCCGACGACCGTCGAATCCAGGTGAGATGCTCGGGCCATCAGGTGTGCGCACGCTTCATCTTGAAACCAGTCTGCGGCAGGCCCGGCCAGCCGCCGCCTCCGAAACTGCTAAGCAGGAAACCAGTTGCTCTGCGAGCTCGATGAGCGAGCATGCCGGACCCCCTGACCCTGAACTCACCACACTTCGACGATTCTTTCGATACATTGCGGACGCCCGGCAGGTGTACCTGGAGACCTTCTCGCGATTACCGTCGGATGCGTTGCAGAAGGATCGCGGAGCGAGCTTCCCGTCCATTCTGGACATTTTCGGTCACGCATTGGATGTGTACAAGAGCTGGGTCGTTTACGCATACGCTGATGGCAACGAACCGGAAAGCAAGAGAGCGGGCTGGACGCTCCCCGAGTGCAAAGTGCTCGCTACCGAAGTCGCTGGGATCCTCGATAGGTTCCTCGCATCCCTGACCTCCCCTGACCTCGACCGCGAGTTCACGTTCCACTGGATACCGGGCGACGAGAGTACCCGAACCTCGATGATCACTCGCGACATGCTCTGGCATCTGGTGGAGGAGGAACTTCAGCACCGGGGCGAGATCAATGCCCTCCTTTGGCAGATGGATATCGATGCACCCACCCTGGGCTGGGAGGACTGGGTCAAGACTCAGGCGAAGACCCGCTGAAGCCTCAGTGCGCCCGGGCTTCCCCGATCAGAGCGCCCGCTCATGGTAACGAAGATTGACTGATCGGTGGACGTGCCTTCATTGCCTCTTGCGCGTGGTTTTCGCGAGTGGCCGGCCAATGTCTCAGCTCGGTCCTGCTCTCAAGGGCCGATACCGAGGAATCGTGTTCTGCGCAGCCGCCTTGCGGTGTGGACAGAACCGCGCGGAGTGAGATCAGCGCGCCGCGGTGACCCCGTCCACTCGATCGAGCACCCTCCGGGCGATCAGCGTGATCATCTTGCTCGGCTTAGCCGGCATCTCCAGTCCGAACGGTGTCGGCGCCCGCTTGGGGTGCTGCCGAAACCAATCCGCCATACCACCTTCGACATCCGGGTGCAGGGCATCGAGGTTCCACCGTCCGTCCTTCCGGCGTTTCTTCTTCAGGACCGAGAGAGCGAATCGGAGCCTTCGGTCGTCCGAGTACCCCAGGGACGTCAGGAGATCGAGTCCTACCAAGAGATCGTAGTAGTAGTGTACGGGGTAGTGAAAGCGGTACCAAGGTTCGTAGTGGTCCCCCTGACGATGAAGCTCCCGCTCCAAGAAGAACTCTGTCGCCTTCTCGACCCGGTCCTTCATGGCGGGCGTCCACTTCTCCCGGGGGTAGGCTGCGAACGCGCTGAGCCCCTCCCAAGAGTCGAGGTTCCGGCCAGATCCCCAACAGGACCAGCCTCCAAGGTGACTTGCGTTCTCGACCAGCCAATCGAGAGTTCGGCGCACCGCGGGATGGTCCTCGTATCCGAATTTGATCAGCGCGCGCGCCGTGTTGCCGGCGGTGCATAGGTGGCCCTTGGTTCCACCGTCCGGCCCGAACGAACCATCCGGAGTGGCGAAACGTCGCATCCAGAGCTCAGAGGAGGTCCGGATCATCGGCAGCGTTCGATCGACACCGAGGTCGGAAAGAATGAGGAGCTTCCAGTTGGTGGAGACGTACTTGGGCTGGTAGAGGCTCTTCGGGTCGACCCACCAGCCGCCGGGCTGCCGGTCAGCGAGGAGGTCGGCCGCCCAGCCGCGCTCGATTATCGCTCGTTTCGCCGCCCGAACATCGGGATCTGACTCGGACTTGCCGAGGAGATCTCGCAACGCCAGATAGCGAACCGCGGGCTGGTCGTCCTCAAGCAACCAGTCGAGTACCGCGCGAGATGCCATTCGACGCGGATTCGGCACTCAGTATTTGAGGGGAATCAACGGGTCCGTTCTCAGCGTTGCTGAAGGATTCTCTCTTGGCACCGGTGGGCACGACCTAATCGTTCGAAGAGATCGGATTCCCCCCGGTTGGATTCAGCGCGCACCTTCCTGCGGTGGAACCGTGCTGGTCCCTGTCTGGGGTCCGGGTTCGTAGAGCCGCTTGTATCTGCTCCAGAATTCGGTTCGAATCTCTGCCTCGCTACGGCCGGTCGAGTAAGCCGGCGAAATGAGGGGGGCGGCCTTCTCGACCCGGACAAGGACCAACGACCGGATCCGTTTCGGCGCATCCCTCAACTTCGCCCGTTCGAAGAATCGAAGGCCTTGCTCAAATCGGGGGCCCCCACGGAGTACCTCCGCCCGCCCTTTGAATCTCCATCCCTTGCGAAGAACCGGGTCGACCACATTGACTTCGACTCGCGCGTCCCGCTCGAGATTGGCGACCGTTCCCGGGGAGTCGAGATCGGCAAAGACCAGATGATCATTATCCCAGACCGAGACCGTCCCCTTAGGGGAAAGGTTCGGACTCCCATCCTTACATATGGTCGCGACGAATCCTAGTCTTTGTTGATCAACGAGCTGGCGCGCCGCCAACGGAATCGTGGGATTTCCGGCCAAGTCACCCATTTCAATCACCCAGTACGGATCTCTGCCTATTATCGCTTGAGAACGTCCACGGAGACGGACCCGGCCTTAGACAAGCTCCCTACAGATCGAGGGAAAAGGGTCGGTTCCGTGCGTCGGGAAATGAGGGAATCTGCCCGTGGCGTTTCGGGGGCCCACCTGAGGGTTTCCCACGCTAGGCATTTCGATCGACAGGGCGACAGCGGGCCTGTCGTTGGCCGGACTTCTGCCTATACGATAGATCGCCCAGACTTCGCATTAGCCGACAGACTTGCGGAGGAAAGTGCACTCAGTATCTCTTGAGCGTAGTCTCCGAGGATGTTCGAGGCATGCCCTGATTTCGGGACAGGGATGATCCGGAGTGGTCCCTGTGTCGCATTCCGGATACGCTCTGCCGATCAAAACCAGTGGTGCATCCAATACCTCTCGAAGAGTATCTTCTGCATGTGATAGACACCACTTGGGGGCCGGAAGTTGAGGTCCGGATGAGGCTCGGCCAGAAAGTTGCCCTTCAAGAAGGCACTCTTCCCCCGTGATACTTCAAGAAAGCAAGCCCCCTCGCCGTCCCATGTCTCTGGATGGAGCCTGCCGCGAACCTCGGCCGAAATGTTGTGGGCCACGACCTTCGCCTGTCCGTGTGCGAATACTCCTGCCTTGGGAAGAGTAGGAACGTACCCATGCGGGGTGGGAACGACCGTGATGTCTCCCACCGCGTAGATGCCCGGTTCCTTCGTCCGGAGCGTATGGGGGTCGACGGGAACCCATCCCGACCCGTCCGTCAGACCCGCCTCGACCACTACCTTCGGGGCACGGTGGGGCGGGATACAGATGAGCAGATCGAACGCGATAGAGTCACCTTCTTCGAACCAGACCGTCCGTTCGCCGATCTCCCGCACCTTGCGCTTGGGGTGATAGGAGACTGCGCGCTCTCGGAGCATCTCCGCGACTCGGCTTCCGTTTTCGGGACCGGCGGCGGGAAGGGGGTTGCCCTCAGGGGAAAACAGATCCAGTTCGACCCGGTCTCTCATTCCGCGCCGACGGTAGAGATCGTCGAGGAGGAATGCCATCTCATAAGGGGCCGCGGGGCACTTGAAAGGAAGACGCGCTATCCCGATGAGGATCTTGCCTCCCCAGAACGACCGGACGGCCTCCCCCATTCGGACGGCGGAATCGAGATCGTACATGTGGTGGGCCCAATGGGAGTACCCGGGTACGAGCTCGGTGTCATACTCGGCACCGAGCGCGATGATCAACTGGTCGAAGGGAACACTCCCGGCTGAGGTGTGGACGACCCTCGCCCGTACGTCGAGGCCGTTGACCTCTGCCTCGCGCACCTCGATGCCCTTCGATCGCAGCGATTCGAGCGGTCGCTGAACCTGAGAGGGCTCCCGGAACCCCGTTACCAGCCAGGGGAAGGAGGGCGGGAACTGGAAGTTCTTCTTACGCTCGATTAGGATGACCCGGGCCCGGTCTCCTAGGTTCTTCTTCGTCTCGACGGCGGCAACGACGCCGCCCACTCCGCCCCCGAGGACCACGATGCTCGCCGACACGTCCCTTCCGCCGTGGGACGTTCAGAAGACCAGGGTCCTATCGGCCCACAGGGTCCACTCCGTCCACTCGTCCAAACTGCTCCGGCGGGTGCCTGCGGCCAGCTCTGAGTCCTTGATCCCCCGGCCCTCCATACAGGTCCCGCAGACTCCGATCACGCCGTTGCGGAGGACAACCGCCTTCACCATGGTCTCGATGTTGTAGTAGCCTTTCGGGACGGACTGGCCGGCTTTCGCGCACGCAGCCGCGTCGCCGACCAGAAATACTCGAAGTTCAACGGTCGGATCGGTCTTCAGCAGGTTCGCTGCGAGCCGGAGGGCATTGTAGGCCCGTTCGGTCCCGTAGGGAGGATCGTTCACCGTGATCAGCACCTTCGTCATGAGTTCTTGCCTCTTGGAGTTGGCTCGAGCAGCCTTCGGTTGGCCCGGATCTGCTCGACCATTACCTCACGCATCAGGTCGAACGCTTCCATGACCTTGGGGTTCTCCACCCGGTAGAAGACCGTAGTCCCTTCTCGACGCGACCGGAGAACCCCCCGGGCGCGCATGAGCGCCAGATGCTTGGATATCGTGGGCTGGCTCATCCCCATCGTCTTGGCGAGCCTTCCGACCGAACTCTCACGATCCCTCAGGCGACGGAGGAGGCAGATCCGGGTGGGATTCGAAAAAACTTTGCAGACCTCCGCGTGCATCGCGTCCAGTCTCCGATCCTCGTCCATCCTCACGCTTCGGGCGATCGGTAGACTTGGCCGTATTTTATCTTTTAGGCATAGAGGAATGATATCCTTCTTCCGGATAGCGAGTGTGGGATGCCGGATGAGCCACGCACCGACCGTTCCGACGGAGCAGCGATCGCGGTTTCGGGCGCGCCGGATGGATGCAGAGACCTATGCGGGGCCGGGCATGACCCGAAGGGGTGGGGTTGGATCTCAGCGGGTCGCGCGCAGCTCGTCGAGCATCTGCCGGTACTGGTCCGACGTAATCTCCCCCCGAGCGAAGCGCATCCGGACCTCTAGGATGGGGTCGGGAGGCGTGGACGTCGACACGACCCAGGGCTGCGGGGACCGAGGTCGGAGGAGCAAGGCGATCAGCAGAACCAGGAATACCAGCGGTATCGCCATCATCAACGCGCCGATTCCCCACATCCAGCTCCAGTTCCCGCCCATCATCCAGCCGTAGCCGCTGGAGGTAGTCGATAGACTCCACGCCGCGATCGTGACTACGAATACAAAGGCGATCAAGATGACCGCTGCCAGAGGAAGCAACCATCGACGCTCGTCGCCCGTCGCAGCTGAAGGAGAGGAATGGCTCTGCATGTCGGCCACCTACCCATACATGCGGCGGGCCGCATTAAGGCCTGCGAGCCGAATATCGGATTGACCCGCGGCGGGTTCTGGGCTACCGAGAGTGCTAGGGCCCCCCCTCGAGGCCTTTCGAAAGTTCGCCGGTGGTTTCCCACGCGAGGCATTTCGGTCGATGGGACGGGGTCCATCCAGCGGAAACGACCCTGCGGTTCGGGTGGCTTAGCTCCGGGGTCGACCGGTTCGACTGGCGTGCCAGACTCGGCACAGAGGGGCTACGCAGGAGGTTTTAGTATTGCGTTCAGATACCGTTCTGATGCCTGGGTACAAGAGAGCGTGTCGATTCTGCGGCCAGCTGGTCGACGAGGACTCCGTCGTCTGCCCGTTCTGCACTCGGGCCCATCCACTCGTGCCGGTCTGTCCGTACTGCGTCGCCCCCATCGACCTCGCTTGGACCGTCTGCAACTCCTGCAAGAAGCCCCTTACAATCCCGTGCCCGAAATGCGCGAGCCCCGTCGGGCCCGACACCGACGTCTGCGAAAAGTGCCATGCCGTTGTTCGCTACCGCTGCCCGGCGTGCGCGGTAGTGGTGGTCCTCGACGCAAAGAAGTGCGATCGGTGTGGGGCGAAGCTCAAGGATTACTGGAAAGCCCAGGGGCACTGACGGGGACCCGCCTGCTGGAAATTTATAGTGGACCGCCCATTCGCGCTCGGGGTGACTTCTACGGCACTGCTCGACCACCCGAAGAACGTCGACGATTTGAGCAACGACAAGGGATTCCAGTGGAAGTTTCACTGCGACATCTGCGGGAGCGGATACGACTCTAGCTTCATCGCTTCCAAGAGCGCGGCCTCCTCCCGGCGGTTCGGGTTCCTCAGCTCGGGTCTTTCCGCCCTCGGGAGCGCGGCGAGCAGCGCCGGCGGCAGCCTCTCAAGCGGACTCGGAGGGGCGAGTCAGGCCGCCGGAGGGGCGAGCCAGTTCCGAGGCATGTCCGCCGACTGGCACAAAGAGCACGACAACGCCTTTGCTCAAGCCGTCAACGAGGCAAAGATCCACTTCAAGATCTGCCCGAAATGCAAGCTCTACGTCTGTCCCAACGATTGGAACAACGAAGCGGGGTTGTGCACCACCGACTCGCCGTCGCTCGCTGCGGAGATGCAGGCTACCAAGGCTCAGGCCCGGGTCGAGCAGATGCAGACCGCGGTCAGGGCCCAATCGCAGTATGACGGTGACTCGACCGACCGCGCCACGATCTGTCCGGTCTGCGGCAAACCCTCGGGTGCGGGAAAGTTTTGCAACAACTGCGGAGCCCCGCTCGGGTTTCGGGTCTGTCCGAAGTGTCAGCACCAGAACCCATCGACGGTCGGCTTTTGCGGGGAGTGCGGCGCGAAGCTCGGGTGACCCGGTAGACCATGTGCCGGTACTGCTTCTCCGAAGCGCCGTGTGACCACGGAGCCGAAAAGACCCCGGGCTCCGCGTGTACATGCTCGCTCGCGGGGCCGAGCAAGTGCCCCGGCTGCGGATGCGAGTGCATGCCCTGGCACTGGGGCCTCGGGTTCGTGGGTCCACTGTCCATCCGATCGTTTTTCGGGGTCGGGGGTGACGAGAACCCCGGCTTCTCTGGATTCCCTGCGTCGAAGACCCAGATCGTAGAGGCGGCCCGTGAAGCGCTTCAGGAAGCGGAGGCCGACATGGCCGATGTGGGTTGGCTCTCCGGAAACCTTCCGGACGGGACGTTTCGGGACATGGGCGAAGTATTCACTGCGCTGATGCCGGTCATTGCCTGCCGGGGGCAGGACGCTTCCGCGCTCGTGACGGCGCTCCCGATGACTGCGGTTGCGTCGGGGACACGGATGGTGGTCGGCACCGACCAGTCGGCCGTGCTCGTCGGTTCGGATGGTCGACCTCTGGATAGTTTTGGACCCGGCGAGCACCTCCTATCGCGAGAGGGCGCTCCTCGAGCCGCCGCCGAATCCCGACCGTTGGCCGCCGGATTCGCGAGATCCGCGATCGACGCCACGCCGGTCTTCGCATCGACCCAGGAAATCCGAACGTCGCTGAACCGATCGACCCATACCCGTTCCGGGGAGAGCGTTGCCGTTCGTGGAAGCGTAACGGTCTCGATCGGCGCGCTACCCGAGTTTCTCGCGAAGGTGGGCTCGCGGCCACGCGGGCTCTCGGCCGCCGAGGGAGGGACGGAGATCGCCAAGATCCTCGGAGCGGCCCTGGAACAGACCGTTGCCTCCCACGAGCTGGGAGAGCTGACGGGGACGGGCACCCTTCTCGAAACAGCCGTTCGCTCGGGGGCCGCGCAGGCCGGCCTCCGCGTCCAGGCGCTATCCTTCGAGCCGGTTGCTGCTCTGTCGGCGGTGGATCAGCTAACCGCGGTTCAGGAGATGCAGCGCCGAGCGCTCGCAAACATGCCACCCGAAATGCAAGCCAAGATCTCGGCCCAGATGGCGCAGGCGATGGAACGGGCCCAAGCCGGGAGAGGGACCGTCGCGAGGGGAACGAGCGCTGGAACGCCCCCGGTCCCCGCCGCCCCGAGTCGCGCCACTCCCGTCGCGTTGGCGTGCCCGTCGTGCCAAGCTCCGAACTCTCCGGACCGCAAGTTCTGTGGGAACTGTGGCAAACCCCTCTCCTCCAAGCGCGTGTGCGCTAGCTGCGGGAAGGAGGCGGAGCCCGGCGTGAAGTTCTGCGGTAGCTGCGGTGCCCGGTTAGCGTGACTCGCAACCCATAGGAGTGACGAAGCAGAGAAGCTGCATTCAGGAGACCGTGTCGAAGTCTAGGAATGCCTTCGAGCACGCGGTGCGATCCGAACTCGCGATCCGGAAGGCTCTCGACCCTCCATCTGGACGCTAGAGTCGCGATGCCCATCAGGGAATCTGCGCTGGGTTCATCCGACTGACGCCACCGCCGCCCCGGAGCCCGTCGAGCCTCGTGACTTCGTCCCGGGTGAGGGAGAAGTCGAAGATCCGCGCGTTCTCCGTGATCCGCTCTCGATGCACCGACTTCGGGAGGACGATGAACCCGTGTTCGACCCCCCATCGAAGCAGGATCTGCGCCGGAGTGCGGCCGTGCGCCTGGGCGATGCTGGACACCGTAGGGTCCCCGAATCGAAGTCCGCGGGTCAGCGGGGCCCACGCTTCCAGCCGGATTCCTCGGCGCTCGCAATAGCCAGCGAGCTCCGGATCGTAGACGAACGGATGGAACTCGACCTGGTTCACCGCCGGCACCGTTTTCGAGCTCGCCGCGAGCTCTTCGAGGTGCCGAACGGCGTAGTTGCTCACGCCGATGGCTCTGCAAACCCCTTCGCGTTGGAGCTTCTCCAGTCCTCTCCAAGAATCGATTCGATCCTGGGGAGAGTTCGCCCGAGGCGAGTGGATGAGATAGAGGTCGATGTAGGAGAGCCCAAGCCGCTCCAGGCTCGCGTGTGCGGCCTTCTGACCTGCCTTCCCGCGGATTTAGGTAGCAGGTAGATACTCGCTCGCTCCGAGGGTGGCGAGGAGTTCCTTCTGCTCCTTGGTGAGACGGGTGCACCATTCCCGGACCGATTTCCCCG
>Ga0307373_10005816_pt1 | contig 19939 bp, 22 predicted proteins | sample OX2MG_FD_202534 | JGI IMG/M metagenome (GOLD analysis project Ga0307373, IMG submission 202534) | Soil microbial communities from Risofladan, Vaasa, Finland - OX-2 | ecosystem: Environmental > Terrestrial > Soil > Coastal area > Acid sulfate soil | place: Finland: Risofladan, Vaasa | collected...
AGTCGGCCTTGGGCAGATTGCCGCGTTCGTAGACCGGGAGGCTGCAGCCCGCCAGCGTGGTCAGGACGAGGCCAAACGCCAGCGGCCGTAGGACCTGGTATCGCCGTCGCAAATGCCGATCTATCATGGCGCGAACATGCCCGCGCCCGGCGACCGCTGTCAATCCTCGCGCCGGCCGCGCTTATTTTGTAATGAACCGCCCGCCATGCCGCTCAGCTCGCTCTTCCGCCGCAACCGCCACCGCGCCAAGGCGCATGCCGCCTACGCCTCGATCGTCGAGCGTGCGCGCGCGCCGGAATTCTTCCTGCGCTTCGATGTGCCCGACACGCTCGACGGACGCTTTGAGATGATCGCCTTGCATATGTTCCTGGTGCTCAATCGCCTCAAAGCCGAACACGAGGTGACCTCGGACTTCGCGCAGGCGCTGTTCGATGCGATGTTCGCCGATCTCGACCGCGGCTTGCGCGAGATGGGCGCGAGCGACATCGGCGTCGGCCGGCGGGTCAAAGAGATGGCCAAGGGTTTTTACGGCCGCATCCGCGCCTATCAGGACGGGCTTGCGGCCGATGACGCGACGCTCGGCGATGCGTTGCGGCGCAATCTCTACGGCACGGTCCAGCCGCGGCCGGAAGCGGTGGCGGCCATGCTGCGCTATGCGCGCGCCCAGGCGGCGGCGCTGGCCCAGCAGCCGGCCGAGAATCTGTTCTCCGACAACGTGAAATTCGAACCTATAACGAACTGATTATGAAAGATACTCCAGAATTCTCGCGGCGTATCGACGGGACGCGCCTGGCGGCGGGCGGCGAGGATCACGCAATCGCGGCCAAGCCGGGGGAGCGCGCCGGCCTCGCGCAACGGTTCGATTTGTTGGCGCTCGATCGGCTCGAAGCCAAGGTCAGGCTCACGCCGATGGCGGGGGGCTATTACCGTCTGGAAGCGGAATTCGCGGCCGAGCTGGTCCAGGCCTGTACCGTGACTCAGGTGCCGGTCGCGTGCCGCCTCGCGGAAAGCTTTACGCTGACCTATGGCCCGGCCGAGCAAGAGGGCGAGATCGTGCTGGATGGCGATTCCGAGCCGGTCGAGCCGCTCGACGACGGCGCGATCGATATCGGCGAAGCGGTCGCCCAACAGCTCTCGCTGGTGATCGATCCGTTTCCCCGCGTGCCCGGCGTCGCGGCCGAGGGCGCGGCAAGTGTCGGCGACGACCCGCCGCGGGCATCGCCCTTCGCCGCGCTGGCCAAGCTGCGCGCGCCGGGCAAGGCCTGACCGCGGCCGGCAATCCGGTTGCCAGCAGGCCGGATTTTGGCTACTTAGTTTCTCTTCCCCCGGCTGGCTCCGGGCTTGGAACGTTAAAGGATCACGATCATGGCCGTGCCAAAGAAGAAAACCAGCAAATCCCGTCGCAACATGCGCCGGGCCCACGACCATTTGGCAGCGGCGAGCTATGTCGAATGCTCGAATTGCGGTGAAATGAAGCGCCCGCACCATGTCTGCAAGGCTTGCGGCCATTACGGCGAGCGCGAGGTTCTGGCGGTCGCGGCCGAAACCGCTTGATCCGCCGCTTGTAAGGGGGCCCGGGCGCTTGAGCGACCGCCTTGTCGTCGCACTCGATGCCATGGGCGGCGATCTCGGCCCCGACATGGTGGTGAAGGGCGCGGCGATCGCCCGAGAGCGTTTTCCCAATATCGAGTTCTTGATGTTCGGCGTGGCAAGCCGGATCGCGCCCGTTCTGGAAAAGCTCCCCGTGCTCGCGGCCTGCTCGACCATCCGGCACACCGACGATTTCGTCACCGGCGACGCCAAGCCCTCGACCGCCTTGCGCAGCGGGCGGCAGTCCTCGATGCGCCTCGCGCTCGACGCGGTCGCCGCCGGCGAGGCGCAATGCGCGGTCTCGGCGGGCAACACCGGCGCGCTGATGGCGATGGCGAAATTCGCGCTGAAGACTTTGCCGGGCATCGACCGCCCGGCGATCGCGGGCTTCTTCCCGACCCGGCGCGGCGAGAGCGTGATGCTCGACCTCGGCGCCAATGTCGAATGCGATGCCGAGAACCTGGTGCAGTTCGCCTTGATGGGCGAGGTGTTTGCGCGCACCGTGCTCGGTCTCGCGCGGCCCTCGGTCGCGCTGCTCAATATCGGCTCGGAGGATCTGAAAGGCAACGACGCGGTTCGCGGCGCCGCGCTGCGGCTGCGCGCGCCCGGCTCGCCGATCAATTTCCAGGGCTATGTCGAAGGCGACGGCATCGGTGCTGGAACGGTCGATGTCATCGTGACCGACGGCTTCACCGGCAATGTCGCGCTGAAGACCGCCGAAGGCACGGCAAAACTGTTTCTCGAATTCGTGCGCGCGGCCTTTGCCAGCTCGGCGCTGGCGAAGATCGGCTACCTGTTCGCCAAGCCGGCGCTCCAGAAGCTGCGCGAGCGGCTCGACGTCCGGCGCTACAACGGCGCGGTTTTCCTCGGCCTCGATGGCATCGCGGTGAAAAGCCACGGCGGCACCGATGCGCTCGGCTTTGCCAGTGCCATCGCGGTCGGCGCCGATATGTGCATCAACGGTTTCCTCGACAAGATTCGCGACGATGTCGCGCGCATGAGCGCGGTCGTCGATATGCCGGAAAAACCGCAGACGGCAGCGCTCTAACATGGCGTTCCGCGCGCAGATATTCGGCTGCGGCGGCTATCTGCCCGAGCGGATCGTCACCAATGCCGATCTCGCCAAGACGCTCGACACCTCGGACGAGTGGATCGTGCAGCGGACCGGCATTCGCCGGCGTCACATTGCCGCACCGGGCGAGCGCACGTCGGACCTCGCGGTCCATGCCGCGCGCGCGGCGCTGGCGGCGGCGCAGATCGCGCCCGAGGAAATCGATCTCATCGTCCTTGCGACCTCGACGCCCGACAACACCTTTCCCGCAACCGCCGCGCGGGTGCAGGCGCGGCTCGGCATCAAGCGCGGCGCCGCGTTCGACGTGCAGGCGGTGTGCACCGGCTTCATCTACGCGCTCGCGACCGCCGACAATTTCGTGCGCGCGGGCCAGGCCAAGACCGCGCTGGTGATCGGCGCCGAGACCTTCTCGCGCATCCTCGACTGGCAGGATCGCGGCACTTGCGTGCTGTTCGGCGACGGCGCCGGGGCGCTGGTCCTGCGCGGCGTGCCGTCCAATGGCAGCGCCTTGGAGCGCGGCGTGCTCTCGACCCATCTGCACAGCGACGGCAGCGGCTACGATCTGCTTTATGTCGATGGCGGCGTCTCCAGCACCGGCACCTCGGGACTGCTGCGCATGGAGGGCAAAGAAGTGTTCAAGCACGCGGTGCGGCGCCTCGCCGAGGTGGTCGACGAGGCGCTCGCGGCCAATGGCTTGCAGGCCGGCGACGTCGACTGGCTGGTGCCGCACCAGGCGAATCGCCGCATCATCGACGCAATGGGAAAAAAGCTCGGCCTTTCCGGCGACAAGGTGGTCGTGACCATCGACCGCCACGCCAATACCTCGGCCGCTTCGGTGCCGCTGGCATTGGCCGAAGCCGCCAGCGATGGCCGAATCCGGCCCGGACAACTGATTTTGCTCGAAGCTATGGGGGGCGGTCTCACCTGGGGCGCGGGTCTGGTGCGCTGGTAATGGGCGCTCCGCTCAACAAACACGCACAAGCATCTGTATTTGCAAATTTTCCCGCCTCGGTTTAAGGTTTTGCACAAAGGGGGAGGCGGTGCATGGCGGGGCAGACGGTTACGCGGGCTCAGCTCAGCGAGGCCGTATATCAGGAGGTCGGATTGTCGCGCAACGAGTCGGCTGAACTCGTCGAGACCGTCCTCAACGAGATATCCGAGGCCCTGGCGCGCGGCGAGATGGTCAAGATCTCGTCCTTCGGCAGCTTTGCGGTGCGCAAGAAAGGCCGACGCATCGGCCGCAATCCGAAGACCGGTCAGGAAGTTCCGATCAACCCGCGGCGTGTCCTGGTATTCCGCGCCTCGCATGTCCTGAAGGATCACATCAACGCCGCCTTGAGCAAAATTTCAGGGGCGACATGACCGGTCGGGCACCCGATCTCTTCGATTCCGCATCGCAACGTCCGGCGCGCCGCGCGCCGAAATCCGCCGATGCGTTCCGCACCATCAGCGAAGTGGCCGACGAGCTCGAAGTGCCGCAGCATGTGTTGCGCTTTTGGGAATCGAAATTTCCGCAGGTCAAGCCGCTGAAGCGCGCCGGCGGCCGGCGCTATTACCGCCCGGATGACGTGGTACTGCTGCGCCGCATCCGCAATTGCCTTTACGATCAGGGCTACACCATCAAAGGCGTGCAAAAGCTATTGCGCGAAGGCGCGCTCAAATCCGACGAGCCGCCGCGTGCGCCGCCGCCGGCCGCGGCCGCGCCGCGCGTCGTCAAATCCGAAAATCTGCGCGCCGAGCTGCTGCAGATCCGCGCCGAGCTGGTGGCGCTGCGCGATCTTCTGAAGAAAGCCCCACGCGGCTAACAAAGCTGTAACCGGAACAATCGGATCGCTGCAGGTTTATGGAGCAAAGCGCCCCTGACCTGGCAGCCAATGAAGTTCTTCGCGGTCCATCCCAGCGCGTTGATGTATTCGAAGGTGTTTCTCCGGCTCGAGCCGTTGGGGCTCGAGCTGGTGGCGGCTTGTGCGCGCGAGCGCGGCCACGAAGTCCGGCTGATGGACCTGCAAACCGACACGCCCGCGCGCTTCGCCCGCACGATGGCGGCATGGCGACCGGACATCGTCGCGTTCTCGGGAAATTATCTCGCCAATTTGCCCGAGATCATCGATCTGGCGAAACTGGCGAAAAGCTTGCTGCCCGAATGCTTCGTACTGGTCGGCGGCCACAGCGCGTCGTTCACCGCGGGCGCGATCTTGCGGCACGCCGAGGGCGCGATCGATTGCGTGCTGAAAGGCGAGGGCGAGGCGGGCCTGCCGCCGTTGCTGGAAGCGCTCGCCAGCGAGCGCGGCAAGATTACGTCGGTGCCGGGTGCGGTAACCTTGGCGGGTGAGGGACCGCCGCCGCGCCTGGCCGACAGTCTCGACGATCTCGATCCCGCGCGCGATCTCGTGCGCCATCGCCGGAAATATTTTCTCGGACCGCTCGACCCTTGCGCCTCGATCGAGTTCTCGCGCGGCTGCCCGTGGGATTGCACGTTCTGCAGCGCTTGGACATTCTATGGCCGATCCTATCGGCTGCGCGCGCCCGAGCGCATCGTCGAGGACCTTCGCGCGATCGAAGCGCCGGGCGCATTCATCGTCGACGATGTCGCCTTCATCCAGGACCGGCATGGCTTCGCGGTCGGCGACGCCATTGCCCGCAACGGGATCAAGAAGCAATATTACCTCGAGACCCGCGGCGATGTGCTGTTGCGCAACAAAGAGGTCTTTCGCTACTGGCGCAAACTCGGCCTCGAATACATCTTTCTCGGCCTCGAAGCGCTCGACGAAGCCGGCCTCAAGGCCTATCGCAAACGGCTTCCCTTGGGGCAGAATTTCGCGGCGCTCGAATTCGCGCGCTCGCTCGGCGTCAACGTCGCGATCAATCTCATCGTCGATCCCGATTGGGACTACGATCGCTTCGCGGCGATCCGCGCCTGGTGCCTCGAGGTACCGGAGATCGTCAATCTCAGCGTCAACACGCCCTATCCCGGCACGGAAATCTGGCAAACCGAGACGCGGCCGTTGCAGACCCGCGATTATCGGCTGTTCGATATCCAGCATTGCGTGCTGCCGACGCGGCTGCCGCTGCCGGAATTCTATGCCGAGCTCGTGCGCACCCAGCAGGTGCTCAATCGCAAGCATCTCGGCTGGCAGGCGCTGCGCGGCATGCTCGGCCTTGCTGGCGCGCTGCTGGTGAAGAGGCAGACCAATTTCCTCGCCAGCCTCTGGAAGTTCAACAGCGTCTACGATCCGGCGCTGCTGCTCGCGGATCATCGGCGCGACGTCCGCTACCAGATGGAGCCCCCGCCGGGTCCTTCGACGCAGCGCGGCCGCCACTCGCTCTATCTTCACCAGACCCGCGGCCGGGTCGACCGCGCCATCGACGAAACCACCGAGCGCTTCGTCGCCGAAACGCGGGCCGGCACCGCTTCTTAAAGCTCCGGAAGATTTAAGCTAGATGCGTTGCAACCCTCGCGCTTGGCCCCTATAGTCCGTGGCGATCGGGCGGGCAGTAGCGCAGCCTGGTAGCGCATCAGCATGGGGTGCTGAGGGTCGCGAGTTCGAATCTCGCCTGCCCGACCATCTTCCACCCGACTCTTTCCACCCGACCGGCCGACCGAGAAGAGCTTGCCCGAGCCGATTTCCCCTGCAAGACGGCGCTGGATTTTCGTCGCCGCGATGGTGGTGAGCTTCGTCTCGGCGATCGAGGTCACGATCGTCGCGACCGCGATGCCGACCATTGTCGGCGCGCTCGGCGATTTCGCTCTCTTCAGTTGGGTCTTCACCGCCTATCTGTTGACCCAAGGGGTCACGGTGCCGATCTACGGCCGCTTGTGCGATTTCTACGGCCGCAAGCGCATCCTCTATATCGGGCTGGTGTTTTTCGTGATCGGCTCGCTGTTGTGCGGCTTCGCCTGGAACATGACCTCGCTGATCACGTTCCGCGTGGTGCAGGGGCTGGGCGGCGGCTCGCTCGCAACCGTATCGCAGACTATGGTCAGCGATCTCTACCCGCCGGCCGAGCGCGCCAAGGTTCAGGGCTATATCTCCAGCACCTTTGCCACCTCGGCGCTGGTCGGGCCGATCTTCGGCGCCTTCATCGTCGCGCACTGGACCTGGCCCTGGGTGTTCTGGGTCAATCTGCCGCTCTGCGCGCTGATCGTCGTGATGCTCGAGGCGACCTTTCGCGAGCATCTCGAGCTGCGCTCGCACGAGATCGATTATCTCGGCTCGCTGCTGATGGCGCTCGCGACCTTTCTGCTGATGTACGCACTGACGCGTGCCGCCGCGCTGTCCGCCGGCATGATCGTGCTGCTGCTGGCGGGTGCCGCGATCGCGTTCGTGCTGCTGCTGATTCAGGAGCGGCGCGCGCGCGAGCCGCTCCTGCCGCTCGAGATCTGGCGCAATCGCATGGTGGTCCTCGGCAACTGCGCTAGCGCCTCGATCGGCGGCATGCAGATGGCGGTGACGGCGTTTCTGCCGGCCTTCGTGCAGGGCGTGATCGGGCAAAGCGCGATGTTCGCGGGGCTGGCGCTGACCGCGATGTCGTTTGCCTGGCCGACCGGCGGGTTCATCGCCGGCCGCGCGCTGCTGCGGATCTCGTTCCGCAAATCGTCGAGCCTCGGCTCGGTCGTGCTGGTGGCCGGCGCGGTGATGATGGCGCTGCTCAGCCCGGCGCTCGGGGCTTATTGGGCGATCGCCAGCGCCTTCGTGATGGGGCTCGGCATGGGCCTCACCAATATGGGATTTTTCGTCGGCATCCAGTCGAGCGTCGATTGGCACCAGCGCGGCATGGTGACCTCGAGCTTCAATTACGCCCGGATCGTCGGCCAGTCGATCGGCACGGCGATCTTCGGCGGGCTCGTCAACGCCGCGCTCTCCGGCCGGATCAGCGGCGGGGGCGACCTCGCCAGCCGAATCCTCGATCCGAGCTTGCGCGCGCGCTTGAGCCCTGGCGAGCTGACGCCGCTATTGGACGCGTTCTCCGGCGCCCTGCATCATATTTACGAGATCAATGTCGTCTTGGCGCTCGCGACCATGTTGTGGGCCTGGGCGCTCCCCCAAGGCCTGGGCGTGCGCAATTCAGTTCAGAAATAAAATATCTAAAACAGATAGATATATAACATATCTATTCTTTTGAATGAACTGGGCGCGGGGCTGAGCGTCCGGCGACGGCGCGGCCGCGGCTGGTCAGCTTGCAGACCAGCCAATCGGGTTTCAACGGGTTGGGATACCACGGCTCGGCCCAGCCTTGCTCGACGCAGGCGCGCACCGTCCGCGGATCGATATGCTGGCCGAATTCGTCGAACAACGGGAGCTTGCCTCCAGGCTGATCCAGGCCGCGCTGCAACCAGACGCGCTGGATCGGGGTCGGCGAATGGCGCTTTGCTTCGGCCACAAGGTTCATGCGAGTCCCCTCGACCGAGCCATGCTAAACCCATCGTGCCTCGCCGCCAAGCATGTCGAGTCGCGGGAGGCCGAGGCAGGAGGAGCAAGCATGCCGGTGATGTTCGTCTACGTGACCGCTGCCGATCTCGACGAGGCGAAGGCGATCGGCCGCAAGCTGGTCGAGGAGCAGCTCGCCGCCTGCGCCAATATCCTGCCGGGCGCGACCTCGATCTTCCGCTGGCACGGCAAGCTCGAAGAGGCGAGCGAGGCGGTGCTGATCCTCAAGACCACCGAGCAGAAGCTCGAGACCCTGATCGCGCGCGCCAAGGCGCTGCATTCCTATGATTGCCCGTGCATCGAGGCGCTGCCGGTGGTCGAGGGCAATCGCGAATTCCTCGAATGGGTCGTGCGCGAGACCGGCGGCGATCCCAAGAAGCTGCTGGACGAGATTTAGGGCGCGCGCCGCGCTTGCCGCAGCGGCGGAACCACCTGCTATAACAGTGTTGCGGGCGCCGCTTCTGTGCTATGCGGAGCCCCGCGCGGGCCGGTAGGAAAGACCCTGATATGGCGGATGTTGCGACCGACGTTCTCGAAGTGATCGCGAAGCAGGCGAAAGTCGAGCCGGCGAAGGTCGCGCGCGAGACCGAATTGGCCGATCTCAACCTCGAATCGCTCGACACGATCGAGCTGATCTTTTCGCTCGAAGAGAAATTCAACATCGAGATTCCCTACAACGCCAATGAGGCGACCACCGCCGGCATCAATTTCACCACCGCCGGCGATGTGATCGACGCCGTCGCCAAGCTCGTCGCCGAACAAAAGGGCTCGGCGGCTTGAGCGCATCGCCGCGCGGATTGCGCCGCGCATGAGCAGCCGATGAATCGCGTGGTCGTCACCGGGCTCGGCGTGTGTGCCTCGCTCGGCAAGAACGCGACGGAATTTTCCGCCGCGCTGCGGGCTGGCAAAAGCGCGATCGGACCGATCAGCATCTTCGAGACCGATGGCTTGATCACCAAGATCGGCGCCCAGGTCTTGGATTTCGATCCCGCCGCCTATTTCGACAGCAACAAGCTCCCGCTCTACGACCGCTGCACCCAATTGGCGCTGGTCGCGGCGCGCGAGGCGATCCGGCAAAGCGGGCTCGATTTCCGCGCCGGGCTCGGCGCGCGCAGCGCCACGATCATCGGCTCGGGGGTCGGCGGGCAGACGACGCAGGACGAGAACTATCAGCGGCTATACTTGCAAGGCCTCAAGCGCTGCCATCCGCTGACGATCCCGAAGCTGATGATCAACGCGCCGTGCTGCCACATCACGATGGAGCACGGCATCACCGGCCCCTCCTTCGTGATCGCGAGCGCATGCTCCTCGGCCAATCATGCGATCGGCGTCGCCTTCCAGATGGTGCGGTCGGGAATGGTCGAGGCCGCCGTGACCGGCGGCACCGAGGCGGTCTTCACCTTTGGCACGATCCGCGGTTGGGAAGCGTTGCGGGTGATGGCGCCCGACACCTGCCGGCCCTTCTCGGCCGGCCGCAAAGGCATGGTATTGGGCGAAGGCGCCGCGGTGCTGGTGCTCGAGACGCGCGAGCGCGCGCTGGCGCGCGGCGCCGAAATCCTCGCCGAGATCATCGGCTTCGGCTCGACCTCGGACGCGAGCGACATCGTCATGCCGGCGCTTGACGGCGCGGCCGGCGCGATCGCCGCCTGCCTGCAAGATGCCAGCCTCGCGCCCGCGGAGGTCGATTACGTCAACGCGCACGGCACCGGCACCGCCGCCAACGACGTCACCGAGACCAACGCGCTCCACAAGGTGTTCGGCGATCACGCAAAGAAGCTCGCCGTGTCGTCGACCAAATCGATGCACGGCCACACGCTCGGCGCGGCCGGCGCGATCGAATTGGCGGCGACGATCGCGGCGATGCGCGGCGGCTTCATTCCGCCGACCGCCAATTTCGCCGGGGTCGATCCGCAATGCGATCTCGACTACGTGCCGAACGAGGCGCGCAGCGGGCACATCAACGTGGCGATTTCGAATTCCTTCGCCTTCGGCGGCCACAACGCCGTGGTCGCGGTCAGGCGGGCTTAACTCACAGCCCGAGCCGCGGCATCTCGATCGCGGGACAGCGATTCATCACGACATCGAGACCGGCGGCTTCGGCCTTAATCGCGGCCTTATCGTCGCGCACGTCGAGCTGCATCCAGACAATCTTGGCGTGCGCCGCGATCGCCTCGTCGACCGCGGGCGCTGCCAGCGCCGAGCGGCGGAAGATATCGACCATATCGATCGGCTCGACAATGTCTGCCAGCGCGGCGACGACTTTCTCGCCGTGGATGATCGTACCGGTGATTTGCGGATTGACCGGAACGACGCGGAAGCCCTTGCCCTGAAGAAAGCGCATCACGCGATAGCTCGGCCGGTCGGGGCGCGGGCTCGCGCCGACCAGGGCGATCGTCTTCACGCGCGCGAAAATGCCGCGCAGATAGTCGTCGCTGTAGCGATCGTGGTTCATCGTCCCTCCCAGACCGGCTTACGCTTGCCGAGAAACGCGTCGATGCCTTCCTCGGCGTCGCGCGCGAGCATGTTGCGCGTCATCGCCTCGCCGGCATAGGCGTAAGCCGCGTCGAGGCCGAGCTCGGCCTGCGCATAGAATGCCTCCTTGCCGATCGCGAGGGTAAGCGGCGATTTCGCCGCAATCTCCGCGGCAAGCGACGCCGTCGCGTCATCGAGGCTCGCTGCGGGCACCACGCGATTGACCAGGCCCCATTCCCGCGCTTGGCTGGCATCGATCATCGCGCCGGTCAGCAGCATCTCCATCGCCGACTTGCGCCCGATCGCGCGCGACAACGCCACCATCGGCGTCGAGCAGAAGAGGCCGATGTTGACGCCGGGCGTCGCAAAGCGCGCATCGGCGGCAGCGACCGCGAGATCGCAGGACGCCGCGAGCTGGCAGCCCGCCGCAGTCGCGACGCCGTGGACGCGCGCGATCACCGGCTTGGGCAGCTTGACGATGCTAGTCATCAGCCGCGCGCATTGGCGGAATACGGCGTCGTAGGATGGCCGGCCGGGATGGGCGCGCAGCTCCTTGAGATCGTGCCCGGCGCAAAAAGCGGGGCCCGCGCCCGCGAGCACGATGACGCGCGCCGCCGCATCGCCGGCGATCGCGTCGAGCGCCTCCTGCAACGCCGCCATCAAGGCAACCGACAGCGCGTTGCGCGCTTGCGGGCGGTTGAGCGTCAGCGTTGTGACGCCGTCGCGATCCTGCCGCAACACCAAGGCTTCATCGCTCATCGCCGCCTCCTCGATCGACCAATGGCATAGCACCGAAGGCTCATTCTCGAAACCGCCCGGCTTGCCGGCGGCACGACTGCGCTTGTGGTATTATAATACCCTATCGATAAAAGCCCTATTTTATCGGGTTATCGCTTGACGCCGGCGGATCGGATGGCATACTGCGCGGCCTTATCCTGAGGATGCGATGAAGACCTACAACGCGACGCCTGCCACGATCGAGAAGAAATGGCTGCTGATCGACGCCGACGGGGTGATTCTCGGCCGGCTCGCCGCGCTGATCGCCGACCGGCTGCGCGGCAAGCACAAGACCACCTACACGCCGAACATGGATTGCGGCGATCACGTCGTCGTTGTCAATGCCGAGAAGGTCGCGCTCACCGGCAACAAGCGCCGCGACAGCATGTTCCACTGGCATACCGGCTATCCCGGCGGCATCAAAGACCGCAGCAAAGGCGCGATCCTCTCGGGCAAGCATCCCGAGCGCGTGATCGAGAAGGCGGTCGAGCGCATGGTGCCGCGCGGTCCGCTGGGCCGGCGCGTCATGGGCCATCTCAAGGTCTATGCCGGGGCCGAGCATCCGCATGAGGCGCAGCAGCCGGTGACGCTCGACGTCGCCGCGATGAATCCCAAGAATAAGAGGAAGAGGGCCTGAGCATGGCCGACCAGCCGCAACAAAATCTCGGTGGCTTGCGCGAAGCGCTACAGAACGCGCAGCAGAACGTGCAGCTTCGTCATACGCAGGGCGCCGCTCCCACGGCGACCGCGCAGAGCGACCTCAAGCCGAAGCTCGATCCGCAAGGCCGCGCCTATGCGACCGGCAAGCGCAAGAACGCGGTCGCGCGCGTCTGGGTGAAGCCGGGCACGGGCAAGATCACGGTCAATGGCCGTGACAGCCCGATCTATTTCGCCCGGCCGGTGCTGCGCATGCTGATCAACCAGCCTTTCGTGGTCGTCAACCGCTTCGGGCAGTTCGATGTGAACTGCACCGTGATCGGCGGCGGGCTGTCGGGCCAGGCCGGCGCGGTACGCCACGGCATCTCCAAGGCTCTGCTCAATTACGAGCCCGGCCTTCGGCCACAGCTCAAGGCGCAGGGCTTCCTCACCCGCGACAGCCGCGTCGTGGAGCGCAAGAAATACGGCCGCGCCAAGGCGCGACGCAGCTTCCAATTCTCGAAACGCTGATCCCGCAGGCATCGGCGTATTCGCTATAAAGGGCGTCCTGCGGGACGCCCTTTTCGTTTGGTGGCAGTTTCCTTACGGGCAGGAGGGTTCCATGTCTTCGACCTCTGATCGCACGCGCATCGGCATTCTCGGCGCTTCGGGCTATACCGGCGCCGAGCTGCTGCGCATCTTGGCGCATCATCCCCAGGTGGCGATCGGCGCGCTCACCGCCGACCGTCAGGCCGGCAAGCGGATCGGCGCCGTGTTCCCGCATCTCGCGCGCCACGATCTGCCCGATCTCGTGGCCATCCCCGATGTCGATTGGTCGGCACTCGATCTGGTCTTCTGCTGCCTGCCGCATGGCACGACGCAGGACGTGATCGCGGGCCTGCCGTCGCATCTGCGCGTGCTCGATCTCTCGGCCGATTTCCGCCTCGCCGATCCCGATGTCTATGCGCAATGGTACGGTCACGCGCATCGCGCGGTCGGGCTGCAGCGCGAAGCGGTCTATGGCCTGACCGAGGTGGCGCGCGCCGCCATCGCCAAGGCGCGGCTGGTCGCGGTGCCGGGCTGCTATCCGACCGGCGCGCAACTGCCGCTGATACCTCTGGTCAAAGCGGGAGTCATCGACGCCGACGACATCGTCATCGACGCCAAATCCGGCGTCACCGGCGCTGGCCGCGCGGCAAAGGAATCGAGCCTCTTTGCCGAAGTGTCGGAAGGCATCAGCGCTTACGGCATCGCGCATCACCGCCACATGCCCGAGATCGAGCAAGGCCTGTCGCGCGCCGCCGGCCGGCCGATCACGATCAGCTTCACGCCGCATCTGATGCCGATGAATCGCGGCATCCTCTCGACCATCTATGTCCGGATGAAAAACGCGACCATCGACGATCTGCGGCGTGTACTCGAAGAAACCTATGCGGGCGAGGCGTTCGTTCATGTGCTGCCGCACGGCCAGTACCCGGCGACGCATCATGTGCGCGGCTCGAATCTCTGCCTCATCGGCCTCGGGGCGGATCGGCTCTCCGGCCGCGCAATCCTGGTCTCGGCGATCGATAACCTCGTCAAAGGCGCGTCGGGCCAGGCGGTGCAGGACATGAATGTGATGCTTGGCCTGCCCGAAATCACGGGTCTGCAGCAGGAGCCGCTGTTTCCCTAGCGGATGGAGCCGGCGCATTGTGGGCCGGCGAGGGCTTGCCAGCGCCACCGCGCGGGCGCAACATCACCGCAACCCGCCGTCCGAATTGCAAGGGAGATACGCATGAAGCCGACCGTCACCATCATGAGCGTCGCCGATGTGACCCTCGTCCAGGCCGGCATCGGCCGCGAGGGCGCGATGGCCGTGAAGCAATTCCCGCTCGACACCGGTGTCCCCGGCGTCCAGCTCGAATTCTCGTGGAATTCATACGAGAAAGGCTATGGCACGCCGCGGCATCGCCACACCTTCGACCAGTACCGCTTTGCCTTCGAGGGCCGGCGCATGATCGAGGACGGCTTCCTCGAGCCGGGCGAATGCGGCTTCTATCCCGAAGGCGTCTATTACGGACCGCAGATGCAGGAAGAGCCAACCGTCGGCCTGGGCTTACAGTTCCAGGGCCTTAGCGGCTTGCCCTATCTGACCCATGTCGATCTGCGCAACGCGGTCAAGGCGCTGAAGGCGGAGGGCTATACCTTCAAAGACGGCATCGCCACGAAGGTTCTGCCCGATGGCCACAAGATCAACCGGGATTCGCACGCCGCCTGCGTCGAATATTTGACCGGCCAGAAGATCGATTTTCCGCAAGGCCGCTTCGAGAAGCCGGTCGTCATGAAGCCGCAAGGCCATCCCTGGATCGGCGATCGCAAGCTCGAGGGCGTCGAGCACAAAAAGCTCGGCTTTTTTGGCGGCTCGGGCATCCGGCTGACGCGGCTCGCGCCCGGCGCCAAGATCCCGGCGCGGCGCGAGGACGACGCCGAGATTCGCTATCTCATCGACGGCGCGATCGAGTACGACGGCAAGACTTGGCTGGGCGGCAAGACCAAGGATGTCGGCACCTACATGTTCGTTCAGGCCGGCGCCGAGGTCGGCGAGATCGCCTCGCCGAATGGCGGGACGTTCTTCGTCATCGAGCTGCAGATGCTGGCCGATATCGCGGCACACAAGGCCCCGGCGCCCGCGGTCGCGAAGGTGCCGGGACACATCGAGCGCATGCACGCCTGATCCGTTCGAAAATCGGCGAATGTGGACCGCGGCTCCTAAAAAGAGCCGCGGATTTTTTTGAACTTCCAAGTTTAAATAGATTTTCGTCGCCCCCGCGAAAGCGGGGGCCCAGGGCGGCGGCACGACGCTACCTCCTGGGTTCCCGCTTTCGCGGGAACGACGAACATAAATGGGTCGATACCGGAAGCTGTACCTACGGCGAGACCTCTTCGAGCACGCGGCCTTTGGTCTCGGTGCCCCACATCAAGATCATGAAGCAGGGGATCAGCGGCGCGAGGCCGAGCATCCCGAAGACTCCCGATAGGCCGTAGCTGCTCAGCATCAGCCCGACCAAGGTCGGGCTCAGCGTGGTGAAGACGTTGCGCACCGTCGAGCCCATGCCGCAGCCGAGCGCCCGCATCCGCGTCGGATAAAGCTCGGCAGTGAAGACGTAGATCGATACCGACACCGAGGCGAGGCAGAAATTCGCGATCGTCGCGCAGACCAGCAGCACGATCGGGTCTTTGCCGCCTTCCCAGGCGAGCGCCAGCAGCGCGAGGCTCCCGACCAGCAACGCATAGCCGATCCAATTGCGGCGGCCGACATGGTCGATCGCCAAGGCGACGGCGATCGCGCTGCCGATCGAGATGCAGTGCGTCGCCAGGGTAAATTCGAGCGAGTGCTGCACCGTGAGATGCAGCTCCCGGCGATAGATCGTCGGCAGCCAGGTATTGAGCGCTTGCGTCACGAAGAAGCTCAAGCCCCAGATCGACCACACGACCAGCGTGCGCATGCGATAGAACGGCGTGAATAACTCGCGCAGATCGGTACGCCGGCCGACCGGCGGCGGCGCGACCGAGTAGTCCGGCGCCGGCAGCGCGGTGCCGAGCTTCGCCTCGGCCTCGCGCTCCATCTGTCCGACGATCGCGTCGGCTTCCTTGGTGCGCCCCTTGCTCGCGAGCCAGCGCGGCGATTCGGGCAGCATCCGCCGCATCACCGCTGCAACGAACGCGGGCAGGGCACCGATGACAAACATCAACTGCCAGCCGAAACGCACCACCAGCAGCACCGCCAGCAGCGTGCAGGCCAGATAGCCGAAGGCGAAGGCGGCTTCGTACATCAAGAAGAAGCGGCCGCGGGTTTTGGAATTCGCGATCTCGTTGATATAGGTCGCCGCGACCGGGATCTCGCCGCCGATGCCGATCCCCTGGACGACGCGCGAGAGCGTGAGTGTGGCGAAGTTCCAGCTCGCCGCGCAGACGAGCGCGAACAGGCCGACGACCCAGATGCTGTAGCTTGCGGCGCGCAGCCGGCCATAGCGCTCGGCGATATAGGGGAACAGGATCGCGCCCAGAAGCTGGCCGAAGAACGTGCCCGACAGCAGAAATCCGATATTCGCGATCGAGAGATGCCAGGTCGCGGCCAGCACCGGCATCACGAGGCCCATGACCAGCGAATCATAGCCGTCGAAGAAGGTCGCGGTGCCGACGACGATGCGCGCTTTCACCTGCGTCCGCGTCAGCGGCATGCGCTCCATACGCGCGGCGATATCGCGCTGCGCGAGAGCCCATGTCGCCGCATTCGCATCGGCGGTGGCCAAGCCCGGTGACAGTGGAACGTCAACCATCCTATGCCTCCGCGCGGCGTTATCGATTGCCGCGTCCCGCAAGCGGAGTGTCGCGCGAAGCGTCGTCGTCAATTTGGTTTACGCGTATAGGCATTAATTGCAATGCAATCAATGCTTATACTCCCAGCGATGGCGAGCATCACGATCCGGACCCTTGAGAACAGCGTTAAGGCGAAGCTGCGCATGCGGGCGGTGAGCCACGGTCGCTCGATGGAATTGGTCTCGCTCTGCTTCCGTCCGGGCGTCGTTCAACCGCGCTAAACGAAGCGGTCAAGCAAGTCCTAACCGAAGAATTCGCCGGGCGCATTCTGCCTTTCGACAGTGCCGCGGCCGCGTCTTATGGTGCGATTGCCGCGAAACGACGTCGAGCAGGCCGGCCGATTGCGCCGATCGACGCGCAGATCGCCGCAATCGCGCATTCGCGCGGCGCCGCGGTGGCGACGCGCGATGCGCGATGCGGACGGCTTCGTCGATGGCGGGATCGCGGCGATCAATCCCTGGATGGATTGAATTCCGCACCCAGCCTGCAATGGACGTAGGCCGAGCTCAGTCCGCCTTCGTCAGCACGTAAGCACCCGGTGCATCCTCGATCGGGGCGAGCTTGCCATCGCCGGGCTGGCGCGCATCGACCTCGCCGCTGGCGTATTTGGCGACCCATTTTTCCCAGCGCGGCCACCACGAGCCCTCGTTGTATTTGGCGCCGGCGAGCCAATCGTCGGCGGTCTTGGGCAGCTTCGCATTCTCCCAATGCCCGTATTTCGCTTTGCCCGGCGGGTTGATGACGCCGGCGATATGGCCCGAGGCCGAGAGCACGAACTTCACCGATCCGCCAAAGATATGCGTCGCCGCATAGGTCGATTTCCACGGCGCGATGTGGTCTTCCTTGGTCGAGAGGAAGAAAGCCGGCACCTTGACCTTGCGCAGATCGATCGGCACGCCCGCGAGGGTGAGCGCGCCGGGCACGACCAGCTTGTTCTCCTGGTACATGTTGCGCAGGTAATAGGCGTGCATCGCCGCCGGCATGCGCGTCGAATCGCTGTTCCAATAGAGCAGGTCGAACGGAAAGGGCTCTTTGCCCAACAGATAGTTGTTGACGACGAAGGACCAGATCAGATCGTTCGCGCGCAGCATGTTGAAGGTCGTCGCCATGTCGGAGCCCTCGAGATAGCCGTGCTCGCGCATGCGGGTCTCGAGCGCGCCGGCCTCGGCGAAATCGGTCATGGTCACGAAATAGGTCGCGCTCTTGAAGCGGTCGTCGCCTTTCTCGGTCATATAGGCGATGGTCGCGGCGAGCAGCGTCCCGCCCAGGCAATAGCCGATGACATTGGCCTCGCGCTCGCCGGTCGCCCGCTCGATCGCGTCGAGTGCCGCCAGCGGCCCTTCGAGCATGTAATCCTCGAACTGTTTGGCGGCGAGCTTCTCGTCGGGATTGACCCAGGAGATTACGAAGACCGTGTGGCCCTGGGCGACCGCCCATTTAACGAAGGAATTATCGGGCCTGAGATCGAGGATGTAATATTTGTTGATCCACGGCGGCATGATCAGCAACGGCCGGCGCTGGACCTTCGCGGTCGTCGGCAGGTATTGGATGAGCTGCATCAGGTCGTTCTGATAGACCACCTTGCCCGGCGTAATCGCGATATTGCCGCCGACCTTGAATGCCTCGAGGTCGGTCATGCGGATCATCAGCTTGCCCTTGCCGCGCTCGAGATCCTCGAGCACATGCCGCAAGCCGTTGACCAGGTTCTCGCCGCCGGAATCGATGGTCGCGCGCAGCACCTCGGGATTGGTCAAGACGAAATTCGACGGCGCCATCGCATCGACGAATTGCCGGGTATAGAAATCGATCTTGCGCGCGGTCTTGTCGTCGAGCCCCTCGACCTGCTTGACGGTCGACTGCAGCCAGCGCGCGGTCAGGAGATAGCTCTGCTTGATGTAGTCGAAGAGCGTGCTTTCCTGCCACGCCGCATCCTTGAAGCGCCGGTCGCCAGGCGTCGGCTCGGCGACCGGCGCCGCCTCGCCACCGAGAAAGCGCTGCGTCGTGTTCGACCATAGGCGCAAATAATCCTGCCACAGCGAGAGCTGCGCCTGGACCAGCCGACCGGGGTCGCTCATCAGCCGCTGTGTCATTTCCAGAAATGCGGCGCCGATGTTGAGCGGATCGGCCATGCCCATCCCGGCTTGCGGCTGGCCGGCGAGGAACTCGCGCACCAGCTTCTCGCTGAGCTGGGCGATTTCCGCCATATGCTGCGCCCATTGCGTCGGGTCGGGGAATTTTGGCGCTGCGGCTTCGGAATCGTTCATCTTTTCGTCCTTGCGCCCCGATACTGCCTGGGCCAGCATCCGCGAGCGGTCGTGCCCGGATGGCAGGCCGGAGAAATTCCAAGCCGACGCCCGTCGGCGAAGTCTATATGGAGTGGTGGGTAGTGCGGAACAAGCTTGGTCTCGTGATCCTTGCCCTGGCCTTCGGCGGCTTGTCGGGGTGTTCCTCGGTGCCCAACGCGGTCAACCCGATCTCGTGGTACCGCGATGTGACCGGGGCTGCGAAGAATGACGACCTCGGCCAGGGCCAGAACCAGCAGAATCTCGACGAAGGCAGCAACGAGCCATTCCCCAACCTCGCCAATGTGCCCCCGGCACCCGATTCGCAGTTGAGCGGCGTCGCTCGCCACAAGCTGGTCGACAGCCTGATTGCCGACCGCAACCACGCGCAATACAGCGCCGACAATCTCCACGCCGGCGAGGGTCCTGACACGGTACCGCCGCCCGTGCCATCGTCGCCGCCGGCGGCGACCAGGAGCGCCGTAACCGCTTCGCCGACGGCCGCCCCGGCGCAACCCGTAAACGCGACCCTGCCGCCCGCGTCGCCGATCGCGTCCGCAAGCCCGACCGCGCCGCCGCCATCGGCGAGCACGGTCAATTCCGCTGCAGCCAACCCAACAGCAAGCGCGCAACGCCGCCCGCCGACCCGCGGCAGCGAAGCGCCGCCCGCCGAATCGACGCTCCAGGCCCCGGCGATCCACAGCGTGCCGCAGGGCGAGGCGGTGCCCCCGGCGCCGCCGCCGCCTCGGCTCTCGGCCCCGCACGCGGTCGCGTCGGCAGCGCCGCGGCCTGCACCGACCCGGCTCAAGCCGCCGAAAACGCCGATGCAACAGGCGTCCGCGCCCGCCAATGTGACCGCCACCGCGCCGTCGCACCGGCCGGCAATCTCCTACCGCATCGCCGATGTCAGCTTCGCGCCCGGCTCGGCCTTTCTCTCCGGCGCGCTGCGCGGCACGATCGCGGAAGTGGTCAAGCTGCATAACGACGAAGGCGGCACGATCCGAATCCTCGGCTTCGGCGAGGCCTCGGGCAAGGATGCGGCGATTGCCGGGCTGACCCTCGCGCTCGACCGCGCGCAAGCGGTGGCGATCGCGCTGACCGATAGCGGCGTCGCCGCCAAGGACATCGCGGTCGAAGCGGCGCCGGTGCCGGCGCGGGGCGGCGCCGATGCGCCGCGCGCCGAGGTCTATCTCGAGCAATGAGCGGCGGATGAAGCCGCCCCTGAGGATCGCTGTTGCCGGGCTCGGCACGGTCGGAGCGGGGGCGGTGGCCCTGCTGCGCCGCAACGCGGCGCTGATCGAGCATCACACCGGCCGCAAGAT
>Ga0307373_10005818_pt1 | contig 19934 bp, 17 predicted proteins | sample OX2MG_FD_202534 | JGI IMG/M metagenome (GOLD analysis project Ga0307373, IMG submission 202534) | Soil microbial communities from Risofladan, Vaasa, Finland - OX-2 | ecosystem: Environmental > Terrestrial > Soil > Coastal area > Acid sulfate soil | place: Finland: Risofladan, Vaasa | collected...
AAGCGGTGCAGAACAATGGCGGAACTGAACCGGCCACGAACACCAAAGGTCTCAAAATTTGCAATGACAGGAACCACGCTGTCGGACACGTAGTCCGGCAAGAAATTGAGGATCGTGGTTTTACCGACTCGCCTGATGCCATCAAAGAAATAGCGCTGTCGCTGGATGCCACCGGAAAAGCTGTTTCGAATGTTGCTCAGCAAGCCGCCCCTGCCCTGGAAGAGCTCCGGCGCGGAGGGCCTCAGCGGCGACTCCTGAAATAGCTTTGGAATGTGATCTAAACCCAACGCATGATGAAAGGTGTCGACGGGCACGGTGAGTTTCTTAATGCCTAGATCCACATCAGCGTAGCCCTCTGCCGAGGCTCGCAACGACACAGCGATCGTTGCGTTGTCGATCGTGCTGGCTGACGCAACGCCGGTCCGTTCGAATGGCACGCTCAAAAGCTCGCTACGCTCGGATTCCAATCGAGGAATGTGCCGCCTCCGACTCCCCGCAATGGATAAAAGAGGACTCTCGCTGATCATGTCTACCGTAACGTCCGTTACGGGTCTTTCAGATTTGCCTGTCACACGTAGCACAAGGGTTGAGGCGGGATTTTCCAGGCTGATAAATGGACTTTCGATGGCAACTTCGAGGTCTGGGCCGACGCCCGCGCGTCGCGACATGTCACCGCCCACCTGCTGTATGGCCTGACTATAAGGCATAATCAGAGTGGCGAGTTGCTGTGAAAGAACCCCCCCCCGAAGTAGTTGAGCCAATTGCTTTCCGTATTCGTTGACCCTGGTGTAAAGTGTGCGTCGTGTAACTCGGTCGTCCGGGTTGTCCCCGTCGGTGCGATCAAATGTCTCGATCACCCCCGTGATATTGTTGATGATCTTGACCACCTCTCCCGCCTCTCCTGGGCTTACCTCAGAGGCAATCTTCGTGAAATCTTCGATCTCTTTCGACCATTCGACGTACGACGAGACATTCCTAATCTGGACCAGTTTAGCATTGACCCACATGAAGCGCTCAGCCAGACGAGGATCTCGGATTTGAGGACTAGGAAGCGGTTGCGGCTGCTCTTGAGCTACAGGACGCTCGCTAGAATTATCCTCCTTGATATTGTCGGCGGGGGCAAACTGACCGAACGACCGCAGAAGGTCGTCGCGTGCATTAGCCCTCGTGGAAAGTTCATATGCTTGCCGTCCAAGGTCTTGACGCTTAGCTCTGCGACAAAAATTCAATAGATCCTCGCAGGCCCGGTCGATCATTCGTTGACGCCTCAGAGGGTCCTCGTCCGGCTTTGGAGGAAGCTTACGCTCCACCTCAAGTCGATTTCGAAGGACACGGAAGGCGCCATCGTTATCCTCTCGCTGCTTTTCGAGCACCTCTGCGAGTGCTACATGATTAGGTATCCAGCTTCTGTTCAGCCGGATACGAGCCTCAAGCCAAGAAACTAGTTGTTCCAGTTGCCCTTCGACGATCGCCTTGTTGACAACTTTTTGTTTCATGTCGTCGAGGGAGTTGTACATCTGCTCTAATGAAGGCAGTTCCCATTTCCCGTGCCAATGGGCCGTCAGTTGCGTCAAGAGCTCTGCAACTCTCTGCGTGTTATTCAACTCGTGCGCGATGGTGATGGCGGTCGGATGATATTGTAGGTGCCTGATCTGCGGTACTGTCGCGAGAAATCTCGGGCCATCGTCAAGCTTCAGAGATAGAGCAAGAACAACCAACACAAGGCTTTCGTCTGAAGTGTTGGTGTCGAGCAGCGGGGCCAGAAGCGTGTAGGCATCGGCCTCATTCTTTCTCTCATATTTGAGTACCGCCAGGTTCCAATCAGTCGCAAAACTCGACCTTGGTGCCCGCTTGCGCCGGAGTTGCTCAAGCTTCTGCTCTGCCGCCGCTAGGTTACCTGTCTTGGCCTCAAGATAAGCTACCCAGTCTTGTAGCTCCAGATTATCGATCTCAAGCTGCCAAGCGCTCTGGAACTCAACCAATGCGCGGTCAAGCCCACGACTGTCATTCGCTCGGACGTGTCTCTGCGCATCTTTAACTTTCTGGCGTGCCCTGTCGTCTCGAGGCGTTGGTCTTGGCGGTTCGCGGTATTCGAGGAGCCTTTGAGCGGATGTGTAAAGGTATGTCCGAATTTCCTTCGCGCTATCCGCCAGAAGTTCACATACCCGAGCGTAGTCACTGAGCGCAGAGGCGCGGACGATTTCGTCTCGGCGACCGGGCGCCACCTGACCAACCTGATTTGGGTCAACGAGATCTCCCATATCGCGCAACAACCGGACCACGTCCTCATAGCCGGCTTCGACGAGGCGGCGCTTCCACTCCTCGCGTGCAGCGTTCCACTCTTCGGGCAACTTCAAGCGGTAGACCTGCGGCATGTTTGTGCGGACGTATTCCCGCACCAATGGGCGATTGGATTCGAGAAGGTACCGCAGCTGCAGGTCAAAGTGCCGCGCAAGCGTGGGGTTCACAACCCGGTCTAGTTGCGCCGTTTCTAAACGTCCCAGCCTGAAGGTCCTGTCGCCATTGCGAAAGTACGCGCCTAGCGCGTACCGAGCCATTTGTTCAAGATGCTTAGACAGTTCTTCAATATCATCTACCCTATTAGCATTCGCTCGGTCGAGATCGAACCTCCACGAGTCGGTCACCGACTGAAAGCAAACAGACACCAGACGCTCAAGCAAATTCGCATACTTTTCTCTGTTTCGTGGAACGAGCATCCTGGCGACTTCAGCAAATGCATTACCCGCTTTGAATGCCTCATGGGGTCGTTCCGAAGTTAACAGCCTTTCTGCGATCGCAGCTGCAGCTTGGCTAGCCGTGGCCAAGGGGCCGGTCTGGAAGCCGATGTTTACACCGGAGCTGGTGCTAACGCCGGACTCGAGCCATCGAGCATGCTCTTTCTTTACACGGACCAAATCATCAACCGGCCGACGAACTTGGGATTCCACCAAGACCGCCAGTTGGAGCAGATTCTCGATTTGAATGCCAAGCCCTTCGTCTACGTCCTTCCCGGTACGGAATAGCTGCGGCCAGTTGCGTATCGTTTTTCTCGTAGGCTTGGTGGCCTGGTCGCCAATGCCCAGAGCTTCCCCTACCTTTGCCAATTCCGGCTGGGGTTTTTCGGCGAAAGAACGCTGAAGCTCCTGGTCGGGAGCATCCTCAGGAAGCCGTAGTGAAACTGATTGCGCAGCAATCTCGGAGGCGAAAGTCGCGGTCACCGCATCGTCCGGCGTTGAAGCGCCGGGCGTTGGCTGGGGCAGTAGAACCGCGTCGTCAGCCTGCTCGATGGCCAGTACCTTTTCCAATGTTCCTCTAGATTCTATGTGATGGATCGCCCCCGATATCTCAGGCGTCACAGATTCGTTGGGCATTGCCGAACGGATGGCGCCCGTTGGTAGATCTTCGGAAGCAGGAGGCATCGGTTCGAAATCAATTATCGAGCCGTCCGACTCCCTAGAACCGGCTACCGACCTCATCGTCGGAGCTCGATGAGGGTCTTCATCAGGGATGAGGTTAGACACTGCGGGTGTTGCAAAATTCACCGGCTCTGGGGCAATAGGAGTCGGCTTCAGTCGGTCTTGGGATGCCGGGGTTACCTGCGGGGAATCGGCACCCGTTTGTTGTACCGAAAGTCTCTCGGTTAGATATTTGATAATTTCCTGATTGACGTGATTGGCAAGCTGATCGTCTTGAAGGCCGAGAGGTCGAAGTTCAGCGACGGCCCATTCGGTAAACGCGGGAATTTCATGGGGTGCCAAACCGCTTGCCACCCGTGACCTGAACCAAGCGCGGCAGACTTGGGCCGTGGCCTGGCCGTCAACATGTTGGGCGGCCGCCACTGCTACGCAGCATAGGAGATCGGCAATCTGCTGCAACATCGGCAGACCGCGGCCCTCGGATGAGCCGCCGGCGTCTACCGCGTCTAACGCAAGCGTTGAAGCCGCAACCAAGAATCTGTTTGCGGTCGCAGAAGGCCATTGGCCTACCCGAACGTCGTCAACGCTCAGATCGATGATCTCATCGAACAAGGCAGTGGTGTTCTCCGAGGTGCTGTGCGCCGACGTTGCGGCGAGTTCCCTGAGGTCTCGGCGCGACTTTCGGACGGCGCTGAGCAGTTGCTCGTCTGCGAGCAGCCTTAGAGCCGACCTCTCCATTGAATCCCCCCTGGGAATGCTCCGTCCTCTGTTGGACGTCGCCTGACAGCCGTTTACCCAACCGTACTCTAGGTAGCCCCGCCGGGTGGGGCAAGACACCCTGGCGCCCCGCCCCTGGCGCACCACGCCCTTCCTCAATCCAGCCGGAAGACTCCTTCATGGATCGGACGCGATCCTCAATCCAGTGTCTGGGGCCACCGAGGCTTCGCTCCCCCTCGCCGGGGGGATCATCCATCAGTGACACCCGCGGCGGGGCGGGAACCCCCACCGGCTGGCCCATGCACGCGCATCAATGGCTGTCCGGTGCGGCCGTGGCTCGGTTACCGAATGGACCGCTTGCCGGCCGCCGCGATCGCGAAGCGCCCAAAATTCCCGCCAGAATTTTGTTGACAGTCCGGCTGCGACTGCAGTAGGAACCCGGCCCGCTTCTCTGTCTGCGGTTTTGGATCGTCAATGGACGATCAAACGGCTCCCCGGAGTCGGTGTCGTGCCCGATCGATAGGGCTCTCGGTAGCGCGGACGCAGGTCCTCAACTTTTGTTACCTCGAAAAGACCGCCCCTAATGGACAGGCGCGGATATCCGAGCGTTGAGGCCTATCTGTGCGGCGCACCGTCTGACGACCATGACGGAATATCAAACTGTAGTCTGTCCGCCGACATTCATTCCGGCGGCACGTGAGGCCGTTCGCATGTTGCCGAGCCAATGGTTCGGCAAAGGGTATCCGACGTGTCAGCCAGATTCGCTGGATCGAACGATTTCGTACCGAAAACCCCTGCACTCAGTGCGTCGCTGACCAAGGAAGGGAAATGAGGAAATGCTGCATTCAAGTGCGTTGCAACTGCTGATCGGCTTTGGCGTCGGGGCAACGAGCGTGCTTGTCCCCAGCCTTTTCAAGCCGTTGGTGACCACTGCACTTGTCGCCGCGGTCGCACAGGGCCTGTTTCTGTACCATACCGGCGGCATGGATGCGCTGATGATCGGCGTCACCTGGCTGGTCGGCATTGTGCAGACGGTACTGCTCGGAATCGCGGGGCTTGGCATCGGACGCTGGGCCGCAGAAGTGGTCGCCAGCCGTTAATACACTCTTTGTATGCAGGAGGGACATAACCATGAAGACCAAGCTTGACATCGCTCAGAACGCCGGGCGGCAGTCGCTTGCGCCAACGAACCTCCCTTCCGTGCAGCAGAACGTAGGTGTCCTAGGGCGCACCAAGGCAAACCGCGCCGGCAGCAGAGAGGCTTCGCGCGTATTGACGGAGCTGACCGTGGCGCGCCTCCAGGCAGAGGAGCGTGTTGGCAAGACCCAGATCGCGATATCTGAAGCCGCAGTGAAAGGCGCCATGGTCGCCGAAGGCATGTCAACGCTCGGCGCGCTGACGGTTGATATCGCCCTCAAGACGGGGGCCGTGCAGTCGAAGCTGACTGCAACCGCTTCAGCCGAACGCATGACCCACGTCGCGACCCGTGCGGACACTCGCGTGGCAATCAGCGCGCGGGTGGCACAAGGGAGTCTTTCTGAAGATGAGGCAGTGGCGCTGAACAGCTATGCTGAATCTGATCTCGTCAGCGATATCGAGCGGACCAACGAACGGATCAAGCGAAGCAAGGAGGCAGTCGAAGTCGTTCATGACCTGGCGCTCGGAGGCCTCCGCCGAGCCACCGACATGATCAGATGATCACAAACGGCATGATTGGAACAGCACCATGACAACGATGATCGAGAGACTGTTGGCACGCATGGCGGCATACGGTGAGGAGCTGGAGACGAAGCTCAACGGCGGTGCAAACATCGACATCGAGTCGTCAGCATTTGCGACAGTTGGCGCCGACGCGCCGGTCGCCAAGCTGATGGCGGCGGCGGCGGCCGACAATGCGGCAAAAGCCGCAGCGAGGTTGCGCGCGCTTCATGAGTCAGCCTCAGCGCGGGACGCAATTCATGGTTCGGCCAGAGTAGCGAAGCCCCCCAAGATCATCGACGCCGAGTTCGTCGAGATCGCCACGGAGGAGAAGCCTGATGATGCTACGTGACCTATTCGTCCGTCTTGGTGGCCACGATCCTCTCGCCATGGGCAATGAGAGCCGCGAGGCCACTCAGCCCATCGCTATGGCAGGATCGACGGTGCTGATGGCGGCGTTGGTCACTTCCACCAACTGGGCGCTCGCCGGCCACAGCTTGGCCGGCGACGATACGAGCATTCGTGCACTCATCGCAGCAGCCGTCGGTGCGATGCTGGGCTTTCTGCTTGTCGCGACCCTCGACCGGGCCGGCATATACCAGATGGACGCGCAGTCAGACCGGTGGATCAGGAAGGCTGCATTGTTAATGGTGCGTCTGATCATAGTGTTGCTCGTAAGCGCGGTTACCACCGGCGCTATTGCTCCGGTCCTTTTGAAGCCAGAATTGGAAGCGCATGCTCTCGAGATGCGAGAGCAATCAGAGCTGAGCCGGATGCACATACTCGACGAACGCTTTTCCACTGGACAGATGCGAACGGCGCTGAACGAGACTAACAATAGCGTCACTGTGGCACGTGCGGCCATTGGCGTGCTCCCGCCCGATATCCGTCTGCAGCAGAGTAAAGCTCAAAGCTGCTGGCAGGATTACGCGGTCCGCAAAGCCCAGCTGGTCGCGCAGGCAGAGGCTAGGTTTCTTCGGAACGTGCAGTCAGCATTACAGCGAAACGGAGTCTATCAGGATGGTCCGGTGGACGGTATCTGGGGGCCACGCACCGCTTCCTCGGTGCTACACTTTCAGCAGGCGAGAGGGCTGTCACCTACAGGCCAGCTCGACCAAAGGACCGTCGCAGCGTTTGGCATCGACCGGACAGGCGACCAAGCCGAGGGCGAGGCGCGTGATGCGCTGAAGGGTGTCGCGGCCAACTGCAATGTCGAAGCAGCCACCGCGCACCGTGCGCAAGACGCCTACGACAGCGAAGCTCGGAATGCTCTCCATCAAGCGGAGACCCAGCACGCGGCAGCGAGTTCTGCATTCAGTCAGGCGCAGAAAGCGATTTCCGCGCGACTTGCACAGGCCAGTTACATAGAGAGTGAGGCCATCACCCCGCAGTCGGCCACGGTTTTGGCGAGCCTTCTGGCATCGGACCCTGGAGCCCGCAGCAAGTGGTATGGTGTTTATGGCTTTATCACGTGTCTGGAATTGCTGCCGCTGTTGCTAAAAATTCTTAGTGCCAGAAGTCTTCCGGGTGTTCGAATTGCAGTCGACCGGGACATCGCCGTTGCCATGCACGAACGCCGCCGTACGGCCGCATATGAGGACCAGCAGCGCGAGATGGATTTGCGGGCGGCGATGGATCTTGGGATGAACGAGGCTCTTGCGTCTGCGGCCGTCCAGGAGCAGGCGTCCAGGCTGTTCCAATCGAAGGTCGAGGCGCTCATACCCATTGAGATTGCGAAGCGGCTTTTCGTTGAGATCGAAGCGGGGGCGCGCGATGCGCAGGCTGCCATACGGCGCCACCCCGACCACGCGGGCATCATCGGTGAGGCGTGGTCCCAAGCAATGAGCGAGGTCAGTGAGCGGTTGCGTAGTGGCCGTAGTAGCCCCGGTGCAATCCATGCCTGACTTCAGTGACGATGGTGGATCGACCGAAAATATCGGTGACAATTCTGGACCTCATTTCGAGCTACGCTTTGACGCTTGGAAAACTGAGGAGAGGAGCACGATCACTATCTGACGTTCACGGCCTCAGCCCCCGTCGGTATCCAAGCGCCTGGCGCTGCACGAGCCGTGCCACCTCGGCCTGACGGGCGCTGGCCCGCTCGCCCTCTTTGATCGTGTGAACGACCCGGCTGACCGCAGCGAGCGAGGCCTGATGCTGACGCGGCACGGATGCCGCCTCAACCGGCCGGCCTTCGGCCCGCAGCATGGCACGCACTGTGTCGTCGCCGAACCGCTGCTGCACGGCAGCCGAGAACCGCTGCAGTTCGGCGCCGATCGCTTTATCGGCTGTGATGCCAGTCCATAGCTCCGCGCGGGCCCTTTGGTCCGGGGCCGCCGCCAATGCCGCCACGGCCGCCTCTGCCGGCACGGTGAGCTTCGGAATAGGCGTGGCATCCGCCCTGAGCTGAGTTTCCACACGCTTCCGATACCCCTGCGCGGCCCTCGCCTCGGCCGTCGCGATGCGCTCCAGGCTGGGCGCGACCGCCGCGGCAGCCCGTTCCGCCACGGCGCGTTCGGCCTTCGCCTTGGTCCCGGCAAAGAACCCGACCCGGACGCGCAACTCTCCGAGCTGAGCCGGAGCCTGCGTGATGCGGGCTGCGGTGCTGGCCCAGCCCTGGCGCTACACCATCTCGTCGAGCCGCACCTCGGCCGCGCGCGGATCGCGAAAGGCCCCGCGCAGCCACCGACAACACCGGCCAGCTTGGCCGCCGACGCGGCGGTGAGTGATGTCCCTCTCGCGATACCGTCGAGCGGTTCCAGGGTGTCGCCGATCAGATCGAGGGCTCTCTGCACCTGGCCATGCCACAGACGCCAACGAATATGTTGGTCGACAACATCCGCGAGGCGGGCGCCTTCCTGACGATCTTCGGCAGTGGCGTCCGGCCAGCCCTTGACGGTCTGGGCGACGTGCTGAATGCGCATCGAGAGATGAAACCAATCCAGCACGTGACGGGTAGGGCCGACGCTCCCCGCCTCCCCCAAGGACCACGGCCCGTCGGCGCCGTCACTCAGGATAGTGACCGGCGTGCGCGGTGTCGCCCCAACGTCATGCAGCACGCCGCGCAACTGCTGTGCCTGGCGATCAGCCTCGGCGGGCATGCTGCTGAATACGACCTGCTTGCCATCGTCGTTGCCGACCTGAGCGACGAAAACCTCGAAGGACCGCCCCTGGTAGTCGCGAACCGCTTTCACATGACCGCCATCGATGGCGAGCGTGATCGATCGCGCTTCGGCCGGCGCAGCGGAGGTTGGCGGCCTCACCGCTTCTCTCTCGAGTCTGGCGCCGACTTGCAGTGTTCGCTGGCGGATCGTCTCCACCTTCGGGGCGTCACCGAGCGGGAAGAACTCATCAAGCAGCGCGCGGGCGCGGCAATATAGCAGCAAGCTACCCATCTTGGCGAGGGTGCGTTCATACTCGGGCGTACAGCGGTCGGGCATGATTTCCGCGACCGGGGTGATGCTCCGGCGCGACGCCACACCACATCGGCAGGGACCGAAACGGGGGGCACGAACCTCCACGACACCAACCAAGGACGCCAGTCGCCTGCGCCGGAAGTCCTTGAGCGGACGTTGTGCGCGACAATGATCACAGCGACGTCGGCTCTGGCAATGCTCCTCTGCCTGCGCCTGGACCAAGTGGCGTTGCAACCCGGCCAGGGTCGTTTTCCCTTCCGCTATCGACAGCCCCAAGGTTTCCGCCGAGCATTCGGCCGTCGTACACCCGCCTGCGCTGACCTCATACAGCTGCACGGGTCCCTCAACCCCGGCCAGTTCGACCATGACCCGCCACTTCATCCCGCCCTCCTGGTCCAGTGCCACCAGGTCGACCATAGACCGCCGATCGAACGGCTCGTGGGACTCCTTCACCGTGAGCCTGCCGCAGCCAGACGTTGGGGCCGGCATCCGTTTCGGCGAGCGGCCTAACCACCCCCACGTTCTGGACGGTCTCATGCGTACCAGGGGTACGTTTCGTTAGTTCCGGCCTGGTTGTCGCGATCTGCCAGATACTAATGCCCGGACACGGCGCCAGAAGCCTGATGTTGGCTTGAGCTGAGCGGGGGCAATGATAGGTTCGACATGTAGAGACTGGCCGTAGAAACGCGCCTTGGCAGTGCGATCACGACGAAGCTCGGCTTCGACCTGCTCGTCACTCCAAGGGCCGGCTTCGCTCACCTTGCCGCGGTCGATCACATAGTGTGACCGGCATTTCAGCATCCAATTGCCGATCGACGGCCGGAGCGAGATGGTCTCGCCGTCGAACGTCATCTTCCAGTCCGTCGGCGTGAAAGGCGCCACAACCTCCTCGCCGCAACCACAGCAGCAGCTATGAGCCGATGTCGCATACTCCATCGAAACGTAGAGAATGCCTGCCTCAAGGCGCTCAGGGATGTGTTCGACGAAACGATGTTCGAGTCGCTTGTGCCGTATCACGCGAGGTCCCCGTTGATCAGCATGTTGCCGTCGGTGGTGTAGGTGCAGTGATGCTCGCGCTCGAGGTCGCGGTAGAAGCCACGAATCTTCTTCCACTTGACGACCGCGAGGACAGCATTCAGGGCGTTGAGGTCCGCGATCTGGATGTTGGACGCGTAGATGTCCCTGGCGCCGCCGCCGACAAAGGAAATGCGCTGCCGCGCGTTATCCCGCTTCTCCGGCGTACTGGCGGTGACACGCAGGATGCCGCCCAGCGACCCCTCGTCGAGCTCAAGCCCCATGCCGACATCGACGAACGCGGCGCCGATCGCCTCGAGCTTCTCGACGATCAGCCGCTTTGCGTCACCCGCGTCGAGGGACAAGAACGCAAAGGTGACGCCGTCCAGAAGGTGGATGTTGTCGACGCCGAGCGCGACATCATGCGCCACGATGTTCCGGTGCATCCGGCTATAGATGCGCTTGAGGTATTCGACCTTCTTGGGCGCCTCCCGCAATTCCTCCAGGCTCGGAGCGCCCGGCGCGCGAAACGCATTATGGGTCAGGAACTCGTCGCTGTCGAACAGCCGGATTTCTCGGACCGGCGTCTTGGCGACGAAATCCAGGATGTAGCCGCCGGTCCCGCCGACGCCGATGATGGCGACCCGCTCGTTGACGAGTCGCTCGGTCAGGACGCCGATCCCGACACGGTCGGAGGCGGTCTCGACATAGTTGAAGACGCTGTCGTCCTCCTCTTCCGGCTCACGGAAGGTGCGAGGCGTAGCCACGGGCTTCAGCACTGCCGCCGGGCCCGCGATGATGTTCGCATAGCTCGTCATCTTGTGATGGTAGTCCGTGTAGCCACCGTCCGGTTTGCTGGAGAAGCTGTGCGTCGCCTTCAGGCCGTGACCGAGCTCGAAGGCGCCGGCCGCATGCGAGATGCCCTGGATGGGCGTGCCGTCGGCGTGGCACGGGAAATCGCCATCCCAGTGGATGACATGGGTGTCGGGCGGGCGCGTCTGATCTCCGGCCAGCGTTAGGCTGGAGATGAGCGTGCCGATGCGCACCTCTCGGCGCGCATCGACATACGGCACCTCGCGCATCACGAGATACCCACCCTGCTGCTGGACGAAGTAGCCTTCGTCCAGCAGCCGCTTGAGGTCCGCATTACGACTGAACAGTGCGCGTGACATTGAACACCGTGCCCTTCTTCTTAATGTCGACGGAGCCGCCAGCCCCGAGCTCACCGGCGTGCGGCGTCGACGCCGCATGCCGGTAGGTCATCGAGAAGACGACGTTGGGTTCGTGCTGGCCCGGGAAGGCGAGCTGGACGATCTGTTCGAACGTCACCGTGCGGGCGTTCACCGTGCGCGGCCGCGAATTGACGATGATCTCGAACGTTAGCCGCCCGGTGATGAACCCCTCGATGCCGGGCTGGGACAGATCGATCAGCTCGCCATGCTCGATCAGGCGATCTTCCCCGCCGGGAACCTCGAGGAAGACGGCCTCCCCCTCGCCGGGCTTGGCGAGGCCATAGAGCACCGCGCCGCTGATGACCGACTTGCCCCAGAGCAGCTCGTGGTCGTTGAGGGTCAGCTTGAAGTCGCGGTCGGTCTGGAAGGCAATGAACCGCTCGGCGCCGCGCTCACGCAGGTCGAACGGCTCGTTGAGCCTCACGTCCTCGAAATCTCCCGAGGGCAGGATCGCGACGAGGGTGTAACCGTCCCGCGGGTCGAGTACCGCGGCCTCCAGCAACTGGCGGCCGAGCGGCACGGGATCGCTCACCCGGCGAGACTGGAAGTTGAGATCGCCCTGCGCGAGGAGAAAGCGATACCCTCGCGCCGGACGCAGCGCCCGGCCTTCGCGCAGGGCATCGCCGAGGTCGTCGTATTCAAGCAGCTCTTCGGTGCTCATGAAGATTGGATCCTTAGGTTTGGCCGAGGCGACGCCGCGGCTCTAAGTATCCAATCGGAGCGAGGTCCGCCGACCGGTAAGGTCAGGCGAACTTTTTTTGCAGGGGGCCGTCAGGGGTCGGGCCGCAGATGAAGAAGGCCGGACAGTTCGGGCAGGTGCGCGACGAGACCTCCGCCGGAAACCGTCCGGACCGGATGTCGCCGAGAAACTTTGCGAGCTTGTCCCTGCGCCCCTTCAGCTCCCGATCCGACAAGGCAAGCGCGTGCGCCTCGCCATCAGAGAGGTGGACGAGCTCAGCAATGGCGCCGGGAAAGACCTGCTTGACCGCCAGCATCAGCGCCGCCGCCCCGACGTCCTTGCTCTCGGCCGAGCGCATATGGCCCGTGCGGATACGGCGTACGGCGCGGACACCGTCTGGCCGCACCAGCACCTCGTCCGGCCGAACGATGATCTCCTCGCCGCCGAAATTGAGGCTGAGCGCAACCGGCACCTCGGCGACCGCTGTGGCGCGGTTCGCCAGGAAGAAGCGCAGCATCGCCAGCGCCAGGTTGCGGAATTCCGCGCGATAGCCGTGCTCGCCGAGCCCCTCTTCGGCAAGCGCCGCGTCGGTGCGATCCTCCAGGTCGCGCTCGGTCACCGGCGTATCCGACGCGATCACCGTCTCGACCACCACGCGAACGGCCTCGTGCAGGTGCATGAAGGCGGTCGCGATCCGCCGCCCGCCGGCCTGCAGGACATGCGTGTAGAAGAAGCGGCGCGGACAGGATTCATAAAGAGCGATTTGCGGGGCTCCGAAGCGCAGCCGTCCGTCGACTACCAGATCGATATCCCGAGCTTCCGCGGCCATGGGAAGAGGTCGCGCGGGCACGACCGAGCGGCGCGTCAAGGTGGCCCCGAGACGGTCGAGGAAGGGCGATAGTGGTCGATTGTGGCCGTTGCTCTTCTCGGTCGGCGCATAAAGGATGAGGCGATCGCGGGCGCGCGACTGCGCCACGTAGAACAAACACTCCTGCTCCTCGGCTTGGCCCACGCGGAACGCCTCCAGCGCGCTGCCTTCGGCGCCCGCGATCATTCCATCGGGCGCCGGACAGGGTGGCGCCGGTGGCGTGCGGGGGATGGTGTCGCTGTTGAGCCCTGGAATGTGGACTCCGCCGAACTCCAGGCCCTTGGCTCCGTGGATGGTCATCAGCCGCACGGCGTCGAGATGTTGAGCAGCCACCGGCAATTGGCGCAGGTCGCGGTCGTCGCCAAGACGGACGAGCCTGCGCACACGGTCGAGCACGCGCGTGATAGGCAGTCCGCGGCCCGCCGGCTGGACCCGCAGGAAGTTAAGAAATTGCCAGATCGCGATGCCGCGCGTGCGATCGGCGAGATCCCCGGACGCACCAAGACGCACGGCGATGCGGGTGCGATCGAGCAGCAGCGTCGCGAGCACGGTCCAGGGCGAGGCCGTTTGGTCGAAGCCGCCGAGCACGACCGCAAGCTTCGAGAGCGCCTTGCCGCCGGCATCACTGACGCCAGGGATCGATTCGACGTGCTGAAGCCAACTGCCCGGGCTGTCCTCGGCCGCCCGCAGATGCTCGATAACCGCCGCCACGTCCGCGAAGGACATCGTGAAGTCGGGCCAGCAGGCGATGCGCACCAGGCCCATGGCGCGCCGATCGACCAGGACGGAGAGCAACGCCAGGAGATCCTTGACCTCAGCTCGCTCGAACAGGCTACCCAGAAACAGGACTGGCACGCCGAGCCGCTCCAGGTCCTGCCCGATCGTCGACAGCTTCTCATTGCCGGTACAGAGGACCGCCTGATCTCGATAAGCATAGCCGTCCCGGCGAAGCGCCTCGATCGCGTCGGCCAGGGCCACTTGCTGCTGCTCGGCGCGCTGCACCGTGCGTAGTTCAGGCTTTTTAGCATTGCCGTCGCGGTCGGCTTTGAGGCCGCTGTCCGCGTCGCCCGCGCGCATCGTGATCGCGAAGGCGGAGAAGCTGGCGACGATCTCCGGCACCGAGCGATAGTTGCGTTTCAATCGACCGCGCTTGCCGCCAGGGAAGTCCTCTTTCCCGAACCGGGTCATGTTGAAGGACGACGCGCCCCGAAACCGATAGATCGACTGCTTGGCGTCGCCGACCATCCAGAGATTGCGGCCGTCCGGCCGCAGCGCGCTCAGCAAACGCACGCTGCTGCGGTTCACGTCCTGATACTCATCGACCAGGACGTGGTCATATTGCGCCTGCAGCGTTGCGCGGATGGCCGCCTCGGCTTCGAGCAGCTTGACCGGCAGGGCGACAAGATCGCCAAAGTCGACGCAATGCGCGTTGCGCTTGAGCTGTTCATAGGTGGCATAGACGCGGGCCACCTCCCCGGCGCACTCGGCAGCCTCGCGCGCCTCGGAGTCCGCTGCCTTGGCAAGCATGGCATCGGCGAATGCGGCATAGGTTTCGGCGTCGGCCACCTCGTCCTTCGCCCGCGAGACGGCGGCCAGCATGTCGGCGATGATCTGGGTCGGATCGTAGAGATTGCGGTAGTGGGCGAGCGTCAGGCGGGGGAACTCCTCCTCGAGGAGCTCGACGGCCTCGGTCCGATCCATCATTCGCGGGTCTTTCGGCAATCCGAGCTCCGCATGGAAACGACGGATGATGTCGAGGCCGAACGCGTGGAACGTGCCGATCCACATTGCGGCCGCGGCCTCGGGCCGCTTGCGCGCGATCCGCTCGGCCATCTCACCCGCCGCCTTGTTCGAGAAGGTCAGCAGCAAGATGCGCCGCGGATCGACGTCCTCCTTCAGAAGGCCTTCGACGCGCGCGATCAGCGTCTGCGTCTTGCCGGTGCCGGGGCCCGCCTCGAGCAGATAGGCTTCACCGCGATGCGCCGCCGCTGCGGCCTGCAGGGGATTGAGCGGCCGCTCCACATGCGTCGCGGCCGCGGCGGGCGGCACGATTGGGAGGAGCAAGGCGTCGAACAGCTGCTGGGCGACGATCTCGAACGGCGCGCCGAGCTTCGCGGCGATTGCCGAGGCGGAGAGCCCCTGGTCAACATGCAGCGCTCGCGCGACATTGCGGGGAAGCAAAAGCTCGCGCGCGAACAAGTCCATCTGGACTTCGCGGCGCTGCCGGCGTCCGTAATCGACCACCCGATCCATGCCGACCGGCGACGGCTCCGCCGCGCGGGCCGGGTCGATAATCGGCGCCGGCTCGCTGTCGGGATCGTCACCGAGCTCGACATGACCGATCTCGTGCGCCACGAGGAAGGCCTGCTCGAACGAAGAGCCCACGCTCTCGTGCAGGATCAGATCGTCAACGGCGACGAAGGTCGCGCGGCCGCCGTTGAGGACGGCCGCGCCGACGGCCGTCGGTTCGACATCGATTCCCCGCCGCTTGGCTTCTGCGACCGCAAAGTCATAAGGCGACCAGGGATCGGTACCAGAGGCGACAAGCCGAGCATGAAGCTCGGCAGCGACCTGCCTCGCGAGCTCCACACTGTCCATGTCAGTCTGCCTCCGCCAACAGCAGGGCACGCCTGTCGGCCGGGACGCCGGCATCAATCAGCACTTGCTCGAAGGTGACCTGCTCGCCGGCGGTCGGCTTGCCGTCGGCCTTGTAGCTGCGCGCGCCGGCCAACTGGCCCGGCCTCCAGGAAGCTTCCAACTGCGCGACGGTACTTCTCGTCGCATTGGCAAATCGCTGAAGAAATCGTCGCGGGATGCTCAGGAACAAAACCCGTCGCTCGCGCAACGCCGTCACGACCTGCCGCGGCACATCCAGGGCCCGGGCCACCGCGCGCCAGTCATCGACCGTCAGCGCCGCAAAAGAGTCGGCCGCCGCCGCGGGAGAGGCCGCAGCGTGTTGCGACCATGCCGCATCGATCAATGCCTGGTCAACACCGGAAAGCGGTGCGGCATCGTCACAAGCTTCGCGGCTGAGCTCGCGCGAGAGATCGATAAGCGCTCCGGCATATTCCGGGTACAGCCGCAGATAGCGCTCCAAGGTCGACCGGCCAGGCTCGCTCTCGACCGCAAACGCGTCGAGCACAGACTCGCGGGACGGACGTTCGCCGGCGGGACTCACCGTTCTTCTCCGTCGGCCATGGCGGCGCGCAGCGCGGCGAAGGCCTTGTTACGGTAGGTTCGAACGGTCTTTTCGGAGCGGCCCAGGGCTTTCGCGATGGTCATGACGTCCGGCTCCTTGGAGTCGATAGGAAAGCCTTGCATCAACATATGAATGATCCTGCTTTGTTCCGACGGTAGAGCCTCAATCGCCGCATCCAGGCGCGACCGGTAAGCCGGATCGTCGAAATCCGACGCGGCGAACGGGTCATAGGCCCCCGCGGCCGCCTCAACTTCCGGCGACAGCTCGCCGCTCTCCTCGTCATATTCCAGGGGCTGGGAACGGTTCTCGTCGCGCCAGGCCTGCTCCTGCGCGTCGCGCCGCAGGCTCGCCAGCGCGCCGTCGAAACGCACCTCGAAATAGTCGAGCTTGTCGACATAGGTGGTGCGATCCGCCGAAAGCAACTCGACGAAGCGGCCGAACACCTTGTCGCGTATGACACCGTGCGTCAGCGACTCTGTCTCGCCGTCGGAGCTTTCCGCCCTGGGCAAACTGCGCAGCACCCGCTCGGTCAGGATCCGATAGAGGCGCTCGAACCACGCCTCATTATTGTCATGGCGGCTCGCGCGGACGAAATAGACGAGACATTCGCTGGGAACGTAGGCTGGATCGGAACGCTTTGTGATTACGGCCCTGGTGATCAGCTCGTCATGCGACACGATCGCCAATTCGGCGATGAGCGCCTTTATCTTTGGATCACGCTCGTAAAGTTCACCACTAACGCGCCGCTTTTGCAGCGGTGTCAGTTTCACTTCACTTGTATGGTGTATATCCGACTCCTGGCCCATGCCGATAGCTTCCTCAACTACTTCAGCGCGTCACCCCGACTTTTGCTCGTGCCACGCGTGGGCGAGGAGATCGACTTACCATAACGCGCGTTCTGATGCCCAGCATGTGTAGCTGCAATATAGAGATGACACCCCTTTGCAAGATAGAGGAGACACTCCCGCGTGTTCTGGGGTCGCGGGAGATGCGCCATGGCGGCGGTGTCGATGAGCAAGCAGGAGTTCAGCCGGCTTGAGGTATTGCTGCGGGTACAGTCCGGCCGTTTGCGGGTAACCGATGCCTGCGAGCTGACTGGGCTGCGGCTTCGTCAGGTGTTTCGGCTGCTACGCGGCCTGAAGCACGACGGTGCGACGAGCCTGCTTTCGAAGCATCGCGGCAAACCGAGCAATCATCGCCTGCCGGCCGAGGTTCGCGTCCTCGCGCTGTCGCTTGTGCGCGAACGGTATGCCGACTTTGGTCCGACCTTGGCGGCGGAGAAGCTGGCGGCGCACCACGGCTGCACGATCTCGCGCGAGACCTTGCGCGGTTGGATGATCGCGGACGGGCTATGGATCGATCGGCGGCACCGCCTGCCCTCCCCGCATCACCCTCGCCGGCGGCGGGAGTGTCTGGGCGAACTGGTGCAGATCGACGGCTCCGAGCACGCCTGGTTCGAGGATCGCGGCGGAATGTGCACGTTGCTGGCTTTCGTGGACGACGCGACCAGCCGGTTGATGCAGTTGCGGTTCGCCACCTCGGAATCGGCGTTTGATTATTTCCGTGCGACCCGGGCCTATCTGGAACAGCACGGCAAGCCGGTCGCGTTCTACAGCGACAAACACGGCATCTTCCGGGTGAACGCCAACGACGCGGTGGGCGGCGAGAGCATTACGCAGTTCGGTCGTGCGCTGCTGGCGCTGAACATCGACATCATCTGTGCCAACAGCCCGCAGGCAAAGGGCCGGGTGGAACGCGCGTTCAGCACGCTGCAGGATCGGCTGGTGAAGGAGCTGCGGCTGGCTGGGATATCGTCGATTGCCGCGGCGAATGCGTGGCTGCCCGGATTTGTCGCCGCATATAACGCGCGCTTCGGCCGCGACCCGGCGAATGCCAAGGACCTGCACCGGCTGCTGGCGCAAACGGACGATCTGGACGAGATCCTGACCTGGCGGGAGCAACGGACTGTCACGCGGACCTGACCCTGCAGTACGACCGGATGATGTTGCTGCTGGACCCGACGCCGCTGGCCCGCGGTCTGGTGCGCAAGAAGGTCGAGGTGGTGAATTATCCGGACGGCCGGTTCGCGGTTCAGTTCAACGGAACAGCGCTGGGCTTCAAGGTGTTCGACAAGATCCAGACCGTGCAGCCCGGCGCGATCGTCGACAACAAGCGGCTGTCGGCGGTGTTGGAGCAGGTCAAGGCGCAGCAGGCCGCCTATCCGCCGCATCAGCAGCGCGGCCACGCCGCGCGGCAGCGTCCGCCGAATAACCTCGAGGCGCCGGGCCTGCCGTCGAAGGGGCGGCCCCCCCGCGGCGAGGTCGGGACGGCGCCGGGATGATCCGCCGAACCGCCCCTCCACTTCCATTGTACAGAGTTACGTAACGGAGAACGATGATGCCAAGAGGCCGCGAACCCGAAGGTGAAGCACCACTGAGCAATGCCGAGCGCCAGGCCCGCTATCGTGCTCGCCACAAGCAGCAGCAGCCGGTTGTCATTGTCCGCCCGCGCCGCCCGGTGGATCGTCGCAGTCGCGTGCAACGTTGGCGCGATGGTATCGCCGGAGGCTCATCCTGGGTTTCGGGGTGGTGGCTCGGCGATCAGGCGACCAGGGCACCGACGAGCGCGGCGAGAAGCTTTTTGCCCCTTTTGCGGGCATTGTGAACAAACTGGAAGAACCCAAGATAGATCGGAAGTTTTTCCTGCGAAATGCCGCGATGGGGGCGTAACCAGGAGCGCAGGAGCGACCAGAACCCTTCCATGGTGTTGACGTGGATTTCATGGAAGCCATCGCCGTCGTCGTCACGGGCGTATTCGCCCTTGCTATGGCAGACGGTCTGATGCTTGTAGCCCCAGACCGGCAGGCGATTGTAGATGTCATACTCATCCGTATAAAGCTGCGAACCTTTTGTTACGATCTCCTCGATAATCGGTTTGATCGTCTTCTGCTGGACATTGGGCAGCATATGGAGAACGACCTGCCCGCCTCTTTGGATCAATCCGAGGATGGGCGGTTTCTCCTTTTCCAGAGTGCCACGGCCCGGCGCTCCCTTGAGCCGCCGGCAGCGCCCCTTGCGGCCTTTTTTTGGGTGGCAACCGGATTCCCCTTGTGCCCGGCGACCACATAGACCTCATCGATCTCGACCACGCCCTCAAGCTTCACTTCGGGGGCCTTGGCGACGAGACCCTCCCGCAGGCGCGAGGCCATCGACTGGACGTCGTCTTCATTCAAGCTCAGTTCCCTGGCGATCTGGAGATTGGAGAGGTTCAGTCCCATGAAATACAGACACAAGACCCAGACCCGGAGCGGCTGGTGATGGCCGGCCAGGATCGTCCCGGTCAGATCATCGAAGCGACCACCGCAGCCTTTGCAACGGTAGCGCTGGCGGTGCGGTTGTTTCTCATCATGACCATCACGGACCACCGAATGGCCCGAACAGCCCGGACAGCGAACGCCGTCGGGCCAACGATGCTGACGGATCAGATCGAAGCACTTGTCGTCATCAATAAGAGAGGCGAGATTGATCAACTCGGGAACAGCCACGACGACACCGAATCAGTGAGGAATTGTCGGCATCGAATCGACCAATCAGCGCGACGACTATTGCAAAATTACGATCCCAGCCGAGTCCTGCCGTCATGGCTTCAAAGCCACCTCACCACCCCGAAACCCAGGATGAGCCTTCTCATTTTGG
>Ga0307373_10005823_pt1 | contig 19925 bp, 13 predicted proteins | sample OX2MG_FD_202534 | JGI IMG/M metagenome (GOLD analysis project Ga0307373, IMG submission 202534) | Soil microbial communities from Risofladan, Vaasa, Finland - OX-2 | ecosystem: Environmental > Terrestrial > Soil > Coastal area > Acid sulfate soil | place: Finland: Risofladan, Vaasa | collected...
ACTTGTGACCATGGCCGCGTCCGCACAGTGGACCAACCCCTCCGACGACGTGCCTGCCTACAACGCAACCGCTTCCAAGAAGCCTTTGCCCCACATCCTGAGCGGCGATCAGCTCACCGGCGAATATTTCTCGCACCCATATCAGGTGACTGTATATAAGATGGCGGCAAAGATTCCCAACGTGCTGCATCAGGAACCCTGCTACTGTCACTGTGACCGCGCTTTGGGACACAACAGCCTGCACAGTTGCTTCGAAGGAACTCACGGAGCTGCCTGCTCCACCTGCATGAAAGAGGGAGCCTACGCCTACGAGCAGACCATGAAAGGCCAAACCCCGGCACAGATTCGCGCTGGCATCGAGCGCGGCGACTGGCAGACCGTCGATCTCACCAAAGCCTCGCTCTAAGTCGCCGCATCAGCGGCAGCTCTGATTCTCTGCAGCTGGCATCGCCAGAAACGTAATGCTCTCCGGAGCCAGCATCACCTTCCCAACCTTTTCTTTCTCCCCTGTGAGCGACGGGACATTCCCCTCTGCATCCACCGTCAGCGTCTTCCCATTCAGATCCACCGCTGTATCCATCAACTTGGCGGCGGTCAACGTATATCGCTCCGAGCGCACCGGAACGGACAACTCCTGCGATGCCGTCCGATCAGCATTAATCGCCAGCAGGGCCACGCCACCGGGATGACCCTGCTGGCATTGCGCATACAGATGCAGGTTTGCAGCAGTCGAAGACCCGGCGTCGAGCACCGTCGTTCCCATCAATTGGTGCCACAACAAGGCCGCCCAATAGTTCGGCCGTGGAGCCAGCGTGTTTTCATCGAGCAGGCCATAATCGCTCGATGCCAGCGTGTTATGCATTATCACCTGCACGCCCAGCTTCGCCAGACGTCCATGCTGATCCAGGTAGCGGAAGGTATCCAGAAAGGTAGAAGCCCAGGGGTTGCCGCCGCACGCTGCATCCGCCGTCTCTGTCAGCCACATCGCCTTACCCGGCTCATACTGATCGCGAAGCCCCGCATAAAACGCCTCCACCGTGCCCGTCCGTGAGAGCCAATCTTCCGAAAGCGCTCCCTCCGGAGTGATCTGTGCCACCCCTCCCATGCCTGCGCATCGCTTCGAAACCGCGCCATAGAAGTGGTAAGAAAAATCGTCGTAGACCGGCCCAGTAGCCTTCAGCAGATCAGCCGACGACAGCACTTTCATTCCCGCCGGCAATAGACTCCCGCCCTCACCGACCCCGCCCGGTCCAAGGAAAATCATCTTCGGCTCAGCCTTGCGAATGAAGGGCAGAAAGAGCTTGATGTCTCTTCCATAATCCGCCGCGCCATAGCCCTTGGGCGCGCCACCGATCACGGCAAACGTCGGTTCATTCATGTACTCAGCAGCAGCGATGCTCCCGCCAATCGACTTTGTATAATCCAGCAGCTTTTGCGCCTGGTCCGAAGTCCACACGCCGGAAGCATCGCGCGTCCCCACGCTGGTAGAAAAGGATGTCACGAGCTCCGCATCGGTCGCATGAACGAAGTCAACAACTCCCTTCCATTGCTGGCGCGTCAACACACCGCCAAATCCCTTCGGCGCTGTCGCCGGAGCGGGCCCATCGGAGTCCTGAAAGTAGACGCTGTTCGCCCACGTTCCACTTACCCGCACATAGGCTGGTCCCAGCGCCGCCGCCAGCTTCCGCAGCCGAGGATTAGAGAGATCGATAGGCGGGCGGTATTGATACAGATTGGGGTCCATGCCTACAGGCTGGTTCGCATTGGCAGGCTGGCCGGAAGGCGCAGCCTTGGCAGCAACATCACCCGGCTTGGCATAGGGCTTCCAAAACCTGCCGCCGATAACCTCAACCATCTCGATGTTGTAAGACTGGAAGCGCTTATCGACCGTCCCCACCCGCGCCATACTCGCAGGCGAGATCGATTGAACGGTCGGCTGCTGTTGAGCCAACGACGTCACACCACCCGAAAACGCGACCAGCACCGCGCACGCAATCACTCCAAAGCTCGTGTTCTTCTTCATGGCATCTCCATCTCGCCTGTCGAGCAAGCGCCTGTCTGCTGAATAGCTGCGAAGCCACTCTAACACCACACAGCATTTAGTTCATAGAGCCAATTTAATGTGCCAGAAAGCACGTCATCTCGACCGGAGCCACGCGGTCTCATCGCGTGGAGGAGTGGAGAAACCCCTGTATTTCGCCATTGTTCTTGCTTTGGCCTGTTCCTGATCGCCGCGAAACCCGAACCCCTTACGGTCAATCCGCCGCATCTTCCACCCAGGGCTGGCACTGAGGACACCAATAAGTCGACCGCGCCTGCTCTCCCTGCTTCCTCATCATCACGACAGCTCCACAGCGGCGGCACTCCTGTCCCTGCCGCCGATACACCCAAAGCCTCTCCTCGCGATTCATCGCATGCGTCGTCCGTCGATTGCCGGCATAGGTCACAATCCCCTCGTCTTTGCCGTCCACAACATTCGCCTTCATATAACGCTGTGCGAACTCCACCAGCGCCATCATTTCTTTCGTTGTAATCGTTCGCATCTTCCGAAACGGGTTCACCCCTGCGGCAAATGCCAATTCGCTCTTATAGACATTTCCCAAACCTGCCAGCACCCGCTGGTTCAACAGCACCACGCCAATCTCAGCATCGGGATGCTCCCGCCCATAAGCAGCAAGCCGATCCACTCCACCTGCCACCGTAAACTCGTCAGCCAGAATATCCGGCCCCAGCTTAGGCACCTGACTGCTCCTCTCAAGTGACCGCGTCGTATGAAACTCCGCAATCGGCACATTGAACGCGACCGCCTCCCAATCCCCATTGCCATCTCCAGCACGAATCACCACTCGCATCCGGTTCCGCCCCATCCTCCATCGTTCGCCAGGCCGGTAGAGATGCCAGCTCCCGCTCATCAACATATGCGTCACCAGAATCAGATCGCCGCTGAAATAAATCAGCAGCCACTTTCCCCGCGACTCCACCTTCTCCACCGTCCGTCCCGCCAGCGAAGCATCATCATCGACGCGCGCCAGCTTCGCCAGCCCAGTCTCGAACCCGGTCACAACCTTGCCGCCAATCGCCTTCTGCAAAGCCCGCGCCGCACGATAGATGGTGTCCCCCTCAGGCATTGGCTCTCACCGCATCCCTGCCTCCGGGCAAAGGCGGCAGCCCTCGGCGCACATTGAAACCCATAGCGCCCGCAGCAAATCCCGCATCCAGCAAAGCCCGCGCCATCGGATGCTCCGCCACCGCAACGCCATTCACCATGGCAATCAACAGTCCCGCACGTCGATCCTCATCCTCCAGCCCCTGCACCCGCTTCACCAGAAACTCCGCGAGGCTCTGCATCACATGCGACCGCTGCGGCTCTTCCTCCGGAAGAAAAACCTGCACATTCGGATTCCCTCGTCGCAGATAAGCCACCAACTCCCCATCGCACAGAATCACCTGCGCCCCCACACTTCGCGTCAAGGAAGACCCCGCATCCGATGGCGCGGGCCAGCGCAGCAAAGCTCCATAAGGATTCGCCGGGTCGGTAGCCGCAAGCTGCAACATCTCCGGCCTATCCGGCTCCTGCTGCACCCGAAGCGAACGCAGCAGATCCACCGCCGCAGGCTGAGCAAACTGCGTGGCTCCCAGGTCCGCCGCAAAGTATCCACGCCGAATCTTGCCGCTCTCCTCCAGCACCTTCATCACGTCATAGATCGCAGAAAAACCACCCGGCAGGTTCTCCGCATGCGCCGTCTCACGAAACACCACACCATACCGCGTCAACAACTGCTGCGCCATCGCATGACTCCACGCCGTGGCCGACCAGTCAGCCGCAAACGCCGCGCCCTGCAAAGCCCACCGCCCCTGTGCCGTAGGCGGAGTCGTCCGCCGCGAGCGAAATCCCGTCTGTTGATGCACCCTTCGCTGCTTCCGCGCACTCGCCGCCGGCCTCTCGCAATAAGCTCGCAGCGCAGCCATCCCATCATTCGTCACCAAACCCTTCCAAACCAGCTCCCACAGAGCATCCAGCGTCTCCCCCGGATACCCTCCACCAACCCCATCATGCAAATCCTGAAAGAACGAAGCCCCACGCTCCCGCAGATACGCAATCACCTTATCTCCCCGCTCGCTGGTCCCTGATCCCTGTTCTCTGTTCCCTGCACTTCCATTCCAAAGCCCCGGCAACTTCTCCGCGAGATAAAGCCCAATCCGCCCATCCCGCTCTCCAATAGGATCCAACCCAACCCAAACCACCTCACCCGCCGCAATCAACGTATCCAGATCAGAAGACTTATACCCCATCAAACGTGACGGCAGAATCTCCGTCTCCAGAATCGAAGCCGGCAGCGGAGCACCCTGCAGATTCTCAATCACATCCAGCAACGCATCCAACCCACGACGCGGCTGCACCACACCCTGCCACCGCGTCAGCAGTCGCGCCAGCGTCCGCTGCTCAACCGGCTCAACCTCCTTGCGCAACTGCGCCAGCGACTTCCGCCGAATCGTTCGCAGCACCTCGTTGTCGCACCACTCGCGATGAATGCCCCCCGGACGAAAACCACCCTCAACAATCCGACCCGACTGCACCAACCGTTGCAGCACCGCCTCAACGCTCGCCATCGGCAGATCAAAACGCCCCGCTGCCTCATGCGAGGTAAACGGCCCATGCGTCCGCGCATACCGCCGCAGCAGATCGACCATCGCCTCTGGAGCAGCCTCCAAAAAAGCCGTAGGCAACCCCGGCGGCAGTGGCACTCCCAACGCATCCCGATAGCGCGCAGCATCCTCCACCGCAATCAACCGCTTCCCTCTTGCGAACTGCACTTCCAGCACCCGCCGCACGCGCATCAACTTCGCTACGCTCTCCGCAACCGCATCGCTCACACACCGCGCCCGCAACTCATCTCGCGTCAGATCCCCCAGCCGCAACAACAGATCATGCACCCCATCCATCGTCCGCGCCTTGTAATCTTCAAAGACGCATTGCAGCTGCTCCTCCGTCTCCTCAATCGCGTTCGCATCCAGTAACTCGCGAAGATCGGCATCCCCCATCAACTCCCGCAGCTGGTCCTGATCAATCGAAAGCGCCTGCGCCCTTCTCTCTGCCAGCGGAGCATCACCGTCATAGATGTAGTTCGCCACATAGCTGAACAGCAGCGCCGAAGCAAACGGGCTAGGCGTCCGGGAGTCCACCGTATGCACGCGCACGGACCGGTTCGCCATCAGCCGCAGCGTCTCCATCAGCGCAGGCATGTCGAACACATCGCGTAGACACTCTCGATAAGCCTCCAGCAATATTGGAAAAGAAGGATATCGACTGGCCACGCTCAACAAGTCATACGAGCGTTTCCTCTGCTGCCACAGCGGAGTTCTTCCATCCGCCCGCCGCCTGGGCAACAACAAAGCCCGCGCCGCACTCTCCCTAAACTTCGCCGCAAACAAAGCCGTCGAACCCAACTGCTGCAGCACCAACTCCGCGGCCTCCTCCGGCTCGAGCAAAATCGGCTCAATCGCAGGAGCCTCTTCCGTCTCCGGAAACCGCAGTACAAATCCATCCTCGCTCCACATCGTTTCGACATCCGGCCCGCCATGCGCACGAATCTTCGCCGTTGCCGCCATCGCCCACGGCGCATGAATCCTGCTGCCAAACGGCGTCAGCACGCAAACGCGCCAATCGCCCAACTCATCGCGCACACGCTCAATCACAATGTTCCGGTCGTCCGGCACCACCGTCGTAGCCAACTCCTGATCAGCCAGATACCGCAGCACGTTCTCCGCCGCGCCAGCCTCCAGGTCATGCTCCTGCGTCAGCCGCGTCATGGCCACACTGCGCGGCATCTCGCGCAATTCGCGCACCAGCGCGCCGATCCTGCGCCCAAACTCCAACGGCCTCCCCGCACGATCCCCATGCCAAAACGGCATCTTCCCCGCCTCACCCGGCGCAGGCGACACCAGCACCCGATCATGCGTGATCTCTTCGATTCTCCACGCCGAAGCGCCAAGAATAAACGTGTCGCCATTCCTGCTCTCGAACACCATCTCCTCATCCAGTTCACCCACTCGAACTGGCTTACTCCGCTCCCCCGCCAGAAAAACCCCATACGTCCCACGATCAGGAATCGTGCCGCCATTCAGGATCGCAACCCGCTTCACTCCCGCACGCGGCGTAATCCAGTTCCGCGTACGGTCCCACGTCACTCTAGGCCGCAGCTCCGCAAACTCATCCGACGGATACCGCCCCGCCAGCATATCCAGCACGCCATCGAAGACACTCCTGCTCAAACCAGCAAACGGAGCGGCGCTCCGCATCAGCGAATACAGCGCTTCATAGCCAATCCCCGGACTCTCTTCCTCCTCCGTCTTATGCACCGTCCTTCTCTCCGCATCCGCAACGTCCAGCGGCGGATGCGCAATCACCGCCACCATCTGCTGCGCCAGCACATCCAGCGGATTCCGCAAAAATCGCGTCGACTCCACGTGCCCCTCGTGCATCGCCCGCGTCACCGCCGCACACGCAATTAAATCCGCCCGATACTTGGGAAAGATAATCCCATGCGAAGGCGCTCCTACCTGGTGCCCCGCACGTCCAATCCTTTGCATCCCACTCGCCACCGAAGGCGGAGCCTCGATCTGAATCACCAGATCGATCGCACCCATATCGATACCCAGCTCCAGAGACGAAGTAGCAATCAGCGCCTTGATCTTCCCCGCCTTCAGCAACTCTTCGATCTCGCTCCTCTGCGCCGCGGCCAGCGACCCATGATGCGCCCGTGCAATCGCCTCACCCGCCAACTCATTCAGCGCCCCCGCCAGCCGCTCGGCCACCCGCCGGGCATTCACAAAGATCAGCGTAGAAGTTCGCCCCTGAACAATCTCCAGCAGCCGCGGATAGATCGACTGCCATATCGAAGTCCGCTTCGGTCCCTGCGAAGCTGGGCCGCTCGACTGTTCTTCAATCTCGCCCAGCCGGGCCATGTCCTCCACCGGAACCTCCACCTTCAGCTCCAACACCTTCCTCGCGCCAGCATTCACCACCGTCACCGGACGATATCGCGGAGCGTTCACGCCCACGTCCGCCTTCACACCATCATCGCTGGCCGCATCCATCAACACGTCGGCAACCTTCGGCGCTTCTGTAACCTTATCCGCTACAATCTCCGCCGTTCCTGATCCCTGTGTTTCCGTTCCCTGCCCCTCGGCTCCACCCAAAAACCGCGCCACCTCCTCCAACGGCCTCTGCGTAGCCGACAAGCCAATTCGCTGCAGTCTTCGCCCTGTCAAAGCCTCCAACCGCTCCAACGAGACCGCCATGTGCGCCCCACGTTTGCTCGGGACCAGTGCGTGAATCTCATCCACAATCACCGTCTCCACCGTTCGCAGCGACTCGCCAGCCTCCGAGGTCAGCAGCAGATACAAGCTCTCCGGAGTCGTAATCAGAATCTCCCCCGGATGCCGCCGAAACCGCGCTCGCTCCTTCTGCGAAGTGTCCCCAGTGCGGACGCTGATCTCAGGAATCCGCACCTCCACACCCTCACGCTTCGCCATGTTGGAAATTCCCGCCAGCGGAGAGCGCAGGTTGCGCTCCACATCCGCCGCCAGCGCCTTCAGCGGAGACAGATACACCACCCGGCACCCGCGCGGGGCATCCATCGCCGTCCGCAGCATCAATTGATCGAGGCACCAAAGAAACGCCGTCAGCGTCTTGCCCGTCCCCGTCGGTGCCAGAATCAGCGTCGACTCCCCCCGCGCAATTGTCGGCCATCCCTCGATCTGCGGAGCCGTAGGTTCATCAAAGACAGCCCTGAACCACTTTGCCGTGACTGGATGAAACAACGAAAGCGCAGCGTCCGCACCCGACGGCTTCGCTGCATCTACCTTCTTCGATTTAGACGAGGTTCGCGGCACACTTCGCACACTCTATAAGATGCGCCCAACCCCTCCCGCGTCCCTAATCAGACTCCAGCGACAGGACGATAGCAGTACGAATTCGAGGCGAACTCCACCTCAAACAGGTCCGACGAATCCTCCGCCTGCTCCGCATTTCCCAACACCAGGCAACCATCCGGAGCCATCAACCGATAGACGTCCTTGAAGAGATAGCTGCGGTCCTGCGACGGAAAGTAAAGCAACACGTTCCGCAGCATCACCAGGTCAAAGACCGGCAGCTTCGGCAGCGTCTCACACAAATTCGCATACTGAAACTCACACATCGAGCGAATCCGATCCGAGATCATCCACTCCTCGCCATCCCGCACCAGGTACTTCAACAGCATCCGCGCAGGCAACCCGCGATTCACCTCCAGCCGACGATACCGTCCTCGCCGCGCATAGTCGATCACGTACTGCGAAATATCTGTCCCGATAATCTTCACATCCCATCCCGCAGCAATCGGAAAATGCTCCGCAATCAGCATCGCGAGGCTGTACGCTTCCTGCCCCGTCGAGCTGGCTGCACTCCATATGCGCAGCCGCCGTTGTTCACTCCGTTGCTCAATCAACCGTGGAAGGATCGTCTCTCGCAGCATCTCAAACGGCTTCAGATCGCGAAAAAAACTAGTCTCATTGATCGTCATCGCCTCAGCCACGGCGCGATGAAGATGCGGCGCCCGATCGACTTTCAGAATACTCACGAAGTCCTTGAGACTTGACGCACCCGCCTTCTGCGCAATCGGCTTCAGTCGCGCATCGAACAGCGCATTACGCGACGGATGGATACGATTGGCCGACTGTTGCAGCACCAGTTCCCGCAGATACGCGTAATCAGCATCAGAGCAAGTCATGCATCCCCTCCCGCCGCGATCCAGCCGCAGTTACCGCATGTTCCGCCGCCAGCCGCATAGGCCGCCCCACGTTCACGCGTTGCCTCAACTCACCGGCAATCGTGGCCAGCGGCAGCACGGCATCCGCAATCCCCGCATCTGCAACTCGCCCCGGCATTCCCCATACGGCTGACGTAGCCTCATCCTGCGCCAGCACCATGCCCCCCGCCTCATGCACTGCTCGCGCGCCATCCAAGCCATCCGCGCCCATACCGGTCATCATCAACGCCAGCACGCTCGCACCATAGAGCCGCGCCGCCGAATGAAACAGGTAGTCTACCGACGGCCTGCAATGATTCAGTGGCTCCTGCTGGTGCAGCTTCACTCTCGCTCCACGCCCCTTCAAAACCGCATCGTCGATACCAAAGCCGATCTTCCTCGCGGCCACCTCCATATGCGAGTCGCCCGGAGCGAGCCACACCGTACCCGGCACAATCGCTTCACCGTCGTAAGCCTGCCGCACCTGCAACGCGCAGCACTTATTCAGCCTCTCCGCCAGTGCTCCCGTAAACAACTTCGGCATGTGCTGCACAATCAACACCGGCACAGGAAAGCTCGAAGGCAATCGCGGCAGCATCTGCTCGAGCGCCGACGGGCCGCCCGTCGACAACCCAATCACCACCACCTCAATCGACGACTCTCTCCGTCCATCGCCGCCCCTCGCGCTCTGCGCAGCCTGCGCAACATTCTCTTCGCTCTTTCGCCTGCGCCCTTTCGTCAACGCCGCGATCTTCGGCAGCAGCTGCTGCGCCAGCGACTGCAGCGCCACAGTCAGATCACGCTGCTCGCTGGGCTTCATCACATAGTCCGCAGCCCCGCGCGCCAGTGCCTCCAAAGTCGATCGCGCCCCACGCTCCGTGTATGAGCTGCACATGATCACCGGCAGTCCCGGATTCGCATCCCGCAGCCGCTCGAGGACATCCAACCCATTCAACCGCGGCATCTCCAGGTCCAGCACCAGCACGTCCGGCTTCAATCGCCCGACGGCCTCCATACATTCCACACCATCCTGCGCCGTTCCGCACAGCTCCATCGGCGGCAGCCTGCTCAGCCTGTCCTCCGCGTGCATCTCGAATAGCTTCCGCATAATTCCGCGCATCACCGCGGAGTCATCTGCCGCAAGAACACGAAGCGGCTGTTCGCTGGAGATCCCCATGCCTTCCACCCTTTTCAATCTCTCGCTGTTAGGCCGCTGCGAGTCCAAGCAAAGCCATCTTTTCGCGCAGGCTCTCCGGAGTAAAAGGCTTCATTAAAAACTCGTCCGCGCCGTTATCCAGCGCGGTCGTAATGAAGGAGTTATCGGCCTCGGTCGTCACCATCATGACCTTCATCTCCGGCCCCAGGTGCGCCTCGCGCAACGCCTTCACACACTCCAGCCCGTTCATCACCGGCATATTTACATCCAGCAGCATCAGGTCGAACGCCTGCGCCACCGCCAGCACCTCAAGCGCGTTGCTTCCATTCACCGCCTCTTCGCACGTAATTCCCATCCTGTGCAGAAGCTGCCGCAGATAATCGCGGATAAAGCTCGAATCATCGACTATCAGTGCTCGCATCCATGGCCCCCGTACCACCTTGCCCGTTTACAGTTTGTTTGAACAGTCCCGTCTCCGCCAGCCGCGATGGCCTCAGCTTCGCCGGATCAAGCTGCACCATCAATCCCGTCTGCATCTTGTAAGCACCATCGAACAGCCACTTCCCCCTGGCTTCCAGCGTGCACGGATTCGTCTCCAGCATGCGCCGGTTCACCGTCACCACGCCGCCCACCTCATCCACCATCAAGCCGAACCGCTCCGCAACTTCATCGTCTTCTAAAACCAAAATACAACTCGCCGCGCTGTTCTCTCCCATTCCCAACAGCGCGCGAAGATTCACCGTAGTCAACACCTCGCCGCGATACGGCACCACGCCTCCGATATACGCCGGAGCCATCGGCACCCGCTGCAAATCGCGCTTCCCTAATACCTCGCGAATCTTTCTGGTATCGATTCCAAAACTCTCGCTTCCCGCAAACAGCGAGCACAGCGACACCGCATCGCTCTCATCCTGCATCCCGTCCATCGCTTCCATCACGCTTCCACTGTCAACCTTCACGCAACCTCCTTCCAGGCCGTCACAGCCCCCGCGCCAAACTGGTGATGCACCATCGTCAGCTTCTCCTTCACCAGCGCCAGCTCCATGCCATCCGTGGCCTCATCCTTGTCCAGCATCTTGCCCGTAGAAACATCCAGAACCCGCCGCACCACCATGCCAATCCGGTGTCTGCCTCCCGCACCCGCGTTGGCACAAATCAGCACCGTCACTAGAGTCTCAGCGCCCGTCTGGTCGCCGGCTTCCATCTCCGCCAGCACATTGCCGTCATCGCGCAGAGGCAGCAGGTCGCCACGATACTGCAACAGCGCCCGCCCGCCCGCATACTCAATCTGCGCCAGCGGCACGCTCTCAATTCTCTCTACTACATCCAGCGGCAGAGCAGTACGTTCCTTCACGCGATCCTCAAAGACCATGAAGGAGACATCGGAAGCATTCGCGGCCGTCGCTTCCGCATCATCAACCTCTTCCACCTCTTCCTCCATCGGCTTCACTCCAGCGCGAGCAGCCGTTGCAGCAATATCAAGAATCAGCGCCAGCGTTCCATTCCCCAGCACCGTCGCTCCAGAAAACAAGCCAATCTCGCGCAGCACCGACGACAGCGGCTTCACCACAATCTCCTCCGGCGCCAGCAGATCGTCCACCACCAATCCATAGCGACAGCCCTCGGCCTCGAGCACCGCCAGATAAAATCCATGCGCCTCATCAGTCCACTGCGAATCCAGCCCAAGCAGCCGGTCCAGCCAAACCATCGGCAGCAGCCGCTCCCGCAACCGGTAAAGCTCCGCCGCACCAATTTTTTCGATTGCCTTTTGTGCATCGCGCCTGGGCACATACACCAGCTCCACCAGCGCAGTCTGGGGCAACGCAAAGCTCTGCCCACCGCTTCGCACCACCAGCGCGGGAACAATCGCCAGCGTCAACGGAACCCGCAGCCGCAGTGTCGTTCCCTGCCCCATCTTCGATTCCACTTCAACGCTGCCGCCCACCTTCTCGACATTCGCTCGAACCACATCCATACCGACGCCGCGTCCCGAGACATTCGTCACCGCAGCCGCCGTCGAAAAGCCCGGCAGGAAAATCAGCTGCAGCGCCTCCCGCTCCGACATCCCCGCAGCCTGCTCCGCTGTCACCAGATTGCGCTCTACCGCTTTGGCCAGCACACGCTCGATGCCAATGCCCGCGCCATCGTCCGCGACTTCGATCACCACCGAGCCACCCTGATGAAATGCCCTCAGCTTCACGCATCCTTCGGCTGGCTTACCCGCCAACACCCGAATATGCGGCGCTTCAATTCCATGATCGACGGAGTTCCTCACCGCGTGGGTCAGCGGATCTTTGATCGCCTCCAGCAAACTCTTATCCAGCCCCGTCTCCTGCCCGCTGAACTCAATCCTCACGTCGCGTCCACAAGTCCGCGCCAGATCTCTGACCAGCCGCGGAAACTTGCCAAACAGATTCCCCACCGGCTGCATCCGCGCCTGCATCACCGTCTCGCGCAGGTCCGCGGTCACACTGTCCAGTCGTCGCGCCAGCTCAGGAAAATTCGCGGCCTCCGTATTGCTCTGCAACATCTGGTTGCGCGTCAGCACCAGCTCGCCGACCAGGTTCATCATTCGATTCAGCACGTCGACATCGATGCGGAGCGTCTTATCACCGCTCCCCATCCCTGCCACCGCAGCTCCACCCGCCGCTGGCACTGCGGTCGCATGTACCTCAGCGTCATCATGGTGCGCTGCCTCCACCGGCGGCGGAGCGGCTCCATTCAAAGCCGTAAGCTCGGCGATCAGTTCGCCGTCTTCATCATCAGTCCTCGTCCCTTCGCCACCCGTCTCCTCAATCAGGGTGAGGATCGCACGCAGTCCGTCGAGCAGACTCAGCAGCCCGCTAATCAGCTCCGAAGTCACCGCCAGCTTGCCATCCCGCAGCGAGCCCAGCAGGTGCTCGCCGGTATGCGCCAGCTTTTCCAGCCGGTCAAAGCCCAGAAACCCCGTCGTCCCTTTGATCGTATGCACCGAGCGGAAGATATCTCCCACCAGCTCCCCGTCGTCAGGCCGCACCTCAAGCTCAGTCAGGCACCGTTCCATCCGGTCCAGGCCTTCCTGGCTCTCTGCGATAAATTCTTTGGTCAGGTCATCCACAAACTATTTATCGGTAGATACGACTTAACCATTAGCCGCCCCTCACTTGCCTATCTGGATACCCACCCATTAGCCTCACAAACATGCCGTCGAACTCCGCAACCGACCTAACGCCGTCCCTGATCGACCAGCTTCAGCAGAAAGCCGCCGCAGCCGCCAAAAACGCCTACGCCCCCTACAGCCACTTCCGCGTAGGCGCAGCCGTTCTCCTCGAAGACGGCTCCATCGTCACCGGCTGCAACGTCGAAAACGCCTCCTACCGGCTCACCACCTGCGCCGAGCAGGCCGCCATCGCCTCAGCCGTCAGCCTCCACGGCCCGGCTATCCGCATCCGCGCCATCGCCGTCGCCAACCTCAACAACGCCGCCAGCCAACCCTGCGGAGCCTGCCGCCAAACCATCCTGGAATTCAGCACACCCCACACCCTCATATTCTTCCCCAAACAAGACGGCACCTTCGACCAGCTCCCCATCGCCGATCTTCTGCCTTCGGCCTTCCATCTCAAGCCATAAAGCTTTCCTGCCACCGTTGCAGTTGTTGCCGTAGTAGTAGTCGCAGCTAGGTACAGCGAGGCTTCAGCCTCGCGTCTAAAAAAACCGCCGCGAAGCGGCCTCCGCTCTGCCGAAGGCCGGAGTGAATCCCAAAGGGCGCAACGATCAATCCATTGCCGTTGCAGTTGCTCTTAGCTCCCTCTCCCAATCCTGCTCTAATAGATAAGACAAGCCATGACCATCCATGCCATCGATGTCATCCTCCACAAGCGCGACGGCCTCGCCCTCACCGACGCCGAGATCCAATCCTTCATCCGCGCCCTCGTAGACCGCACGCCGGAAAAACAATTCGTCACCGACGCCCAAATCGCCAGCCTCCTCATGGCCATCTTCCAGCACGGCCTCGACACCCGCGAGCTCGCCACGCTCACCACCGCCATGCGCTTCTCCGGCGAAACCTTCGACGCCACGCCCCTCCACACCTTCACGATAGACAAACACTCCACCGGCGGAGTCGGCGACAAGACCTCCCTGCTCATCGCCCCCATCCTGGCCGCCGCAGGTCTATCGAAGCCCAAGCCCGGCGGAGTCCCCGGCATCTGCGTCCCCATGATCAGCGGCCGCTCCCTAGGACACACCGGCGGCACGCTTGATAAATTAGAGACCATCCCCGGCTTCAACACCCAGCTCAATCTCCAGCAACTCACATCTGTATTAAAGGAATGCGGAGCCGCCCTCATCGGCCAGACCCCACGCGTCGTCCCAGCCGACCGCATCCTCTACGCCCTCCGGGACCACACCGGCACCGTCGAATCCCCTTTCCTCATCTGCGCCAGCATCATGAGCAAGAAGCTCGCCGAAAGCCTCAACGCCCTCGTCCTCGACGTCAAAGTAGGGAGCGGGGCCTTCATGCCCACCTACGAAAAATCCAAATTCCTCTCCGAGCTCATGGTCCGCACCGGCGAAGCCTCAGGCACCCGCACCGCCGCGCTCCTCACATCAATGGACGAGCCTCTAGGCCGCTTCTCCGGTAACTGGATCGAAGTCTGGGAGTGCGTCGACATCATGCAGGGCAAGCGCCACCCCATGTCCGCCGACCTCATCGAACTCTCGAACATCCTCTCCGGCTGGATGCTCCATCTCGCAGGCCGCGCCGACACCCCCGAATCAGGCGCAAATCTCTCCGACGAAATACTAGCCAGCGGCGAAGCCTACCAAGCCTGGCTCAAGATCATCGCAGCCCAGAGCGGCGACATCACCATCTTCGAAGACCCCGCAGCCTTCCACAAACCCACCGCCACGCGCACTCTCACGGCGTCACAAGACGGCTACCTCAGCAGCATGGACTGCAAACAAGTAGGCTGGGCCGTCCAGCGTCTCGGCGCAGGCCGCGCCAAACCCGGCGACGCCGTCAGCGCCCACGCAGGCATCGAGATGCACGCGAAGCGAGGCGACAAATTAGAAAAGGACCAGCCCCTCGTCACAATCTTCGCCGAAGACGCAACCCTTCTCGACGAGCCCGAGCATATGCTCCAGAAAACCTTACAAATCTCCACAACCCCACCAAAGCTCCAACCCCTCATCCGCGAAATCGTCACAGTAAACGACCTGACCTGATATTTGCTCAGTCGATCGCAACGATGTCTACGGCCTCAATCGGCAGTAGCCAAAACGGCAAGGTCGTGGCCTTTCTGGCCCCGGTCTTCAATACCAAGCAGGTTGAGCACCGGCGTCGTGATCATGGTCGTAACCAACGCCATCACAACCAGCATGGTAAACAGCGTCGGAGAAAAGACGTGAGCGTTATAGGCGATATTCAGCACAATCAACTCCACTAGGCCACGAGTATTGAGCAAAGCTCCCAAAGCTACGGCATTCTGCCACGACTGTCCGGTCCACCGCGCCGCGAGCACCGCGCCTCCCATCTTTCCCGCAACAGCGACAATCAGGACAACTCCCATCCAGAACCATATTCTGCTTCCGGTGAGCAGATCCAGCCGCGTCCGCATCCCCGTCAAAGCAAAGAAGAGCGGCAGCAGCAACACAGATACGATCGTGTCCACACGCGTTCTAATTGCGACCTGCCAACTCTTGATGCGCGGAAAGCAGACGCCTGCCAGAAACGCGCCAAACAGAGGATGCACGCCGATCGCCTCCGTCGCTGCAGCAGAAGACAGAGCGATGGCGACGATGATCCCCAGAAGTTCATAAGAGAATGCAATGCTGTCCTTGCGTCTGACCAGCCAGTTCCCCAGCGGACGAACGACGCCCAGCATGACGACAAGATATCCGCACAAAAGCAGAAACCTGTAATGCAAGCCCATCGAGTGCTCGCTATGAGGCAGCAGCGTCAGCGCAATTGCAAGCAGCATCCACGCGCATACATCATCGACTGCGGCGCACATCAGCGCAGTCGTCCCTAGCGGCGTCGATTGCAGTCCTCTTTCTTCCAGTATCCGGGCCAGCACCGGAAACGCTGTGATGCTCATGGAGATGCCGAGGAAAAGCACGAAGGGAATGCTGCCGATTCCATCCGGGGCAAATCGAATGCGCAGCGAATGAGCAACCATCGCCGCCATGATGAACGGGAACAGGATACTCATGCCGCTTGCAAGAGTGGCCGTTCCCCTCTGCTGGCGCAGGTGCTCATAGTCGAGTTCACTTCCAATCAGAAAAAGAAAAAGGATCAGTCCGATCGTGCTCAATATCTCGAACGAAGCAAAGGAGCTTTGAGGAAATAGTGTTGCCCAACTGTGTGGCGCGATGCGACCAAAGACCGACGGGCCAATCAGAATGCCGCCCAGTATCTCACCGATAACCCTGGCCTGGCCAAGCTTGCGCGCGATCCATCCACAGAGAAGGGCGGTCAGCAATACGGTAGTCATCTGCACAAGTAACAGGGTCATCGTACCTCCGGTCTATCTAAAGTCCGTCTACATGGAAGGCCACCTCAACGTACGGCCCTTTATTTCATAAGTTGATCGGACAAGGAGTATTGCGTTTATCCTAGGATGCTTTCTTCAACCCTAACGTCGTGCCATCTGGATAAAAATAACCGCGAAAAAATCTCTTTGGAAAAATGCTGCATCTTTCGCATTTATATCACCCACTCCTTATCCACAAGATCGTCACGCGACCTGCCCCATAACCACTATGATGAAACCGTGCGCGCTCATCTGGCCAGCCTCGTGCACGAGTTTCGCCAGCACGCTGCCCAGACGGCGGTGGTGTCCCATCGCGGCAACCGCAGCTATCGAACCACCTACAGCGAAATCGCAAACCTCGCAGGCCGTTTCGCCGCAGAGCTCGACCGCCGCAACATCGTCCCCGGCGAGCGAGTCATCCTCTACGGCGCGAACTCCGCCGAATGGATCGCCGCATTCTTCGGCTGCCTTCTCCGTGGAGTCATCGCCGTACCGCTCGACACCGCAGGCTCCCCCGCCTTCGCCCAACACATCTTGAACGACGTCACCCCCAGGCTCATAGCAGGCGACCAGCCTCTGCTCGCCTCGCTGAAGACAGACATACCCCAACTCGATCTTTCAACCATGGCCGCGCATCTCCCCACCGAACCAAACTTCACCGTAAGCAGCGCCGTCAACGATCAAACGCCTTTCCAAATCATCTTCACCTCAGGGACAACCTCAGAGCCAAAGGGCATCGTCCACACCCACCGCAACGTGCTGGCCAGCCTTCAGCCCATCGAAGACGAGATCGCAAAGTATCGCCGCTACGAGCGCTGGGTCCATCCCCTCCGCTTCCTGCACACCCTCCCTCTCAGCCACGTCTTCGGTCAGTTCATGGGCCTCTGGATTCCTCCGCTACTCGCCGCCGAGATCCATTTCGTCGACCAGCTCGAAGGCCGCCGCATGACCCACCTCATCCACCGCGAACGCATCTCCGTCCTCATCGCCGTGCCGCGCGTGCTGCACCTGCTGCGCGCCCATCTGCTGTCGCAATTCCACCTCTCCCCCGAAAATTTAGAGCAAGCCAACACCCTCTCTCCCTGGAAGCGCTGGTGGAGATTTCGCTCCGTCCACCGCGCTCTCGGCTGGAAGTTCTGGGCCATCATCTCCGGCGGCGCGACCCTCTCCGCCGATCTTGAACGCTTCTGGAACCAACTGGGTCTCGCGCTGATACAAGGCTACGGAATGACCGAAACCGCCGCGCTGATCACGCTCAACCATCCCTTCCGCGTAGCCCACGGAACCATCGGAAAGGCACTCCCTGGCCGCGAAGTGCGCCTCAGCGACGAAGGCGAGATTTTAGTGCGTGGCGACATGCTGGCCGCATCCACCTGGCAGAGCGGCAAGATGCATCCCCGCGAGAGCGAGTGGCTAGCAACCGGCGATCTCGCAGCCCAAGGCAACTCCGGCGAGCTGCGCTTCCTCGGCAGAAAAGGCGACGTCATCGTCACCGCCGCAGGCATGAACATCCACCCCGCCGACCTCGAAGCAGCCATGAACGCCCAGCCCGGCATACGCGAATGCGTCGTCGTTCCATACGAGACCGCAGCCAGCGGCGCAGAACCAGTGGCAACCGTCCTCTTCACCGGAAGCGAAGAAGAGCTGCAAACAGCAGTCGCCAACGCAAATCGCACACTCGCCAGTCATCAGCAGATTCGCCGCGTGCTGAAGTGGCCGCAGCTGCAATTCCCCTACACCTCCACCGGCAAGCTCTTGCGAAGAGAGGTAAATCAATGGGCCTGCAGCACCATCCTTAATCAACAATCTCAGCCATCCCCCTCCACTGATGCAGACGCAGACATCCTGCTCAAATTAATCGCAACCGTAACCGGCGAACCCATCTCCCATCCCAACGACCAACTCCGCCTCTCCGAAGACCTTCATCTCGACAGCCTCGGACGCGTCCAGCTACAGTCCGAACTCGAACAGCAGCTCCAACTCGAACTCAGCGACGAAGCCATCGCCAAGGCCATCACCCTCGGCAATCTGCGCCAGCTACTCCACAGCGAGACCGCTCCCCCCGCAGCAGAACCCTCCATCGCAACCCTCCCGGACGAAGCCCACGCCACGCCCGCGCAAGCTCCAATAGTTAAACCAGAGTTCACTGCGCCCCACCACATCTATCCCCACTGGCCCTGGCTCTGGCCCATCAAAGCCGCTCGCATCGCCTTCATCGAACTCATCATGCGACCCTTGATCTGGCTACTCGCAGCACCCCGAGTCGTGCGCCCACCAAACCAAACTCCACACGGCCCCCTGCTCCTCATCGCCAATCACGTCACCGCCTACGATGGAGCCCTGATCCTCTACGCCCTGCCTGCGCATCTGCGGCATCAAACAGCAATTGCCATGTCCGGCGAGATGCTGTTCGACCTCCGCCGCGGCCAAAACCAATCCAACACCCTCTTCAACCTACTGGCCCCAGCAGGCTACTGGCTCATCACCGCACTGTTCAACGTCTTCCCCCTGCCCCGTCAGCGCGGCTTTCAACGGAGCTTCGAACACGCGGGCGAGGCAATGGACAAAGGCTACTCCGTACTGATCTTTCCCGAAGGCACACGCAGCCCCAATGCAAAGCTGCACCCCTTCCGTCCCGGCATCGGACTGCTGGCGCAACAGTCCGGCGCAGCGGTCCTCCCCATAGCCCTCATCGGCCTCGATCAAATAAAACAAACAGGCTGGTTCCGCTCCAGCCATCTGGAGATACGCCTCGGCGAAATCATCCCTGTCGACGAACACTCCACCCCCACAGACCTGACACAAACGTTCGAAGCCAGCCTCCGCCATCTCAGCAGCCTACAAAAAACATAAGCTTGCTACAACCGCATTTGGCCTCTGTTTACAATATTATTATTTCTTCGCTATAATTGAAGATATGAGAGAGCATACTTACCTCGGCGAGTTCGAACTCATGCTTCTCCTCACCATCCTTCATCTCGGAGACGATGCCTACGGTGTCCCTCTCTCCCGCGAGCTGGCAACCCTGCGTGGCCGCGACGTCTCCATCGGCAGCGTCTACGCCGCATTGGACCGGCTCGAAATCAAGGGCCTCATCACATCCAGTCTCGGCGACTCCACTCCCGAGCGAGGCGGCAGAGCCAAGCGATACTTCCGCGTCACCCGGCAAGGGCTCAAATCCGTCAACGAAACCCGCAAGGTCCTCAGCAAGTTGTGGAAGTCGCTCCCGTCGCCGAAGGAGGAACTCGCATGAAGCAGGCAAAGTCCGTAGCTCTCGCAAGCTGGCTGCTCAAGCACTTTACCTTCGGGCCTCACCGCGAAGCGCTCACCGGCGACCTCTCCGAAGAGCTTCAATCCGGTCGCTCGCCGAGCTGGTACTGGCGCCAGGTCCTGTCCGCAATCGCCGTTGGAGTCCTCAGAAGATCTCGTGACTATCTACTGGCTCTGCTCTTCTCCCTCGCGTGGAGC
>Ga0307373_10005824_pt1 | contig 19925 bp, 13 predicted proteins | sample OX2MG_FD_202534 | JGI IMG/M metagenome (GOLD analysis project Ga0307373, IMG submission 202534) | Soil microbial communities from Risofladan, Vaasa, Finland - OX-2 | ecosystem: Environmental > Terrestrial > Soil > Coastal area > Acid sulfate soil | place: Finland: Risofladan, Vaasa | collected...
CCACCACCGCGGCTGCCTTCGCCCTCGAGGCGGCCCGTCTGGGTCGGTCGGCGTGCGTGGTCACCATCGACCCGGCCAGGCGGTTGGCCAACTCGCTGGGCCTCGATGCGCTCACCAACCGGCCCACCCTGATCGAGGGCCCATGGCCCGGCGAGCTCCATGCGCTGATGCTCGACCCCAAGGGGACGTTCGACGACCTGATCCAACGGTATTCGGACTCCGCCGAACAGGCCGAGGACATCAAGGTCAACCGGATCTACCGCAGTCTCACCGGCTCGCTGTCCGGGACCCAGGAGTACATGGCCATGGAGAAGCTCTACGAGCTGGTCGAGGAAGGCGGGTTCGATGTGGTCGTCGTGGACACTCCCCCGTCCCGCAACGCCCTCGACTTCCTCGACGCACCGAGGAGGCTGACCCACTTTTTGGAGAACCGGCTGTTCCAGGCCCTGATGAAGCCCACCCGGGCCGGGCTCAAGTTCATGGGGGTGGCGGCCCAAGCACTGCTCCGGACCATCTCGCGGGTGGCGGGCGCCGACATCGTCCGCGACGCGGTGGCCTTCTTCCAGGCCTTCGAAGGGATGGAGGAGGGATTCCGCACCCGGGCGGCGAGGGTTCGCGAGCTGCTGACCCAGGAGGGCACCTCCTTCGTGCTGGTGGCATCCCCCCGCCCCGACTCGGTCGACGAAGCCGTCCATTTCGCATCCAAGCTGGCCGAGTCGAACATGTCGGTGACGGCGCTGGTGGTCAACAGGGTGCAGCCCAGATTCGCCGACGACGCCCAACTCGCCGGCCTTCTCGAGGACACCGGAACAGGGGGCGCGCTGGACCAGCTGATCGAGAACCTCCGCGGCTACACGGCCGCGTCGGACCGCGAGGAGCAGGCCTTTGCCGACCTCGTGGCCAAGGTGGCCCCGGCCCCCGTGTACCGGGTACCCCTCCTCAATTCGGATGTCCATGACCTCGACGGCCTGGGCACTATCGCCGACCTCCTGTTCGCCGGCCACGCCGGTGTCATCGCATCGGATGGCCAGGTGAGTGGGCCTTCAGGAGGGCGCTAGCCTGTGGCGGTGCGCTCCATCCTCGTGGCCAGCGACGCCCCGTCCGTCAGAGCAGAGATCGCTGCCATCGCAGGCCGGCCGGACATCACCATCCGAGAAGCGCGATCGGGCCCTGCGGTGATGGCCGAGGTGGCGGAGTCTCTTCCGGACCTGGTGGTGGTGGACCTGCAGATGGGGAACATGGGTGGCATGGCGGTGTGCCTCGAGCTCCGCCTCGAGGCCTCCTACGGCAAACTCGAACACGTGCCGGTGCTGATGCTGCTCGATCGACGCCCTGATGTGTTCCTGGCCCGCCGATCCGGAGCCGAAGGGTGGGTGGTCAAGCCGCTCGATCCGATCCGCCTCCGCCGCGCCGTCTCCTCGCTCCTCGAGGGGGGCACCTACTACGACGAGTCGTATCAACCCCTCTCTGTCGTGTCCACGCCCGTTCCCGCCGGCGCCTGACGGCTCCGTCCCAACAGACAGCGTCACAACCGTGCCCGTGTTCCGACGCCACGAAGACGAACCATCACCCGGCCGAAGCAGTCGGAGCGGCCGGAGTCGCGGGTCGTCCCGCCGCCGGGCCGGGGGCGATCCGATGGGATCGCGGGAGGACGGTGGTGCCGACGCCCAAGAGCAGTTCATCATCGACGCGCTCAACGATCTGCACGACACGGTGATCCGCGAGGTCATGACACCGAGGGTGGACGTGGTGGCGTTGTCCATTCCCCTCACCGTCGAGGCCGTCACCCAGGCCGTGAGGGAGTCGGGGCACAGCTGCTTTCCCGTCTACGGGGACAACCTCGACGACCTGATCGGTGTGCTCTTCGTCAACGACCTCTTCCGCGCCGGCTGGCAGGTCAGCGGGACTCCGGTCGGGGCGAAGGGCACGCCACCGATCGGCTCGACGGACCCGGCGATGACCGGAAGGGGGACTCCCCCGACCCCCGACCCGATCGATATCTCCCGGCGCCTCCGCCAGCCGTTCCTCGTCCCCGAATCGGGGTTGGTGCTCGAAGTATTGGCCGAGATGCGCCGACAGCGCCGGGCCTTCGCCGTTGTCGTTGACGAGCACGGTGGCGTCGAAGGGGTGCTGACCGTCAAGGACCTGCTCGGAGCCCTGGTCGGGGACCTACCCGACGAGTTCGATCCGGACGACGAGCCTGACGTGGTCCGGGTGGACGGGAGCCGCTGGTTGGTGGACGGCCGGATGAGCGTCGACGATGTGCGGGATCGGCTGGACATCAATCTCCCCGAGGGGGAGTACGTGACGTTGGGTGGGTACCTCTTCGACGGGTTCGGGCACATTCCTGCCGAGGGTGAGGCCCTCGATGTCGACGGGTGGGAGCTCCGGGTCACCGAGATGGACAAGCGCCGGATCGCCAAGGTTGTGGCCAAGCGCCCCGATCCGATGCCCACCCCATCGGACGATGGGTCACCGACCGACGGCGCGGGGAGCCAGCGCACTTCTGTCGGGTAACATCTCGCAGGTCAGGGTCGGTGTCACTACCCATCCTCAGACGGGCTGTGGCGCAGCTTGGTTAGCGCGCTGCGTTCGGGACGCAGAGGTCCCCGGTTCAAATCCGGGCAGCCCGACCATAAGACCCTTATTTGAACCATCGCCCAAGAGGGCAGTGGCCAGGGGGTGTAGTCCAGAATCAACGGAACTTGCCGAATGTCGGACAGGGTGTTGGGCAGTTTTCGCGGAGTGGACCTGATCCCTGATTAGGAGCAACTCGTCGGACGGCGGCGTCGCCTCATTGACACCTTCCTCAATCACATACAGCCGCTGGAACATGGCCGAGTTCATCTGTCGCCGCTGATCCGGACCCATCTTCCGATACACGTCCTGCGGTCCATCCAGAAATGCCTATGCGTTCCCGATCCAGAGGATTGGTGCAGGCTGAGTTCGACCACGTCAAGTAACTGATGATTCGGCGGACAGGTCACGGGGTCGGACGCGCCGGCCCGTGAATGCCCAGGTGAGAACCAACACGACCATTCCGACAACTCCGACCGTGACCACCGTGCCAAGTGCTGCGGTCGGCAGCTCCAGCGCATAGAAGCTCCGAACGTACGCGATGGGAAAGAGGAGGATGAAGGCTACGCCTACAGACCCCACGAGTAGCGCTCGGCGCCAGGTCATGGGTAGGGCTACGAGCACAAGCACCGTAAGGCTGAGCATGAGCGCAACGAGTGTTGCGCTCGTACGCTGTTGGATCAGTGGCAAGTTGTGATGATGGGCGACTGAGTAGGCCGCAAGCACTGACGCGGAAACGATGATCCCGGCCGGAATCGCGAAGCGCAGCACACGATCCACGAATCCCGGGATGTAGCGACGGGTATTAGGTGCGAGCGCCAGAAAGAACGTCGGGACGCCGATCGTGAGCGTATCGATGATGGTCAGATGCCGGGGCAGGAACGGATAAGGCCACAACAGGAGGCTGACGGCGATGGCCAGCGCGGTCGCCCAGACCGTTTTGGTAATGAAGATGTTGGCGACCCGTTCGATGTTCGCCGTGACCCGTCTCCCTTCTGCAACAACCCCGGGCATGGATCCGAACCGCCCGTCGAGCAGGATCAACTGGGCGACGGCCCGGGTGGCTGGCGCCCCGGACCCCATGGCGATGCCGATGTCGGCAAGTTTGAGGGCGAGCGCGTCGTTGACCCCGTCGCCGGTCATCGCCACCGTATGACCACGTGCCTGAAGTGCCGTGACCATTGCCTGCTTCTGGCGCGGAGTCACCCGGCCGAAGACGGAGTGGCGCCCGAGGATCTCCGCCAACTCGTCCAAATCGTCCGGCAACTCGCGGGCGTCAATCGGCTCTTCGGCATCGGGCATTCCGATCCGTGCGGTCACTGCAGCGACCGTCAGGGGGCTATCGCCAGAGATGACCTTGGTCGTCACGCCCTGCTCCGCGAAATACGCCAGGGTCTCCGCCGCGTCGTCACGCACCCGCTCGGCAAAGACGAGGAGAGCAACCGCGCGGAGCCGCGGTGGGAGGACGTCGCCGTTGATGGGAATATCGGTGGTGGCGAGCACCAACACGCGTTGGCCAGTCCGAGCGAGTTCGCCTGCCCGGTCGAGGGTCGAATGGTCCGTGTCGAGTAGCACCATCTCCGGAGCCCCAATGACCCAGGTGCCGTTGGATCCGAAGCTGGCAGCACTCCACTTGCGCTCCGAGGAGAATGGCACGGACGCCTCTCGGTGCCAGCCTGGATTCGCCGGGAAGGCATGGGCGATGGCCTCAAGTGTGCCGTTACGGTTCTCATTATCGGCAAGGGCGCCGAGCGCCATCTCGAGTGGGGCCGCCCTGTCCAGAGGCACGATCTGGTCGAATGCGACGGATCCGTCGGTCAAGGTGCCGGTCTTGTCGAAGCACACCACATCCACGCGGGCGAGGGCCTCGATGGCCGGAAGCTCTTGGACGAGTACGTTGCGTCGAGCCAACGTGACGGCGGCCACACCGAAGGCGACACTGGTGAGCAATACGAGCCCTTGCGGGACCATTCCGACCAGTCCGGCGACGGTTCCGCTGACGGCGTCGCTAACGCTGTCCTTCGCGTGGAGCTGGCTGAACAGCAGCATCGCCGCAATTGGGACGATCGCCCACGTGACATAACGGAGCAGCCGGTTGATGCCGTCCATAAGCTCGGAACGGGCGAGGGTGAATCGTCGTGCCTCTGCTGCCAACTTGTGCGCGTAGGCGTCAGCTCCCACGGCAGTTGCCTGGAAGCGGGCCGATCCCGCCACGACGAAGCTGCCGGACAGCACTTCGCCTCCGGAGACCTTGTCCACCGGTTCCACTTCACCAGTGAGGAGGGACTCGTCAACTTGGAGGCCCGCGCTCGCTCGGATAATTCCGTCGGTTGGTACTTGGTCTCCAGTAAGAAGGCTGACCATGTCGCCCAGCACCACCTCTTCGATGGCGATGTCATGTTCTGAACCGCCTCGCAAGACGAGAGCGCGTGGAGCGTTGAGTACGGCGAGGCGATCCAGGGTTCGCTTTGCTCGGAGTTCCTGCGCGATCCCGATGAGTGCGTTGGAGACGACGACGATTCCGAAGAGGGCGTCTTGGATCTGACCGAAGATGAGGATCGCCGCCAACAGGGTGCCGAGCAGAAGATTGAACCGCGTGATGATGTTGGCCCGAAGAATCTCGCCAATGGTCCGACTGGTTCGTTCACCGCTGACATTGATTTGGCCGAGGGCGACACGCTGGGCAACCTCGGCTTCGGTGAGCCCAGATGGTGAGGTCTCCGCATGGATTCCGGCAACCCACCGTCGCTCACTCGCTGGACGGTCAGTCGAGCCTTCGTTCATGCCCTCAGGCGAAGCGAATGACGCTTGCCGCTCCGACGACCAGGCAGAAGATGTTGGAGGGCGTGGGCGTTCGGGTCTCGAAGTACTTCACGAGGAAGCGAACCGACACGCAGGCCGCTACGCCGCAGACGAGGTATCCGACGATGACCTGACCGCAAATGTGGGCCCGGGCGGGTCCGGCGAGAGTCGGCAGCTTGAGCCCACATGCTGCCAAGATAACGGGGTCGCCACGTGGAACCCGAACCTCGCTGTCTCTTCGTGGTCGAGATCCCACCACCGACCGCCGGCGATGGTCACACCACGTTCGCGCCAACTTCAGGCCGGCGCGATCGAGGATCAACGTTCGTTGGACCCTTTCAGGGCGGGTGCTGACCTTCGGCCCTACGCCTGTGCACTTACCTGGCGCAAAAATGGGGGCCATGGACAGGAGTCGCTGCTTCGGGTCGCGGTGGATGGCATCGCGCCCAGGAACACTCCTGCCGCTCGCACTCACCGTTTGCGGATTGGTCGGGGGTGGCATCCTCCACTGGGCTGGTCTAGGAGCTGGAGGGAACCTGGTCTGGATCATGGCCGCTGGTTGTGGCATCGCGTTGTCCCTCTACTCGATGGTCATGAGTCTGCTTGTGGGTCGGCTCGGTGTCGACGTCATCGCTCTCTTGGCACTGGTGGGCGCGGTGGCCGTCGGGGAGTACCTGGCCGGGGCAGTCATCGGCGTGATGCTTGCCAGCGGCCGGGCCTCGAAGGTTGGGCTGCTGGCCAGGCCGGCCGGGAGCTCCAGGCATTGATCGATCGAGCCCCAAAGTCTGCGCGCCGCTACGAGGACGGTCATCTCGTCGTCATCGACCTCGACCAGGTGTTGCCCGGTGATCTCCTCCTGGTGGCCTCGGGGGAGGTCGTGCCGGTGGATGGCTCGCTCGTCTCGGCCTCAGCTGTCCTCGACGAGTCGGCGCTCACCGGGGAACCGCTTCCCGTAGAGCGCGCCCTGGGAGACCGGGTCCGAAGCGGGGTCGTGAACGCCGGGGGTCCCTTGGACCTCCGGGCCGTGACCAGTGCCGAAGACAGCACCTACGCCGGCGTCGTCCGGCTGGTCGCCGAGGCCGGGCGCATCCAAGCGCCGGTGGTCCGGCTGGCCGACCGCTACGCGCTGGCCTTCCTTGCGGTGACCCTGGCTGTCGCGGGGATCGCCTGGGCGGCGGGTGGGGCGAGCCGTGCTGTGGCGGTCCTGGTAGTGGCCACGCCCTGTCCCCTGATCCTGGCGGCGCCGGTGGCCCTGGTCTCAGGTCTGTCCCGTGCCGCCAAGCGAGGGGTCATCGTCAAGGGTGGAGCGGTTCTCGAACGGGTGGCCACCTGCACGACTCTGCTGATCGACAAGACCGGGACCATGACCGTGGGGCGCCCGGTACTGACCGACGTCGTGTGCGCCGGGTCGGAGCCTGCCGGCCGGATCCTCCAGCTGGCTGCCTCCCTGGACCAGGTCTCCCCTCATGTCCTAGCCGGCGCCGTAGTCCTGTCAGCACTCGAGCAGAAATGCGAACTCTCACTCCCGGAGGGTGTCGATGAGCTCGTCGGCCAGGGCATCCGAGGAACGGTGGCCGGGCACCGGGTGGCGGTGGGGAAGGCGTCGTGGTCAGGAGTGACGGGCACACCGAACTGGGCTCGTTCGGTACGTCGCAAGGCACAGCTCGACGGTGCCCTCACCGTCTTCGTGGGCATCGACGGCGTACCGGCCGGTGTTCTGGTATTCGATGATCCCCTCCGACCCGACGCTGCTCGGACCCTTCGCTCCCTTAGGAAGAGCGGGATCGCCCGCATCGTGATGGTGACCGGTGACCGGACCGAGGTGGCCGAGACTGTCGGGGCGGTCATCGGGGTCGACGAGGTACTAGCAGAGCGCTCCCCGGCCGAGAAGCTCGACATCGTTAAGTTTGAGACACGGCGCGCCCCGACCATGATGGTCGGGGACGGGATCAACGACGCGCCCGCACTCGCCCTGGCCGACGTCGGGGTCGCTCTGGGGGCCCGAGGGGCCACCGCCGCGTCCGAAGCCGCCGACGTCGTGCTTACCGTCGACCGGTTGGACCGCCTGGGTGAGGCAGCAGCCATTGCCCGGCGCACCCGGCGGATCGCCATCGAGAGCATGGTGGCAGGGATGGCCCTGTCCTTGGCCGCGATGGGCGTCGCTGCAGTGGGTCTTCTACCAGTTGTCTGGGGCGCGATCCTCCAAGAGGTCATCGACGTGGCCGTGATCCTCAACGCCCTGCGGGCGCTGCGCGGGGGCGTGACCGAGATACGGCTCGGTGAGGAGGACCCGCTGCTGACCCAGCGGTTCCAGGAAGAGCACCTGGCCATTCGGCGCGACATCAATCGCCTCCACGATGTGGCCGATGCCCTCGGGTCGCTCGATCCTGAGGCTGCCTTGGAAGAGGTGCAGAGTGTCCAGCGGATGCTTGTCGAGGAGGTCCAACCTCACGAAGAAGCCGAAGAACAGGAGCTTTATCCGGCACTCGGACGCTTCTTCGGGGGAAGCGACCCCATGGCCACGATGAGCCGGGCCCACATTGAGATCACCCATCAGATCCGTCAGCTGGGTCAGCTCATCAACGGCATCGGGCCGGACGGAGTCGATGAGGTAGACCTCACGGAGCTGCGGAGCCTGCTCTACGGGTTGTGCGCAATCCTGAAGCTGCACACCGCCCAGGAGGACGAGAACTACCTGTCGCTCGCCGATGAACCGAAACGAGAACGACGTGTGGCCGAGGCAAGCTGATCGCGTCGGAAGCTCAAGTTTTCGTTGACCGGTCCAACAAGCGCCGCCAAGCTACGGCCACGTAGATCGAGTAACGGACCAGGCGACCAAGGAAGAAGGCCAGCGTCAGTGCGCCGAGGGGCAGGTTGAGCAGTCCGGCCGTCAGGAAGAGCTGGGTCAACGGCAGAGGCGATTCATCTATTCGGGTGAGGGAGTCCTCAACTCCGACGCGGTTGACCTGAACTACAGCAGCTTGTCAACCTTTGGAAGTCATCGGCGCCTCCGAGAGGCGGAGGGCGAGTCGGTGCGAAGGAAGGTTTCATGACCAACCGATCAGGCGTTCCCGGCGACGGGCGTCTTCTCGGATATAGCGGGGCCGATGATGACGACCGGACATTGAGCGTGGCGGGCGCAGTCTTGGCTCACCGAGCCCAGCGTTATCTCCTTGAACGGTCCGAAACCCCGAGATCCCACGACCAGCAAGTCCGCCTCGTTGCTGAGGTCGATTAGCGCCGAGGCCGCGGGCGGATCGCACAGACGTCCTGTGACAATGACGTCCGGGGCCAAGGCTGACGCTTTGTTGACGGCGGCGTCGAGAATCGCCCGCTCACGCGCTTTCTGTTCGGCGAACGCCTCGACCTCTATCGCGGCTTGGCGGAAGAACGAAACGTGCACCAGCTCAACCGTGGCCCGGCGCAGGCGAGCCTCTCGAACGGCCCACTCGAGGGCACCGAGCGACGTTGGTGATCCGTCGACGCCTACCACGATTTTCGGCGGCACCCGCCCGCAGATGTCCGATCCATCAGAGCCGATGGACATCGGCCACCTCCCTGTTCCCATCCAGTGTGACCCTCGCGGGCTCGAGCGAACAGGGCATTTGGTCCCCTCGGGCATCGTCTTCTGAAGGACGGTCATCGACTGGGGACTTGCGACCCTGGGCCAGCGACCGGTCTGCCCGGCAGAATTCAGCTCGGCGTCAAGCCCGGAGAGGATGTTCGACCGCAGGATCTGGGTGATCGACCGCCCACCTGCTGGTCAAATCGAGTCCGTTCACCTCCACCCGAAGACTCCCGCCTAAATCATCTTCGTGGACATCGCTTGCCGCTGCCGAGTGAATTGTCTGCCAGTGTCCGAGCTAGCCCTGCTCGCTTTCTTAGCTCCGATAGTGACGCGAAGGGTTTTGCCGCCACCGGCACCTGTGGGTGAGTCGAACCCGCAAGGACCGATGTGGCTAGCCTGATCTACGACAGGTGGATTGCTGATGCTGTCATCGGTTGGGAGAGGACGATGAGACTTCTCAGACTCGTTGCGGCGATGGCAGGCATGCCTCTGGCTGCAACGATTGTGGCTGCTGGTCCGTTGGCAGCTACATCTGCTTCGGCAGCGCCTACGGCCCTGGTCAAATGCCAGTCGATGCAGTCTGAGGCGTATAGCAGTTCAGCACCGATAAACCTGACTGGCTGCAGTCGGCCGCGAGTGACAGGTGGATCGGGAACGTGGGGCCCTCCTGGACCGCCTACGTGGTCAACCGGAAATGAAACGAGCTTCATCATAATCTCCGACACCTTCCCTAGACCCAGTCGGTGCCCAGGCGCTCCCATTGAGTTCGACGCCGTGGGAACGATCGTGAGCGTCTCCGGCGCGTGGACCAAACGCTTCCTCGGAGACACGGTGACATTTGACGCGTGCCTGATTCCAGTCGGGCCAGACCCCGGTGGTGTCGCGACGGAAGGGCTCGTCCCGGGCACCTCCTTCACGATCACTCGTCCCTGAGGCTGGGAGCCGCATAACCCAGGTGTCAGAGAACCTCGGCGACCATCGTCTCAGACAGCGCCTCCGATTCCTCGACGACCTCGGGGTGCTCGGCGGGTGCGCTGGACCGCTTGAGGATGGCGACGCCGACCACGATCCCGATGACGACGCTGATCAGTGCAATAGTGAACGCCAGTCGATAGCCACCGTCGAGGGCGTCGACGGTGGACCTTCCATCCGTCAACAGGGTGGCCGTGCGGCTACTGGACACCGCCCCGAGGACCGCCACCGAGAGGGCAGCCGACACCTGCTGGGAAACATTCACAATTCCCGAGCCGATCCCGGCGTCCACGGCCGGCACGTTCGCCAAGGCCATCGTCAGTAAGGGTGTGAACGCCGTCGCCGCGCCGAGGCCAACCAGTAGTACCGCCACGAAGAGATGCGGGAAGTAGGCAGTATGCACACCTGAGGTGATGAACAGAGTGAGACCGCCACTCAGGACCGCGAGACCGATGAGGGCGGTGAGCTTCGGTTGCAACCTGCCCATGATGCGAGTCGTGAGTCCGGCAGACATCAGCGCTACGGAGAGTGTCTGGGGCAGGAAAGCCAAACCGGTCCGAATCGGGTCGTATCCGAGAATGTGCTGGAAGTACAACACGCCGATGAAGAACGTGCTGTACATGCCGACCACCATCAACCCTCTCACCAGACTCGAGGCGAGCAGGCCCGGGGAGCGCATCACGGGAATTGGCATCATCGGAGTGGCCAGTCGACTCTCGAGCAGGAGGAAGGCCACCAGCACCACGATCGCCGATGCACCGAATCCCAACGTGTGGGTCGAGTTCCAGCCATATTGGCTCGAGCTGACGATCGCGTAGACCGCCAACATCAGTCCGGCCGTGCTCAGGACGGCGCCGGCGACATCCAATCCAGCACGAATCCCGATTCCGATGTTCTCCTCGATCAGCGCCGCCCCCGCAATGAAGGTGGCGATACCGATGGGAATGTTGATGAAGAAGATCCAGTGCCAGCTGAGCGCCTGGGTCACATACCCGCCGACCAGAAGCCCCAGCGATCCGCCGCCCACAGCGACGATGATGTACGAGCTCATGGCCTTGGCTCGCTCACGAGGGACAGGGAAATCGGCGACGATGATGGCCAGGATGACGGAGGACGAGAGGGCTGCACCCAGCCCTTGTACGAACCGGGCCGAGATGAGCAGGATCTGACTGTCGGCGGCGCCACAAGCGATCGAGGCAACGGTGAACAAACCGACACCGACCAGGAAGACCTTCTTGCGACCGAACAGGTCGCCCAACCGACCGGCCAGCAAGAGTGAGCCGGCGAACGTGATCAGATAGGCATCGATCACCCAAGCCAGCGAGGCCTGCGAGAAGTGCAGGTCACGCTGGATGGTCGGCAGTGCCACGTTCACGATCGTCTGGTCCAGGATGTTCATCAACATCGCGAAGCAGACGACGATGAGCGCGATCCAGCGGCGGCGATCGTGCATGAAAGAAGTGAGGGAAGCGCGAATGGTGGTCTCCTTCGTCGTCGGAGGATTCAGGTCCCCATATATTGATAGTCACTAGATTAATGAGTGTCAAGTGTACGGGATAGTGGATCGATCGGCTATAATCCGACCATGTCAACCAAGACAACGCCCGGCGTCACGGTGTTGTTGACTCAGCTCTCGCGAGTCGTCTACCGCCGCACTTCTGAGGACCTGCTGGGGATGCGGTTGAAAGAGTTCGTCATGCTCGCCCACCTTCGCGAGGACAACCCCATCCCACAGCAAGAGCTCGGTGAGATGCTGTGCATCGATGCCAACAACCTCGTACTTCTCCTCAACGAGCTCGAGTCGAGGGGGTTCGCCTACCGGCGGCGCGATCCGGCGGACCGACGCCGACACCTCGTCGAGATCACGGATGGGGGACTGGCCGCGTTCGAGAATGCCGAACGCGGAATCGAAAGCGTCGAAGATGACGTGCTTGCGGCACTCACCAGCCAGGAACGAGTTGACCTTCAAGGGCTATTGATGAAGGCGATCGATGGAGCGCCCGGGGCGGGCTGATTTCGGGCCGCGAGCCGCGCCGGAGGTTCGCGAATCGAGACGGCGGTCAATCAGACCTTGACCAACCTGTAGTCCGCTTCTGTCCCCATCCAGCACCAACGACCGGATCCCAGGGTCGTCAGGGATAGTCCTCAGCCAGCCGGGGCGAACAATGCCACCCCGGCCGCCCACCACATGGAGGATGAGAACGTGCCACTGACGGTCGGATGGGTACCTGGCATTTCGTAGCCAGTGGTTACGGAGGCAATACTTCTGGTTCCGCTCGTCGCCACCGTCCCCTCCTGGTTGACAAGTGACAGCGTCACGGCCGCAGCACTGGCATGACCAGCGACCATCCCGATCTCAACGTCGCCGCTCGGCAAGGTACTCACAGTGGCGGTTGCGGGCGACAGGTCACCTGTGTTCAGGCTGAATACATCGGGTGCACCTGTCTTCAGGCCGCTGAACTCTTGCACGCCGAGGGCGAGCGACGCGGCCTGGCCGTGGACGGTCACTATCTGAGGCGCTGTCCCGGTTGCATCGGCCCACCACATCTCACCCTCTGAATAGTGTGAAGGCGAATACACCCCCGTTCCGATCTGATGCCATGTGTCACCGGCATCGTCGGTGACTGACGTGATGTGCGATGCCGATCCGGTGTACTGGCTCGCCGACAGGACCAACTTGTCACCGCTGGCCGCCTTCTGGGGCAATGTGACCGCAGAACCGGACGCCCCGGCGTGCTGGATCAGTTTCACACCGGAGGGCGGCTGTGTCGTCGTGGTGGTGGGGGTGGTTGTTGTCGTGGTGGTGGGGGTGGTTGTTGTCGTGGTGGTCGGGGTGGTTGTTGTCGTGGTGGTGGGGGTGGTTGTTGTCGTGGTGGTCGGGGTGGTGGTGGTTGTCGTGGTGGTAGTTGTTGTCGTGGTGGTAGTTCCGAACTGATACTGCCGGGAATCGAACGTGCCGCCGTCGGCATTCACACCGTTCACTGCAACCTGGGTACCGGTGACCGTAACGTGCAGGTAGTTGTACACCTGACCCACGTCCGTAGGCACGGCCACAGTATTACCGTTGCTGCAGGCAGAGCCGTGATTGGTCGTCCCAGATGGATTCCAGCCGATGGCGTAGACGCTGGCCACGGGGACCTCTGCGGCACAGGCGCCCGACTTGTCGCCGTTCCCGTCGACCGGCTCGGGCACTCCTCCGCCACCACCGGTGACGTAGCTCGTGATCTGGCTCGTTGCGGTCGGGTTGATCCGCTGGTACGTATGGGCGTGACCATTGAACACCATCTGGACCCCACCGGCAGCAAGCACCGGCTCGAGATCCTGTTGCAGGTAGGTATCGCTCGGCTGGGTATTGTTGAGGCTGACCAACGGGAAGTGGAAGACCGCCATCTTGACCCCTCCGGGATGACTGGACAGGTCATTCTTGAGCCACTGCATCTCCGGCGAGTTCTGCTGCCAATGCTCGTCGGCATCAACCTGGTAGCCGGTCAAGCCGGTCGGCACCGCGTCAGTCCACGCCGCGTCGAGCACGTAGATCCGGACGTTGCCCGTCGAGAAGGCATACCAGTCATCGGGGAACGTTCCAGTGACTCCGTCGACACTCCCGTTATACGAGTCGAAGGCGTAGGTGCCTCCGGATGCGTTGGCCGAGGACTGTGCTGGAAACCCCTTGAGCCCGTTGTTGTTTTGGCCATGGTTTCCATCAGCGATGTACGTCGGGATGCCGTTGGCCAGTGGCAGGTACGCCGGTCCGAAGATGTTGCTGAACTCCGTCGCACTCGTACCCTGTGCCTGTGCCACTGTTCCGGGCTGATTCAGGTCACCGAGCGTATTCTCCGTGCCACCGCTGTAGCTGGTGTCGCCGACGCCGAGCAGGAACTGCGCATTGCCACTACCGAAGTCGCTACCGATCTCACTGTAGAGCTGCGATTGGTACGGGTTCAACACACCGCTCGGGTCGATGCTGGGGTCGAATGGTGTCGAAGTCGTGGCAGTAGTCTGCGCGAAGTTCTCACCGGTATCGCCGATCACATCGAAACTCACCGTGCCCGTCGAGTTCACATCCGGTGTGTTCAATGTCGTGAACTGTTGGAAGCGCGGACTGGCCAACAGATCCGGTGTCCCGATCGAATGCGCGGCAAATACCGCATAGCAGTACTTCACCCCGGGCTGCAGGCCGGTCACGTGTACGGAGCTCTGGTACTCCGCTGTCGCACCCACTTTGAAATTCCATCCGGTCGTACCCGTGCCGTAGGGAATCTGCGTTGTTGCGACATGGGCGGCCGACGTCCACGTCGAGATGTTGGCGGGGCAACCGCTCGTGGCATTCATCACCATGGCCGATCCAGCTGTGCTCTTGGACGACGTGGCAAAGTTCACTTCGGCGCTCGTCTGGGTAACATCGGTGACATAGGGCGCCCTGGTCAGCGGCGCATTGAAGGTCGGGGACGCCGCCTGGGCCGGCCCGATGGTCATCAACCCGGCGCCCGCGACGATGACACCCGTCAGGATGCCAGCCACCTTCCATCGGCCCGACTTCGTCATACCAACCCTTCTGAGGGACTCCCAAGCCTGGACCGTACAGCGTCACCAGCGGTCACCCCGTGAAGCGCACTGCGACTCGATACGCCTCGACAAGACAATCGCAGGTGGGATCCCCTCTGGCAAGTTGTGACGCCCCGGATCCACATGAGGATCATCGAGAGTAGTGCTCATGTGACGCTAGGTGAGGAACGCGGCCTTCGAATGGAGAGTCTTCGATGGCTCAACTCGACAATGCGAGAGTGCGATTGCTCTCCCAATGTCAACCGAAGCCCCACCGTAACGAACCAGACCACGATCTCGTCACAACCTTCGACGTGGTTGCGAGATGAGGTTCCCGGTGGCGACTCCTGCCTGGTGGCGGCGTTGGACGGTCACCATACGTGGGTGCATGAAGTGCGTGGGGAAGCCAGTCCAGCCGGCTGCTGAATCTGCAGGTATATGTTGGTCGACTTCAGGGGGAGCCTCAGGGCAGCGAAGAAGGGCGACGAGGACGCTTTCGCATCCATTTGGAGAGAATTCCACCCTGGACTGATTCGCTACCTACGGGTCAAGGCTGCGTCCGACGCTGAGGACCTTGCATCCGATACATGGTGTCGAGTCACTCGTGCCCTTGGGTCATTTGAAGGAGACGAGGTCGGGTTTCGTGCGTGGCTCTACACATCTGCTCGCAATCGACTGACCGATTGGTACCGAGGAAGTCACCGACAACCTGACGCCATCGAACTTTCGATGCTCATGATCCTGCCAGCCCGCAACAATGTGGAGTCGGAGGCTGAGGAGAATTCCGCGACCGACGCTGCCGTGGCGCTGATCGCACAACTACCGACCGATCAGGCCGAAGCCGTGATGCTTCGGATCGTCGCCGGATTGGATGTTGCCACGGTCGCGAAAATCGCCAACGGTCTCGAAGGGTCAGCCGCCGTGGCAGCCAGTCGAGCTCCGATCGAGCCGACCTCCCCAGTACATTTCGGATCGGCGGGACACCGACCCACAGGATCAAATGCCACGCAGACGTCATTCAATCGGGCCGGCTACGCCGTCACCGGACCGGCCTTTTCGAACGTTGCAGGCAGTTGGACGGAACCCACAGCTTCCTGCCCCAGCAAGCAAGCACAGGAGGCCGCGTTCTGGGTGGGCATCGACGGATTCTCTGCATCCGATCCGACCGTGGAACAGATTGGGACCGACTCGGACTGCGCCAAGGGAAGAGGGGGGAAGGTGGGTGGGCCGAGGTACTACGCCTGCTACCAGATGTTCCCCCAACCCGTCGTGGTGCTTTCCCCATTCGTCTATCCCGTGGCTCCCGGTGACTCGATCAACGCAAGCGTCTCCGCATCGGGCTTGACGTACACGTTGACCATCTCCGACGGTTCGAGGTGGCGCTACTCCATGAATCAGACCTCGCGCACCCAACCCCGGAACTCTTCCGCTGAATGGATCGCCGAAACGCCGACGTCCTGCTCAGCAAGGTGCAAACCCTTGCCTCTCGCCGATTTCGGCTCGATGGCCTTCACCGGTGCATCGGCTAACCATCAGGTGATTTCGGCATCCGGATTCACCAACTATCAGATCACCATGACGACCAAGAACTCCAGAGCGATCAGAGCCCAACCCTCGGCTCTGGGGTTTGGTGGCTCGGTCTTCGCCGTCACCTGGCACCACAACTGACAGAGGACAAAGCCCGGGCCTCGGTCCCGCCATTGTCGCTGCTCATGGCATGGATGCATGCGTCGACGGATCGCTGATCGAGCATCCGCATCCGACAATCCCGAGTGTGCTGACGGATGACGTCTCGGACCGCCACCGAAGGTGGCATCGTGATTGACAAGACGTCGCTACTCCCCCAGACTCTCGTTGAAAAGGTCGACCGGGGTCGCCCCCACGCTGAGGTGGCAGATGGCGCGATCCACAAACTGGGGGTCACGATGCACAAGAAGAACCGCGTCCGCAGGATCGCCATCGTCGGGGCCCTCATAGGGACCGGCGCCCTGTTGACGCAGTACGCACCTTCTGTTGCGGCTGCCAAAGCACTATCGGCACCAGTCTTCGTGGGCAAGACCGTAGCCTCGGCGAAGCAAGGCAAGGCCTTCACCTTCAGGATGAAGACCAAGGCCAACCCGAAGTCAGATGTCTCCCTCACCACCCCACTGCCGCCGGGCGTGTCGTTCACCGACAATCACAACGGCACCGCGACCCTGTCCGATCCGACTCCGCTGGCGGGCAGCTACTCCGTCGGTCTTGCGGCGACCAACACGACTCAACAGCTCAACACCACCACCGAGACACTGACCATCAACGTCACCTCCAAGCTCCCGGTGATCCGCCACGTATTCGAGATCATGCTCGAGAACAACGGCTACTCGGCCACGTTCGGCAATCCTTCTGCTGATCCGTACCTCGCCACCACGCTTCCAGGCAAGGGAGCAATGCTCCAGAACTACTACGGCACTGGACACTTCTCCAACGACAACTACATCGCCAGCGTGTCGGGACAGCCGCCGAACAGCAAGACTCAACTCGATTGCAGCACCTACAGCGAATTCCTCCCGCTGGAAGGGCAGGTCGGCGGCATCCAACAGGGAGCCGGCTGTGTCTACCCGGCTGCGGTCAAGACCGTGGCCGACCAGCTCTCGAGCGAGGGGCTCACGTGGAAGGGCTACATGGAGGACATGGGCAACGACCCCACACGGGACGGCGGCGTCACCTGTGCGCATCCGGCATCGGGTGCTCCAGATTCTGCCTTCTCCGCCGAGGCGGCCGACGGCTACGCCACCCGGCACAACCCCTTTGTCTACTTCCACTCCATCACTGACAACACCACCACGTGCAACACGAATGTCGTGCCTCTGGGAGGAACCACGGGCACGATGCCGGCAGGTACGCCTGCCGGTGTGACCGGACTGGTGAGCGACCTGGCGTCCATTGCCACGACACCGAGTTTCAGTTTCATCACCCCCAATCTCTGTGATGACGGGCACGACTCCTCGCCGTGTACCAATACGACGGGCGCGGGTGTCGGGCACGGATCGTCGGTCGCCGACACCGACGCGTGGTTGAAGGCGTGGGTGCCGCTCATCCTCGCATCACCGGCGTTCCAGAAGGACGGTCTCCTCGAGATCACGTTCGACGAGGGTGAGCAACCGTCGCTTGACACCACCGCATGTTGTGGTGAGACACCGGGACCCGCAGCCGTGGCCGGTGGAAACGGTATTTCCGGTCCGGGGGGCGGAAAGGTGGGGGCGGTCCTCATCTCTCCCTTCATCGCTGGAGGCACGGTGGTCACGAAGACCTCATACAACCACTACTCGTCGTTGGCCTCCATCGAGGACCTGTTCGGTCTCCCCCACCTGGGCGAGGCCCAAACCGTCACGACCACCTTCGACAAGCACATCTACACCAAATAGTCGAGGGACCGAACTAGCACTGGCCCCTCGGGTCGTGGCCGTGGACTGCCGAATCTGTGACCGCAGGTAGAGGCCCCTCTCGTAGGAGTCAAAGCCAACGTGCCGACCCCGATCGCAGCCGAGTTGTGGCTACTCTCGACGGGGAGGATCCCCCCTTCCACCCGGAACGGGCCGAGGATCCGGGTTCGATCCCCTTGACGAGCTCGAGGTGTCATGGCCGATTACAAGATCCTTGTCCGCCCGCCGAGGCATCGCCGGCGACGATGGATCGCCGTCGGCCTCATCGTCCTGGTCGCCGCCGCAGTTGCCGGAGCGTTCGTCGTCGGCCGGCATGACCGCCCCTCCCCCGTTCCTGCCGCCGAGGGCGGTGCGACGACAACCACGGTGACGAGTGCGCCGCTCTCGTTGACGTCGACCACGCCGGCATCCGGCTCCATCGACGTGCCGTCGAGCCAGGTGGTCACCATCAACTTCTCGTCTCCGGTCTCGATCCCGTCAGAGCCTCCGGTCTTCAATCCGCCGGTGAGCGGCACCTGGAAGAAGGTCAGCCCAGCCTCGTTCACCTTCGCCGCGACGGCACCGTTCATTCCCACCACCGCCGAGACGCTCACCATTCCGGCAGGTGCGGCAGGACCACGCAGTGCCCATGGCGCCGTGTTGGTGGCGCCTGTGACCGTTTCGTTCACGGTGGCCCAGTCCAGCACCGAGCGACTCCAGCAGCTCCTCGGACAGCTGGGCTACCTCCCTCTCTCCTTCACACCGAGCGGACCGTTGACCACTCCGGCCCAGGCGGCCACGGCGCAGAGCGGCGCGTTTGCCTGGCGGTGGCCGACGGTCCCGACCTCTCTGACCGCGTTGTGGACCGAGGGCTCGGAGAACGTGATCACCAAAGGCGCCGTGATGACGTTCGAAAGCCAGCACGGCCTGAACGCGGACGGACTGGCGGGACGCCGAGTTTGGTCGGCGCTTCTGGCGGATGTCGCCGGCAGCAAGGCCGACACCGTCCCTTACACCTACGTCCACGTGGCCAAGCAACTCCCCGAGACGCTCACCCTCTACAACAATGGCGCGCCGACCCTGGCCAATATTCCCGTGAACACCGGCGCTCCGGGCGCCGACACCACTGACGGCACGTACCCTGTCTTCGAGCACGTGACCAGCTCACGGATGCAGGGGACCAACCCGGACGGCTCCCACTACGACGACCCGAACGTCCCGTGGGCCAGCTACTTCTACGGGGGAGACGCCCTGCACGGTTTCGTGCGAGCGACCTACGGGTCTCCTCAAAGCAACGGCTGTGTGGAGATGGCCATCTCGGATGCTGCCCAGGTGTGGCCGCTGACCCCCATCGGCACCCTGGTGACCGTGGACGGGCCCTCATCCTGAGGATGGACCTGGTAAGTCGCACACACCATAAGATCCGACACGATCGGGACGAGGAGGACACACTGTGGACATGGAGTATCGACGCCTGGGACAGACCGGGCTGAAGGTCAGTGTGCTGTCATTTGGCTCGTGGGTGACCTTCGGGCCACAGCTGGCGGGAAGTCTGGCTGAGGACTGCCTGTCCGCGGCCTACGACGCCGGCGTGAATTTCTTCGACAACGCCGAGGCCTACTCCGCCGGCGAGTCCGAACGGATCATGGGCGAGGCCATCGCCGCCCTCGGGTGGCCCCGGCACAGCTACGTGATCTCGACCAAGCTCTTCTGGGGGATCCACCGGACCGTCAACATGAGCAACACCCTCAATAGGAAGTACCTGATGCAGGCCATTGACAGCTCGCTGGAGCGATGCGGCCTCGACTTCGTCGATCTGGTCTACTGCCACAGGGCGGACCCCGAGACCCCCATCGAGGAGACAGTGTGGGCCATGTCGGACATCATCTCCAGCGGCAAAGCCCTCTACTGGGGTACGTCGGAGTGGACCGCGGAGGAACTTCGCCAGGCCTGGGACATCGCCGATCGCCACCATCTCCACAAGCCGGTGGTGGAGCAACCCCAGTACAACCTGCTGTGGCGAGATCGGGTCGAGCAGGAGTACGCGCCCCTCTACGACA
>Ga0307373_10005825_pt1 | contig 19921 bp, 21 predicted proteins | sample OX2MG_FD_202534 | JGI IMG/M metagenome (GOLD analysis project Ga0307373, IMG submission 202534) | Soil microbial communities from Risofladan, Vaasa, Finland - OX-2 | ecosystem: Environmental > Terrestrial > Soil > Coastal area > Acid sulfate soil | place: Finland: Risofladan, Vaasa | collected...
ACCCACTGCGCGCTGCCGCCGGTATCGGTGAGATTGAACGGAGGATAGACCGGTTCGCTAGCAAGGCTAAGAGTGTCGGCGCTCAAGCCGTTGCTGACGGAGGCCCCATTGCCCATGGTGACGGCGCCGCTGCCGTCGTTGAAGGCAAAAGGCCTCAAACTGTTCCAGCTGCCGTATTGATCTCCCGAGTTGGTCAGCAGAAAATAGGTATTGGAGCCGTCGTTGCGCAGGAAAGCGCCGTAATTCCCCGAGATGGCCCGGAACTGCCCAGAACCGCTCGCCATGGTCCCGATGATTTCCCCGCTGGCCCGCGCTATGCCGTTGACGTCGAGGGGTTCCCCGGGGCTCGCGGTCCCGATGCCCACGTCGCCGTTGGTAACGACCAGAGTCGAGCTGTTGACGACAAACGCGTTGGCCCCCGAGTTGGAGAGCGTCAAGGACAACAGCGTGGGCGTATTGCTCCAGGAATAGGCCGAGCCGTTGTAATAGGGCACCTCGTTGGAACCTCCGGGCGCGCCAGTCCCTGTCCCGCCGTTGGCCGCGCCCACCGTCCCGGTCAGAGAGATATTGGGCGTCGTCCCGCCGGAAGAGGCCAAGGGGGCCGAAGCGGTCACGCTGGTAACGCCCGTACCAGCCGGCGTGCCGCAGGTCAGCGTCCCGCCGGAGCCTATGCCGCTCACGTATCCGGAAGCGCAGTTGACCGGAAGTCCGCCCGTCAGCTGGCTCCAGTTTAAATTCGACAAGTTCGTTCCGGATAGCGCCGGCAACTGTCCCGAGCCGTTTAGCTGCACCAGTTCGCTATTCCCGTTGAACGTGTTGCCCTGCAAGGTCAGCGGCGCCGGCGTCGCGCTGCCTTCCGTCAAAGCCTCGAACCCATTGGCCGTGGTGTAATAAAGCGTTCCCGTTCCCGAATACGAAGTCGGCTGCGAGGTCGAAACGAAAAGCGCCGCGCCCTTGAAGGTCGAAGAGCCGTCCACCAGCAGCTTGTTCATGATCTCGAAGGTCTGGGCCGAAGCGTCGGGAGGGTTCAAGAGCGCGCCCAAGAGCGCCGAAGCCGCGGCCAGCGGCCCGCGCGCGAACAGGCCGATCGCGTCGCTCGTCCGGCTCTGGGAGCGCCCGCTCAGCAGCCAGTAGGACGCGGGGTTGCCCATGTTCAAAAGCCCAAGGCTCAAAACGAGCCCCAGAACCTTTTTTACACGGCTCTTGGTCTTCATAGTCACCCAATAATGCCGGCACATCGGCGCGGGACGCCTCGAATCGAGATGCCTTTCGCGGTGAGAAACCTAAAGAGCGCCCCTCGTTTCTTTATATTCGAATATTATAAAGAGAAGCTGTTGCACCATAGTTTCACGTATGTAACATTATTGGCGCGCGCTCAATCTATTTTAAAGCTTCTTCGCGAGCTTTTTCTCATAATAACGCTGGTGATACTCTTCGGCGCGGTAAAACTCGACGGCGGGAGAGATTTCCGTGACAATCGGGCCGGAATAGCGCCCGGATTGGTCCAGCTCTTTTTTCATCTTTTCCGCGGCCGCGCGCTGGGACTCGTCGTGGTAAAAAACCGCGGAGCGGTACTGATCGCCGACGTCCGGCCCCTGGCGGTTCAAGGTCGTTGGATCGTGGTTGGCCCAGAACACCTCCAAGAGCCGCTCGTAGGAAACCTTGGCCGGATCGTACTCCACCCGAATGACCTCGGCGTGGCCGGTGGTGTGGGTGCAGACCATCTCGTAGCTCGGATTCTTGACGCGCCCGCCCGTGTACCCGCAGGCGGCGTCCACGACGCCCGGCTCCTGCCGGAAAATCGGCTCCACGCACCAAAAACATCCCGCGCCGAACGTGGCCGGGCGCGTCCCTGTTTTGGAGTCTTTCTCATTCTTATTCATGCCGAAATTTTACCATAAGGGCTATTGAATTTAGAGCCGTTTCCTGTTAAACTTGGGATTAAACAGGAACACGGTCCAGCGCCCAAAATTCATGGCCGAACTCAACATCAATATCCGGATTACCCCCCGCGTGGTGCGCTGGGGAATGACCGCCCTGTGCCTATGCCTCATGGCCATGGCCGTAAGCCCGGAAAGCATCACGCTTGACACCTATTATCCCGCGCCGACAGGAATTTACACGAACATGATCACGACGGAGCAGACCCTCCTCGCGCGAGATACGGGCAACGTCGGGATTGGGACGACCATCCCTGGAACGGCCAAGCTTGAAGTCCATGGCCCGGGCACAGGCGCGCTGGACCTATGGGTAAGCGGAAGAATAGAAACCGGTGGAGATGGCAGCGGAACGGGAGAAGTTTATCTTAACTCCGCCCAAAACATGGCCATAGGTGAGGTTCCTAACGGCAACCTCGGCCTGATGAACGGCGGCGGGTGGAACATGCAGATGACGCCGAGCGGCAACGTCGGCATCGGCAATTCAACCCCTCAAGCACGACTTGACGTAAATGGAAGTATCAGGGCGAACCCATCTGGCTGCAGTCCCGTTCACTACGTCCCGGGTGGCCTTACCGTAGTATGCCCCGGAGAATATGTCACCCTAGTCGCAGGTATGTATTCTCCAGAGATGGAAACCAACGCGGCAGACGGCTATGCGCTGTGCTGCCCGTATTAGAACTCTGAATCTGTCTTTAAATTAAAAATAGTATACTCACGCCATGCGTTTTAAACTCGATCAAGATAATAGCGAAATAGGCTTTATTTTCAACTTAAAAACCTATCGCAAAGAGGCGCTCTACGGCGCGGGGCTCGTTTTCAGCGACCGGGCCTTCATCTTCGTTGAACCAAATGGCCCGCACCACCTTAGAATTACGCTACAATCCAAAAAACCCGCGGGACGGGAATTCCTTTGCGCTCTGGCCGGCGAATTTCACAACGAGCTTCTAAGCCAAACGCTGCGCTGGATGGTCGCTCGCCACAATAAAAAGACCAAAGAGGCCATCCAGGCCCAAGCGCTTTTTGCCGCGCACGCCCAGCCGCAACCAGCGATAAGCAACGGAAAGAAATCATGAGGAGCGAGACTCTGGAAATTCCGGAGACCCGCACGCGCCTCCCTTCGTCCAGAGCTCTCCGAACATTAGGCGATTTTTACGCACGCCGACTCGGGAACCGCATGCTGATCACTAATGATTGGGGTCATCACGCCTCCCTGGAACCCAAACAATTCGAGGACTTTGTCCACGGCCGCTTAAAAACCGGGGACGCCCTGTGGCATGAACTTAAAAATAAGGGCTTTATAAAAGGCCAGCAGGATTTTAAGGCGCTTGCCGAATTATTCAAAAGCCATAATGCCTATCTCTGGCGCGGCCCGAGCCTGCACATTATCGTGCTCACCTTGCGCTGCAATTTAAAATGCGTTTATTGCCACTCCAGCGTCGTCGGCGCCGATCAAACGCAATTCGACATGTCTCTGGAGACGGCGCGCAAGACCGTGGACTTCATTTTCAGCGGCCCCGCGAAAAGCTTCACGATTGAATTCCAAGGGGGCGAGCCCCTTTTAAATTGGCCGGTCCTTAAATTCATCGTTGAATACGCCCGCCAAAAGGCTCCCATTACCGGGAAGAAGGTCACTTTGACGATGGTCTCCAATTTCAGTCTCATGGACGAGGAGAAGCTCGACTTCCTGCTTCAAAACGGCGTCTCACTTTGCACCTCTCTTGACGGACCGGCTGCCGTCCACGATCGAAACCGCATTTACCTGGGCGGCAACAGCCATCAAAGCGTCGCTCATTGGCTCAAGGCCGTCATGAACCGCAAGAACCGTGCCGGCGCCCTGATGACAACCACAAGATTGTCTCTCAAGCATCCCCGCGAAATTGTGGACGAATATCGACGCATGGGACAGACCCAGATCTTTCTCCGACCGCTGCATTACTTGGGCTTTGCTAAGAGATCCTGGAAAACCATTGGCTACACGGATGAGGAGTATATGTCGTTTTACCGCGAGGCCATGGATTATATCATCTCCCTGAACAAGGAAGGCCACACATTCCATGAAGCAGCCAGCGCGATGCTGTTGAGTAAAATTATTAAACACGCGGATCCGGGCTACGTCGATCTGCGTTCTCCTTGCGGCGCAACCCTCGGCCAAGTTTCCTACAACTATAATGGGGAGATTTACACCTGCGACGAGGGCCGCATGGTCGCGGCGGATGGAGATAAACTCTTCAAAATAGGCCACATAGATGAGGACTCCTTCAACGATATCGTCGATCACCCAACAACTAAAGCCTGCTGCACCGCCTCAGACACTGAAGGGCAGCCTTTGTGCCAATCCTGCACATACAAACCCTACTGCGGCATCTGCCCGGTTCTCAATTACGCCACGCAAAACACCATTTGGGGGCAAATGCCGACTAATTCCTACTGTTACTTGTTCATGCACATGTTCGATTATCTTTTTGAGCGGCTGGCACAGCCGGAATCGCGGCGCGTGCTGGAATCCTGGGTCGGGATTAAGGATTCAGCCGTAAAACCGGCCTGCCTTGGCGACATCAAGGTCTAGTTGAGTTGAGGAGAAAATATATGAAAGAAAAGAAACCTATCCAAAAGAAAAAAAAGAGCGTCAAGAGAAAAATGCTTTCAGCCGTCCGCAAGGACGCCAGCGTGTTCCTCACCAGCGAGGAAGGAAAGATCATCAAAAAGGACGTCGTGAAAATGGCCCTGGCCATGGGTCTGACTGCCGCGTCGCTCGGCACCGCGCAGGCCCAAACACATACGGACAGCATTAGCGTAAACCACACCGATACCCCGGGCACGCACACAGATAGCGCCCAAAGCGAACTCACGAACAGTGCGGGCGGAGGCTACCACAGCAGCGCCCACACGGACAATTACAGCCCCACCAACGGACATACCGACAGCTCGCCCACGACTCACAATGACCAGGTAACTCATGGCAGCCACGGTTCCGGAGGATGGTGTTGAATTACCCGCGGCACTTACAAATCTTCCTTAGCAATCGCTGCAATCTGGCCTGTAGTTACTGTTATGTCGCCGTCAACAAAGGCGAGTCGAAAAAACTGGAGTTTTCGCAAATAGCCAAGGCTTCCGACCTTCTGCTCAGCTCTCCGTCGCAAAAGAAAAAACTCATCAGCTTCCTCGGAGGAGAGCCGCTCCTGCAGCTGCCACTTGTCCTACAAACAGCGGACTACGTCCGTCGACATGCGGCAGAACCTGTCGCCATTAATCTCTACACTAATGGCGTGGGATTGGATCGGAAAACATTAAAGCAGTTGGCAGAACGCGATATTTTCACCATCATAAGCCTAGATGGAGAGCGTTCCGTCAATGACCTGGGACGCGTATTCGCCAATGGCCGCGGTTCCGTTTTCGACGCAGTCACGGCAAAGATCGCAAAATTACCAGATAAAAAAAACTTGGGCATCAACATGGTCGTTACAGCGAACGGCATAGAGAATCTAACGCAGAATGTGGATTTTTTCTATCGAATGGGATTTCGTTCCATCAATTTCTATCCAGAGGCCTATTCCACCCTATCCCGGGAGGAATTAACAGCCCTACGGAAATCGCTTAAAAAGTTTGCTGATTATTATGTGTTCCTCTTCGAAGCAGAACCCTGGCCGTTCAGCATTCCCGCTTTCTCGAGCTTTCTTGAACGACGCGCAGGATCGGAGAGTTCAGATTGGTGGCACTCCTGCGGCAACATCGTTCTGGGATTCGACGGCAACTTCCACGCCTGCGACAAAGCCATGAGCTTTCCTCCCGAACATCCGAAGGACAGCGCCGTCGGCTCACCGGAACGCGGCATGGATTGGGTTAAACGCGAAGCTTTCTACGCCCAGGCCCGCCGCGCCATCAGTCGCAGCCCTCGGCGCAATTTCACTTTCTGCCCCATGGGCGTTTATTTCTACAGCCGATGGTCAAACAGAGAGCGAAAGCCGTTGGAAGACAATTTCCGGGAGATCGATTCCATGTTTTCATCCATGTTTGAAGACATCCTTACCCGGATACGCGCATTTAAAAATTTTCGCGCGATGTATTCCATCCCGGTCCCCAAAACTCCAGAGCCATTGCGCATTTAATTCAGTCGCAACGGAAAGAACCATGTTCAGGTTGGAAACCCAAGTCATCCCCGATGAAGAAGTCCTGAGACGCTTCTGGAACCACAAGGCGAAAGGTCCGCGCCTCAGTGCGAACACAGCCGGCCTGCTTAGCCGCGGCATAGCCCGCGTACGGGAAGGCCAATTCCGCAAAGCCATGGCTCTCTTCACGGAAGCGACCCACGCGGATCCCGCTTGCGCCCTAGCCTACGCCTGGCGCGGAGAAGCGCGACTTAATTTAAAGTATTATCAGCGCGATGTCCCTAAGGCTCTATGGAAAGAGCATCGTAAAAAATATCCCTATCGAAGGCTTTTTTTCGTGGGCCGCGTTCCGCGACCAGAATCTTATCCCGAACTGTCCTCCGATTTTTCACGCGCCATAAAATTGGACCCCACATGCCCATGGTTTTACTCTCACCGAGGGGAGACTCGCTATCTCTTCGTCGATTATCTCGGGGCGATGGAAGACTTCAACCAGATCCTTCGCTTGAACGGCACCTACGGATTTGGGCATCTCTGGCGAGCTGAAATATACTACAGGACTCAGAGATGGGACCTCGCTGCCGCTGAAGCAAAACGGGGTTTGTCTCTAGCCCCCCGTGCCGCGTGGGTTCACGCCTTCCTGGCTAGGATGCAGGACAGTTCCGGCCACAGACGAGACGCCCTCCAAAGCATAGAACGCGCCATTTCGCTGGATCCCTCCATAGGGTGGTACCGCGCATGGCATGGAGAAACCTTACGCAAACTCGGACAGTTGGACGAAGCTTTGGACGAATTCGACGCCGCAATCTCGCTCGATAAAGCAGACTCCCTGGCCTACGCTTGGCGCGGCGCGACATTGCGCCGCCAGCAGCATCCCGACAAAGCCGCGGCGGATCTGGAAAGAGCTGTGGAACTTGACCCAGATTACGCCTATGCGTTCAGCGAATTAGCTCACGCGCAACGCCAGACCGGACGCATGGACGAAGCTCTAAGAAACATAACGCGCGCTCACCTCATCGACAGCAAATATCTCTGGGCCTACCGCAATCCGAACTTTCCCCAAGATTTCCAGCGGGCTCTCGCGGACCTCGACGCCGAAATCCGCGCCAGGCCGTCCGCCGCGGCCCTGGCTTGGCGCGGAAAAATCGCGCTCGAATACGGGAGCGTCAAGGACGCACTGGCGGCTCTTGATCGGGCCCTCTCAGAGGACGCCAATTTTTTCTTGGCGCATCTTTGGCGCGGCCAGGCCCGGATGAATTTAGGCGATGCCCGCGTGGCGGCTGCGGACTTTTATCAGGCGCTTCGCATTGATCCCTCTTCCGGGCACGCCGAAGGATGGCTTGGCCGAGCGGCCGACGCCCACGGGCGTCATCGCGAGGCGCTGGAGCACTTCAATACGGCCATCTGCCGCGATCCGCACAATTGTCGTTCTTGGGTTTATTATTTCCGCGCAAAAACCAAGGAGAAACTCGCGGATTTTTCCGGGGCGCTCCAAGATGTCGACAACCATCTCTGGATATCCCGGCAGGACGCTCAAGCGGAGGTCCTGCGCGGGAGACTCATTCATCGCCTGCCCGGTAGCCCCAGGATGGTCCTGTGCGCATGAGAACCCAAACATCGCCTTCGGATGATCGCGTCATTCCGGCTCCCTTCAACAAGGAAATCCGGCGATTCAAGCTCGCCATTAACTCAGGCTGCCCGCTGCGCTGCGAATACTGCTTCCTTGATAAAGATGCCGGGGAAGTTCTGCCGCTCGGCCTGGCCAAAAAAGCCCTGGACTTGGTTTTAGACTCTCCCGGCAATCGAAAAAAAATCTTAATTTACGGAGGAGAGCCTTTTCTTGAATTTCGACTTTTGCAAGACGTCGTGTCCCACTCCAGGATACGCGAGCAAGCTCTGGGCAAAACTGTTTCCATCTCGGTCGCCACGAGCGGGATCGCGATCAAACGCGAGCACTTGGACTGGCTCAAGGATCGGCGCGTGCAGCTAGCCGTGAGCTTGGACGGCGACCGGAGCTCCCATGACCGGTTCCGACGGGCGAGAAACGGCACCGGGACGTTCGATCGCATACGCGCGAACCTCGATCTAATTTTTTCCCGCCTGCCGGCGCGAAATCTTATCGCTCTTTTAGGCGTCCATCCTGACAATTCAAAAAATTTTTCGGCGAACTTCGCATCCATCATCAATCTCGGATTTGACGCCGTCAACATAGAAGTCATCCATGGAATTCCTTGGAGCAAGACAAATGTGGATGACTTCAAGAACAATCTCCTTGATGTGGCGGCCGAAATCGTCCAGTCCGTCGAGAGAAAGCGATTTCTATTTCTTGAATCAACCTACCATGAATTTGACAACACAGCGTCTTTGCCTCAAAAGCGGCTATGCCCGGCCTATTCGTATCTGGAAGTTTTTCCAAACGGAGACTATTCCTTCTATCCTTTTCCCTTCATCGCGGGCCTTCCAGACCGAGGACGCGTCCGAGTAGGGAACGCGCAGGACGGTTTCTTGCCGAGATACCGCGACTGCGCATTCGACGCGGATAGCGCTCTTTGCAAGAACTGCATCCCGGGATACTACACGATAGGGGAACTTTGCCAGGGAGGCGCAGCCTATGATCTGCGCGCCCGCGTTTCCGCAGCAATTGCTCGGGAAATTCACACTCGCTATCGAAACACGGACAATTTAAAAAACTATCTTAAAGAAATATCCTGGCGGGAAAACTCGGGGTTCTCACAATGAAGCCGGAAGAAGCCTTGGCCTGCGCCAAAAGTCTCCGACAATCGCCGGCATTCCATCGCCGCGTTGAGCAGGCCATACGAACGTTAGCCGCGAGCGTAAATGATGAGCTAAGCACGTTTAACATCTTTGAATTTGGACTGCGGAGCGATGGGCCGGATCATCTCCAGATCAATCATATTCAAGGATATCCGGAGACAGATAAAAAAACGGAACAACGCCTCGTTCAAATTAAAATCCAAGCGATTAGCGATTTCGCCCGCAGCGTCAATCGCATGCAAAAATCAAGCTTTTCCGAAAACCTGGTGGATGAGTTGATGCCCGTCTTCAAAGACAATCACAGCGCCTACAGTCGCGTTCTGTTCAGTTTTGAAATGGAATTACCCTCGGGAAATTTAACGAAAATGACGCTTTACGGGCTCGTTGATTCAAAGCGTGATGCGCGCAAAATCGGCGCCGCGCTGAATTTCAAGGATTTATTAGCGCTGGAAAGATTTATCTCCCCGAATCTCTGCAACATCGGCATAGATTTGTTGCCGCAGGGTTCCGCCAAGCTAAAAGTCTACCGGTGGTGGCCCCTTATTCCTGATGATATCAAGGACAAGAATTTACGCTCTTCTCTGCAAGCTCTACATTCCATTTTCCCAGTTAGAGACTTTGGAACGATGCTAAAGATTCGTCCCGATGGCCGCGCAGAATCGCCGGTGAAGTGGGGCATTACTTTCCGGCACCCAACAACCGTCGGAGACATCAGTCAGTTGCCCCCCCTGCGCGAGCGCTTTCCGGACTTCCTAAATTACACTTCAAGGTACCTGCCGAACCATACCATCAGTTATTTGGGTTTTGACAAAGATGCCATGGGCATTTATTGCGGAAAAGGCATTGAAGACTGGCTGCCCTGGCTCCGGCGTTCAGATGACTGAGGCTATCGCCTGCTGGAGCGGTGGCAAAGACAGCTGCTTGGCGCTTTACCGCGCTGTCGCGAAAGGCATCCGCGTGCGCGCGCTCGTCAACCTTATTACTCACGATGCGTCACGCTCCATTTTCCAGGATATTCCAGCCTCTATAGTCCGGCTTCAGGCGCAATCGCTCAAGCTCCGGCTCATCCAGATCAGCTATCAAGAGCATGAAAATCCGCAGAACTGCGAGCGCCAATCCGATTTTTGGCTAAAGGAGATTCGCGAAAGAGAACATGCCAGCGCCATTATTTCCGGGCATATCGGCACTCAAGACATCCAACGCCAGCAGATGCTTCGCCAGTGCCGCGATGTTGGCCTCGAGCTCATCGAGCCCCTTTCCGGAGAAGACCCGGAAAATCTTCTGGATAATTTCCTCCGCTTGGAATTTGAGGCAGTTATCGTGAAAGTCGATGCCACGAGGCTTGACCCCTCCTGGCTCGGACGAACCATCAATCGACGTTTTATCAAGGATATGAAAAAATTAGGGAACGTCAATCTGAGCGGCGATTTAGGCGAGTATCATTCGATGGTCGTAGCAGGCCCCCTCTTTGCCAAGCGAATAGAGATCTCGAATCTCAAGCCTATCCGTTCCGGCGACACATGGATGCTCCATATAGGGAAGGCTTGTCTAACCGAAACGGACGGAATTAAATAAAAAATACGGCTTCTCGCGAAGCCGGATCGAACGAAATGTAAGAATGGGCGCTCGTACGGTAGGTAGGGCCGTCCGTTTCGCAGACTTCATGATAATTCCCGGAATTAAAAATGACCATATCCCCGTTCTTGGGTCGGTATGCGCACCGCGGAGCGCCTGCCACAACGGAATGTCGATAAGCCCATTGATAGCCCCGACGGGCATGCTTCTCGTCCCCCACGCGCGGAAAGCGGCGATAAAGAACAAGCTCCCCTCCTTTTTCGCACATGGCCAAATAAAGGTTCCAACTGAACATACTTTTAAATCGGCTAGGCAACGGCCCCGGTTTTGCGCGATAGGAGTCGGAATGAAGCGGGGAACAGCTTCCCAATTTTGTCGCCCAGATCAAATCCGTGCTCAAGGGCTTTCCTTCACTGCTCGCCGGAATAATCTTATAGCCGGAAGCGCGGGCAACATCCTCTTTTAATTTTAGAAACGGGTCCACGCCTCCAGCGTAAATATTTCTAAGTGTTTGATTATTGGCGCGAATTTGATCAAGATAGCTGGAATGCCCTTCGGGCATTTGCGTGAACATCAGCCCCAATTGGAGCGTCTTGACGATTTGGTACTCGAACTCGCGATAAACAGGAGGAGACGAATCGAGGAATCTGCGGGTGATCGTTCGACACCAATCCGCCGTCAAAAAATCAGGGACGCAGATAAACGCAATCTCATTGGAGAGGAGCCGCTCTACGCTTCTAGCCGATAATACCGGCTCTATGACTCCCGCCCAGCCGTCTTTTTTCATACTTGTAAGAGACGAAATGATTATATAAAAATTTTATTCACGCCTCTTAAAAACACACCCGTGCTATGATAAAGTGACGATGGAACGACATCGGCTAGCGTCTTGGATCCTGTTTTTCATGTTTTGGGCGCTCAGCGCCCTTGATGACTGGCGGCATTATAAAATCCGCAACAACATCGTGCTCCTAGGCTTCGTCGGAACGGCGGCTTTATCCATTTTCGCTGCCCCCCGCATCGGCCTGTTTCTCTGGTTCCTCGCAAGCATCTGGGGATGGATTATCGGCATAGCGTTGTGGCAAACGCAAGTCTGGCCGGCCGGCGACGCGAAGCTTTTTGCCCTGCTCTGCTCATTGACAGTCCTTCTGCTTCCGCCAGGCACCTATCCCTCGGTCCGCACTTTCATCATTCAAATCGCGAACACTTTCATTCCGGCCGCCGTTGTGCTTTCGGCCGGCCTCATTTTTTCCTCCGCCACAATGAAGGCACCAGGCACTTCCACTCGCGCGCGTATTGGGAATATCCTAAAGACGCTTTCTTTTAAACGTCGTCTGCTACCTATTAATCAGCAACAAAGACTTTTACCTTCCGTCGGTATTCTCCTCCTAATAATTCTTTTTGGAACCACGGCATGGGAGTGGTGCCTACGGCATTTTGGATTTGATGCCCTTCCCGCGATTATCGCGGGCCTATGGTTCGGATCAAAATTTCTCAGGGCATTTCTGAACCAAGGCGCCCATAGAAAATGGAAAATTGGCATTGCCTACGCAATTGTCATTGCATGGGCTCATCACGTATTTGCCGGTCGCTATTCCTGGAATCTCGCCAGCGATATTCTAGCCGCTTTCGAAGAATGTCTTATCCTTGCTGGACTATTTTGTATTATTGATTACTACCTTGAACAATTAGAATCGTACCCACTGTCTATCGGCCAACTACAGCCTGGGATGATAATATCCAAAGGATTCATGACGCAGCTGGCCCAAGAAGGCCTCAGTTTAGATTTTCTAGGCAAGCTTTATCCCGACGGGCTGACGGCACCTCAAGCGCGCTTGTTCAGATATTGGTGCGGAAAACGCGAGATCGGGGAGGTAAAGGTTTACCGCACGCATCCCTTCGCTTTTTGGATGTTCCTCGGAGCATGGCTTACAATCATATTGAACAATAACCTGATTAGCACGGTCCTCTTTGCCTGGAGAAAAGGCTAACACTGTTCATGCATGAATCGGCCGTCTTCCATGAATAAGAGACAAGGAAGTGTCTCCGACGGTTTACGCGCCCTGGCCACTTGGAGCGGCGGCAAGGATAGTTGTTATGCGTTCTATTTATCAAAGCACCGTGGCGTACGAGTTGCAGGTCTGCTAAATGCCGTTGTTAAAGATCGAGGAATTTCTGCTTTCCAAGGTGTTCCGAGGGGCATTGTGCGCCTGCAAGCACGCTTGGTGGGACTTCCCTTATATAGTTACGAATTATCGCAGCCGGAAAACCCGGTCTTGTGCATGGAAGAGTCGGCACGAGCGCTTGACCGCATCCGCAAACGGGTTAATTTTAACGCATTAATTTCGGGACATAACAACCCTAGCGATATCCAACGCACCCACCTGATTGAGCTATGCCATCCTCGCGAACTCGCTCTCCTTGAGCCCCATTATGGATGCGACACCCGAAAAGAACTGGAGGGCTTTTTAAAAGCTGGTTTTCGTGCGGTTATTGTTAAAATAAAAAAGAATAACATCAATCCGGCATGGTTAGGACGGCCGCTGGATAAGAAATTCATTGACTACCTAGCCTTAAAAAAGACGCGCAACTTCTGCGGCGATGACGAGTATCAAAGCTTGGTGCTTGATGGTCCAATTTTCGCCCGTCCCATAGAGCTTGTTCGCGTTAACCTTGCCGAAGACGCGCAATCATATCGGCTTAATATTCAAATCTATCGTTAATCGCCCAACCCCTGACTGAGATCAATATTCTCCTTGACACCATTAAATAAAAATCTTAAAGTCGGAATTAAGAATTATGAAAAACAATCTATCATTGACGCTCTCAGCAATATTAACGGGAATTCTATTCATTGCGGCCCCATGCGCAGTTCACGCAGAAAGCAGGCCTTTTTGTATGAGCCATTTTGATTTATCCAAAGATTTGCAAAAATCACATCGTGTAATAGAACACAAGTCGCACAAATCCTGGATAAAGCTTTTAAACATGGTTAGCGAGTACGCGATGTGCCAATCGCTTGTGGAAAAGACTCCCAATTCATGCAGTGCTTTAAGCATCTATGGAGAGGACCTTACCAAGGCCTGTTATGACAATTTTTATTACCTCATTTTGTTCAAGGACCTCGAAAGAAAGACTACTGCGAATGGCCTGGATTCCATTGATTTTGAAAGTTGCGCCCGCCAAACAAAACTTGATGCAACCAGCCAGGCGAATAAGGATTACTGCAATGAAGTCGCATCAGAATTTTTAAACCGCCGCAATGCTTGTGGAGCAATGAAATATTTAGTCCCCCCGGATGAGCTTGACTCCGCCATACGACAATGCCGCGCTAACCTATATAATTTCTCGCCCAGCCATCCGGGAGACATGAGCGATGTCACAACGGGAACCGCCAGCTATTTATGGAGAAAAATAAAACCTAATTGCGCCGCCAGCCCATTTGATTCGGCATTAACACGCGGAGCTTGTCTTGGAATATTCTACGGAGAATCCTCTTGTAAAAACCTTCTGGGCCGCATAAAAACGACGTATTGCTCTGCCGTAGGTGCGTATTGATAACGTTGCTTCTTAAATTAAGCGTTTTCCCCTAACAGGGAATCTTTTCATTTTCTCGCCGGCCTATATCTTACTGATGGGAAGACAAGGTCACCCACCACGCTCAATAATGGCGTTTAACGAACGTCTCTGGCTATTTGGTAGAGGCATCACGCCTGAATGGGAGGCCGTAAAGCTCGATAGAATTTCCAAGTCCATACGGCGTCTTAAGATTATTACAGAATCCGCACACAACTGGAAAATAACTGCCAGAGACAAGCAGCATCTTAATGGGATAAAAAAATTCATATTGTCCCGATCGCCACTCCGAAACATATTAATTACACACCCGTGCTTTGACCACTGGCTTCATCTCTGGAGTCTTTCTCGAACGCGCTCCACACAGCTGGAAATGAAATTCGGAAAGGAAATTGTGTTCAGCGCTTCCACCGATTTAAACGGCCGCTTTTATTTCTATGGGACACCATATTACTTGCAATTGCCGGGCAACAAGTTCCCAGCGATATTTAAAATACGACTCCAGAACAAGAACGTTCTCTTGGACATAGAGAACGGGGAAAGAATTTCGACCAGGCTTTCCAGAATCTCAGAAATTATTCCAGGGATCTGTACCGACAGTTCTAATTGGCTTTTAACTTGCGATATCGCCCAGCAGGATCTGGCAACTCTAAAGGGAAACCATAAAGATAAATTTATTTTTACATTAAAATCAGCGTTGGCGGATATCGAGAAGAAGGAACCTTCCCTCTACGCCGAGATGCTCGAGATGTTGCACACGATAATACCCCTGACTTCACCTTCTTCCGACATTAGTGTAAGTTCTTCTTATTCCACCTTGCGCGGGGCTATCGCGTTATCTCCTTCAGAGGATATTCTTATTCAAGCAGAAACGCTGATTCATGAACACTGCCATCAAAAAATCAACCAGCTTCTTCCTCTTGAACCCATGCTCCTGCATGGCCAGTCATCGAGAATTTTTTATTCGCCTTGGCGCACAGACGCTCGGCACCTGCGCGGAATTCTTCTCGGTGCTCACGCATTCTTAAACGTCGCCCGATATTTGGCAAAAACCATTAAAACGGATGCCATCCCCAAAGAAAAACGTTTTTACATAATGAGCATGATGGCACGCCGCATCTTCCAAACGCAGGATGCCCTGCAAACTCTTTCTTATTATGGGAGCTTCACTGAATTCGGCAGGCGCTTTCTCCTCGGCTGCTGGAAAGAATTGGGAGTTTTACGTCAAGGCATTGAACGCTACCCGGCCGACATCCTCAAGGAACAAAAAAAATATTGCGCTAATCACCGCAAAGCGTACGCGTTGCCAGGCCTTGGCATCCATAAAGGAGTTCCTCGTGGAAATGTTAGAGAGACGATCCGCCGATGAACCAGCAACGCCTTCTGGACCAGATTAACATCTTTAAATCCCAATCGGCCGATTTAAAAGCCTCCAAGCTTAAAGCGCTCATTGACTCCCTCGGGAACCTGAATAAAACCGGGAATTGGGCTATTGGAATTTCAGGAGCTCTTGGATTCGACCAACTCGAAACCAGCTATGTCGGCGCTCAAAAAGATTATGTCTCGTTTCTAAAACACGCGACGGCCACGTTCAATCTGCCCGATGATGCCCCAAAATGGCGCGCCCCCCCGGAGAATATCTCATGGTTTAATTTACGCTGGGATTTGCGGCAAGATCGCCCCCTCAAACTCCGCTGGAACGGCATCATCGGCGGTATTCGGCGGCTTTATCTCCCCTTCGGCCGGCCTGAATCCGAAAAACTTCAGACGCGGCTGCGCATAAGTCCCTTCTCGCCGGCTCGTTTTGGAAGCTCCCTTTTATCCGAAGCGCTCTCCAATTTCTCTAAACTTTGCCCAGTTCAAAGCATGGTGGTGGAATCGACAAGCCTATCGGACTCCGAACCCAGCGGACGCTGGAGCCTAACGCTCGGCGAGGGTGTAACGGCCGTTGACTTCCTGCGCTGCGACATCGCCTCCGCTTTTGAATCCCGCGCCGCGGACATCCTATCCGTGGTGCAAGACAGCGCTGTGCGCGAAATAGAATTCGACGGCGACGTTCTCTGGGCCTATTTCGGCGGCGCCTAGGGCCTTAATTCCCCTGCTGGGCGCTCCTCCGCCTTTTCCTTGCCCGGCTTCCAAGCAGTACGGGAATAATGCAGACCAGCGCCAGCGTCGCGACTAGGGCGAAAAGATTGAGCGCGCTGATGCGGTGAACGCGTCGCATCAGGATGTCGAAAGTGTCCAAGGTTAAAAGCCCCATCACGGCCAGAGCCATGGCGCGCGCGAATGCGCCTACAAAGGTCCAGAGAGTAAATTCCGCGAGCGAGACCTGGAAAACGCCCACGGCCAAGGAGCCCAACGTCATGGGAATGACGGGCACGGCCCGCAAGAGCAGGATGTAGAGCGCGGGCCGCGCCACGAGGCGATGCCCGAATTTATCCAGGTATCTTTTCTTGAACCTCCGGAGCCTGCGCGTCCGTTGGAAAACCTCGTCGCCCGCGCGCCGCGCCAGCCAAAAAGGGAGCACGGAGCCGGCCGTCATGCCCGCCGCGGCCGGCAGGGCGATTTTGCGGACCAAAAAGGCCAGGGTCCGGGCCGAGCCGGCCAGCGGAGGCCGCATAAGCGCGCTGGCGACCATGATGAGGGAAGGCGCCGGAACGGGAATGAGGCTGGCTTTAAGCGCCTGGCTGGTAAAAAGAGTGGCGCTGGTGTGCCTGACGAGCAGGGACAGCAGGTAAAGAGACAGGCGATGAATCATTCATCCGCTCGAGCCAGGCGGGAGCGGAGCCGCGCTCAGGACATGGCCGGAGACAGCAGGTTCTTGCGCAGCGCGGCCAGGAGTTTTTCCCAGGCCTGCGACGCCGCGATCTTGTTGTAGGCTTCCGGCCGCGAGTCGTTGAAGAAGGCGTGGCCGGCCTGCGGAAAAACAGTGAAGTCCGTCTTGACGCCGGCGGCCTTCAAAGACGCTTCCAGCTTGCGCGCCGAATCCGGGGAGACAAACTCGTCTTTTTCCCCGAAGAGGCCCAGCACCGGGCAGCGGATGGCGGCGTAATCAACAGAGACCTTGGGGTGGATGCCGTAGAAGTCAGCGCACACGCCGATGTCCGGATTCTTGGAGGCAGCGAACAACGCCAATTGTCCGCCCATGCAAAAACCCGCGACCCCGACCTTCTTGCCGGAGACCCGCGGATGGGACAGCAGGTATTTGGCCGCTCCGGCCAAATCCGCGGCGGCGCGCTCGATGTCCAAGGCCATCATGAGGCGTCCGGCCTCGTCCGGAGACTTGCCCTTCTCGCCGTGGTAGAGATCCGGCGCCAGGGCGATGAAGCCCTCGGCGGCCAGCCGTTCGCAGAGGTCCTGGATGTGGGGCACCATGCCCCACCATTCCTGGATGACGATGACCCCGGGCCCTTTGCCGGCCTTTTTGGCCGCCAAGTAGCCCTGCGCCGTTTTTCCTCCCGCCGCGAAGCTGACCGTTTCGCCCATGTTACGCGGCGACCGCCTCCTTCTGCTTGGAGGCCGCCTCCTTGATGATCATCATGGCGATTTCGTTTCTCTGGATTTGGTTGGTGCCCTCGTAGATCTGCGTAATCTTGGCGTCGCGCATGTATTTCTCGACCGGGAAGTCGCGCATATAGCCGATGCCGCCGCACATCTGCACGCAGTCGGTGGCCACGCGCATGGCGGTGTCGGAGCAGAGCACCTTGCACATGCCCGACTCCTTGGTCCAGCGCTTGACGCCCAGGGCGTTCATCTCGTCGAACACGATGGTTCCCTTCTCCATGGCCGCTTCGATGGCCGGCCGCATCTCCTTGTCCATGGCCTTGGCCGTGCTGTAAAGGAGCGCCCGCGAGGCCTCCACCGCGGTCGCGCAGTCCGCCAGCATGTGCTGGATGGCCTGGAAGGAGGCGATGGTCTGGCCGAACTGCTTGCGGATGCGGATGTAGGAGAGGGTCTCGTCGATGGCGCCGGTCGCCAGGCCCAAGGCCTGCGAGGCCACGCCGGGGCGCGAGGCGTCGAAGGTGTTCTGCGCCACGAAAAGGCCGTAGCCTTCCTTGTAGAGCAGGTTTTTCTTGGGAATCTTGCAGTTGGTGAAGACCAGGTCGTAGGTCCAGGACGCGCGGATGCCCATCTTGTGCTCTTTCTTGCCGAAGGTAAATCCCGGCGTGCCCTTTTCCACGACGAAGGCCGACAAGCCCCGGGCGCCGCGCGCCGGGTTGGTGGTGGCGAAGAACGTGTAGAGGTCCGCGGCGTTGCCGTTGGAGCAGAAATTTTTCTGCCCGTTGATGACGTAATAGTCGCCTTCCAGGCGCGCCGTGCACTTGGTGGCCGTGGCGTCCGAGCCCGCTTGCGGCTCGGTCAGGGCGAAGGCGCCCAGGCGCTTGCCGGAGGCCAAATCGGGCAAAAAGCGCTGGCGCTGCTCCTCGTTGGCGAAAAGCAGAATCGGGATGGCGCACAAGCCGCACGCGGCCAGGGAGAGAGCGATGCCCGCGCAGACGCGGGAGAGCTGCTCGGTGACCAGGACTAATTCCATCGTGCCTCCGCCCAAACCGCCGTATTTCTCGGGCAGGTAGACGCCGAAGAGGTCCGCCTTGCGGAACTCCTCGATGATGGGCCAGGGATATTCCTCGGTGTTGTCGTAGTGCTCGCGCACCGGCTTCATCTTCTCCACCGCGATGCGATAGGACAAATCCACGATCTCCTGCTGAGTCTCGGTCAATCCATAGTCCATGTCATTTCTCCCCGGTTTTAAGCGTCTCCAAGGCCGCGCAGGCGGCCGACTGCTCCGCCTCCTTCTTGCTTTTCCCCGCGCCCTGGCCCAGCATTTTCTTCCCTAAATAAACCGCCACGCGAAAAGTCCTGTCGTGGTCCGGCCCCTCCACCTGCTCGGTCTGGTAGGACGGAAGGGTTTTATGCTTTTTTTGCATCAACTCCTGGAGCTGGCTCTTGTAGTCCGTTTCCGGCAAATTGGCGTGCTTGCCCAAATACCAGCCGCGAATAAAGCGCTCCGCGGCCGCATAACCGCCATCGAGATACATCGCGCCGATGAGGGCCTCCATGGCGTTGGCCAGAAGGCTTTGGCGGCTCCTGCCGCCGGAGGATTCCTCCCCTATGCCCAGGTAGAGATGCGCGCCCAGCCCAAGTTGGGCCGCCCAGCCGGCCAGGCTTGCGCGGGAAACGAGGCGCGCTTTCTTTTTAGAAAGCGCGCCTTCGTCGTCCGCCGGATAGCTCTCGCAGAGTTGGTGCGCGACCACCGCCGCCAAGATGCTGTCTCCGAGGAACTCCAACCTCTCGTTGTTGAAGGACGAATTTGTTTCCGCGGAGAAAGACTTGTGCGAGAGCGCCTCCCTGAGCAGGTCCGGCCTGCGGAACCGGTAGCCCAGGGAGCTTTCCAGAGGCTCGGCAGCGGGCACCGTCAGCACCACCCGAACCCCGGAGCGCTATTTCTTCGCGTGAGCCTTGATGTAGTCGATGGCTTGGCCGACGGTCTGGATCTTCTCGGCCTGCTCATCGGGAATCTCGGTGTCGAATTCCTCTTCAAGAGCCATCACGAGCTCCACTGTGTCGAGAGAATCCGCGCCCAGGTCGTTGACGAAATGGGCCTGCGGGGTCACCTCGGACGCGTCGACGCCCAGCTGCTCGACGATGATCTGCTTGACGCGGTCTTCAATGCTTGTGCTAGTTTCAGCCATGTTGCCTCCCTTGGTTTCGCGCTTCTCTCACGCGCGACGAGACGAACCTACATGTAGCCGCCGCCGTTGACATTGAGAACGTGGCCCGTGATGTAGGATGCTTCATCCGACGCCAGGAACAAAATCGAGTTGGCGATATCGATGGGCTCGCCCAGGCGTCCCACGAAAATCTTCTTGACCAGCATCTCCTTGTCAGCCTCGGGGATGGCGTCGGTGAGGCGGGTGCGGATGAACCCCGGGGCCACGGCGTTGACCA
>Ga0307373_10005826_pt1 | contig 19910 bp, 18 predicted proteins | sample OX2MG_FD_202534 | JGI IMG/M metagenome (GOLD analysis project Ga0307373, IMG submission 202534) | Soil microbial communities from Risofladan, Vaasa, Finland - OX-2 | ecosystem: Environmental > Terrestrial > Soil > Coastal area > Acid sulfate soil | place: Finland: Risofladan, Vaasa | collected...
GCCCAACGTATTGAAGAGCACGTCGATATAACTTCTGCGTCCCGCGAGGACGAGCGCGCCCGTGCCGATCGGCGTTTCGATCATTCCACTGCTCGATATAAGGCCGAGATCGACTTTTCCTTTGGTCGTATTCCGGTCGCCTTCGATGTCGGTGACGTTCAGCACACTGGAAAGCCGGTTGCCATATTCCGCCGGGAACCCTCCTTTGATAAATTCGACATCCTTGATCGCATCGGGGTTGAACGTCGAGAAAAATCCAAAGAAGTGGGAAGGATTATAGAGCGTGGCGCCATCGAGCAAAATAAGATTTTCATCCGGCGAGCCTCCGCGAACATACAGGCCGCTCGATATTTCACTCGATGTCTGGACGCCGGGAAGGAATTGCAGGATGCGAAAAAGATCCGATTGCCCCATCTTCGGCAAATTCACCATCTGCTGCGGAGTGAGCGTCACGCGCGAAACTTGCGGTTCCTGCCGCTCGCGCTCCTCGGAGCTTTCGATGGTCACCTCTTCACCGTTAACGCTGACCGCAGCCAGCAAAAATGTTTGCGAGCGATCCTGGCCTGGAGCAAGCGAGAGGTGTTCGGTGAAGGTACGATATCCAAGCGAAGAGACCTCCACCGTAACCGATTCGCCGCCCGGAATATGCAGCGAAAAAAATCCGCTCTTATTCGTGATCGCGCCAAGATGGAGCGCGCGAACGCGCACGGTCGCGCCGATGATCGTCTCCCCGCTCGCCGAATCTTTGACGAAACCGGAAAGCACGGCAGATGCGGAATCGGGTACCCGCAACTCCGCCGCGCGGCTTTGTCCGGAATATCCTATCAGAAAAACGACCGCAAGCGGTAAAAACCAGCGACGCATGAGTTGGCTAAGTAATGAGAGAGGCTTCCAGCCTAGACGGCTATCAGAGGACGTGCCAGCCGGAAACTTATTGTATCACGCGACACTCACGCCAGAGCAGGTCAGATTCGTGGTTATGCAACACTTTCGGCCATGTGGCGAACATGCCAGATTTCATCGGCGGCGAGCGGCATAAGTTCCGATTCCGCGACGGTCAGCACATCGATCGAATCACCGATCGCGTTGAATACCTCAAGCGCATAGCCTGGTTCAGAGTTATTGCCCGCCGGTAAAAACTCGACAACCCTTGCAACATCGCCTTTTTTAAGGCTATGTTCTGGAATATCCACGGCTAATGCTACATGCTTAAAAAGTTCGTATTCCATTATAATAACGCTCCCTATCTGGTTGCAATGTAACAAATCGAATTTCGCCTGATAAGTTCAAAATCCAGACCGTACTAACAGCCAGCCTTATCGTATTCGGACCTACCAGAATACCGCAAGCAGCAAAAATATTACCGTATCCACGGTTTCCTTGATACTCCCCTTCTGCTGGAAGCAGTTGCTCGCGGTTATCACGGATGAGTTCCCAATAATCCTCGCGCGAGTAACCGGCTAAAACTAAAAAACCCGACTTGTCATCGACTTCCAGCGGCTTCAGAAGGTAATCCCGCACTTTCTCAATTGCAATAATTGCATCCCTCGGAATGATCATCTTTGGATCGTAAAAGTCTCCGATAATATTCCAAAAATCATCTCATGGTGCAGCCCATTCGATGCGATGATCGATTTTTTGTAAATATCGTAATCGCTGCCATCGTAATGCGTCACGCGGCCGCCGGCCTCGCGGACCATCAGTTGCCCCGCCGACGTATCCCACGGAGAAAGCCCCATTTCCCAAAATGCTTCGAAGCGTCCGCAGGCGACATAGGCAAGATCGAGCGCGGCACTACCCAAGCGCCGAATGAGCAATCCGCGGCCGAGAAAGCTTACGAATTGCTCGATCACCGAGCCGGGATTTTCATTTACGTTATACGGAAAGCCGGTTACGAAAAGACCTTGCAGCGGATTGCTCTTTTTTGAAACAGAAATACGCTGGCCATTGAGATACGCGCCATGCCCACGCCGCACACTAAACAACTCGTTTAAATTCGGATTGTATATCACGCCGCACTCCACTACGCCATTCACCTCCACGCCAACCGACACGCACCATATCGGCAGCCCGTGCGCAAAGTTAACCGTGCCGTCAATGGGATCGATGACCCATCTCACCGTCACAGGCTTGGCCCCGCGTGGGGCAGTGCTTCCAGCCTGCCCATCGCTGGCGCCTAATTCCTCGCCGAGGAATACATGATCGGGATAGCGGGCAAGCACCGTGTCGCGAATCTTCTGCTCGTTGCGCGAATCGATCTGCGTGACGATGTCCATCTCGTTCGTCTTCGTCGTGATTTGAAGCTCGCTCACTTGCGCGCGATGTGCGAAATCGCCGGCTTCGCGCGCAACCTCCACGGCGAGAGAAAGATAATCTTGAATTGAGTCGGTTGGTTTTTCCATTACTATATCACACAACACGTCATCCTGAGCGGAGTTCGGCGTAATGAAATGGAGCCGAACGGAGTCGAAGGATCTCTGGCATTATAAGAGATCCCTCGACTCCGTTCGTTCCTCCTTCGTCGGAACGAAGCCCAGAGGGCACCCTGCTCAGGATGACAAGAATACAGGAGCGAAGACATTCAACATTCCGTTACATTTTACTATTATGCTTTCGCTCCATTCCCTTCTCCTCGGCGGTATTGTCGGCTACCTTATCGGCTCAATTCCGTCTGCATACATTATCGCGAAATGGAAGGCAGGGCTTGATCTTCGCCAGGAAGGCTCGCGGAATATCGGCGCGAGGAATGCTTTCGAAGTGACGGGCAAGCGTTCCATCGGGCAGCTCGTGCTTGCGGCGGATGTACTCAAGGGCCTTCTTCCCGTACTGGTATTCGAACTGGCCAGGCCGGGGAACCCGGCCACTACAAATCAGGCATTGCTGGTTCTTATTCCAACGCTGGTACTTGGACATTGCTATCCAATTTGGCTGCGGTTTCATGGCGGAAGAGGTTTGGCAACGACAGCGGGCGCGCTGGCGCTCGTGAATCCTCCGGCGGTCTTAGTTTGGCTTTTGATCTACGGCATAACGAAACGGCTTCGCGACCATGTTCACTTTGCGTCAATTATTGCGAGCGTTGGCGCACTCTTGCTGCTGCTTGTTATTCCGATAAATTTTATTGAAGCGACGACTCTCGCAATCAGCGGACTTCAACAAGATGGGAGCGATCTGCGAATTTCCATCGGCGTGGTGATTCTGATTATTCTTTCCCGTCACATCGAGCCGTTTCTGACGATGATTCGAAGCCGCGATAACGCTCTCAACGAATCATAGTCTCCTCACTTTCGTAGCATAGCCTCTATGTGTGGTATTGGCGGCGTATTCGATTATGGCTACAAAGCGCATCCTGAGATTTCTCCGGAGTTGCTCACGCGCATGTCCGACGCGATGGTGCATCGCGGCCCCGATGACGCTGGCTATTACATCGCCCCGACCGGCCTCTGCGGCCTGACCTTTCGCCGATTATCGATCATCGATCTCTCTCCGGCCGGCCATCAGCCGATGACAACACCCGATGGGCGATATACCCTCGTCTTTAACGGCGAGATCTACAATCACAGAGCAATCCGAAGTGAACTGGAAGCAAAAGGTTACCGCTACCGTGGGTATAGCGATACGGAGACGATACTATATGCCTACCAGGAATGGGGTGAAGCATGTCTCGAAAAATTCATGGGAATGTTCGCCATCGCTATTTGGGATGAAACCAAACAGGAGCTTTTTTGCGCACGCGATCGAATTGGCATCAAGCCGCTCTATTATGCGACGCCCAATGGCCGATTTATTTTCGCAAGCGAAATCAAAGTGCTCTTGCAGCATCCCTCGATCCGCGCGAAGCTGAACGAGAATGCGCTCCCGCACTATCTTTCGCTGATGATACCGCCCGCGCCGGAGACGATGTTCCAGGGCATTCACAAACTCGAAGCCGGCCATTCCATTCGCATCGACTTGAATGGGAACGTGACGAAGCGCGAGTGGTGGTCGCTCTTAAATGCCGGCGCACCGCTCGACAACATTTCGGAGCACGAAGCCATCGAAGAGATACGCGGGCTGCTGCGCCAATCCATCGCGGACCGCATGATGTCCGATGTGCCGTTTGGCGTATTCCTTTCGGGCGGGATCGATTCGAGCCTGAACGTCGCGCTCATGGCGGAACTTATGTCGCGGCCGGTGCAAACATTCTCCGTGGGCTTCAAAGATCTCGAAAAATATAACGAGATGGAATTCGCGCGCGCGATCGCAAAACGATATGGGACCGACCATCACGAAATCCTGATCGATTCACATGACGCCGAAGCGGTTCTCTCGAATCTTGCCTATCACGAGGACGAGCCAAACGGCGACCCCGTTTGCATCCCGCTCTATTTCGTGAGCAAGCTCGCGCGCGATTCGGGAACGATCGTTGTGCAGGTGGGCGAAGGCTCGGATGAGGAATTCGCGGGCTACCCGTGGCTGGTGCGCGATATAAAACTTTACGATAGATTGTGGCGTCCCGCCGGGAAACTCTCGCCAAAGTTCGTCCGCCGCGCGGCGTTTTTGGCGGCAAGCCCACTGGTGAAGAATCCGCTTATTCGAGAATACATGCGCCGCTTTGCGCGTGGCGAAGAACTATTCTGGGGCGGCGCGATGGCCTTCACGGAAGAGCACAAACGCAAGCTGCTCACGAATTACGATCCTTATACTATGTCCTCCACGTACCTTGCGGAAGCGTGGCACAAGGAAGTTCGCAAGGCCTATCCAAAATCGCAATACACGCGCCGCATGATGTATCTCGAATTCAAACAGCGCCTGCCGGAACTGCTTCTCATGCGCGTGGATAAAATCGGGATGGCAGCGAGCATCGAAGCGCGAGTGCCATTTCTCGATCACCGCATCGTGGAATTTGCATTCCGCCTTCCGAGACGCATCAAGCTCGGGCCTAATTACGTTCCCAAATATATTTTGAAAAAAGCCGCGGAAGGAATCCTTCCCAACGAGCACATCTATCGCAAAAAAATGGGATTCGCCGCCCCGGTGAACGAATGGATGAAAAAGGACCTGCGCGTATTCGTGGAAGATCATCTCTTCCAAAGTCCACTCCTCAAATCCCACACGGACTTAGGCTACGTTCGCCGCCTCTTCTTAGAGCACACGTCCGGCACCCGCAACAACGGCCAGCTCCTTTGGTCGCTGCTCAATCTGACGTTGTGGGAAGAGCAATTTTTGAGTTGAAGCAATCTTTCTAATCAAGGAAAATCGCAGTTCAGATAATTAAAACACGTCCCCCCGCAGCGCGCGCGCGCGGTCTCGGGCATCGTTTAGGAAAATGGAGTTCGGGTAGCGTTCGAGGAAATCCTCGTACATTTTTTGGGCTTTGGCTTTGTCATGGAGATCACGCTCTGTAATTTCCGCTTCGCGAAATGCCGCTTCATCCAGCAGCGGACTGCTCAATAGTTTCACCTGCATGGAATCGAGTTCGCTGACGGCGTCCGCTGGACGGCCCAATTCGACCAATACCGTAGCGCTTCGTAACGTGGCATTGTCGGCGAGCGGCGTGTTGAACTCGGAATCGATGATCGCGCGATAGTTCGCCTCGGCCTCCGGATATTTATGCGCTTGCTCCGCGAGCGCGCCGTTTGCGAAATGCGTGAGCGAAGGAAGGCCGAACGCCGTGTTGCTCTCTTGGATCAGGCCCACGAGCGAGATCGCATCGTTCGCGTAATCGCTCGAAGCATCGTTGGCGACGGAATCGAGGAGCACCAAAGAAGAATCGAATTGAGCTTGGTAATAAAGCCCAAGCCCGCGCTCATACAGCAGATGGTCCTCGATATTCTTCTCGTTCGACGTACTGTATCTTCGGAGCAGATCTTCGATCTGCTGAATGCGCGTCGTGGCGAGCGAAAAATTTTCGGAAGAATAGGCAATATTGACCAACCCGAACGCGGCTTTTTGCACGGGATCGCTAAGGCCGCCGCTCGCGCGGTTCAGCACGGATTCAAAATCTTTCGAAGCGCGGTCCAGATCGAAAAGTTTGGTGTAGGCTATCATACCGGCATGGACAAGCGCATCCAGCGCGAAATCATTATTCGGCGTCGTCGCGGCAAACGCCTCGTATTTCTGAGCAAGATCCTTTATGGAATCCTTCTGTTGATCCCTCGCGGCCTCGGCACGGGCGATCAATTCGGGTTTGGAATCGAAGTATGCTTCCCACGTCTTGAGCGACCCCAGTTGCGCCTCGGCGATAAAATATTCCTGGCCGTTACTCGCCGCGAGGCGCTGCGAGGCTTCGTTGTAGGCGCGGGCGGCGACATCGAGGGCGCCTTCGGTGCGGGCACGGTCGGCAAATTGTAATAGTTCCGCGCCCTGACCCCACTGCTGCGATTTTTCCAAATCGTCCAGATGGAGAATGGTCGCGAGTGCCTTTGCATAATTGTGCTCTTCGCCATAGAGCCACGCCAGCAGTCGCAAATCCGCGCGAATGCCGGGAGCAGCCTTTGCGTCTTTCACGGCGGAGCGGTCATTCGTGGCGGCCATGAGTTCGCGTTCGAGCGCGCCCAGGACGGTCGTGCGCGAAAGCGAATCGGTAAGATATTCCGCGAGCCGCTGCTCCACCATGCCGACGTTTCCTTCGCCCGCTTTGAGTATCGCGATAAATTCTTTCGAGGCCCGGTCAAAATCGCCGAGCCGTAAATACAACCCGGCAATCTGGCTCGAACAAATCTCCGCATCGTTCGCCGAATGTTGGCGCATCTGGTCGAGAAGGTTCAGCGCGTCCTGATTGTAGGAAACGTCCATCATCGCATAGACGATGGGAAAGAGCGCGGCACAATCCCTAGCGTTCACGTCCTGCTCGGCTTTTTGAAACGCGGCGAGCGCTTCGGGCCGCTTGTTCATCCATGCTTCGAGCCGCGCCGAAAGCAGAAGAATATCGAGCGAGCCATCGGTCTGAAGGCGCTGGTTTACAATTTTTTCGGCGTCATCGTACCGCTTGAGCGCAATAAGCGCGCGCGTGTAGCCATCGAACACATTCTCATTATTGGGATCGAGCGTGTATAGCCCGCCATAGATACGCGCGGCATTCGTGGCATCATGGTTCTCCTCATACACTTCCGCAAGTTGAAGCTGCCGGGCAAATTCCGTGGGGCTCATGCGCGGCGCATCGCGCGACTCACCCGGCTCCTGGGCACGGGTAACGCATGGCAATGCAAAGAGCATTACCGCAAAAAAAAGACTGCGCCCCATCGGGCGGATATGTACCATGAATCCCATTCGTGGAAAATTCAACTTAGGCATAGCCCAATCGGTTTCGTGCTGGGTATGAGGGAAATTTCACCAATGCCAAACCAACCCTTGCCTCAACCCGTTTACCATAAATGCTTTGTAGCCGTAACCTTCAGGTTGCGGTGAATCTATAAACCGTGACCTGAAGGTCACGGCTACGAAGCCACTTAGCATTCCGCACTTCCCCATGAACCTCATTCTATTCGGCCCGCCCGGCGTGGGCAAGGGCACCCAGGCCGCGCGATTAGCTGACGCCCATAACCTGCTCCATATTTCCACCGGCGATATTCTCCGCGCCGCTATTGCCGAGGGTTCCCCGCTCGGATGCACCGCGCAAACGTTCGTCGAGTCTGGTGGGCTTGTTCCGGACGACATCATCATCGGCCTCGTCCGGGAGGTTCTCGAAAAACTTCCCGAAGAAAAAAGGGGCTTCCTCCTTGATGGGTTTCCCCGCACGCTCGAACAAGCGCGCGCCCTCGATGGTCTTTTTCGCGAACTGGACATCGCCAACGTAAGGATCGTGATGCTGACCGCTCCCGAACAGGAACTGATCGACCGAATGGTCCGGCGTGGAATCGAACAAGGGCGCAAGGACGATACCGCCGAGACGATTCGACACCGCCTCGAAGTCTATTACGCGCAGACCGAGCCTGTCAAAGCATATTATGAAAAAAGCCGGGGCGTGAAACTCGTCGATGGGCTGGGAACTGTCGAGGAAGTAACTGCACGAATCGAGCGGACGCTTTAATCCCCCCAAAATGACCGCAAGGCTGCGGAATCGTGACTGCGACGACATTTGATCGCGGTCCGGAGTAATTAATCGAGTACTATTTGCAGCGGCGCGGTTTCCTCATGGCAGCATCGCGAAACCAAAGCTTTGTATTTTTGTATTCATTGTCTTAAAAATTTATCGAATGAATCCACACCATTCCCGATTGTTTTTCGCGCTTGCAGCACTCGTACTCGTTGCCGGGTGCAGTGAATCCGTTTCGCCATCCGGCGACAATACTGGTATTCCGCGCGGTTCTTTCGAAGGCGAATACGGCTTCAGCTTAAACGGCAATACATACGACAGTGGGACACCATTCGGAACTGAGGGCAATGCATCGCTTCGTCCGCTCGCGAGCCAGGGCCGAAACGCGGTTCAGCTCTCTATCTCTCTATTCTTTGAATTAACAGATGGGACCTACGGCAGTGTCCAGGTTTCCGTCCCGCTTATTAATCCTCAGCCGCAAACAGAAGAAATTTCTTCTTATACTATACCAGCGACCTCGAACGCAACGGGTTCGATCGATTATGATTCCCTTGGGTGGCGTTGGTTTTCGTCACTGCCAGGCGGAACTATCACTTTGACAAAGTTCGATACGGTCAATAATCTCATTTCTGGAACTTTCAATTTTACGGCGTCCCAAACATCGCCAACGGCCAATCCCAATAATGTTATGCGTCTTACCTCCGGCTATTTCAATGATATTCCCATTGTCGTTGGGTCCTATGACCAGGGAAGCGTAACAGCGGTCGTGAACGGGAATGTGTTTACGGCGGATACTGCGGGACGTGAGATTGTTCAAACCAACCTTTATCAAGGACGCCTCAATCTTTCAGCGGATGGCCAGGGCATATTTCAAAGCAGCGCGATTGGAATTCAAAGTATTCCGCTTACACCCGGCACTTATATAATAAAAGGTCCCCAACCTTATAGCGACACAACGCTTTCTTTTATTTATGAGGACCAGAACTTTAAAGTTTCGACTCAGGATACAGGATCAATCGGCCAGCTCACCATCACGAAGTGCGACATTCCCAGCCGGCGTATTTCGGGCGCTTTCCAATTTTCAGGTACAGACACGTTAGGAAATAGCGTAACAATTACCTCTGGTGAAATCAATAATGTGCAGTGGGAGCCATAGAGATTAGTTACAATAAAAAAAACTCCCCAGCTACCATGAGCGCGCGTGGAGTTTAGACCGGAGAGAAAAAGACCCTGCAAAATTACGAGTCCCACGTTATGAAATCATAAGGGTTCCGTTACCGAATTCCTACTTTTTCGTCCTTTTCCGTTGAAGTGGGATGCGCGAATCGTAATTTTGAAGAAAAATGCCACACATTGCCATCCTCGGCTGCGGACTTATCGGCGAAACGCACGCGCGGTGCCTCGCGGAGCTTGGCACACCGCCAACGCTCTTTGTCGATACCAACCTCGCATGCGCCGAGAAATTAGCGGCCGAGTTTTCCGGCAAAGCAATGGACGATCCCATCACGGCAATCGAATCGCCCAATGTCGATGCTGTCTACATCTGCACGTATCATGATACGCACGCGCCGCTTGCGATTGCTGCCGCGAAAGCGGGCAAGCATATTTTTCTCGAAAAGCCGATGGCGATTACGGAAGGGGATTGCCGGGCAATCGCGACCGCTGTAAAAGAGGCTGGCGTGCTGTGCATGACAGGATTCAAATTGCATTATTGCTCCCATGCTCGCAAAGCGAAAGCGCTGATAAAAAATCCGCAGGTTCTTTCGGCGCAGGTGATGGATAGGCGCTGGCCGGATGATTCGTGGGCAAACGATCCGCTAAAAGGCGGCGGGAATGTGCTTTCGCAGGGCTGCCATGCTGTCGAAATGTTGTGCTATCTTGCCGACTCGAAGCCGATCCGCATTTTTGCGGAAGGAGGAAACCTTCGGCATCCAAAATTGGGAACTGGTTTTGCCGATACGATGGCGGCAACCCTCTCCTTTGAAAATGGGGCCGTGGCAACGCTCCTCATCGGAGATGCCGGGGAAACACTGCGTGATGGGAAATTTAATTTTCAGTCCATGAATGGCGTCCAATCCGTCCACTTATATCATCGTCTGACCGAATTAAGTTACTTCGATGGGGAACGCGAACAGATTTTTTCCGCCGAAGAAGATGGTTTTCTGAACGAGAACCGCGAATTCCTTTCTGCGATTATGGAAGGGCGCAAACCAGAGACGAGTGAGATCGATGGCTTCCTCGCCGAGATGATTTTGTTGCGCGGAATTGAATCGATCCGAACGGGTTTACCAATCGCATTGAAAGATTTGCCATGAATATAGTTCCGAATGGCGAATGGCACGATTACCGTCGCGATGATTCGCGCGCGGGAGTGCAGCCTCTGGAGATTAACCCCCCCCCGTCCCCCTCCTTGAAAAGAGGGGGGGGCTTGGAAGAGCGATGGTCGATTCGGCTCGGTGGAAGCTTTCAGGAAATCGAGCCGGTGGGCGATGGCTCCGGCGATTTGCTGATGGCCGATGGCGGTGGTATTCAAAGGGTGAGCGTGGATGGTCAATTTCGCTGGCGCACCAAGCCGTTCGGCGCCCATTGGATTGCTTTTGTTTGCGATCTCGATTCTGATGGCGCATTCGAGATTCTGACGAGCAATGGGCGCGAAGTGATTATTCTTTCCGCCGATTCTGGAGAAATTCTTTTTCGTGATTCCGTTGGCGCTCCATTCGCGTATGGCACGTATGCGACGATGTTTAACGTGCATTCCTTTTTTGCACACCCCCCCCCAGCCTCCTCCCCTTTCATAGGAGGGGGAGTTGGAATGCAAATTCTCGTTCCAGTTTTTTCGAGCAAGGAAGTGCTAATGTATGATTGCGCTGGTGGAGCAAGAAATACCCGCATTCTTCATCGGCTCTGGATGCCAGATGGCTATCACCCCACGATTGCAATCGGCGATGTGAATAACGACGGCGTGGATGAAATCGTGATAGCCCGGATTGGAGGTGTCTATGTTTTCGATCCCGCTTCCGGGAATATGATTTCGCAGACCATCTGGAAATCGGATGAGGAACGCCGCAGAAATTACGGGCACTTCGAGCTCGCCGATGTAAACGGCGATGGAAATCTCGAAGCAATTATTCTGAGCGATAGAGTTTCGCGACACATTGCCGTGCTGGGGAATGATGGGAACGGGAACTTCCATCCCTTATGGGATCGCTTTATCGAGCATATCTACCCCACCGACACCACCGAGCTTCGATATACCTCGAATTCCATCCGCGATTTCGATGGCGATGGAAAGCTCGAAATTGCGGTCAGCATTTTCAACGAATCTAAGGACAACCGCTGGCATACGCATCTTCTTCGAGCCGAGACGGGAGAAAGCATTCTCGATTTGCCGGATCGATACCTGCGAGGCGTGCAGGATGTGAACATCGATGGAATGCCGGAGCTTTGCTTAAGCTGCGAAAAGGCGCGGGGACCGCGCCACTATAGCAAACTTTCTATCTATTCTCCAATAGAACGAAAAACAATCTGGGAATTGGGCGAAGGTCATTTTGCGGGGCGGTCTGTTCACACACAGGGGACGTCTTCGGAATTTAAGCCGGATGTTTTCGGAGCACAGGGAATTTGGAACGGGGAATTTGGTGGAAAGCCAGGGATTTTTATTCAATCGCCAGAGGCGGGATTGCAAAGGTTGGATCGGGATTTGGCGCTTTCTCGGGTGGGTGATGGGACAAATGGGTCCGATAGGACTGATCGGTCCTATCGAGTCGCGCATATTGCCAAAGATTCGCTTTATTTAACCGAAGCAAACGGCGACATTACCCGCCTGACGGCTGCCGGCCCGCAGCATTTTCTTAGCTGCGGATACCATCTCACTACCGAGGCGCATATCGCTGCTCGGCCGGGTAGTATGGCAACCGTGGCATTCTGGAATGGGGTGCGTTATCTGGCCGTGCCGGATTTTGCGAACCACGTTCATCTTTTTAAGAATGATGCAAGCGGCCAGCCTAAACCGATCACAAAACTTTGCTGCCGCTCGCGCATAGGATATGACGGCGTCTTCCATGCCGCATCCATTATCATCACACGCAACGGCCCGCGCCTCGTGGTTGTGGATGATGAAGGTTTGCCACACTCGCGAATATCACTCTATTCTCTCGAAGGCGAACGAATGCAGTCTTATGAATTTCCAGAAATGCCGCCAAGTTCGCCTGGAAACCGGATTGGCTGCTACGATTGGCTTTTGTTCGAGCATTCGCGCGGCGAGGCGCTCTTCGCAAGCTTCTATCAATCGTATTCGATGAACAGCGAATGCTCGCTTGCATTTTTGATCGAGACCGGTGAAATACTTTGGCGAAACGAGCGAACTGGCGAAGGGGAATTCGGCCGTGGCGTCGGGCCATGGGGAACTTCTTCTTTATTGCGAAATGGAGGTCACCCAATCGCCACATTTTGCGCGAAAGATACGCTATGCCTCCTCGATTTGGAAACGGGCCAGTTCGAGCGCGTTCCCAAGCTTATCACGGAATATACCGCCGATGAAATGAAGCACGAAAATCGCTTGAAAGAACAAACGATTTCGACTGCGGCCTCGGCGGATGACCCCTTCACCGCTTACGGCACGCCCATCGTTCGCGAAAACGATCTTGTGATTGCCGGCTGTCTGGGTGGAATGGGAATTTTAAATCGAACAGGGCTTCCAAAGTGGTGGCATGTCGCTTCGTTCGGTGATATTCTCTATCGGCTGCCCGGCATTGGCGATGTGGATGGCGATAGTAAACTGGAACTGGGTCAGGGACATGCCGATGGAACGTTTCGAATTTATGATTATGAAACGAGTAAGCTTCGCGCAACGCTCGATTTAAATTCAATTTCGACCGATGTACTGACGCTCGATGCCAACGGCGATGGAAAAATGGAATTCGTGATTGGAACGAACGATGGGCGACTACTCCTCATCGGACACGCAGGTAACGACTTCGCCATTCTCGAACAATATGAAACCGGTGCGGCGATGGGATCGCCGATTGCAGCGGATTTCGATGGCGATGGACGATCGGAAATTTTCGTCGTGACCGGCGATGGAAATCTTCGATGCTTTGTGTAGCGCAAACTAAAGTGTGCGCTACATTACTTCCGATCTCGCGCCAGGCGGATGCCGCTGAATTGCCAGCGGGATTCGGGCGGAAAGAAATTCCGGTAGGTCGCGCGGATGTGATCGCGCGGCGTGACGCAGGAGCCGCCGCGCAGCACTATCTGGTTCGACATAAACTTGCCATTGTACTCCCCAATTGCGCCTTCAGCGGCTTTGTAGCCGGGGTAAGGAAGGTAGGCGCTGCGCGTCCACTCCCATGTATCGCCAAACATTTGTGTAGCGCAAACTTTAGTTTGCGACCCCCGCGCGGAATCGCAAACTGAAGTTTGCACTACAGGATGGAAATTTCCTTCTTCGAGGAAATTTCCTTCGGTGGGAACGTCGCGCGCGGCAAGTTCCCATTCGAATTCGGTTGGAAGCCGCGCGCCGGACCATGTTGCAAATGCGTCGGCCTCATAGTGGCTGATGTGCGTCACGGGTTCCGAATCTTCGACAGGCCGGAATCCCTGAAGCGTCATTGCCCACCACTCACCATCCTGTTCTTCCCAGTATTTTGGCGCTTGCCATTTTTCTTCAAGGACTTTTGCCCATCCATCGGAAAGCCAGATCGCTGGATTTTGATAGGCTCCATCAGAAATAAATTCTTTGTACTCGCCATTCGTAACGAGCCGGTCCGCAAGCTCATACGATTCGATATACTGCCGGTGGCGTGGGCCTTCGTTATCGAAGTAGAACTCCGTTCCGCTCGCTCCGACCTCATATATTCCTTCGTCGAACGCAATCCAATTCCATGGAGCGACGGGCGTTGAAGTGATTTCGCGCGCGCGATAAACCGGTCGAAGGGGGTTCATTGCAAGGATGGTCTTTACATCCGTGATGATCAACTCCTGATGCTGCTGCTCGTGATTCAGGCCGAGAACGATAATGGAATTTGCTTGCTCGATCGCGTTCTCACTCGCGTGTTTAAGAAACGCGTTCATCGCGCGATCGACATGCTCACGATAGTCCCATACTTCCGCAAGCGTGGGCCGCGACATTAGTCCACGCATATCGCGCGGCGTGCGGGTGCCGACCGCATTGTAATATGAATTGAAAAGATACGAAAACGTTGGATGGAATTCGCGGTAGGTTGGATCGTGTGGCAGCAGTACGAACGTTTCGAAAAACCAGGTCGTGTGGGCAAGCTGCCATTTGACGGGCGAGCATTCCATCGCCGATTGAATAACGCAGTCCTCGATCGTAAGCGGTGCGCAAATCCACTGCGTTGTGCGGCGAACCTCGTCGTAGCGGCGTGGCAATTCGTCCCGTTCCGCGTGGACGGCATTGGACGGAGTGGACGATTTGCTTTCTCGAAGGAGTAATTCCAGTTCCATTTTAGAGAAAACACGGTTCGACTAAGATTTATGCCACATTGACACGCATTTCCAGAAATCAATCTAACGAATGAGAAAAGCTTTTGTTGGCATACGATTCGAAGTGCTTTATGGTATATGAAGTCACAACGGTCCTTCGGGACTCGATTTGAAAAATAGGAATCAACATACTCGCGACCCCGAGCGGAAAGAGCAATCCTTCCGCCTCCGCGCCGCAATTGCGATTCAGGGCTTGTAAAGCACATTACTTTTCGGTAGAACGTAGTTCTCTGAAGAATCGAAGTGAAGTCAACGCATGAGCGATCATGCGAGAAAGAGGATGCCGGGAGGCATCCTCTTTCGTTTTATTTGACGTTGTATTTGAAAAGCGTGGACTCCGTGAAGGCAATGGACTTAGTGGACGGTTGAGCTTCCATGTTTGGATACTCATGTAATTGTTAGTTCGGATTTGGGCTCCGGGGCGTGGTACTTGCACGTACTCTCTGTGCCATGATGCAAGTCTATCATAAGATTTTCCGGGAATCGCATCACCGATTGTTCTGGTGGATTGCCATTCCTTCAGCGGTATTGGTTACCGCCCTCTATGGCATTTTCTTCCTGCGAAATCCCGACATAAGCCAAGTGAACCCATCGGTTACGAAGGAGTCGATGCTCGTCGTTCCGGCGGACGAGAACATGGCGCAAATTGCCGATTCGTTGAAACAGCAAGGGTTTATTCGGAGCGAAATTACCTTTCGTGCCGCCGCGAAGATGATTCGCGCGGGCCACAGCATTCATGGTGGCACGTTTCAAATTCATCGTGGGCTTACAAATCTTGAATTGCTCGAAGATATTGTCGGAACGAAATATCAGATTATTTTTCAGCTTTCCATTCCGGAAGGATTCCGCTTGAAAGATGTGGCCGAAGCAGCCGACGCCAGCCTGGGCGTGAATCAATACGATTTTATTCGCGCGGCCAGTGACACCGCCTATTTGCATTGGCTGGGATTACCCTCGCAAGCGATGACTGCCGAGGGGTATCTTTATCCCGATAATTATAAATGGCTTTATCCGCTGAACGGCCGAACGCTGTTGCAATCGCTTGTTACGCGATTTCATCAGGAGGTGCCGGACTCGCTCCTGACGAAAGCGGAAGATCGCGGGCTTTCACCATATCAAGTTATGACCGTCGCCTCCATCGTCGAAGGCGAAACGAAGAACGATTCGGAAAAATATCTGATCGCGGGAGTCTATGAGAACCGTTATGAAATGGGCATGAAGCTTCAAGCGGACCCGACCGTGCAATATGGTCTGCAACTCGATCATGCTATCACGCATCGCGATCTTCTTATTCCGACGCCGTATAATACCTATCTCAAGACCGGCCTGCCGCCGGGCCCGATCGACAATCCGAGCTATTCAACGATTTATGCCGCGATCTATCCGGCCCAGACGAATTATTTATTTTTTGTCGCGCGCCGGAATGGCACCAACACTCACTATTTCAGCCCAACGTATGTGGGGCAGCTACAAAATATCAAGAAGGAAGAGCATAATATCGCCGGCGGAGCGCGTGAACGCTAATACGTCACCGTAATGGTCTTTGCTGCCGCATTCAGGGTAACGCCATATTTCGCAAGTGGCGAGGGCGCGGGGCCGCCGACCACATTGCCATTCAAATCGAACGTCGAGCCGTGGCACGGGCAAAAAATGCGTCCGCCGCTTGGCGAGCCAACTTGGCAGCCCGCGTGCGTACATAGCATCGAAAGCGCGGTGTAGGAAGTTGCGCTTTGCCGAATCACGAGGATCGGCGTACCGTCCGGGGTAACGCTCGAATCGACGATGAACTGGCCGTTTGAAGTGAGCGAGGCGATATTTACCGTGGTAGTTCCATGCTGGACGTTCGGTCCGGTGAGCGACGAGCAGCTTGCGAGAATTTCGGCCAGCACGCCCGTGAGCGATGCCGCGCCGAGCACGAGGCCCGTCCGTTTCAAAAATTCGCGGCGTCCTACCGCCGTTTCGAGAGAAAATACGTTCGATGATCCCATTCCTAATTTTTCCATTTCCTATTAGTAAAGTGCCTTGAATTCGATTTTGGTTGTTACTTGTTGAGACACATAAGTCTCTTCAAATGGAACTCCAAACCGAGAGATTTGACACATTAGAAATTCTTCACAACCCTTCGGTAAGCTCAGGGCAAGCTCTGGATTACGCTGATTTTTGCTGAGTATGTTGATCCATTTCTCGGATTGGAACCCTTACGTCCCTGGCGTCCCTTTAGACGTTTTACAAAAGAAATAAGCGATATGATCAAGAAATCCGAGGAAGCATGGAAGCAGGAACTTACTCCCGAGCAATATCGCGTGATGCGCGAGAAGGGCACGGAGCGGCCGTTTACCGGCAAGTATGAAGCGTTTTGGGACGAGGGCGTTTATAAATGCGGCGCATGCGGTGCGCCGCTTTTCGAAAGCGAAACGAAATTCGACGCCGGCTGCGGATGGCCCAGCTTTTCCGCGCCCAAAGCCAATGCGCAAATCGAAGAGCATAAAGACCGCACGCTCGGCATGACGCGCACCGAAGTCACCTGCGCCAATTGCGGCGCGCACTTAGGCCACGTCTTCGACGACGGCCCCGCGCCGACCGGCCTGCGCTATTGCATTAATTCGGCGTCGCTGGAGTTCGGGAAGAAGTAGTTCAGTGTGAACTTCGGTACCGAATTTCCTTCGAGAATCGTGCGTTATCTAAGTCCGAGGCAAACTATGACATACGAACCAATTACAACGAGAGTCGAAGAAGGCAAAATCGTCCTGCCACCGGATGTGGACTGGCCGAACGGCACCATTGTGCGCGTGGAACCAATGAGTAAGGCGAGACCGACGGTTTGGGAAGTGCTGGATAAATACGACGGAATCGCGAACGATCTCCCGGAAGACCTTGCGGAAAATCTGGACCACTACATTCACGGACATCCAAAGAAGTGAGAGTCGTTTTTGCCGATGCCTTTTATTTCGTTGCGAGGCTTAATCGCCGCGATCAGTATCGCGGTCGAGTCCATGAGTACATGAAAGACTTCGAGGGAAGATTGGTCACAACCGATTGGGTATTGATGGAGGTCTTAGATGCGTTAACCGGTTCCGAAATTCGGGACAATCTTCGAGACTTCATACTGGAATTACGATTGTCCGAAAGCTGCGAAATCATCGAAGCCTCCCGCGAACTCTTCGATCGCGGGCTTACCTTTTTCCATCGCCACAGCGATAAAGCTTGGACGCTAACCGACTGCACCTCCTTCGTCGTTATGCGCGACTTGGGAATTAAAGAAGCCCTCACCGGAGACAAACATTTCGAGCAGGCGGGATTTACGGCCCTTCTTAAATAAAGAAGGCGCGCACGAGCCGACGGGCCTGCGCTATTGCATTAACTCGGCGTCGCTGGAGTTCGAGAAGAAGTAGCCCTGATGATGCTATTTCAGCGAATATCCGATCAGTTGGCCGTGTGTGGATGGGTTTAGATACCCATCACTCCGATAAGCGGGCTCATCCGATTCCACAACATACCCGAGCGAGGGCGCGAAGGAGAACGTAATTCCGAGGCTGGTCGAGGATACAGCATAGCTCGGGAATGTTGTGGTATCGGTAATCGAAGTATTCAGATTCGCCTTCTCTGTTTGTAAGGATTGCCCGTTAACCGTTGCGTTACCACTTCCGGCACCGGTTGTAGTCTCGGTGATGTGACCATTAGAATACAATGCGAAGCTGGCATTGGCATTCACCCAAGACGTTGAGGTCTGCGATGCGAATGGGAGCGTGACCCATAGGCTCGGAATGCTGAGATCGCCAAAGGTCTGATATGTACTTACATCTCCATTTGACTCATATCTTAAGTACTCCGTATCGATACCGAACGCAATGGAATCGAGTACTTCCGTTACGCCTGTCTTGCCGTAAATCGTTAGATTTGTTTGGGCAACCACATCCGTTTGGGTATCGCGAGAAACCGCGCCCGTTGAATCCGTGGTCGTGGTTTCCACGATAAAATAGGACCCTGCCTTCGGAGGCACGATCGTCGAAGAAGAAGAACCCGGCGATGTCGAGGACTTGCAGCCGGCCAGGGTCGCAAATCCAAGAAAAAGGAGAAGAGATAGTTTACGCATCCTATTGTGTGTTAAGTGCAAATTAATTCCGCGTCGCTCGACTTTGAGAAGAAGTAGTGGAACGCGCAAGTGTCCGTTACTTCAAAACGTAGTCGATTGCAATTTGATGATCCGATTCTCCCATTGCGCCGGTATATGGGTCGCGCGTACCAGGATTATTCTCCTCGATAACATCACCCAGCGAGGGGGCAAATGAGATCGTTCCGAGGGAAGAATTGACGGTGTCCGAGTATGTTTGTCCGGAAACAGAGTAGCTGGAAATTTCGAAAATGTGTCCCGTTACCTTTTCGGTCTGGAAGGCTTGGCCTTTGATCGTTGTACTCCCGGTTCCCGCGCCGGATAGCGTTAGGACCATGTGGGTTGCATTGCCAAAAAAGGTGGTGTCGATCGTGGCGGTTACGGTCGTCTGTGTCCCGAATGGATAGGTTATCCACGTTCCAAAAATGCCCAGCGCCGAATCTCCGGGCCAGAGCGCGGACACATCGCCGTCGGACTCGTAGTGGATATATCCCGAGTCTGAAAACTGGAAAGAGTATGAATCGACGAGTTTATCGACGTTCGTTTTGCCGGCAATGGTGAAGCCGGTTTGTTCGAACGTTTCCGTTTCCGTGTCCGAGGAAAGATAGGCTCCGGTGGAGTCTGTATAGGTAGAGACGAGCACGAAATACGAGCCGGCGTTTGGCGGGGTTATCGGCATGCCCGTGCTGGTTCCGGGTGAAGTCGAAGTTCTGCAACCGGCCATTACAACGGCGCCGAGGAGTATCAAAAAGAAAGATGTACGCATAAGCTTATGGGTTTAAGTTAAAACAACCCACAAATATACGACAATCGGAGGGCCGATGCTTGAAATCGTGATAGCCGGCTTACTTTACCACCCGACCTGATCGAACGACCCACCGGTGACGGTCACGCTGTCTGAAAGATTCGTCGCAAGCTTACCCACGAAATGAAAGCTGCCGGAGATCGTTTTGGCCGTCGTATCGTAGGCGGTGATGGTTACCGCGCCCGCAGAGGGGTTTGTAAGCGAGAAGGTTGGAATGGAGGCATAGACGGTCGTATCCGCTACGCCGATAACATGTGAATAAAACGCATTATCGCCCGTAGTGCCAAGCGAATCCGAGCCGATCGCCGGATTGTATAGTTCGATCGTAATTTGCGTATTGTCCGTTGCCGAGATTCCCGTGACGGTTAAAATATTGCCTTTCTGGTATGCTTTCGCACCGCCGGAAATTCCGGGCAGGACAGTGGACGACCATGCCTCTGCATTTCCATTAATTGTAACCTTAGCCACCATGCTGC
>Ga0307373_10005828_pt1 | contig 19908 bp, 23 predicted proteins | sample OX2MG_FD_202534 | JGI IMG/M metagenome (GOLD analysis project Ga0307373, IMG submission 202534) | Soil microbial communities from Risofladan, Vaasa, Finland - OX-2 | ecosystem: Environmental > Terrestrial > Soil > Coastal area > Acid sulfate soil | place: Finland: Risofladan, Vaasa | collected...
CGCGATCCTTGATACTCTGATTCAGGTTCATCCTGAACCCCGCGTGCGCCCGTAGCTCAGCTGGATAGAGCGACTGACTACGAATCAGTAGGCCGGGAGTTCGAATCTCTCCGGGCGCACCATTTAAAGCCAATAAAACCAAGAAGTTAGAGGCCGCCTGAGGATCAAGCCCAGATGGCCTTTTTGCTGCTGGTGCATGTTCTGGTGCATGTTTGGCCGGACAACAGGCACCGGAATATCCCCCTCCTCCGTTGGTGCATGTTACGACTGATCGGTATATAGTCTCAGTCATCAGAAACAGGCACCACAAAAAACGTGCACCAAAACATGCACCATGGAGAGGGAGAATGAAAAAGGAAGAGAAGCAAATCAGGGGCATCTTTGAGCGGCCGGCGGGAAGCGGGTGCTGGTGGATCAACTATTATGCCGGTGGCAAGCAGCACCGTGAGAAGGCTGGTCGGAGGGGTGACGCGATTGCCCTTTACCAGAAGCGCAAGGCGGATGCACGCAGAGGGGTCAAGCTGCCGGAATTGGTGCCGGGGAGGGTCGTGACATTCGGGCACCTGTCCGCCATGGCCGTCCACCACGCTGAGACTCACCTCAAGACAATCCACGACTACAAGGCTAAGGACTTGGTGCTCCGGGAGCCGTTCGGGGATCGGCCAGCGGCTGAGATTACGCCGCAAGAGCTTGACAAGTTCCTGACGAAGCACTGCAAGACACCAGCCACGGCCAACCGCTACAGAGCGTACATTTCCCTTGCCTACCGGCTGGGCGCGGAAAACGGGAAGGTGACAGTCAATCCGGCCCGGCTCGTGCGGATGCGGACGGAGAACAATGCTCGTCTACGCTTCCTGAGCCGGGACGAATACAAGAAGCTGCTGGACATCGTCGAGCGTGACAATCCCGACCAAGTACCGGCGTTCGTCGTGTCCGTGTATACCGGGATGCGGTGGGGAGAACAATACTCTCTCACATGGGCGCAAGTAGACCTCAAACGTAAAGTAGTCCGGCTGACAACCACCAAAAACGGATCGGCGAGAAACGTACCGCTAAACTCGGTGACTCTGGACGCGCTGCTAGGCCAACAAGCGGCTGTCCCGCATGAATCGGAGGACATGGTATTCCCGCGTCCCGGACCCAGCTCAGATTGTCGCTGGTGGTTCGCACCTGCCTTGGTGGAGGCGAGGATCGCCGACTACACTTGGCACAACAACCGGCACACATTTTGCTCTTGGCTGGCGATGGCCGGAGTGAGCACGAAGGAGATACAGGTGCTGGCTGGACACAAGACAATCAACATGGCCGCACGCTACGCGCATCTCTCCCCGGAGGCCACGGCGTCAGCCTCAGAGCGGCTCGTGATCGCATTGTAGTGGTTGCCCGACGCAAAGGGTGCCGTGACAGTGAAGAGACAACTCGTAACTGCAAGTAATCAGGGGGCACGGATGGCCCGTTTTAGCACCCTGAGACACCCTTGGTCATCGTTATTGTGTCCTTAACGTGCCCACGTTTTTTTACCTGATTTGACCGCGACCTCTGCCCAAACGAGGCAGAGGTCGTCGGTTTTTCCAACCTCTTCCGCTGGACGGCAGAGGTCTGGAACAGTTTTTCGCCCTCGACCTTTCCGCGACCTTTTCCGCTGAACGGCAGAGGTTTGGCACTTTTGCGTAGATTGCCAAAAGTGTGCCCAGATTGAGTCTGGTTTGTGCCCACGGCCGCTTTCCTTCTCCCATGATCCTATTTCGCGCGCAAAACGTTCCTCGGCAGGAAACAATTCAGAATTGAAGAATCATGCTATTCTATGTCTGACAAGTTCCTTTTTAAGGAACAAATCACGCATGAAGAGTCACGCCGCCAAGACGCTCGGTCCACAGACCTCCGCCCTCTTCGTTGAACTTAACGAGAGAAGCAAAGCCACGTTCAACCTCCGGGACGTGGAAGAGATCACCGGCCTGCGGGGCTCCTCGGCGCGCACGCTCATCCACAAAGCCGAAAAGAGGGGTGTCGTCACTCGTCTGCGCCCCGGCCTGTACAACCTGGTTCCGTTTGAGCTGGGCCGGGCAACGGAATACGTCGGCGATCCCTACGTGATCGCCAGAGAACTATGCGGTGGGCAGGACTACTTCCTTTCTTACGCCTCCGCGTTGGAGTTGCATCGGATGGTCACCCAGCCGCAACTGACCCTCTACGTCAGCTCCACCGTCCGCAAACCGTCGCGGACGATCCACGGCTACGAATACCACTTCGTTGCGGTGAAGCCGGAGCAGTTCTTCGGACTCACGCAGGTCTGGATCACCAAACAGCAGTCCGTCACGGTCAGCGACCGGGAGCGAACCATCGCCGACAGTTTGCGGCATCCGCAGTACGCCGGTGGCGTCCCAGAGGTTGCCAAGGCTCTCTGGATGAGCAGAAGTGAGATCAATATCCCCCGCCTGCTTGAATACACGCAGCGTTTCCAGTCTGGCGCGCTCACCCGACGGGTTGGATACCTCCTGGAACTCTACAAAATGGCTTCGCCGCAGCAACTCGCGCAACTGCGCTCCGCATTCAGTTCAACCTATGACCGGCTCGACCCGACGCTCCCGAAGGTCGGCCCGTATCAGGCGCGCTGGCGTTTGCAGCTTAACATTGAGTCCGAGGAACTTGAGGCGATTCGTCACACATGATCCCTCAGCGCAATCTTTCCCTGTTGGCGAACCGGCTGCATAAAGAACATGCTGGCCGGCGTATCCCCGAATCCGTGTTGGAGCGGGATTACTGTCTGGCATGGTTTCTGGCCGGATTGAGTCAAAGTCAGCTCGGCAAACTTCTCATATTCAAAGGCGGCACCGCGCTCAAACGCTGCTACTTCGGCGACTACCGTTTCTCCGAAGATCTCGATTTCACCCTTGCTCGGCCCGCGGATTTCGCTGAGATCCGCGACGCCCTAGAGGAGGTCTACCAACACGTCGCCCAAGCATCCGGGATTCGTTTCGCCTTTGATCGGGAAGACCGGCAGAGCCATGTCAACAGCCACACTTTTTACCTCAGCTATCAAGGTCCGCTCCCGAATCCGAATACAGTCAAGGTGGACATCACTATCGCGGAGACCGTGCTTTTTCCCGTCGAGCAAAGGGGGATTTTGCGAGCATACGAGGAGTTCAACGACATTCCCGAGGGCCGCGCAGTGGCCGTCTACAGCCTGAACGAAATCGCCACTGAGAAGGTTGTCGCCCTTGGAGACCGGGCACGGAATGAACCCCGCGACCTCTACGATCTCTGGTTTCTCACAGCCCACGCCGGAGTTGAGCTCCAACCGCTGTTGTCCGCAATTGAGGAAAAACTCCGCTTCCGCAACAAAGAGATCGCTGGTCTACAAGATCGAATTGTTGCCAAGGAAGCACGGCTCGAAACTCTATGGAACAGTCGGCTCGGTCATCAGATGGAGACTCTTCCCGAGTTCGACACGGCGTTTCGTGCTGTACGTCGCGAGCTACGTCAAGCAGAGATGCCTTGATGAAAACTCTGATTTGATTGGCGGCCATCTTACGAAAACTCGGAGCGGCCGGTTCATTTTTCAAGCCCGTCGGGTGGGCAAACCATGGCGCTCCGGTCTTGCGGAGCGACCTTCAGGGGGGGAAGACGGGCGCACAAAATGGAGGTCTGCCGAAGCAGACCCCCGAATTGATTCCTGCCTTCAAGCCGTTTTTCTGGCCTTTGGCGGTACTGCTTTTGCTGCCGGCTTAGGCGCCAGCTTGGCCTTCTCCTTCGCTGCGAACTCCTGCTTGACCTTGAGGCTGATCGCATCCACGTCCACCTTGTACGCGGTGGTGGCGTCGCGGAGTACCTGTGCGCCGTTCTGCTTGCTGGCCGCGTGTAGGATGGTGATTTCTACCAGCAAACCACCCAATGCGCTCTCCTCGGCATGGCGCAGGTAGGCTGCAAACAGCTTCCCGATAGAGTCGCTGTCCTTTGCCTTCTTGATGCCGCGCTGACGGGCGACAATCTCTAGACGGCGTTCGTCCAGCAATGTCGCCAGCCGCTCGACCACGAATAGCAGGTCGCGCTTCATCAACCGCACTGGAACCGCTGCGACGATGGCGGCGAGAGTGCGGAGTCCGGTCGCCTGGGCGAGTGCTTCTTCGCGGCGGCGCTTCTGCTCCTCGGCATTCCATTTCGGTTCGTGTGTGCTGGTGTGCTTCTTCGGGTGATGCACCGGGCAATCTGCCTGGGCGCAAACCGTGCGAGTTTCGCCCCTCTCGCTGCCTTCGGAGACAATGGCCTCGGTGGTGTACTTGCACGTCTTGAACTCCGGGCGTGTGGCCTCTTCTTTCGTCTTGGGCTTCTCCTGTCGGACCTCAACATACTTGTTTCGCGGAAGCGTGGTGCTGCCGTCCTTCTGCTGACCATAGCCGGTGCTGATTTGTACCAGTTTCGGTTTCGCTGCGATGGTCTGCCGGATATGCGCGTCCAACTTCGCGGCATAGCATTTCGGGTCTGAGCATGAATCTTTCTGCCCTGTTCCCATGTCTGCGAAGAGCAGCTTGTTATGCCCGGTGCGCTTTGGGCAATCGATGCAAGAACCAGCCTCCGGCTCAAGCTGTGCATCCGTTTTCGAGAATGGCGCGGATGCGAGTTCCAAGAGGATGTTGTGCTCAATCCACTGTTGCAGATGGCGCACGGGTAACAGAGTGCGCTTCGACTTGTTGTTGGTGCCGTACTGCTCCTGATAGCAAGCACTGAGCGCCTCTTCCTGTTGCGCGGGCTGTAGCTTCGCCAGTAACAGCGCGTGTCCGGTGCCGATCTCCTCGCGGTAAAACGCATCGACCACAACCGGCGAAAGCTCGGTCAATTTCAGCCTCGATGCTACGAACGCAGGTGTCTTCCCTGTTCGGGCGGCGATTTGTTCGATAGAGTATTTCGGCTCCTCCAAGTTGAGAAGGGCGCGGAAACCGTTGGCCTCCTCCATCGGATGCACATCGGCGCGAATCAAATTCTCGACTAACTGCGCCTCCAATGCCTCCGCATCGGTAAGGTTGACGATGCGAACGGGGACAGTCTCGGCCTCGGCCATCTGCGCGGCGCGGTAGCGCCGCGCTCCGGCGATAATCTCGAAGCCGCGTTCGTTCAGAGGCCGCACAAGCAAGGGCGAAAGCACTCCCTGAACGCGGATGCTCTCGGCAAGCTCCTTCAGCGCGGAATTCTCGAAGATGCGGCGGGGGTTGGTGGCGGACTCGGTGAGGACGGCAAGGGGAAGGTCGCGGTATTCGGTAGTGGTGTTCGGGTTCATAGTTGCTCTCCTTGAGCGGGTTGGGCGTTCCGGTGGTTGGAGAGTGGACGGCATGAGGCCGTCCACCTCTGAAAGATTGAGTTAGCTGGCTTGCGCCAGTTCCGGCTCTGCTTCTTGCACGGCTTCCGCTGTCGGTGTTTCGAGCGCGGAAAGGATGAGGGCCGAGGTACGCTGGATAACTTCCAAACTCTCGGTCAAGAGGGCCGCGTTGCCGTGGTACAGGTGGATGTAATCCGCCGATGCCCTGCCAGTGTCGAGGCCGATGGTCTTTCCGACTACAAAGGCAATCGCTTCGGCTTCGGTTTCGCGCACTATCTTCGTGGTTGCGGTGCGACGGTCGGCCTTGTGCAGCATTTCGTGAGAGAGTTCATGCACGAGGGTTGAAAACTCTTCGGCGGTGGACTGGCCGGGAAGCAAGACGATCTTTCCGCCGTAGCTGGCTCCCAACGCGGGTGCAATAGACTCCTTGAACTCAAGCTGAATGCCTTGCGCCATCACGAAATCAATGAGCCGCTCCCGCCGTTCGCCTACATCGCCGCTTACCTTGGTTGAAAGTTCGGGAAGATCTTCGCCGTCGGTCTGGCTCACATCAAAGACATAGGCTGAACGAAATCCAACCAACACACCATGATTCTGTGTGCGTATGTCCTTCTCGGCCTCTTCATCCTTCTTGCGCTTGATGCCGATAACCGGGGCAAGAATGCGGATACCGTGCTCTCCCTTCTTGACTCTCCGTTTAAGCTGGTTCCACGCATACAGGCCAGCAACACGGGTTGCATCCGGCTTCTGCCGCGCAATCTCCAAGATGTTGCCAAAGCTGTAATTGTGAAATCTGCCCATCGCGGTTAGATAGGCGGTAAGCCCTTCCGAGTGTCCCTGCTCCAACTGCTCGATCAGGGCTTGCACGTTCGCCGCGATTACTTCTTTCGCGGTCTGCTTCTGCTGTGGCTGGTGTGAGTTATCAGTTGACGGGTTGACAGTATTTGCGGTGGTGATAGCTGCGCTGCTCATGGGTGTTACTCCTTGTCTTTGCTCTTAAATGGTTTTGCTGTTGTTGTTCACACAACAACGCCTTGGCCCAGGCCCACGCCTGCGGGGGTAGCAACTGCAAGGGGAGGGGAATCTCCCAGGGCTTGCAACGGAGCGCAGCGGGAGTGGAAAGCTCCTTGGTCTGCACAAACGCAGCGCAGCGCAGTGCGGAAGACTGGGGAAACCCCTTGCGGGCGCGAGCGGGCAGAGCCCCTTAGAAAGGGCTTTTGATGTTGCTGTTCGACAAGGGCAGCTATTGCCGTTGGCGGGAAGGCATGGGGCCGAGCATTCGATACACGGGTTCCTCGGTTCGGGGGACACTTTTGGTGGCGGGGTTCGCTGCCTCAGCTTGGACGCTGGTTGAAGGGAAGATCGGGGCGAACACGGCGGCGCGAACGCAGATCATTCAAGGCCAATTGCAAGATCGCCTATACGGGAAGCGCCAGCGGGACGGCAACGCTGGCCTCCATATAGCTTGCGAGGTAGAGCCAAGAAGCGGCGGAATCCAGGGAATCGCGGGCTCAGAGCACCACCACTGTCACAACGACTTGGATGGGGCGAACTCGGCTATCACGGGCAAGAAAATATTCTTAGGTGTAGATTTCTTAACGATATAGACTATATGCTATTTACTCGTCAGGCTGAAACCGAAAGCATCGGTGAGTGGACGTTCCAATCACCGATCCCAGGAAGCCCCTGGGACAGACAATCCGTAACCGGCGGGAAGCGCTGGGCTTAACGCAGTAACAACTGGCGGAGAGGGCTGGACTTCATTGGACGTTCATCTCCGGCGTGGAGCGGGGGGTACGGAACATCAGCATCGTGAAGCTGCACCGTATCGCAGTTTCGCTCGGAGTCCGGCTGCGGGATTTAGTTGACAACTGCTGAGTTCGCACACCATTTCAGTTTCTCTCCCTCGCAAATTCGCCGGCGTTCCACAACTCCTCCAAGAGCCGGCTTTTAAGCAACCCATCCACGCACTCGCGACCAAACTGGCACAGGTTTAGGGAAGCGGTTCATTGCCAGAATTCGTTCGCTGCGCTTCCGCAAGTATTATAAGCGGCGCATAATATACTTGCGGACGAGCATGGGAGTTGTGACTGCCCATGCTCGTCCCCAAACGAAACTCGATCCGGCGTCAGCCTTTGGGCAGCTACTCCGGCGTCATCGGCGTGAACGCAAATGGAGCCAGGAGACTTTGGCGGCGAGATCCGGTTACGAGCGCGCCTTTATCAGCCTTTTGGAGTTGGGTAAAACGAATCCATCGTTGCGCAGTATATTTGACATTTGTTCTGCGCTTGGCATCAGGCCAGCACAATTCCTACGCCAGGTAGAGAAGCTGTCGAATTTTGAGCTTCCGAACGAATCTGAGGGCCACCCACCGGATCACGTCTCTAGCAAAGTTAGCGTGCCAAAACATTTGTAAATTTGGATGAAGTAGAAGACCCGTGACCTCTCACATTTCCTGGTAATGCAGTGCGTAGACCTCTGTCTGATCCAACCAGCGCATGAAGATAATCGATCCATCGGGGGCCATGCCGAACCAGGTGTCAACTCGCCCGGCCAGCCTGTTGAACGCTGACAAATCAACGGCAGAGTCTACTTTTCCGTCGTTAAGCGACATGCGGAGGATTTCTGGCTTATCTCCAATGGGCCGGCTGGCGTAGACATATCGCGAATCCGCAGACCAGTTAAGATCGTTACCGTTCACGTCATCTGCCAACTTTCGCCATCGCTCCGTCCGGAGATCAAACAGGTAGACCTGACGTCGTTCGGGGTAGAGGGCGGCGACGTAACGGCCGTCCGGAGACCATCGAGCGGTACCCATCCCTCCCGATCCAGGCAATGTGCTCACTTGGCCGGTGGAGAGATCGATCTTATGAATGGCGCAGGTTCCGACCTCCTGGCATTTCACATTCCCATAAATCAGCCATCGGCCGTCTGGAGACCATGTCGGGGCACCCTGGTTGTCTGTTCCCCCCGAAGCTTCTTTGGGGTCTCCGCCCGCCGCCGGAACAAGGAAGATTCGCCAGGGTCTGTTTGGGAGTTTTGCCATTACTGCGATCCAATGGCCGTCAGGCGACCAACGAGGTAGCTCCATCTCTGTCGCCCGAAAATTAACCTGGCGTTTCTGGTTCCCATCCGCATTGCTGATCCAAAGCGACTTGCCTTGCGATCCCACGTAGGCAATCCACCGCCCGTCTCTTGAAAAATTCACGTCTTTTGCCGCAATGCCTGGGAGAAGCGGTGAGAAGTCCCGCGTTGCCGGGTTGAACCGCAGAAGTTCGGTCCCTCCGGTTGCGCCGCTGAGAACGAACAGAGTCCGTGTGGTTCGATCGAGTGCAAGTGCAAATATATTGGCCAATTGATCGCGGAATTCGACTGGAGTGAAGCGGGATCCCGATAGGTTCCACGACTTGTCGAGAAACGAAATTCTGGAGTCTGAATACCTGCCCGCCGATACAAATGCACGGCCCGCGAGATCGAACATTGCGAGCGACTGGCAGCATTCATTCAAGCCGATCTGAACGGGGATCGGCAATGCCCTTTGCGAACCAGCCTCTCCCCCAAGGGACAATCTCCAGAGAGAAGTTTTACCGTGATCTACATCTCGCAATTCGAACAGAAGCCGCTTGCCGTCAAGGGACCAGTTGAGAAGCTCCGGCACGCCAGTGACGGTTAGAACCCTCTCAACACTGACCCCTTGGTCAGAAGCGAGATAGATGCCGTTACCGGTTGCATACGCGATTCTTTTCCCATCCGGTGACCATGCCGCGGAATGGCAGGATATCTTCCCTGCACGGCGAGGTTCCCCGCCTTCGGTCGGGACAATCCACAGAGTGCGCTCCTCTTCTTCCCCTTCGCGATCAAGAACCAGCAATTGCGTTCCGTCCGGCGAGATGCTCTCTGGAATCGCGCTGACAAAAGGAGTCGGAATTGCGCGGATCGTACCGCCTTCGACGGGTACTTCCGAAAGAACGACTCTCCCGTCTCTTCTCTCGCCGAAATAGATGTCCTTTCCGTCGGTCACGAGCCCGTATTTCGGGGCACTGTCACTGGTCAGTTGAGCAATTCCGGTAAACTCGATCCGTAGCGGCGCTTTAACTGAATGTATGGCGAATCCGCCGACGGCTAAGAACACCACAACTGCCGTCGTCCAGCCTATTGTCCGGGCGTTCTCATGGAGCCAGATTCGGCTGGGCAGAAGGTGGGCGTGTGAAGTAGTTTCTAGCGACTCCGGTGGCGCCTGTTCGACTATGGCCGAAAGACGGTGTCCGTTGCCCCCATGGCAGCCGCCGCTTTCCAGCCACTCGTCGATTTCGTGCCGCCAGGCGAAGACGGCCTGCCGCTGGCCTCCGGGAACACGATGGATGGGCAGCCCATTCAGCTTCTCCCATCGAATCGCGGTGGTGACATCCTTGCCGAGATAGCCGGCAATGTCCTTCCACCCATCGATGCGCTCGACTGCGGTCGATACCTTCGGCATATTCGTCCCTGCCCGAGGCTCAGTTGTGGGGAAGATTCGGAGCCCTGGCGGGCGGCTTCCGCCGCCATACCATCAAAAACCAACTAATGCCTATTATTGCCTATTGCAAATCATAGCGGTTTGGCGTCCGATGAGCAAGTAAACACCACATTTCCGACTTGGGCGGGCGTGTGCCCGCGACAAGGGGCTCGCTCGGGCGAGCCGTCCGTGGCCGGAATACATGATAGGGGGCCGGGCCAGTGACTCACAGACTAAGAGCATCCAGGAGAACAGGGTCTTCCCATCGGACATCGAGTTTAGCCCTGCGCTCCCGCGTATTCGTGGCTTTGGTTTGCTGTATGCTCTCCGGTTGCGGAGGAGGAGGCACCGGCGGAGGCAGCTCTTCGCCCACAATCACCTCGGTAACGGCCTCATGCGCCCAGACCAGCGTCCCAATTGGCCAGACAAGCCAGTGTTCAGCTACGGTGTCGGGAACCAGCAGCTACAGTTCGGCCGTAACTTGGTCCGCTGTATCGGGTACTGTCTCAAGCTCTGGGCTATACACGGCGCCTGCCACCGTCCCGGCCTCCGGATCGGACACTGTCAAAGCCACTTCGACTCAGGACTCCACAAAATCCGGAACAGTAACTATCACTGTGACGCCGCCACCGACGATCACCTCTGTGGCGGTTTCCTGCAGCCCAACAACTGTAACCGAGGGCACAACAAGCCAATGTACTGCAACCGTTCAAGGGACAAACAGCTTTGACCCGACGGTAGCTTGGACGGCCAGCCTCGGGACAATTGCGTCTACCGCAAAGGACACCGCCACATATACGGCACCTTCGAGTACAACTGGTTCGGCCACAGTGACGGCCACTTCTTCAGAAGATGCAACCAAATCTGGAACCCTGATGCTGAATGTCACGCGCACGCCGCCGTCAGGTTCATGGCAGGAATCCGGCCCAACAGGGGGAGGCAGCATCACGGTGCTTGCCGAGAATCCAAGCTCACCGAACACCATCTATGCGGGCGGTTTCAACCAAGGTGCCAGCGGGCTTTGGAAAAGCGTAGATACGGGTTCGACATGGACGGCAATGATTACAAACTCGGCCTTGGACATCTCCCAGATTTCAGATTTCGCTGTGGTAAATGGGGGACAGGTGTTCTATGCGGCGGGTAAGAATAACACCGGGTTCTATATCTCACTCGACGGAGGCACGACCTGGACCACATCACAGGCAGCGACATCTGGAGCCGTGGGCGGTATGGCCATCGATCCTCAGAATTACGCTACTATCTATCTGAGCGTGGCTGGTGTCGGGGTTGTCAAATCTATCGATAGCGGGACAACCTGGACATTGCTCAGCTCTTCCCCCGTGATTACTGCTGGCTCTGCAACCGCAGTTCTCCACAATCCAATTGAAGTGGACCCGACGAACACGTCCACCGTCTATTACGGAACAGACCACGGGCTCTATATCACAACAGATGGCGGCTCGACGTGGACGTCCAGTTCAAATGGCATCGCAAGCGGTGACGTGGGGATTCGGGATGTTGCCGTGGATCAAGCGGCTCCGTCCAACATCTTTCTCCTCGCCGGCATCTCCGGTTCAACCGTTGTCGACCTTTATGAAAGTACAAACGCTGGAAGCTCATGGACACCGCTTGCTACCGGACTGGATGCGGAGCGGGTTGTTCCCGACCCGAATAACGCCAGCGTCATTTATCTATATGGGCTTCAGTTCCATGCCGCGTACAAATCAACCGATGGGGGTCACAGCTTCGCGGCGAGCGATGCCGGAACACCAACCGCAGGTTCCTCAGGAGGTTCTTCGGGTTCGCTAAGTCTGACTGGTCCAACGGGCACCATGATCCCGCTTGCAGCCAGCCCAGGCTCTTTTCTTATGGCTCTCGGAGGAGCTGGTATTTATAAAACGGTGAATGCTGCTCAATCTTGGTCATATTCGGGCGAGGGAACCTCCGAATGGAATGGTATCACTCTGGCGGTCGACCCGGAAACACCGACAACTATGTATTTTGGTGCCCTAAATGGAGGGGGCATTTTCAAGAGCACGGATAACGGGGTCACATGGGCTAACCTGAGAAACGGCGACAGCGTCACGGATATTGCGGTCGATCCCTTTGATTCGACCGACGTACTGGCCGCCACACTGGAAGAAGGTTTGATTGCGAGCCATGATGGGGGCAATACTTGGAAAGATGTCAGCTCATCGCTTCCCCCGCCACCAACTGGGTTTGCGATTATAACCGGTATCAACTTTCACCCCAAGCAGCAAGGCCTCATCTTCGTCGCAACGGTAGCCGGGGGAATCGGATTACTGCGGTCAACTGACGGTGGATCGACCTATTCGGAAGTGAATACCGGCTTAACATCAACCGACGTTGGTGGTTGCATTGCCGTAAATCCCGCGAATCCACACACGCTTCTTATCGCCGATGGGGTGGGAATTGCGATTTCTGAGGATGATGGAAGCACGTGGTCGGAAACAAAATCAACTATCACCTGTCCGTTTTCTGTCGATACGAAATCGAACCCGCCCACAATTTATGCGGTTGAACAAACCAGTGCATATTCAGCCAGTGGCGCAAAATCGACAGACTTTGGAAAGACATGGACGACCCTCACTGTCGGCCCGAACCTTGTTGCAGACCCAAGTACTGCGAATAGCGTGTTTGCCGTATCTAGCGAGAACTATGTCTTAGGACCGAATATTGGTGCGTGGTCGCCGGATGCTGGCGTTACCTGGTATTCGCTCCTGACGAGTGGTTTGGGATGGACTCTTATTGATCCCGGCGGGTATGCATGGGATGGCCTAGCAGCAAGTGGAACAGGGCTGGTTATCGCGCCGACCAGCCCCCAGGTCTTGTTTGTTGCAAGCTGGTCAAACGGCTTACTTAGGTTTGTCGTGGGGCCATGATCATGATAGGCGCGCTTCTGCCAGAGAGGGATCAGCATTTCAATGTGTGCCAGTGGACGCTCGCGGACGGAAGTCTTGCGATGAATCAAGTGTGAAGGAGTGAGTTCATGCGTTGTGCAGGACACTTAGACGGGACGGGCACGGCAGCCTGTGGCGGGTGCGGCTCTCCAGGTTGCGAAGCGTGCTTTGAGCAGGTCGGCGGAGCTTTCTACTGCACCGATTGTCTGCTCAAAAGGCTGCAAAAGGTCGAAACAGAAACGACAGAGGCGGACCTCGCCACCGAAACACGCAATCTTCGGGAAGAGGCAAAGCGGCGAATCCGGCGAAATTGGATTCTCACCGCCGCGTTTTCCGTGCTCGGGGTTCCGGCGATGATCGGCCTATTCGCGGGCGATCCGAGCGTCCCACCTGCGGTGAAGGCCTTTGCTGTGCCGATCTCCGGCATAGCCGCGGTCTATCTTATCTGGGCCTCGCTTTGGGGCATACCGGCTGCATGGAGGTGGTGGAAGGGATTGTTCGAGAATTCCTCGGCTCTGGTGTTTACTTCGGGGCTTGGATGGATCATTCTGGCCGTCAGTTTTTTCATAATCCCCCTTGAGTTCGGCTATGCCTACGGGGTGTTCGGAGGAGCCATCTACGAATACCGCAAAACGAAGCGCATCGCAGGGGAAGAATCCCTGCCGCAAACCATTTGAATGGGAAGAAGGAGCGTCCAATGAAGTGCTTTTACCACACAGACCAAGATGCGGCGGGAATGTGTTCCCAATGCGGAAAAGCAGCTTGCCATGACTGTCTGAAGGAAGTCGGCAGCAGCATTGTCTGCAAAGGCTGCATCGCGCAGCATCTGAGAGAAGTCGAGACTGAAAAGCACGAGGTGCAGGCGGACCGTGAGGCGGCAATAGCAAAAGCCAAGAAGCGGATTAAGACTTCGAAGATTGTTTTCACCGTCTTATTTGTCTGCGGAATCGTCGAAACGGTTGTTATGCTCGTCGGATCCGCCGGTAAGCCCGGATTCGGTGCCTCTGAGCTTGTTGAGATGCTCGTGGGAGGACTCATTGCTGCGCTGATACTCGGCTACTATGCATGGTCCTTCTATTGGGGTATTCCGGCAGTATGGACAGGTCTGAGAAAGGCGCTGTCCAAAACCGGGTGCTTCGTAATTCTAAATCCAATCACTTGGCTGATCATGCTCGGCGTCTTTCTCATGGTGCTCATGATCTTTGGGGAGTTCTACTGCATATTTGGCGGAGGGTGGAGTCAATACCGGAAGAGGGTTCGACTCATCCACAGCGAGTCGTAGATGCGGCGTGGAGATCACCCTGGCCGTTATCACCACGAAGTGACCACGCTGCCATGGGCATGGTGAGATCGATTGCCCGCGCTGCAGCGGTATGCACCTAAAGGAGATGAATGAATGTCCAGAAGAACGTGCGATGTGTGCGGAAAAGAACACGACGTAAGCGGCGGCAAGACTTGTGAGAAGGGTCACTTCATCTGCAAGCACTGTGTTTATAGCGGAGTGATCTTCATTTCCGAGAGAGCACACTGCCCAATCTGCAAAAGACCGCTGCGCTGAAGTTCAGCCTCGGCATCGTCGTCAATGCGCATAGAGCTTGGACAGCCGGCAGAGGTTTTCTCACCTTCTGGCTCCAGTAGGCAAACAATTCAAGCAGCAGTGACATAAGGAAGGAAAGGCTATGGCTGCAACGGCGTTTGTAATCAAATCCTGGTCCGCATCAAGCAATCCTGACGCGGACCAGAACTACGTCAACATCTCGGGAAGGGCGGGAGGGCTAGTCGCCTGGCTGCTGAATGCGCTAGGTATCAGTCCGACCGTCCGGCTCATCGTGAGCGGCGAGAAGATCATCTTCCAAAAGGGTTCGCTCGAAGGCACGCTCAATTTTCTGACCCCACTGGAAAACACGTGCTCGATGTTCTACGCGTTCAAGCGCCCACTCAAGGAAGCGATTGTCCTCGGCATCGTTCTCGGTCTTGCCACGTTCTTCACTTTCGGCATTCTGGGAATCGCAATCGCGATCCTGTATTACGTGCTCAACAAGACGCTGACCATCGGCTTTACCGATATGGGCGGCAGGATGAGCGAAATTCCGTTCAAGCGATCCGTGATTGAAGGCCAGGTGATCGACGAGGCGGAGGCAGCTCGGGTCTGCGACATTGTGCAGCGCCTTGTCGATGCCCGCCGCGAATGCACGCTGGCCAGGGTGTAACCGCACTAAGAGGAACGACATTTGACCTCGTTAGTTCGGAATTTGCCGGGAAGTAGCTCCGAGAGATCAAATCGGCGGTTGATCAACCAGATTCATCAGATAAAGAGGGAGATCGTGTATGACATGCAGAAATGCCGTAAGCATAATGGCGCTTGGTTCTCTCCTGCTGTGTATCCTCGGATGCAAAGCGGCACCGGGGCCGCAGCAAATTGGAGTGTTTGCCTCAACGAGTCACGGGTTATTGGAACTGACAGCCTATGGCAAAGATGATGAAGCCGAAGATGTTTACAGTTTTCGCAATCTCTCAGTAATTCCAAAAACCTCAAGAGTTGAGGAGTTCTATGTAAACATGCCAGGCTCAATAATCACTGAGACAAAAATATTCTGGCTGGCGTCGCTGGGCAAGAACTTTGACGAGCACAACCAGATTCCCCTAGATGCCAACATCGAAGCGGGAAAGGGCAGTCTGTACCGAATCAACGTGCAGGGGTTGAAAGCCAAAAAAGGGGGATTTGTCCTACTCATACTCCCAATGCCATTGGGTGTATCTGATAGGGCGTACGTACTCCAAATACCGGCATGACGGATTGGTAGATGCTGCGCTACTCAGCGTGGACTTCTATTGAGAGGCAGGATGCAGAATAGTGGCCAACAAAAGGAGACTCTTTAGTAAAACGCTGACGGTCGGCTTTACAGACATCGGAGGCAGAGTCAGTGAGATCCCATTCAAACGATCCGTCTTCGACGGTCAGGTGATCGACGAGGCGGAGGCAGCTCGGGTTTGTGACATTGTGCAGCGCCTTGTCGATGCCCGCCGTGAATGCGCGCTGGCCGGAGTCTAATCGGACCAAGGAGAACAATCTATGGCAACGCTGTTCGCTCACAATTCCACGAAATGGGCACGAAGATCACACAGACCGTCATCGCTACAAAATACCCGCAACGCGGCGACAACGGTAGCGCATAGAAGTTGCACATCAGGCGTACTGAAACCGCGGTTGTGGGGGCGAGAGATGCGCTTAAGAACAATTTCCGTACTGTTTTTGTTCATAGCGGTTGCGGCCGGGTTTGCTCAGTCGAGTAAACCCCTAACAAACGACGACGTCATCAAGATGGAGAAACTTGGCTTCGCTGATCAGACGATCATTGGCGCGATAAAGGTGAATGGCGCCAACTTCGACACCTCGATACAGGGACTGATAGCTCTGAAGACCGCGGGAGTAAGTCAGCCCGTTATTGATGCCATGCTCTCTGCGGAGCAACTTAGACAAACCTCCGTACAGCCATCCAAACAGCCGGTTAGACCGACTGCAGCCGCAGCCTCGCAGTCTGGCGTTTCCGCAACTTCACTCCTCCAACAAGCGAGCGACTTTGAGCGGCAGGCAAACGCGGCTGCTGTAAAAGCACAAGCCTTCGAGCAAAAAGCCCAAAGTTCAACATCGGGGCCGCTTGCAGGAATATTCGCAACAAAGTATTCAATTCAGGCGAAATTATGGAGGGACAAGGAAATCGACTACCACCGGCAAGCCCAGCAGCTTCGGGCCCAGGTGACCGCAACAGGGAGTGCTCCCCAGGGCGATCATTCAGGTGGCATATCGCAGTCACGCCCGACTCCGGCTGACGCTGACACAAATCAAGCGAACGGCACGAACAGGACAGAACCGCCGACGGATGCGAATGCGCCGATCTGCGACAGTATAGCAAATTGCCAGCAATCGGGAGATGCATTGCTGACCCAAGGCCGCAACCTAGAATCGTTTGCCTCTTGGGACAAGATAATGCAACTGGGAGGAGCAGTGTTGTTCAATGCTTGCTCCGATCATCTTGTCGGGTGCGATCGAGCAGTGTTGAGACTCTCCACCGTGGCGGTCTCGTTGCAAAGACAAGATAGCGGTGCGATGGTCTTCAGTGCTCCGCCTTCCCAGGTATCCACATTTCGCGCGCAACAGCGTGCAGGAGCCTCGGGACCTTCCCTTGGAATTCGGATAGCGGGCGAAAGTTACAGCCTGGAATTCTTCTCGCTCTCGGGGCAATGCGATGTCCATCCATTCATCCAATGTCCATCGGCCATTGCGGGCGGACAGCAAACGATTGCCTTTTATGTCGCGGACAGGCTACGCCAGCTGACACGCGGTGCGCAGCCCCACAATCTCGCGGTAGCGAGTCCCCGGCCCAGCGGCCTTAATGGGACCGACCAACTCGCCGCCAAGAGAGATACCGTCGTGATAGAAGGCGACAATGGGCTGATTCAGGTTGCAGATTTCTACGAGTATTCCAAAGGAACTGACGACTACGGCGGGATCATTCTGGAAAAGACATCTAAGTACGTCATCAGCTATAACAAGCAGGCACGTTGCACGTATGCTAGCCAACACGACGGTTGCTTTAGCATTGACCTTGTAAATGACTGGGGAAAAGCGGATCAGCTTCGGGCGGAAAGATCCTTGGCGACTATGCTCGCCGTTTCAACTCGGTCAGTTTTTTGCAAACTACCTATATCAGTGAGTTTTGTTGAGGATGCTGTAACTGGCGTCAAGGCGGGATTTCCACCAAGCGTTTGTCCTGGCGGATTCAACAGTCACGGGAAGTGAAAAGCAATAAAGTCTAACCAAGGGCTTCGCCCTTGAAATCCCCCGGATTACGGGACATTCTTAACATGTTAAGACCAACTCGCATTTGTTGAAGTAGTTTTGTTTACGATTTGTAGCGTAAGAATCTAACAATAGCGGGAAAGCGACGCAGATGAAAGGAGCAATATTCGCGGTTCACACTTCTGCTCTTAGCTTTAGGCTTACGCGACCGGCTGTGGACCATTTATGCCCTCAGACTTCCAGGTGCAGATAGTCGTGGGGCGAAACGCAAATCGCAAAAGATACTCTGCGCGGAGGCAAAGTGATAGCGGAATACTTGGTTTGCGCTGGCGAAACCACGATAAAACTGCAAGAGGCAGTTAACGACGCGATTCGCAGAGGCTGGCAGCCTTTCGGCGGCATCTCAGGTTCGGCATACCTCGGCTGGTACAACGAATGGTCCCTTGAGCCGGTTGGCAGTTTTGTGGACAAGGAAGTCCAATTGTTCTGCCAAGCGATGGTCAAGGAAACCGCGGGTATGACGCCCACGACTCCTGAATCAGCTATTCGGATATCTGATCCCTCTGAACAAGTAGTTCACGGATCTGAGACTTCCGGGCCAACGGTTACTACTCTGGGCGACCTAATCAATCGGAAACGCAATGGCGGTCGCTGAGGCAAAGACAGCAAAAGGGCAGCGGGAGCTGGCAAACGACAAAGAGTTCGCTCAATGTCCTACCGGAATGATGCATGGTCTTCTGGGACTACGGAAGGAAATTAACATTCTGAAAAGGAGGAGACACACGTGAAGAACTTCAAGGGGATTGCAGTTGTCCTGCTGGTGGCATCGGCGTTAGTTGCCTGTCACTCGAAGACGTACTTTTCACGCTCAAAGGCGAAGGACCTCATTGAGGCGTCAAAGCAGTTCACGAGCCGAGGTGAGGATATCCAGCTGACCGACGCCGAAGTAAATACTGGAATGACTGAGGGCTACTGGATAGTGGGTCAATCTCAAATATTTGGCGCAGGACAATCCATAGGGCTGACCCCTAAGGGTAGGCAGATCTTTACGGCGTTCTTTGCAAACCAGCCAGGCGGAGCTAAGGTTACCGAGTTATGGATGGCATTGAAGCCCGTCGTCACCGAGGTGACTGGTATAGCAGATATCAGCCAAGGTGAAAAATCTGTGACCTTCGAATGGAGCATTGATGCAAGCAAGCTTCCGCCTGAGATTCGACCAATAATCAAAAACCACCCGTCGAGGACCAGCAGTGCATACTTTCGCCTTTATGATGACGGTTGGCGCTTGGAGGGGCTAATGTAATCCACTATTGAGATTGAGGGTCATAAGACGCCAGACGAGACAAGCCGGAGCCGGTGTCACGCATGAGTTTGATTATGTGCCACTCGGCTTTGGTATGGCGCGACGGCGGCCCCATCGGAAACGATAGCAATTTGTACCCAGTCCGCTTTTCGGACTTCGCAAAATGCCTACGGCCAATACCAAGCCATCATCAACCTCATCGGCCACGTCCGCAGATAAAGGAGCAATTAGTCATGAACACTACCCTGCGCGTTGAACTTCTAGGGGTCATAGCAGCGTGTGCGTGCATCGCCGGCTGCGGTGGAGGAGGCACGGGGAGCAGCGGAAGCGGCCCCACAAATCCCGCTCCCCCAGCCAGTAGTGTCGCCATTACGCTGGCTTGTCCTCCACAGATTCAAATAGGCGTAACCTCTCCATCAACCTACGTTTGTACGGCAAAGGTGTCAGGCACATCTAATACGGCCTACTCGCTTGTGCTCACCGGGTCGGGAGATAGTAATCGCGCTACACTCGACGCGAATACTGGGGTGCTAACGCCTTCGAATACCAACACGGGAAGCGTAACAGTAACCGCGACGGCAACGGCAGATTCTACGAAGACCGCAACTGCCACAGTGAAGGTAGTGGATTGGATTTTGACACAGAGCCAGTCTATAGGAGTAGCCATAGTAAACGGCGACGGCACGGGCTATACCACGATACTGCGAAACGCGTACACAGGAACCAATAATATCTGTGACCAGGTTGCGTGGAGGCCTGATCACTTGGCTTTTCTCTGCAATGAGGGAGGTCCATACGGGGATGGCTATGTAATTGACATTTACCAAACCGATGGGACCGCCGCAGGCACGACGAAGGTCAGCAGTATCGGCTCGCCTCCTGTTTCCGGAGGGACCGTCGTGTGTACCGGAGGACCATGCTTATTTGATTCGGCAAACGATGCTCGTTTCTCGCCCGACGGCCAGACGATTGTCACCATGGCGGTGGCACCTGGAGGCAGCGGCGGATTTGGGGGCGCCGTCTTCGGGGTGTGGACCGTCGATGCGAGCGGGAAGAATGCGCCGGTGCTTGTTTATA
>Ga0307373_10005829_pt1 | contig 19907 bp, 17 predicted proteins | sample OX2MG_FD_202534 | JGI IMG/M metagenome (GOLD analysis project Ga0307373, IMG submission 202534) | Soil microbial communities from Risofladan, Vaasa, Finland - OX-2 | ecosystem: Environmental > Terrestrial > Soil > Coastal area > Acid sulfate soil | place: Finland: Risofladan, Vaasa | collected...
ACCGCGCGGACGGGCGCAGCTTTCTTCGCGTGCACGCGGGATTGCCGCTTTATCTCGGACAGAAGGTCAGCGTGGCGCCGCAGAGCCTCTATCGCGTGAGCGCGACGCTGCGCGGGCGCGCGCCGGGTAGCGTTCTCGTCGTCTTCCTGTGCGAGAAGCTGCTGCTCTATTCGGTGAACTGCGAAGACGTCGCGCTGGGACCGGCGGCGCCGGGCCAGTGGCAGCGCGTTTCCGGCTTCATCCCGAGCGGATCGATCGGGGAGCGCAGCGTGTTCGGGCTGAAGCGCCCGGTCGATTTGTCGCTGTTCGTGCCGGAGCGGGGCACCACCCTCGACATCGCCGATGTGCGGTTCGAAGACCGCGCCGGACGCGCGCTCGTCGTCAACGGCGATTTCGCCGACGGCCTCGATCACTGGCTCGCCAGCGACGACGATCACGCCATCTGGCGGATCGAGAATCAGTACCTGATGACGTTCTTCGAGGGGGGCGCGCTGGGGCTGACGGCGTTTCTGGTGCTGGTGGCGGCAGCGTTCGCGGCGGCGCTGCGCGCGATGCGGCGCGGCCACCGGATCGCGCCGGCGCTCGCCGCCGCGATCGCCGCCTTTCTCGCCAGTTCGCTCTTCGACTGCACCACCGAAGTGCCGCGGCTCGGCGCGCTGTTCTATCTCGTCGCTTTCGCCGCGCTCGCGCTCGACGCGCGCGGGACCGGCAGCGTCACGCCGGCTGGGCGCCCAGGCGCTGCTGCCGCGCGTGCCAAAGGGTCACGGCCAGTGCCACCGCAATGAGCGGCACCGCGCCGAGATTGACCCACGGCCAGCCGAAGAAATAGACCAGCGAGCCCGACGACAGCGAGGCGAACGCGACCGCGGCATAGATGAGCATGTTGGCCGCGCCCTGAGTCTTGGCCCGTTCGGCCGGGGTGCAGACCTCGGTGAGGAGCGCGGTGCCGCCGGTGAAGGTGAAGTTCCACCCCACCCCGAGCAGCGTCATCGCGATCCAGAACTGGGTCACCTCCTGCCCCGACAGTGCCACCCACACGGCGAGGCCGAGCAGCAGCAGGCCGAACAGGACCACCCGCGTCACGCCGAAGATGCGAATGAGCCAGCCGGTGAAGAATCCCGGGGCGTACATGCCGATGATGTGCCACTCGATCACCAGCGCCGTATCGGAGAAATCGTGGTGGCACAGCGCCATCGCGAGCGGCGTCGCGGTCATGAGCAGACTCATCACCGCCTGACCGATCATCGCGGTGAGCGTGGCGACGATGAAAACCGGCTGGCGCATGATAACGGCGAGCGGACGGCGCGGCGCATTCGCCTCCTTCGGCGACAGGCGCGGAATGTCGACGAACGCGACCGCGACCGCCCCGAGCAGCGTCGTCGCCACCAGCAGGACATAGGCGCCGAGGAACGGCACCGAGCCAATCATGTCCTTGCCGAGCTTGGCGAGTTCGGGCCCGAGGAAACCCGCGACCACGCCCCCCGCCAGCACCAGCGAGATCGCCTGACCGCGAAATTGCGGCGGCGCCACGTCAGCCGCGGCGAAACGGTAGAGCTGGCCGAAACCGGCGAAGCAGCCGAACAGCAGAGTGCCAAAGCAGAACAGCCAGAAATCGCCGCGCGCCACCGCCACGGCAGCAACGCTGCCGCCCACGGCACCGATCACGGCGCCGAACACGAACCCGGCGCGGCGCCCGACGCGCTGCATCAAGAGCGAGGCCGGCATGGTCATGATCGCGGTACCGACGATGACGAGCGAAGTCGGCAGCGTCGCCAGCGCCTTCTCCTGCGCGATCGCATAGGCGATGAGCGGCGCCGTCGCGACCAGGAGCGCGCGGCTCGAATTGAACAGCATCTGGCACGTCGCCAGCACCAGAACATTGCGGCGCTCGCGCGTCATGCCCCACCGCCCCCGCGCATGGTTCGTCTCCCGGCCGTTGCCGTCGCTTCTCCCGCCGCGCCTTGGACGGTGGCGGCGCCCGCGCATGTTAGCGCAATTCTTCGTGCCGGACAGATGGCACGACCGCGCCCGGGCGCGGCCTCGGCCGCATCGGCGCTTGGAAGGGGATCGGGGAAGCGGAATACTGGGCTCGGGCGGAAACGGCATTCCGGCGGGACAGCACATGACTCTGGGTGACAGCCGTCGCGTCGGCGGCACGCGGCGGCGACGCGATCTTGCGGTTGCCGCTATCTTCGCCGCGCTCGGCGCGGCTGCGCTGCTGGCCGGCTGCGCCGACGGGTACGACCATGCCGCCGCGAAAGACAAGGCCGCGGCGGAACGGCAGTTCGGCATGGCACGTGACCGCTGCATCCGGATCGGCTTCACGCCTGCCACGTCGGACTTTACCGCGTGCGTTCAAGCCGAAATGGCGCGGCTCGGCCCCGGCGCGCTGCCGCAGCACCCGCCATAATGGCATCCGGCCGGCCCGTCATGCACTCGGGCATGCGCCGGTCGAATAATACTTCATGAACCGAATTTAACGAACCCCACCGCAACTTTGGTGATAGGGTCCATTCGGCGCAACCTAGATAATTTCCTTCACAAAGAACGGGAGGCGACAGGATGAAGATTCCTTCATGGGTCAAGCCGGGTATCTGGGGCGTCGTGGTAGGTGCCATCGCATGGTGGGCGGTGCTGTCCTACGGCTTCGGCTGGGTCAGCGCAGGAGCCGCCAAAAAGCTGGCGGATAACCAAACCCAATCGGCGGTCGTGGCGGTGGCAGCACCCGACTGCGTCGGGCGGTTCGAGCAGCAGCCGAACGCGGTGGCGTCGTGGCAGGCGCTCAAGAAGAGCGCGAACGACTATAATCAGACCGATTTCATCGAAAAGGGCGGCTGGATCGTGTTGCCCGGCCAGAAATCCGATTCGGATCTGAGTGGCGCGGTTGCGGATGCCTGTGCAACGCAACTGTTGGCGCTGAAGCAGATCAAAGGCGTGACGTTGAGCAGCTTGAAGTAGCCTGGGCGCTGCGGCGCTCTCGCATCGCGCCGCGATCCGCGTGCGCGGATCGCGCCGACGGAGGCGCTGGCGCGGTGAAGGCTCGTACGTTCCGGAAGTCAGGTCGCGCCGCGACGCGGCGGCCTGATTCTGTGTGATCGCGCGGCGTAAGTGCCGTGCGCCCGTGTCAACCGCGACTAAGCCCGCTCAGCAACCTCGATCCGAAAGCCGCGGGCTATCCGGTAACCGAGGTCGTCTTCGGGCGGCAACACCAGTACGGACTTGGCACCATCGGCCACCCGGAAAGCTCAAGGGCCCAGCCGTTTCCGGCTGGGCCCTTGATGAAAGTGGTGGAGCCACGGGGAGTCGAACCCCGGACCTCTACAATGCCATTGTAGCGCTCTCCCAACTGAGCTATGACCCCGTCGCGCCCGGCGGGCGGCTCGATCCGATCGATTCAGTCCATAGATTTAGGGGCGAGAGCGGCGCTGTCAACGCTCCTCTTCGTCCTCGACGTTCTCGATGACCTCGGCCATGTCGTCCTCGTCCTCGCCGAGTTCGGAAGCGTCCTCGAGCACTTCCTCCTCTTCCTTTTCCTCGTCGCCGCCCTCGACGGCGGCTTCCTCCTCGACCTCGGCTTCGCCCTCGAGTTCGGTCTCGATCTCCTCCTCGACCGCAGGTTCGGCGACGGCCTCGACCGGGGCGGCGACGCGGACGCGGCGCGTACGCAGCAGCGCCTCGGGATCGAAACCGGTGCCGCATTTGGGGCAGACGATCGGATCGTGACGCAGATCGTAGTAGCGCGCCCCGCAATTCGGGCAGATGCGCTTCGTTCCCCATTCCGGCTTGGCCAATGTTGCCTCCTTTCGGGCATCGAATCGGCGGCGTCGCGCCCTTTGCCAGAAAGGCGCCGCGCTGTCAAAAGCTAAATCCGCGCAGGCGGTGTTCGTCGGCGCCTCTGTCGGGACCCGCGCGTCTTGTGCTAGAGAAGGGGCCCGATGGAAGATGCCGCCGCCACGACGCTGGTCTCGGCAAGCGCCGGCCCGTTGCGCGGGCGCTGCCGCGTGCCCGGCGACAAGTCGATCTCGCACCGCGCCCTCATCCTTGGCGCGCTCGCGGTCGGGCGCAGCACCGTCACTGGCCTGTTGGAGGGCGAGGACGTGTTGCGCACGGCGGCAGCCTTGCGCGCGATGGGCGCCGCGATCGAGCGCATCGGCGACGGCGTCTGGCAGGTCCAGGGCGTCGGCGTCGGCGGCCTCGCCGAGCCCGAAGATGTGCTCGATCTCGGCAATTCCGGGACCGGCACGCGGCTGCTCATGGGCGCGGTCGCGACCCATCCCTTCACCAGCTTCTTCACCGGCGACGCCTCGCTGCGGCACCGGCCGATGGCGCGCGTGGCGACACCGCTCGAGGCGATCGGCGCCCGCATCATCGCGCGCCACGGCGGCAGGCTGCCGCTTGCGGTGATCGGCGCCGCGGCGCCGCTGCCCATCACCTATCGCCTGCCGGTGCCGTCGGCGCAGGTCAAATCGGCGGTGCTGCTCGCCGGCCTCAACGCGCCCGGCGAGACCGTGGTCGAGGAGACGCTGCCGACGCGCGACCACACCGAGCGGCTGATGCAGCATTTCGGCGCGAGCGTGCACATCGACGCGACGGCGGCAGGCGGCCGGCGTATCCGCCTCAAAGGCGAGCCCGAGCTCGCCGCCGCGGATCTGGTGGTTCCGGCCGATCCCTCCTCGGCTGCGTTCCCCGCGGTGGCGGCGCTGCTGCTGCCCGGGTCGGAGATCGTGATCGAGGCGGTCGGGCTCAATCCGCTGCGCGCCGGGCTCTTCGACACGCTCGCCGCGATGGGTGCCGCAATCGAGCGCCGCAACGAGCGCAGCGAAGGCGGCGAGCCGGTGGCCGATCTCGTCGTGCGCGCCGGACCGTTGCAGGGCGTCGAGGTGCCGGCCGAGCGCGCCCCGCGGATGATCGACGAGTATCCGATCCTCGCCGTTGCCGCCGCCTTTGCCCACGGACCGACGATCATGCGCGGTCTCGGCGAGCTCCGGGTCAAGGAGAGCGACCGTCTGGCCGCCATCGCCGAAGGGCTTGCCGCCTGCGGCACCGAGGTCGCGGTCGAGGGCGACACCCTCGTCGTCACCGGGCGCGGCCGTCCGCCCCGCGGCGGCGCGCGCATCGCGGCGCGGCTCGACCATCGCATCGCCATGTCGTTTCTCGTGCTCGGCATGGCCGCCGAGCGTGCGGTGCAGATCGACGACGGCGCCACCATCGCCACCAGCTTTCCCGGTTTCGTCGCGCTGATGAACGGGCTCGGCGCCGCCATTTCCGAGGCGCCGCTTTGATCGTTGCCGTCGACGGGCCGTCGGCCTCGGGCAAGGGCACGCTGGCGCGGCGGCTGGCGCAGCATTACCGGCTCGCCCATCTCGACACCGGCATCCTCTACCGTGCCGCGGCGCTGCGTGCGCTCGACCGGGGCGGCGATCCCGCCGATCCCGAGGTTGCGACCGCGGCGGCACGCGCGGTGCAACTGGCCGACCGCGACGACCCGCGTCTGCGCGAGGAACGCGTCGGCGAGGCGGCATCGGTGGTGGCGGCGATCCCGGCGGTGCGCACGGCGCTCCTGGGCTTCCAGCGCGACTTCGCCCATCGCCCGCCCGAGGGCTTCGCCGGCGCCGTGCTCGACGGCCGCGACATCGGCACCGTGGTCTGCCCCGAGGCCGACGCCAAGATCTTCGTCACGGCCTCGCCCGAGGCCCGGGCGGCGAGGCGGTTCAAAGAGTTGCAGGCCGAGGGCGTGAGGATTATATACGAGCGCGTCCTGCAGGACATGAAGGCGCGCGACGCGCGCGACAGTTCCCGTGCGACGGCCCCGCTGCGGCGGGCACCCGACGCGCTCGAGCTGGATACGACCGCGCTCGACGCCGATGCCACTTTCGCGGCTGCGGTCGAATTCATCGCCGCCAGGCTCGCCGGCAAGCGCGGGTGAGCGCCGCGCGCGCACCCTGCCGGATGACGGGTTATCGCCGCCGCACCCGCGCCCTGCCGGCGGCCGCTCGCCTGCCGCCCGTCCCCGGCGGTGCGGGCGTCATCGCGGGGACGCGCGTGGAGTTTCGATGACCGTTGCCACTCAAACCGTTTCCACCGCCGGCAAGGAGAGCTTTGCCGCGCTGCTCGAGGAATCACTCGGCGCCGCCTCAGGCCTCGAAGGCACCGTGATCAAGGGCACGGTGATCGCACTCGAGAACGACGTGGTGCTGATCGATGTCGGCCTCAAATCCGAGGGGCGGGTGCCGCTGAAGGAGTTCTCGACCGCCGGCAAGCCGGCCGAGATCAAGCCCGGCGACGTCGTCGAGGTCTATCTCGAGCGCATGGAGGACAAGAACGGCGAGGCGCAGATCTCGCGCGAGAAGGCCCGGCGCGAGGAGGCGTGGACCCTGCTCGAGAAGAGCTTCCAGGCGAACGAGCGCGTCAGCGGCGTCATCTTCGGCCGCGTCAAGGGCGGCTTCACCGTCGATCTCAACGGCGCGGTCGCGTTCCTGCCCGGCAGCCAGGTCGACATCCGCCCGGTACGCGACATCACCCCGCTCCTGGGCACGCCGCAGCCGTTCCAGATCCTCAAGATGGACCGCGCGCGCGGCAATATCGTCGTCTCGCGCCGCGCCGTGCTCGAGGAGAGCCGCGCCGAGGCGCGGTCCGAGCTGGTGGCCTCGCTCAAGGAGGGCCAGATCCTCTCGGGCGTGGTCAAGAACATCACCGATTACGGCGCCTTCGTCGATCTCGGCGGGGTCGATGGGCTGCTGCACGTCACCGACATCGCGTGGCGGCGCATCAATCATCCTTCCGAGGCGCTGCATATCGGCCAGACCGTCAAGGTCCAGGTCATCCGCTTCAATCCCGAGACGCAGCGCATCTCGCTCGGCATGAAGCAGCTCGAGGCCGACCCGTGGGAGGGCGTCGAGCTCAAATATCCCGCCGGCGCGCGCTACAAGGGCCGCGTCACCAACATCACCGACTACGGCGCTTTCGTCGAGCTCGAGCCGGGCGTCGAGGGCCTGGTGCACGTCTCGGAGATGAGCTGGACCAAGAAGAACGTCCATCCCGGCAAGATCGTCTCGACCAGCCAGGAGGTCGAGGTGATGGTGCTCGACGTCGATCCGGCCAAGCGCCGCATCAGCCTCGGCCTCAAGCAGACGATGCAGAATCCGTGGGAGGCGTTCGCCGAGAAATACCCGGTCGGTACCGAGCTCGAAGGCGAGGTGCGCAACACCACCGAGTTCGGGCTGTTCGTCGGCCTGCCCGGCGACATCGACGGCATGGTGCATCTCTCCGACCTCGATTGGCAGAAAGCCGGCGAGGACGCGATCCGCGAATACAAGAAGGGCGACAATGTGCGCGTGCGCGTACTCGACATCGACGTCGAGAAGGAGCGCATCAGCCTCGGCGTCAAGCAGCTCGCCTCCGATCCGCTCGAGGCCAGCCTCGCCGCGGTCAAGAAGGGCGACGTCGTCACCTGCACCGTCTCCGCCATCACCGAGAGCGGCGTCGAGGTGCAGCTCCAGGACGGGCTCCCCGGCTTCATCCGCAAGTCCGAGCTGTCGCGCGACCGCGCCGAGCAACGGCCCGACCGCTTTGCCGTCGGTGAAAAGGTCGACGCCAAGGTCACGGCGCTTGACCGCGCCACGCGTCGCGCCGCCCTGTCGATCAAGGCGCGCGAGTTCGACGAGGAAAAAAAGGCCATGGCCGAATACGGCTCGTCGGATTCCGGCGCGAGCCTCGGCGATATCCTCGGTGCCGCCATCAACCGCGCCCGCGAGAAGGACGAGAAATAGACCCTCCGGCGATTCTTGACCGTTTGACAGCGGTTTGGCAGGCTTCCGCCGGTTCCGCCCCCAAGAGGCGCCGCATGACCAAGTCCGAGCTCATTCAACACCTGGCCGACCGCAATCCGCATCTCTATCAGCGCGACGTGGAGCGCATCGTCTCCACCGTCTTCGACGAGATCACCGCGGCGCTGTCGCGCGGCGACCGGGTCGAACTCAGAGGCTTCGGCGCCTTTTCCGTGAAGCGCCGCGAGGCGCGCCAAGGGCGCAATCCGCGCACCGGCGACAGCGTCAGCGTCGGCGAGAAGCACATTCCGTTCTTCAAGACCGGCAAGCAGCTTCGCGACCGGTTGAACGAGAGCGCCTGAGCGGGTGCCGCGGTGCGCCTCGTCCATTGGGTGGTGACGGCGCCGGTCGCGGTCGTGGCGGTGCTGTTCGCGGTATCGAACCGCACCGCCGTCACGGTGACGCTGTGGCCGCTGCCGGCGCGGCTCGAGGCGCCGCTTTATCTCGTCGTGCTGCTGACGCTGCTCGTGGGCTTCCTGGCGGGCGAGCTCGTCGCCTGGATCAATGGCGGACGGGCGCGGCGCGCGGCGCGCGCGCAGGGGCAGCGGATCGAGGCACTGGAGCGGGAACTGGCGGCGACCCAGGCCCGGCTCGGCGCGGCCACGCCGCCCCGCGTTGACGCCGGCCCCTGAGGCGGCTATCTCCGCACCATGCGCGTCCTCGGCCCGAGCGAGGTCACAGCGGCACTCGACTTCCCCTCGCTGGTCGAGGCGCTGCGCACGATGCTTCGCAGCGGCGAAGTCGTCGCCCCGCCGCAGCACGTCCATACCATCGCGGTGCCGGGCGGGAGCGACGCCACGCTCCTCGTCATGCCGTCATGGCAGGCGGGACGCCAGCTCGGCGTCAAGGTCCTCACCATCTTTCCCGACAACGCCGCGCGCCACGAAGCGACCCATCTCGGCGAGTACCTTCTGCTCGACGCCCGCAGCGGCAAGCCGCTGGCATTGCTCGACGCCCCGGCGCTCACCGCGCGCCGCACCGCCGCCGCCTCGGCGCTCGCGGCGAGCTATCTCGCCCGTCCCGATTGCGAGCGGCTGCTGATGATCGGGACCGGGCGGCTGGCCTCGCACCTCATCGAGGCGCATGCCAGCGTGCGGCCGATCCGCAACGTCCTGGTGTGGGGCCGCGACCGCGACAAGGCCGCGCGGCTGGCCCAGCGGCTGACGCGGCGCACGCTCAAGGTCGCGCCAACCGACGATCTCCAGCGCGCCGTCAACGGCGCCCACGTCATCTGCTGCGCCACCGCCTCGACCGAGCCCGTCCTGCGCGGCCACTGGCTGCCCTTGGGGGTGCATATCGACCTCGTCGGCGGCGTCACGCCCGCGATGCGCGAGGCCGACGACGAGACCATGCGGCGCGCGCGCATCTTCGTCGATACGCGCGAGGGTGCGCTGGCGGCCGGCGACCTGATTCAGGCGATCGCGGCGGGTGCCATCACCGCGGACGACATCGCCGGCGATCTCTTCGAGCTGACGCGCGGCGGCCGGGCCGGGCGGCGCTTCCACGACCAGGTCACCGTGTTCAAGTCAGTCGGCCTCGCGCTCGAGGATCTCGCGGCGGCGAAGCTCGCGCTCGACAATGTCGTGAATTGAGGTGGTGACGCGATGACCGTCGCGGTCAAGATCTGCGGCCTCGGCACCGCGGAAGCCCTGCATGCGGCCATCGCCGGCGGCGCGCGTTTCGTCGGCTTCGTGTTCTATCCGCCGAGCCCGCGCCATCTGTCGATCGCCGCGGCGTCGGCGCTCGCCGCCGCCGTGCCGCCCGGTGTCACCCGCGTCGGCGTCACGGTCGATCCCGACGACGATTTTCTCGCGCAGCTCCTTGCCAAGGCGCCGCTCGATCTCCTTCAGCTGCACGGCAAGGAGACGCCGCAGCGCGTCGCTGCGATCAAGGACCGTTTCCGCATCCGCACGATGAAGGCGATCCCGGTCGCCGCCGCGGCCGATCTCGCCGCCGCCCGGCGCTATTTCTCGGTTGCCGACTGGCTCATGTTCGATGCCAAGCCGCCCAAGGACAAGGCCGACGCCATGCCCGGCGGCAACGCCCTGGCGTTCGACTGGCGGCTGCTCAGCGCGCGGGAATGGCCGTTGCCGTGGATGCTGTCGGGCGGGCTCGATCCCGACAATCTCGCCGCAGCGGCGACCATTTCGCGCGCGCCGGTCCTCGACGTCTCCTCCGGCGTCGAATCGGCGCCCGGCGTCAAGGATGTCACCATGATTCGCACGTTTCTTGCGCGTGCAAGCGCGTTGTAGGGGCAGCCCGGCGCGCCCGGAAAAAGGGACCGCGTCCGCGTGCCGCTCAGGCCGCCTGCGCCGCCGTGGCGAGCGGCAGGTCGATGGCCACGCGCGTGCCTTCGCCGGGCGTGCTGGCGATCGCGATCGACCCCTCGTGCTGCTCGACGATGTGCTTGACGGTCGCGAGGCCGAGGCCGGTGCCGAAATTCTTGGTGCTGAACAGCGGCTCGAAGACGCGGCCGAGGATTTCGGGCGCGATGCCGGGCCCGTTATCCTCGAACACGATCCGAACCTGGCGGTCGAGCGCGCGGGTGGCGACGACGAGGCGCGGCGGGGCGGCGGGATTGGGCGCCGCGGCCATGGCCTGAACCGCGTTGTCGACGATATTGATGACGACCTGGCAGAAGCGCTCGGAGTCGAGCGGCACTCGCGCCGCACCGGCCGCGAGGTCGAGGACGAGCGTGACGGACGGAGGAACCGGCTGGTCCTCCAAGGTCTCGCGCAGCCAATGATCGAACTCGCGCGGGCGGCGGTCGAGCGCACGCGTCCGCGAATAGTCGAGCAGATCGCTGACGATGCGGTTGCAGCGCTCGATGCTGCGCTGGATGCGCGTGAGCGGGCGTTCGATGTCGACGCCGCCGGCGGCCGCAAGCTCGCCCATGACGAAGGTGGTGTTCTTGATCGCGCTCAAGGGATTGCGCAGCTCGTGCGCGACCGTCGCGGTGAGCTGTCCCAGCGTTGCGAGCCGCTCCTTCTTGAGCAGAGCGTCCTGCGCTGCCTTCAGTTCCGCGGTGCGTTCCTCGACGCGGCGCTCCAGCGCGGCGTTCGCCTCCTGCACGGCGCGGGCCAGCGCCTCGGCCTCGTCCTTGGCAACGCGCAGCTCGGCTTCGAGCTTCCGCTGCCGTTCCTGCGCCTCGTGCGCCCGGGTCACGTCGCGGAGCATGCTGACCGAGCGGAGCGGCTTTCCCGCCGCGTCGAAGATGACCTCGGCCTCGCGATAAAGGACGCGCACGCTGCCGTCGGGGCGGATGATGCGGTATTGGAGTTGAACCGAAACACCCTCGCGGGTTTTGGCGAGCGCCTCGGCCACGCGCGTGCGATCGTCGGGATGAACCATGACCAGCATCGCCGCGGGGCTGGGCGTGAAGGTTTCGCGGGTGACGCCGAAGATGCGATAGGTCTCGTCCGACCATTCCGTCCGCTCGGCATGGAAATCGCGTTCGACGCTGCCGGTCTTCGCGATGCGCTGCGCGCGTGCCAGGTTCTCGTGGCTGCGGCGCAGGTCGTCGGTGCTGCGGCGAAGCTGCTCCTGGGCGTGCGCACGCACGCCGGCGTCGGGGCAGGCGACGAGCGCGAGCATGCGGCCATCGACTTCCAACCGATGGCGGAAGATGTCGACGGGAAAGATCGTGCCGTCGGCCTTGCGGTGAAGCCGCTCGCTTGCCTTCAGCACGGTTCTGGCGCGCTCGTCGGCCAACTGGTCCGTCTCGCGCGGCACCAGGAGATCGGTCACGCGCAGGCGCAGGAACGCGTCGCGGCTGTAGCCGTATTGCGCCAGCGTGGCGTCGTTCACCAGCAGGATATCGAGCGTGTCCCAGTCGTAGATGTAGAGCGGAATCGGGTGGCGCTCGAACAAGAGCGGGAAATACACGCCGAACTTGGCGCCGTCGCCGACGCCGAATTCGCTGTGCTCCCGCCGGCGCGCCCGTTCCGGCTGTTGTTGCGACGTCAGCGGCATGTTCCCCCCCCGATCGTCCGAGCCGCGAGCGTGTCACAGAGCCGTAAAAATCCGCCTAACCACGGGGCAAGCACCGGGCGCCGCCCGCCGCAAGAAATTTTCTCACGCCAATTCAATGGCTTGCCATCGTTCCCCCGGCGGCGGCGGCAGCCTTGGGGTTTGAATCCGCGGCCGCTTTGCCGCTAGAACACCGCCATGGCAGGACCCAACACCTATCGCGCGGGACCGGACGAGCGCGGCATGTTCGGCATCTTCGGCGGCCGGTTCGTCGCCGAGACGCTGATGCCGCTGGTGCTCCAAGTCGAGCGCGCCTACGAAGACGCCAAGCGCGACCCCGCTTTCGCCGCCGCGATCGGGCATTATCTCGCCCATTACGTCGGCCGGCCGAGCCCCCTTTATTTCGCCGAACGCCTCACCCGCCACGGCGGCGGCGCCAAGATCTATCTGAAGCGCGAGGACCTCAACCACACCGGCGCGCACAAGGTCAACAACACGATCGGCCAGATCCTTCTCGCGCGGCGCATGGGCAAGCGCCGCATCATCGCCGAGACCGGCGCCGGCATGCACGGCGTCGCCACCGCCACGGTGTGCGCGCTGTTCGATCTCCCCTGCGTCGTCTACATGGGCGCGACCGACATCGCGCGGCAGATGCCGAACGTGCTGCGCATGCGCATGCTGGGCGCCGAGGTGCGCGAGGTGCATTCCGGCACCGCGACCTTGAAGGACGCGATGAACGAGGCGCTGCGCGATTGGGTCGCCAATGTCGACGACACCTATTATCTCATCGGCACGGTGGCGGGGCCGCATCCCTATCCTGCGATGGTGCGCGATTTCCAATGCGTCATCGGTGACGAAGTCAAACGCCAGATGCGCGAGGCCGAGGGAAAGCTGCCCGACACGCTCATCGCCTGCGTCGGCGGCGGCTCGAACGCGATGGGGCTGTTCCATCCCTTTCTCGACGAGCCCACGGTCGCCATGGTCGGGGTCGAGGCCGCCGGGCTCGGCATCGCCACCGGCAAGCACGCGGCATCGCTCAACGGCGGCACGCCGGGCGTGCTGCACGGCAACCGCACCTATCTTTTGCAGGACGAGGACGGGCAGATTCTCGATGCGCATTCGATCTCGGCCGGGCTCGATTATCCCGGCATCGGTCCCGAACACGCCTGGCTGCACGATGCCGGTCGCGTCGAATACGTGCCGGTGAGCGACGACGAGGCGGTGGCAGCGTTCCGCCTGCTGACCCGGCTCGAAGGCATCATCCCGGCGCTCGAATCGGCGCACGCCGTCGCCGAGACGCTGAAGCGCGCGCCGAAGCTGCCGCGCGACCATCTCGTCGTGATCAATCTCTCGGGCCGCGGCGACAAGGATCTCGATACGGTTGCGCGCGCGGCGGAGAAGGCGCCGTGAGCGCGCGCGTCGCCGCGCGCTTCGACGCCTTGCGGCGCGAGGGCCGCGCCGGCTTCGTCGTCTATCTCACCTGCGGCGATCCCGACGCCGCGACCTTCGCCCGCTTGCTCGACGGGCTGCCGGCGGCGGGCGCCGATCTGATCGAGGTCGGCATGCCGTTCTCCGACCCGATGGCGGATGGGCCGGCGATCCAGGCCGCCGGTCTGCGTGCCTTGAAGGCCGGCATGACGCTCGCCCGCACGCTGGCCATCGTCCGCGACTTTCGCGCCCGCGATCCGGCCACGCCGATCATTCTCATGGGCTATTACAACCCGATCTACCGCTATGGCGTGCCGCGTTTCCTCGTCGATGCCAAGGCGGCGGGGGTCGACGGGCTGATCGTCGTGGACCTGCCGCCCGAGCACGACGACGAGCTGTGCCTGCCGGCGCTTGACGCCGGCGTCGATTTCATCCGTCTCGCCACGCCGACCACCGATGATGCGCGGCTGCCGGCGGTGCTGCGGCACACGGCGGGGTTCATCTACTACGTCGCGATCGCTGGCATCACCGGCACGAAATCGGCAGACGTCGCCGACATCGCGGCCGCGGTCGCGCGGCTGAAGCGCCATTCCACGCTTCCCGTCGCCGTCGGCTTCGGCATCCGCACGCCGGCGCAGGCCGCTTCCGTGGCGCGCGTCGCCGACGCCGCCGTGGTCGGCTCGGCGCTGGTCGATGGCGTGGCGGCTGCGCTCGCGCCCGACGGAACGGCGACCGCGGGCCTGATCGATGCGGTGCTTTCCCGCGTGCGGGCGCTGGCCGCCGGCGTGCGGCAGGCACGGGGCGCGCCGTGAGCTGGCTCACCAATCTTGTTTTGCCCAAGATCCGTGCCGCCGTCGCCAAGCGCGACGTGCCGGAGAATATGTGGCAGAAATGCGCGGGCTGCGGGCAGATGCTGTTCCATCGCGAGCTCGAAGCCAATCTCCACGTCTGCAGCAATTGCGGGCATCATTTGCGCCTGCCGCCGCAGCATCGTCTGGCGCTCATGTTCGATGACGAGCGCGCGACCGCGGTCGAGGTGCCGCGGGTCGCGGCCGATCCGCTGCGCTTTCGCGACCGCAAGCGTTATGCCGACCGGCTCAGGGAGGCGCAGGCGGCAAGCGCGCGCGACGACGCGGTGATGGTCGCGCACGGCACGATCGGCGGCGTCAAGGCCGTGGCGGCGGTGTTCGATTTCGGCTTCCTCGGCGGCTCGATGGGCATGGCGGCCGGCGAGGCGCTGTTGACCGCTGCCCGGCTTGCGGTGCAGCTCGAGGCGGCGCTCGTCGTTGTGCCTGCCTCGGGCGGCGCGCGCATGCAGGAGGGAATTCTCTCGCTCATGCAGATGCCGCGCACCACGATCGCGGTCGACATGGTGAAGGAGAAGGGGCTGCCCTATGTCGTCGTGCTGACCGATCCGACCACGGGCGGCGTGTCGGCATCCTTCGCGATGCTGGGCGATGTGACCCTTGCCGAGCCGGGCGCGGTGGTGGGCTTCGCCGGCGCACGTGTCATCGAGGAGACCATCCGCGAGAAACTGCCCGAGGGGTTTCAGCGCGCCGAGTACCTGCTCGAGCACGGCATGATCGACATGGTCGTGCCGCGCCGCGAGCTGAAGGCGACGCTGGCGCGTGTCCTCGACCTCCTGACCCGGCACGGGGCGCCGCAGAAGCCGGGGCTCGCCCCGAGCGGCGCGGAGCGCGGCTTCTGACCAGCGCGCGCATCCTCGAGCGGCTCACCACGCTCCATGTTCGGCTGATCGATCTGTCGCTCGACCGCGTGCTGCGTCTGCTCGACGCGCTCGGCAATCCGCACGATCACCTGCCGCCGGTCGTTCATGTCGCCGGCACCAACGGCAAGGGCTCGACCCTTGCCTTCCTGCGCGCCTTCCTCGAGCAGGCAGGCTATCGCGTCCACGTCTACACCTCGCCGCATCTCGTCGATTTCAACGAGCGCATCCGCGTCGCCGGGAGCCTCATCGACGAGCCGGCGCTGGCAGCGCTGCTCGAAGAGGTCGAGAGCGTCAATGCCGGCGCGCCCATCACCTTCTTCGAGATCACCACCGCGCTGGCGTTTTTGGCCTTTGCGCGCCATCCCGCCGACGCGGCGCTCATCGAGACAGGGCTGGGCGGAAGGTTCGACGCGACCAACGTGATCGCCAGGCCCGCGGTCACGGCGATCACGCCGATCGCGCTCGACCACCAGCATTTCCTCGGCGACACGGTAGCCAAGATCGCGTTCGAGAAGGCGGGCATCCTCAAGCCGGCGGTGCCGGCGGTGATCGCGCCGCAGACGGCGGCGGCGCAGGACGTGATCGAGGCGCGCGCCGGCGAAATCGGAGCGCCGCTCTTCCGCCACGGCGCCGAATGGTCGTGCGATCCCGATGCCGCCGCTGTGCCGCCGGGCCTGCGCTACCGCGGCCGGCGCCTGCTCACGCTGCCGGCGCCGGGGCTGCCGGGGCGGCACCAATACGACAATGCCGGGACCGCGCTCGCCTGTCTCGATTGCCTGCCGGGCTTCAGGCTGGGGGAGGTGGCGCTCGCGCGCGGCATGGCCACGGTCGAATGGCCGGCGCGCCTGCAGCATCTCAAGCGCGGCCCGCTGGTCGCGGCGCTGCCGCCCGGCTGCGAGCTGTGGCTCGACGGCGCGCACAATCCCGCCGGCGGCGCGGCACTGGGCGCGGTCGCGGCAGAGTGGCGCGACCGGCCGCTACGGCTTGTCTTCGGCATGCTCGCGACCCATGACCCGGACGGGTTTCTCACGCCGCTGGCGCCCTATATCGCCGGAATGCAGGCGGTCACCATTCCCGGCGAACCCCATGCGCGCCCGGCCGAGGAACTCGCCGCCGCCGCGCGCACGCTCGGTATCGCCGCAACGCCCGCCGCCGGCATTGCCGCAGCCGTGGCCGCTTCCGCCGCCCCGGGCGCGCGCGTGCTGATCTGCGGCTCGCTCTATCTCGCGGGCCGGGTGCTGCAGGACAATGGGTAGATCAGACGACCGATTGGACCCACTCGACCAGCTTGCTCTTGGGCAGCGCGCCGATCTTGGTGGCCGCGACCTGGCCGTTCTTGAACAGCAATAGCGTCGGAATGCCGTGGATGCCGTATTTGATCGGCGTCTGCGGGTTTTCGTCGATATTGATCTTGGCGACCGTGACCTTGCCTTCCATTTCCTTGGCGATGTCCTCGAGGAAGGGTGCAATCATCTTGCACGGCCCGCACCACTCGGCCCAGAAGTCCACCAGCACCGGCCCGGGCGCGTGCAGGACGGAGGCATCGAAGGTGCTGTCGGTGACCTTGGTGGTGCTCATGCTGGGCTCCTGAAGGACAGGCGTTAAATCTAGGAATCCCCTCGCGGAGCGTCAATGGCCACCAAGCCGCGCGGCGCCGACCCACATGAAAAGCGGCCCGTCGGTCCACAGCAGCGCGCACCGCACCGTCCGGCCAGGATAGACCTCCGCCACCGCGTCGCGATAGGCGCGGAGCTGATCGATATAGAGGGGCGGGATCGCGGCCTCGTCCTCGGGCACGGGGCGGAGCGTCTTGTAATCGACGATTATCACATCGTCAGCGCGAACGAGCAGCCGATCGATGCGGCCCGAGATCGCGCGCCCCCCGACGCGCGCGACCACCGGCACCTCGGCCAGCGAGTCCGGCCCAAACAAGGCCGCTGCCGCAGGGTCATTGAGGACGGCAAGCGTCTCCGCCACGATCGCGTCCTGCTGCGCCCGATCGAGCCCATGCACCGGCCGCGCGAGAAAGCGACGGGCCGCCGCTTCCCGCGCGTCCGGCCCGAGCAGCGGCAGCGCCTGCAGCAGGCGGTGGATCAAAAGTCCGCGGCGGAAGCTCAGGCCCTGATCGGCGCCGAGCGGCGAGCGCGGCGCCGGCTCCACGCCCTCGGGCCGCGACGGCGCGAGCGGGCGCGGCGGCTCCGGCTCGGGTTCCGGCGGGCGGCGGGTCCACAGGGGCAGTTCCGCGACATACGCAGCCGGCGTGACGGGTGCCGCGTCGCTTTGCGGCCGCGCGCGCTGCGGTGCCAGCAGCCGCAGACCCTGCCCTTCCCAACCATCGCCGCCGGGCGCCGTGCCCGCGGCGAAGTCGAAGGTTGCGACATCCGCCACCGCCGCGAGCCCGGCCTTCACCAGCTCGTACCAGGTACCGGGTGGCGGCGCCTGCTTGGTGTGCCAGCCGCATACATAGAGCCGGTCCTCGGCGCGCGTCATCGCGACATAGAGGAGACGGCGGTATTCCGCGCCGCGGCGCTGCTGTGCCGCGGCGCGTGCCGCCTCGAGCGCCGGCGCGCCGCAGCCCTCATGCGCCCGCCACAGCGGCACGCCGTCCGGGGTCCACGCCACGCGCGACAGCGCCCGCGGCACCTGCAGCGTATCCGGCAAGAACACGATCGGCGCCTGTAGGCCCTTGGCGCCGTGCACCGTCATGATGCGCACCTCGTCGCGCCCGCGCTGATCGAAATCGCGCTTGATCTCGATGTCGCCCGCCGCAAGCCAATGGAGGAAGCCTTGGAGCGACGGGCCATGGCGGCGCTCATAGGCAAGCGCCGCCTCCATCAGCTCGTCGAGCGGATCGGCGGCATCCGGCCCGAGCCGCGCCAGCATCCGCTTCCGCCCCTGGCCTGGCCCCAGCACCTCGGCCAGAAGCTCGTAGGGCGGCGCGAAATCGACGCGGCCGAGCAACGCCGACAGGAATTCGACCGCTTCGGCAAAATCGGCGCGATCGCCCGCGCGCCGGCGCAACTCGTCCCACAGACGCGGTTCGCGCCGGCCATGCGCGAGCTGGTAGAGCCCGTCCTCGTCGACGCCGACCAGCGGCCCCTTGAGCACGGTCGCGAGCGTGAGGTCGTCCTCCGGCAAGAGGAGGAACTGCATCAGCGCCATCATGTCTTCGATCGCGAGCTGGTCGGTGAGCCGCATCCGGTCGGCCCCCGCGACCCCCACACCGCGATCCTTGAGGGCGCGCACCAAGGCGCCGACGAACGGCCCGCGCCGCCGCACCAGGATCAGCACGTCGCCGGCCTCGATCCGCCGGTCGCGCGCGGCCAGGCGTTCGCCGTCGCGCGTCCACGCGGCAATGGTGTCGGCGATCGCCGCAGCGAGACGCACCGGCGGCGCGCGCATCCGGTGCTGGGCGAGCGGCGGCTCCCACGGCTCGAGCGGCGGCGGATCGAGCGGCGCGACCGGCGGCCACAACTCGACCAGCCCGCCCTGGCCGGCGCGGAAGGCATGGTGCCGGATGGCCACACCGTCGAGCGCCACGCCGTCACGGGCTTCGGGCCGCGCGAACACGGCATCGACCGCGGCGAGAACCGCCGCGGTCGAACGGAACGACACATCGAGCGGAACGTCGCGCCAGTTTCCGCTGGCGGCCGCGGCACGTGCGGCGAAATGACCGCGCATGCGCAGGAACGCATCGGGGTCGGCGCGCTGGAAGCTGAAGATCGACTGCTTGGGATCGCCGACCGCGAACACGGTGCGCCGCTCGAGCCGGGCCGACTCGCCGGTGAAGAACTCCTCGGCGAGCGCCGCCACCACGTCCCATTGCTCGGGATTGGTGTCCTGCGCCTCGTCGATGAGGATGTGGTCGAGTCCGCCGTCGAGCTTGTAGAGAACCCACGGCGCGATCCCCGGCCGGTGCAGCAGATCGCGCGCCGACAGCACCAGGTCCTCGTAATCGAGCAGCGCGCCTGCCGCCTTGCGGTCGGTGTAACGCCGCAGCATGTCGCCGCCCAGAGACGCCAGCGCCAGCGCCGCCTCCTTGAGCGCCGCCGCCGCGCGCCGCGGCAACACCCCGCCGAGCCGCGCCGCCTCGCGCCGCAGCGCCGCCTCGGCGCCGGGCGACGCTGTGGCGACCGCTTTGGTCACCATCCGCGCCCGCTCTTCGTGCTCTCGCGTGAAGAACACGCTGCAATAGTCGTCGAACAGGTCCGGCCGTTCCGCCGACACCGCCGCCACGAACCGTGCGAGCGCCGCGCCGCGGGCACGGTCCTGGGCACTCGCGCTCGCGATCATTTGCTCAGCGATCGCGGCGAGCGCCGGGTCGAGCGGCGCGCAAGCGGCGGCGACCACCGCCTCGGGCGTGCCATCGGCGGCAACGCCGAGCAAGTCGCAAACGCGGCCGCGGAACGTGTCGCCGCCGCCGGCGAGCGCGCGCGCAAGACGCGCCCGTTCGAGCACGAGTTCCTTCATCACATCGTCGAACGCGCCCTCGCCGGCATGGCGCGTGACCAGCCCGAGCGCGTCGGCGAGCGCCGGATCGGCGCCGCTGCGGGCGGCGGCGAGCATCGCGTCGCGCGCATCGGCCAGCGCCTCCATCGCGTTGCGCTCGTCCATCAGGGCGAAATGCGGCGCGACCTGCGCCTCGAGCGGAAAGCGGCGCAACAGCGACTGGCAGAACGCGTGGAGGGTCTCGATCTTCATCCCGCCCGGCGCGTCGAGCACGCGGGCGAAGAGGCGCCGCGCCCGCGCCAAAAGGTCGGCATCCGGCATGCGCCCCAAGAGCGCCTGGAGATCCTGTGCCAGTTCGCCGTCTTTCGCGACCGCCCATACCGACAGCCGCCGATTGAGTCGGATCGCCATCTCGGCCGCGGCGGCGCGGGTGAAGGTGAGACAGAGGATGCGCGCGGGATCGCTTCCCTGCAGCATCAGCGCCAGCACGCGGTCGGTCAGGACCT
>Ga0307373_10005835_pt1 | contig 19892 bp, 17 predicted proteins | sample OX2MG_FD_202534 | JGI IMG/M metagenome (GOLD analysis project Ga0307373, IMG submission 202534) | Soil microbial communities from Risofladan, Vaasa, Finland - OX-2 | ecosystem: Environmental > Terrestrial > Soil > Coastal area > Acid sulfate soil | place: Finland: Risofladan, Vaasa | collected...
CGATCGCGTACGATCCGCCGACTGGATCGACAGTGTTTACCACGCCCGTTTCATGGGCGATGATCTGCTGCGTGCGCAAGGCCAGCAGCGCCGATTCTTCCGTGGGGAGTGCGAGCGCCTCGTCGAGTGCGTTGGCATGGAGCGACTGGCACCCCCCCAACACGGCGGCGAGGCATTGGAGCGCCACTCGGACCACGTTGTTCTCCGGCTGTTGCGCCGTCAAGGCCGATCCCGCCGTCTGCGCGTGGAACCGCAGCATCATCGACCGGGGATCGCGCGCACCGAAGCGGTCGCGCATCGTGCGCGCCCACAGCCGCCGCGCCGCTCGGAATTTCGCGATCTGCATCAGGAGTTCGTTGTGCGCGTTGAAGAAAAACGAAAGCTGCGGCGCGAATTCATCCACGTGCAGCCCGGCCGCGAGAGCGGCTTCTATGTAGGCAATCCCATTTGCCAGCGTGAAGGCCACTTCCTGCACGTCGGTGGAGCCGGCCTCGCGAATGTGGTAGCCCGAAATCGAAATCGCGTTCCAGTGCGGGATTTCCCGGAGGCACCATGCGAAGATATCGGTCACAATCCGCATCGCCGGCCGCAAAGGATAAATATAGGTTCCCCGCGCGATGTATTCCTTGAGGATGTCATTTTGCACGGTGCCGGCCAACCGCGCCAGATCCGCTCCCTGCCGCTTGGCGACCGCCACGTATAGCGCCAGCAGAATCGCCGCCGTGGAATTGATCGTCATTGACGTCGACACACGTTCGAGCGGTATGCCTTCGAACAGCATCCGCATGTCCTCGAGCGAGTCGATCGCCACACCCACCTTGCCGACCTCGCCCTGCGCCAGCGGATGATCCGAATCCATGCCGATCTGCGTCGGCAAATCGAACGCAACGGAAAGTCCCGTCTGCCCTTTTTCGAGCAGATAGCGATACCGGCGATTCGATTCCGCCGCGCTTCCGAAGCCGGCGTATTGCCGCATCGTCCACAGGCGCCCGCGGTACATTGTGGGATAAACGCCGCGAGTGAACGGGAACTGCCCCGGATAGTTCAGGTCGCGCTCGGGGTTCCAGTCTTTCACGTCCTCCGGCGTTACGACCACTTCCATTGGCAGGCCGGTTGTCGATGCGGACTTTTTGTCGGAGAGTGTGGATCGCTTATGGATATTGTCAGTCATGACGACAAAATCAAACGACGCGGCCACCCGGAGTGAATGGGCGCCGTGGCGTGATTCAGCGGACTCGTCGCGCGCGGCGAAACGAGCCTACGGCAAACGCAGCCATCATAATGGAGTACGCGACGGCGAATCCTATCAGCCACAGAATGGGGCCATGCCGCCACTGTCTCCAGGCGAGCAGCGCTCCATAGGCGGCGAATAATCCGAATAGGGCTCCGGTAGCCTCGTGAAACACCTGCCGCGTCACCCGCCACAGGACGCGGAGGGTGACTTTCATGGAATGCCACAAGGCCGGAATCAGGCTCGCCCGCATAGCGGCCATTGTATTATAGATTGCGTCCCCGGCGTCATTCCCGCCCATGCCGGAGGACAGGTAACCCACGCGATTCTCGCAGCTCATGTGAGCCTTGCTTGGTGCTTGCCGCAGTTCTAAGATTGGTATAAGAAAGGGCTTTTGACCCGGGAGGTAACGCCCTTGCAACTTGATGACCGGATGAAACAATTGCTGCGGGAGCTCGGGCACGCCATCAACGACAGCGTGTCGGACTCCGAGCGCATCGCGGATGCAATCTCCAGCGTTCGCGCCGCTGGCTTTGATATCGTTCTGAAGCTCGATGCCACCATTGGACTCGCGCGCCGCACTGCCCAGGACTCGCCCATGACACCGCAGGACCGCCGTTTTCTGGAATCCCTGCACATTCGCGTCGACGAGGAGATTCTCGACGAAGAAGACGAAGCCACCGAAGCCAAGCTTGAAATTACTCCACAAGATATCAAGTTTCTGAAGTCTCTGAAGATTTCCTTTGATGAAGAACTCTAGAATCTTCGCTTGCGTGGCCCTTCTGTCTGCAATCGCATTTCCCTGTGCGCCAGCGCGTGCGCAGATGAATCCCTCCGCGCCCGTTGTTGTCCGCAATAATTCCGGCGTTTCCACCAAGGCCGCCTGGCTTCACGCAAAAGTGATTCGCGCGGACAGGCACTCCATCATGGTTCAGGAACAAGGCAACGGCCGCATGGTCCATACCTTCACCTATTCACAGAGACTGCAGCCGCAAATGCAAAAAATTATGGATGCGGGCGGCTATCAATATGGCGATAAAGTGCGGATACTCTGTGTCCACGGACAAACCGTAGCGCTGAAGATTCGCGGCAAGCCTTCGAAAGCCCTTTGATCTGGTGATCCGGGACTAGCCTTTATGGTTCGTCTTCCCGCCGTTGCCGGGCGCTTTTACAGTTCCGACGCCCGCGAGCTCGCCCGCCAAATCCGCCAATTCTGCCCCGCTGAGACGGAAAAAATCGCGGCACGCGCATGCATTGTGCCGCACGCAGGGTACATGTATTCCGGCCACGTTGCGGGAGCCGTCTATTCCTCGCTCCGCATTCCCTCACGCTGCATTCTGCTGGGGCCCCGGCATTTTCCGCGCGGCGCACCCATGGCCATTCTTACCGAGGGAACTTGGAGGACGCCTTTCGGCGAAGCGCCGGTCGACTCGGCGCTCGCTCGCGAACTGGCGCGCGCGTGCCCGCATCTTCAGGAGGACGCTGTTGCGCACGAGCGCGAACATTCGCTCGAAGTGCAGCTTCCCTTCCTGCAAACGCTGGCGAAAGATTTTCGGTTTGTTCCCGTGGTAGTCGCGGCGGACCAGTATCCCCTTCTCGAAGATCTGGGGCGCGCGGTGGCCCGTGTGGTTGCGGCACAATCGGAGCCAGTGCTCGTCATTGCCAGCTCAGACATGAATCACTATGAGAGCGACGCGATTACGCGTACAAAGGATGCGCGCGCCATCGGCCGTATTCTGGCGCTCGATCCCCGCGGCCTTTACGACGTCGTGCGTTCGGAGGGTATTACTATGTGCGGATATGCCGCCACCGTGGCCATGCTCATAGCCATGCTGGAACTCGAGGCCAGCGAAGCGAAGCTTGTTCGCTACGCAACTTCCGGCGATATTAACGGCGACCACGACGAAGTCGTCGGCTACGCCGGCATCCTCATCCGCTAATTCCGGTTATTGCACGGTCAGCGTGAAATTCATCGAGAACGTGGGGGAACCGCCGCTGGCTGTCCCCGTAAGGGTCACGATGCTCGTCCCACTCGGCGTTCCTCCGTTGCCCGCGCCGCCGGAAGAAACCGCGGTGCCGCTCAGAGGCACCGTATGCGGGCTGCCCGCAGCGCTGTCCTGAATTGTCAGCGTGCCAGACCGAGTGCCTGTGGCTGTTGGACTGAACGACACCTGGATCGGGCAGTTGGCAGCGGTTCCGAGCGTCGTCCCGCAATTATTGGACTCACTGAAGTCGCCGGAAGCTGAAATACGGGCTATGCTCATGCTGGCCGTGCCTATATCCGTTAGGGTGACGGTCTGCGTCTTGCTATAAGTTCCGACATTCTGGCTGGAAAATGTCAGACTTTTGGGGCTGAGGTTGACTAGCGGGGCCGGAACCCCGCCCCCCCCCGGATTCCCGCTGCCATAACCCCCGCCGCATGCCTCCATGCCCGCCGCCAGCAGTACCAGAGTCACCAGAGCCAGCGCCGCGCTCCACCGAAGCTGCTTATCACGCCATCCCGCGAGCAACATAGCCAAGAACAGACCCAGGGCTGCGATGATTTCTCCGATGGTTATCGGCGGACTGCGCCGGCTGTAAATATCCCCCGGGGCCATCATGCTGGCAGCGCCTGTGCTCACCGTCAGCGTGATCGGCGTGCCCGTTGAGGTGGGTGTTATGGGAGACGACGGATTGGAACTGCAGCTCGCTCCTGCCGGCAATCCCGAGCACGCCAGATTGACCGTCCCGGTGAATCCGCCCACCGCATAGGCGGTTACGTCCAATGTTCCCGAACCGCCCGCGCTCGCGATCGTCACCGACGGGTTGGAGGCGGAAAGATAGAAACTCGGCTTCCAGTTGCCGAGCAGGTTCCCGACGTTCAGCGATCCCAGTCCGGTTGCCAGATCGTAGCCCGTGCCCGCGTCAAACCCAGTTAGCACGCCAACCGTATCACCTTGGGTGAGCGTGGTGCAATTGAAACTGCCCTTTTGGCAGGGCATCGCAATTGTTCCTGTGGTCACATCGTTGAACACGCAGGTGCTCGCCGGGGGGGTTGAACCTGTTGCGTTGCAACTCGATGCCGCTTGCGCTGCCCCCAGCGCGTACAGCTCGGGATTTGGATTTCCCTGGCGGCCCTGCTGCTGGTCAACCAGCGCCATCACTCCGGCGAAAGCCTGTGTCGCGACGGACGTGCCGCCCGCACCGAGAAAGGATGTAGACGGGCCGGTCAAACTGCACGCGGCGTTTCCGGCAGAAGCGATTTGATCGGACTGGCAGACGACATAAAAATTCTGGATCGTGCCATCTCCGGAAAAGAGCGAAACATCGGGGATGTCCCGCTTGTTGTCATTGGGAACGCCGGGACCGGTCTGCCAGGACGGCTTCGCATATCCTCCGCTGCAAGTGGATGGGTCTGGGTTCTGCGTACTGGAGATCGTTGAGTTTATAGTGCAATCGCTCACGCCGCCCGAACCGCCAAAGGTGGTAACAAGAGGAGGACTCGTTACGCTCTGAACACTCGGGTCGTTGCATCCTTGTTCAGCGCTGGTGTCGCTAAATGCAGTATAGATGAGGGAATTCGTGCACGAATCGTTGTAAGCGATCTCCGGAATGTATCCCTTGGCCGAAGCCTGCGAGGGTAAGGCGTTCGTTGAATTCCAATAGATGTTCGTCTGGGATGGAGAATTGAAGTCATTGAAATCCGTGCCCCCCACCGCGATGTTAAAGGGAGTCGAGGCAATTCCGTTTACCGCCAGGCCGTCGAAAGCCGGCTGCACGGGACTGGTATTCGTGGAACTATATGCGTCGCAGCCTGCCGAGCCGCTGTCCCCCGTGGAAACCAGGACGGTGATACCTTCTCCAGCCGCCTGGCTCCATAGATTTTGATAGAACGCATTCCCGCTAGTACCCAGAAACAATTCGCACTCGCCATAGCTGTAGCTCAGGATTGAAGCTGGCACCGCAGTGGGACAGCCGGAACCAGTGGTTTGACAATTAATAATGTATTGAGCAGATGTATCGCCGCCAAAGGTGCTTGTTGTAGAGGGCGAAACCACCAGATCAATGTTTGCGCCCGGCGCTACTCCGCCCGACCACTCGACGTCGAGCACGGCCTCGCCCTCGTCTCCGTTGGCCACAACGCCCGGATCGGTTCCCGTTTCAATCTGCTGAAAGTTAACAGGGGGCAGGCCAAAAAAAGATCGAAAATTGGTTACGTCCGACTCATTGATATCGGTGTCGCTTACGATGGCGATCGTTTGTCCGGCTCCGGTAACAGTGGAAGGCACGTTGTAAATCTTGGCGAAATCCGCGGGACCCACCGCGAAGCAATTCGTGCCGGTAACTCCAGCGTTGGGGTTGTCGTTGCATCCCCCGGCGTACGTGAACTGCGGGTTCACCCGCGTGATTTTCCCGGTGGCCTTCGACCGCTGGAAAACGCCCAAGGTATGGCTCATAGGCTTCTTGGAAAAATCGTTCAGCGAATTCACGCCCGCCACCACTGGAACAAGCGCCGCCGGAATCTCCGGATTGCTGGCATTGGCCCAGTGTTGAGTGCCGTCGGGCAGCACGTAGCGGTGAATGGCCGCGTGAAAAGCCTGCTGCACCTGCCCGGCGTTGCCCGAAAAATCGATGGTCGTGCGGCCCTTGGAAACTTCGTTTATCTGGAAGCCATGCGACTCGAGCCACGTACTAATCTTCTGGATATCCTGATCGGAGGGGCCAAACTGCTGCCCGAATTGCTCCGGCGTCAGCCACTTGTGGTAGTTCGGCGACGATCTGTCCTGCTGCTGTGCCAGCAGCACCTCGAGCGCGGCTTCCTGCTGTGGGCTGCGCTTCAACACGAGCAGCATGTGGTCCATGGCCAGGCTGGCTGGCGCGGCGCCGCGGTCGAACTGCGCCCGCGCCAATGGGTGGACGTTGCCTTGCAGCACAGCCAGTTTCGTCTCATTCACCGGCTGGGTAATGCGGTTTTGGGCGATGCCGGTTTGCGCAAACGCCCGCATCGCAATCAGAGAAACAAAAGCAAAGGCCAGCAAGGAGCAAATCGGCAACAGGTACTTGGCTCGTCGGCTCATCATTCCCCTCATATAGTTACCGTGAGATGCCACTGGAGTTCCATGGGATGGTTAGCAATAACCCCTGCATTTGCGAAAAGCTCCAAAGGACGGCATTGTCCTCGAGAATCCGTCTAGCTTAGTGAGAGGACCGAATGCGACCGGCAAGCGCACGGGCGCGATCGCGCGCGATGTCGATCAATTTCGCATCGGCCGCAACTTGATCGAGCAGGACAAGAAACTGCTCTGGCTCGGGAAGCTGCTTATTGTTGTAATCCGCCTCGATTTGAATCACCACGTCGTTCACGCCCAGGCGGTCGTAGCGCATGGTGCGCTGAAGGTCGGAAAGGTCCGTCTCCTGACGCGTCAGCCCTTCGAAGATCGTCACCAGTTGCGCTGCATTGGGATCAAGCGTGTAGTTGAAGGAAACTTCATGTGCCTCACCGCCCTTCTGATAACGAAAGCTCTTTTCACCGAGGTTCGCGATTCGCTTGTGGACTTCGAGGTCCACACCCTGGAAATCATGGAGCCTTCCCGCAAGGTCGAAAATCTTTTGCGTCAGCGGCGGGCCTACTGTAAAGGACTGCGGATTGGCGGCATCTGCGAGCTGGCGGATATCGTAAGTGCCCGAGCCGCTCTGATTCAGTACGATCTCCACAAATTCCGGGTAACTGGATTTAAAAATCTTGCGGAACGTAATCGTCGCTCCGACGGTCGCATCCGCAGATCCGTTGGGTCTTTCGCTCGATTGGGCAGGGGTTTTGAAGGCAGCAGGAAAGGAAACCACCGCCGCGATGGCCGGCTCTGCCTGGACTGCCACGGCCCAGGGTAGCATCGCGCAACACAATAGGCCCAGCATGAGCCGTCGTGGATGCGTCTTGCCCAAGTTCATTGCGTGTCTCGTTGCGCGTCTTGTGTCATCGGCCCTGGAGAATATGTGGAGCCCGAGCCTCGCCGTCGGCTGTTGCTGCCGCCATGCGCTCGCGAGCGCGTGCGGCATGCGCGTGGCAGAAGGCTACGGCCAGCGCGTCGGCGGCGTCGGTGGATTCAGGGAATTCTGAAAGCCCCAGAAGCGAGCCTACCATTTGCTGCATTTGCTGCTTGGATGCGCCACCGAATCCTGAAACACTGGCCTTCACCTCTCGCGGCGAATAGCTATGCGCGGGAATTTGGGCTTGCGCGGCGGCCAGCAGCACCACTCCGCGCATTTCCGCCAGCCGCAACGCGGTTTTCACGTTCAGCGCCGCGAAAACCGATTCGACCGCCACCGCATCTGGAGCGAATTCCTCCACTAATCCGGAAATCAATTGATGAATTTCCCTCAACCTGGCGGCAAACGTCGCTCGCTTCGGGAGCCTGTGGGCCCCGAATCGCAGCAGTTGTGGCCGGGCGCCTTCGAATTCGACGATTCCGTAGCCAGTCGCTCCCGCCACTGCCGGGTCCACACCTAGCACACGCAGCTTCTTCCCATTCGTGACGGGTTGGGTTGCACGATTAGAAGACATGTCGGCTGCACAAGTGTACGTGCACGCCAGGAGCGGAAGAAAGTGGTTTTTCGATTAAACACGACGAGAATAAAACGATCGCTTGCTCGGAGCATCGTGAATTGAACCGAATCGGCACAGCAAGGATTGCCGCTAAGCACAAGCTGACCTGTTGGGGACAGAGCGAGCCTTCAAAAACCTATCCGGCAACCGCAGCCTGGATTTCTTTCTCGTCAATATCGAAGTTCGCGTAAACGTGCTGCACGTCGTCGTGATCTTCGAGCGTTTCCACCATTCGCAGCATCTGCTGCGCTTGTGGCCCGCTCAGCTTCACGTAGTTCTGCGGCAGCCATCCCACCTCGGCGGAGGATGGCGTGATCCCCGCAGCCGTCAGCGCTTCGCGAACCTTCTCCATCGCCTCGGGCGGCGTGATCACTTCCCACGACGAGCCGTCATCGCGCACGTCTTCGGCGCCGGCGTCGAGCACGATGCTCATCATCTTTTCTTCGCTCGCCTGATCCTTGGCCACGACGATGTCGCCGAGGCGGTGAAACATCCAGCCGACGGCACCCGACTCGGCCATGTTGCCGCCGTTTTTCGAGAACATGTGCCGAATCTCACTCACGATGCGGTTGCGGTTGCTGGTCACCACCTGGACCAGCACCCCGACGCCTCCGGGGCCGTACCCTTCGAACGTCACTTCGTCGAGTGTTTCCCCTTCGAGCGTTCCCGTGCCCCGCTGGATCGCGCGCTCGATGTTGTCGTTGGGCATGTTCTCGCCCTTGGCCGCCAGGATGGCTGTTCGCAGGCGCGGATTCGTGTCCGGGTCGGCGCCGCCGACGCGAGTCGCAATCGTCAATTCTCGGATGAGCTTGGTGAAAATTTTCCCGCGGCGAGCATCAGTGGCCGCTTTTTTATGCTTAATCGTGGCCCATTTTGAGTGTCCAGACATAGATAACCCTTTACCGGAAGTTATGGCAGGAGCGACAGCGAACTCTTGCGGCGATAGTCTAGCAGTTGGTCCGCCCGGCAGGCAATAGCTGGGGCCTTTGGGCCACCACTCTCGCGAGGGTTGCCTGATTCGCGACATTCGCGTTCCATCTGCGCATTTTCATTTTCGCACGCATGCTACACTCGTTCGCGTTCCCCCACTGGAACTTCCGCAGCGCAAAACGGACCAGTGATACGAATCTGCTCGAAGTGTGGCGCCCTCTTGCTTGAGGACGCCAGCAAATGTTGTTTCTGTGACATTCCCGATGACACGGACCAAACGGCTCGGCCAATCCGCGCGAGCGCGGCCGCGCTCGCAGAGCCTCCGGAATCAGACGAGCCGGAATGGCACCGCGAGGTCGCCCGGCGTCTCGGAGAATATCGCGCACGCCGCCAGCGGCTGCATCCGGACGAACTCCAGACGGGGCTTCCATTTCGCACAGTGCCGCAAATCGATGAGGGCGCCAAGTTCCAAGAAAAGGAAAGGGTCCGCGAGCGCCCGCGCACTCGTCCCACTCACCGCCAGCGGCAAACAGAACGGGTGGAAATCCGCATCCAGCCTGAATTGGATTTCTCGAGTGCTCCCGACAACCGCGCGCATCCTCAGACGGCTCTCGTGCCGGTTGCCACCCTTGCCGAACGTCGCTGGGCTGGCGCGCTCGACGCATTTTTCCTGGTTCTTTCGTGCGCGGGATTCCTAGTTCTGTTTCATTCTATGGGGGGAGAAATTGCGTTCGCGAAGATGGATGCGGTGGTCTGCTTCACCGTGCTCTTTCTGCTCTACGGGTCGTATTTTTCCCTTTTCACGACGTTCGCGGGAGCGACTCCGGGGATGCAGTTCCGTGGCCTTACGATCGTTCGGCTCGACGGCACGCTGCCCGACATACAGCAGCTCTTGTGGCGCAGCTTCGGGTACCTGCTATCGGGCGCCACGATGATGCTCGGAATTCTCTGGGCCGTGTGGGATGAAGACCACTTCAGCTGGCAGGATCGCATCTCCCAGACTTACATCACGGCGGCGGTACCCGTCGACGATGGTTCCGCCGGCTTTCCGGCCGACCCCACGTTCGCGCACAAATAGCGCGATCGAGGGGAAATGGCTTTAGCGCTTCGCCGAAAAATGCCCGCGCATAAAAAGCTCGGTTCCGGCCGAAGGGCGAACCGTCAGGAAGCCCTGACGATCAGTTCGTCAATCTCCTCTTCCTTCCCGCTCCCGGCCGGTTGGATTGCGCGGTTTCGTCCGAAGAACCGGGAGCGCCAGTAGTGAGACTTGATGTATGCGAACGTTTCTTCCCGAGATTTCATATAGGCGGCAAAAGTGCAGTGGACCAATCCAACCTGCCGCTCCAACAAATAATTGTAGCCATCGGAGCTGAGAGGGCTCCTCATTTTTCGCGACAGCCGCTCGAGTTTCCGGGCCTCTCTCGCGAAAACGAAAAACGAATCCGTCACCTGGGCGATCCAAAAGGCCAGACCCGGCTCTTCAACATTGGCGGACATCCAAGCGCGTTTTCTTCTAGGTTGAGTGCGCGCAGCCTGCATGATGGGCGCGATTTGCATCCGAGCCGGCACTGCGTTTCCCGTGATCTGCTCCACCGTGGTTTCTCCTATCTTCGTGTAATGCTGGGCCGTTGAATTACAGGACAGTATTCATGACTACATTCATGACCGCGAAAAAAACCGTAAGTGCGAGTAAACGACGATCGTCCGGCGGCGGCAATAGGGTGAATTACGGAAACTCGCCGTCAATTTGGGGTAGTGTAATGCCGGTTAACTTAGATAAAGCCGGAAAGAGCCGTTATTCTTATGCATTCTCAAATGAAGAGTTAGGCCGCGGAGGCCGCCCATGATATACTCCGGTTGCGCTTAATACCGCGGTTGTGTTGTGCGGTGGCTTCGGTTGAGTTTCTTGATCTGAGTGGACCCGCCCTCGATTCCCTCCGTAAGTTTTCGGCGTAATTCAAAGAACTGGCATGCAGTGCGTGGAGTCTGCTTCGCAATTCGCGGACAGTATCGCAACTGTTCCCGCCAGACAAAAAGGCTAAAGAGAGATGCAAAGTTTTTCAGAATTACCGATTTCGCAATACACGAAGGAGCGACTGTCGCTGGCTCGCTTCTCGACGCCTACTCCCGTGCAGGCGGCCGTGATTCCAGAGGCGCTTCAGGGCAAGGATATATTGGCCACCGCGCAGACTGGAACCGGCAAGACATTGGCGTTTTTGATCCCGGTGACGGAGCAACTGCTCCAGCTGCGCGCTCCCGGAGTGGCGGCGCTGGTGCTGGTTCCCACGCGCGAACTCGCCATGCAGGTGGTGGAACAATATGCCGCACTCGCGGGAAAGCGCCTGGCGCCGGCGGCTCTTGTCGTTGGCGGCTTGTCCGAAGGATTGCAGCTCAGCGCTTTGCGCAAGGGCGCCCGCCTGGTTGTGGCGACTCCCGGCCGATTGGAGGATTTCCTCGGACGCGGTTTGGTGAATTTCCGCGGGCTGCGCGCGCTCATCCTCGATGAAGTGGATCGCATGCTGGACATGGGATTTCTGCCAGCGATTCGCCGCATTGCGTCCGCGCTACCCAAAACGCGTCAGACGATGTGCTTTTCCGCGACTCTGGAAGCGTCGGTGGCGCACCTGGTGAACGATTACGTGAATAATCCGGTGCGCCTCGCGTTCGGTTCCACGCTGAAGCCTTCGGAAAACGTGAAGATCCAGGCCCTCGAAGTTTCGGCCGACCGCAAACAGGATGTACTGCAGCGTTTACTTGCCGGCGAGACGGGACGCTGCCTGATTTTCGCGCGCACGAAGCGCGGTACCGAGCGACTGGCCAAGAGCCTCGCCCGGGAAGGATTCACGGCGGCAATGATTCACGGCGACCGCTCGCAATCCCAGCGAACCGCGGCACTGGCGGGATTTCAGCAGGGGCGTTACAGGGTTCTGGTCGCCACCGATTTAGCTTCGCGTGGCATTCATGTGCAGGATATCGCGCATGTCATCAACTACGATCTGCCCGATCTCGCCGAGAACTTCATTCACCGCGTCGGGCGAACCGGGCGCGCAGGAACGAGGGGAATAGCTTCCACCTTATTCTCGCGCGACCAACGATCCGATTTGTTGCAACTGGAACGCGCGCTTGGCATCCAAATGGAGAGGATGCGAATGGAGGATGCCCCACCGGCACGGCCCAGTGCCCGAGGCGACGCGGAGCAGGCTGAGCGCATCCAATCAGCTTGCGCAGGCAGGATGCCCCGGCTTCCGGGAGAGGTTCTGCAAGCGCAGGTGCAATAACCTTAGCTTAATCAATAAGATCGGCAGGAACCACCCCCCAGTGGCCCGTGCTCGCTGGGCTTCCTGCCTTCCATGCTGAAAGGACACGCGCAGCCATGAGCCTCGAAATAGAGACAGGCCGAGGACGGTTGGTGCCCACGCGGCCAACCGGTGTGCAGTACCAGGTTGAGTACACAATCAAGTTGACCGTGGAAATTCGCCAACACGGCAGGGCCCCTGCTGCCAGTACGATGAAGTGGACCAAGTGCTCGGTGCGTTCTTCTCACGCACATTTTATTCCCGACGGGACGTACTTTCTCCATGCGGACGACGGGAAGGTCCGCCAATTGAAGTCCACCGACGGAGAATGGCAGTGTCTCGCCACGCTTTGATTTTGAAATGAAGCAGCCGTTTCTCGCGCAGGGTTCGCATTTCGACAGACCCTGCGCGAGAGTCTTCCCCTCGGTCCGCGATTACTCCCTCACCACGCTATAAAATCCAGCCTTCTCAAAATGCGGGCAATGGGCCCAGTTGCACCTTCCCAAGCCCCGTGAGATTGGCCTTTTAAAGCTTCGGAAACCAGGGGAGGGCGTTATGTTTGACGGACTCGTAGTTTATCGTTGCGGGCTGATTCGAGGAGCAGGCTGTAGGAGATGCGATGGGCCATCTCCAGCGACTCAAACAACGGCGCCGAGGGCGAATGGCAACAATGCGCCCCTACGTGCAGCACCCATGTTCGCCAGTAGAACTCTGTATTGTCCGATCCCGGATTTTTGCCCATCATTCTCATTCACGGGCTTATTCCCGGTATTCATGGGGAACGCCACCCTATGCACCTTACATTCTCACGATATTTCGGACTTCGAGAAAATCCTTTCAACATAAACCCGGACCCCCGATTTTTATTTCTGAACCAAAGAACCCAAGACGCTTTCGACGACATGACGAGCGCCATTCAGGCGAGGAAAGGCCTGATCGTGCTCACCGGCGAAGTGGGCACGGGCAAGACAACACTGTTGAACCGCTTGAGGGAATGGCTGCAAGGACAGCGAACCCCTACCGCGTTCATTTTCAACCCTCATCTTGAGGTGAACGAGCTATTCGATTTGATGTTTGCCAATTTCAGGATTCCATCGGATTCGCGCTCGAAAAGCAGCCGCCTGGCGCATCTAGATCAGTGGCTGGTCGATTGTTACCGGATGGGGACGAACGCCGTGCTTATCATCGACGAAGCACAAGGGCTGCCGCTTCATGTTCTGGAAGAGATCCGCACGCTGCTGAATGAGGAGACTCCTCGAGACAAGCTTCTCCAGATCGTGCTCTCCGGGCAGCCGGAATTTGAAGAAAAGCTGAAACGGCCCGACCTGCGCCAGATTCGCCAGCGGATCAGCCTCCGATGCTACACGACGCCATTCTCCCGCGAGGAAACCGATGGATATATCCAAAGACGGCTCTGCATCGCGGGCGCGGCAAGCCAAACGGTGTTCCCGCCGGAAGCCATCGATGCGGTTTATCTTTATTCCCGGGGCATCCCTCGCGTGATGAATCTGCTATGCGAACATGCGCTGATCCGGGCGTCCGAAGCAAAGATTCAACCCGTGCCGGTATACCTGGTTGACGAAGCAGCCGCCGCATTGCAGTTCGACGACGCGAGGCCAGTGGCAGGATCTCAGAGTCCAAAAGCCCTGGAACCGCCCCTGGCCGGCTCCGCCGATTTGCACGATTCAGCCGTGGCGGAAGTTCATTCGGCTGCCACCCCTGGTCCTTTAGCAGCGGCTCCCGTTGCGAGAATGCCATTGGATACGCAAGCGAAACAGTGCCACGATCAGGACACAATTCTGACCGAACACCTTACCGAACAGCTTACCGAACACCTTGCCTCACAAGCGCGGGAGCCTGGCATCCGCAGTGTCTCGCATCACCTCTGGGCGGCTCTCGAGCACAAGAAGCAGGAAAGCGTCCCAATTTTGGAATTGCAGAAGACAAAGGTGGTTTCGATTCCGCGGGTTGAGGCTGAGCGGATCGCGAAAACAACCGCGGTAGATATTCGCGCAGGGAAACCGGTGCGACGCGAGGTCACACCGATCTCAACCGAAGCGAAGGCCCAACGCCCACGCGTCCTCGATTTGTCTCGCGTGCGCCGGTTCATTTCCGAAGCACGGGAAAAAGCAGCGGCTTTGGAGCTCTCCCCGGTCTTTCAAAAAAACGCTGCGTCATTACTTCACTGGCTACAGCAACCTCTTCCGACTATCAAAATGCGCGGCAGGGTTCCATCACAAGCGCGATTTGCCGATGAAAAGAAGCGCTCCCAGCAAGCACAGCCGCCAATGGCCGGTCTCAGCGCGGACCCGCGATGAGATTCGAAAACCCCGGGAAATAGCCCGCCGGAACTTTGAGAATACACGGTTGATGGCGGCATAAGGCTGCGATTCGTTGGGATTATGCAGGCGGGCGTGCCGGTGATGGTATTGCGCTAGCTTTTTGACAGACCTCTTCCTGCGCGAGAATCTCCCCGCAATTCGGATTACTCCGTCCTGTTCTTTGAAATCCTGTCTGCTCAAAATGCGCGGAACGGCCTTCTAAGCATGCCTCTTGATTCTACACTTTCCATTTATTGCTCGGCCTTTTCAATCTTTTCAACAATTTGGGGCATCTGCTTTTCGCTCAAAGCTAACCTCAACATGGCGAATACCTGACGCTCTGGCACAGCTCATTGGGTCGCGAATGTAACGCAGAAGCAATTTCGGTATACACTTGCGTTCAATATGAGCACTGCGCGCCATCTGATCGCCCTGCTGCGGACCCACGTTCAGGGCGATGAACAAGAGTTCCTTTCCGTTGCGATGGAACTCGCTGCGCGCGAGGCGCGACTCGGTCATGCCCGAGTCGCAGAACAGATTCGCGAGCTTGTGGATCAGGCACGCGCCCGTGGCTCGCAGATTGAGAAACGCGGCGGTTCGGTTGTTGTTCTGCAGCCGAAAGGAGAGATAGCCAATCTCCTATCCATCCACCAACCCACGATTCGGCTTGCCAGTATGGTCCTGCCTGAAGTGCTGGAAAAGCGACTCCGGCGGACGCTACTGGAGCAGAGACAACAAAATAAACTTCGTCATCACAACCTCCGTGCAAGGCGAAAACTCCTGTTCATAGGCCCACCCGGAACGGGAAAGACGATGACCGCCGCAGCTTTAGCTGGTGAGTTGCACCTCCCGTTGTTCACGATCTTATTGGAAGGTGTAATCACAAAATTTATGGGAGAGACCGCAGCGAAGCTCCGCATGATCTTTCAAGCGATGACGGCAGAAAAGGGCGTATACCTTTTTGACGAATTTGACGCTCTGGGAGCACGGCGCGCTCAGACGAACGATGTGGGTGAGATTCGAAGGGTACTGAACTCGTTCTTGCAACTTCTTGAGAAGGATGATTCCGATAGTATCGTCATTGCTGCGACCAATCATGCCGACCTTTTGGACAGGGCGTTGTTTCGTCGGTTTGACGACGTGATTGAGTACGCCCTCCCAGACGAGAAAACTGCTGTGAAGATAATCCAATCCCGCCTCGTGCCCTTTGGTGCTGATGATATAGACTGGAGGCGAATTTCGAATGATGTGGCGGGACTGAGCCAGGGCGAGCTTGTGCGGGCCAGCGATGACGCCGCCAAACACGCAGTCCTGCAAGGAACGGAACGCATTACGACTGAGGATCTATTGGTCGCTCTTCATGAGCGCAAACACGCAAACTGTTAATTTGAGAGGTACTGCTCTAATCCATGCCCGAGCTTCCTCGCGATCATCCCCACATTCATCTGCAGGACGTTGGGCGTTCTGAACCCTATACGAGCAGGCAGAGGCCCCAGACGCCACCTCCTCCAGCTAGAAATCGCGAAGCGCACGCCCAAACACTACTGATGGCGTTGAATCAGGCTCTGGTCGGTGCTCGTGCTCAAGCTCACGCGCGCGCTGACGCTGCTGCCGGAGGATTCTATCTGCAATTCGAGCTGTCGCCGGGAAATGAGGAATTCGTCCAAAACCTCGAGGACCGTCGCCGCGGCATTGAGTTGGTTTCCGTCAAGCGCGGTCCAGAAGAAAACGCTGCCATCATCGCCACTGTCTTTGTGCCGGACCGCGCTGCTAATTACTTCTTGCGGAAGCTCAAAGCCTACCAAAACGAAGACACGCGCAAGACTGGCCGTCCGCGTTACGAAAACCTTGTGAACCGTATTGAAACTATCGCACTCGCTGTCATTCGTCCTTTCTTCACAGACGATGAAGATCGTTTACCACCAGAGAACCAACAAATTTGGTGGGAAATATGGTTGCGAGTTGGGTTGCGTCAACAATTTCAGGCGGCGGTTGCAACCCTCGAAATCCATCTCACCCTCGAAGATGTAATCGAATTCCCAGAACGAGAAGTGATCCTCGCGTTTTCTGACCTGGCCACGCTGGGCACGCTCCTCACAAGAACAGACGCCATTGCCGAAATTCGACTGTCAAAAGATACGCCTGCGATGTTTCTCCAAATGCGCAACATCGAACAGAGAGACTGGATCGCAGACCTACTCACTAGACTCGACCCACCTGGCGCGGACGCCGTTTCCGTCTGTGTCCTCGATAGTGGAATCACAGACGTGCATCCACTCCTGGCAGTCGGAATTCAGGCTAGCGACCTTCACACATACGACGCTGCCTGGGGTACAGGCGACAGCGCGAACTGGCAGGGACACGGAACGGCAATGGGAGGTGTTGCTCTGTATGGGGATCTGCGGAACGCGCTTTCCAACAATTCCCGTATTCGTCTCGACCACCGCCTCGAATCCGTGAAAATGTTGCATCCTGGCGGCATCCAGCATGATCCTAAACTCTATGGCGCGGTTACCGCAGAATGCGTGGCTCGGGCAGAAATTTCCGCTCCGCAGCGGTCGCGGGCCATTTGCATGGCGGTAACTTCGGACTTTGATGTTAGACGTGGACGTCCTTCTTCGTGGTCAGCAACGGTCGACAGACTGTGTTTTGGTGACGAAACCGCACGACGGCTGTTCCTCATCTCTGCAGGGAACATCGAGCGAGCCAAAATTCCCACTACCGGCTATCTTTCCCGTACCGACGTGGAACCCATCTTTAATCCGGCCCAAGCCTGGAACGCCCTGACCATCGGTGCTTTCACAGAAAAGACCAACATCACCGACCCCACTTTCCACGGTTGGACAGCCCTTGCGCCAAACGGGGAGCTCGCACCGACCAGCCGCACGTCCTTGACTTGGGATAAACAATGGCCTATCAAGCCGGAGCTGGTCTGTGAAGGTGGAAACTGGGCGACAGATGGTGCGACGGTCGATTCACCGGACGATTTGGGTATTCTAACGACCCATCATCAACCGCTGCTCCAGCAGTTTGACATTATCCGCGATACCAGTGCGGCGACCGGAGTGGCAGCAAACCTCGCGGGTCGTGTTCTCGCGGGCCGTCCTCAATTTTGGTCTGAGACGGTGCGAGGGCTGCTCGTCCACTCCGCCGAGTGGACACCCGCGATGCTCGCGCACCTGAACGGCAACGCGACTCGTCAGGAAAAGCTTGCCTTCCTCCGGCGCTACGGCTATGGCGTTCCAAACTATGGGCGTGCGCTCTTCAGCGCCCTAAATGATGCGACCCTAATCGTCGAAGATGATCTCCAACCATTTTGGCGCGATGCTAAGGGTGACGTGAAAACTCGCGATATGCATCTTCATTCCCTCCCTTGGCCTCGGGCGGAGCTTGAAACTCTTGGCGACACGGAAGTTGAGTTCCGTATTACATTGTCCTATTTTGTCGAGCCAAATCCTGGCGACCGCGGCTGGAGCAGGCGGCACCGCTACGCATCCCACGGTCTCCGGTTTGCTGTGAAAAGGAGCCTGGAGACCTTGCAAGCGTTTCAGGCGCGAATCAACGGAGCCATCGAAATGGAGGAGCAGGACTTGCCAGCCGACACGGGTGGCGACGATTGGTTGTTGGGATCGATTCGAAACCTCGGGTCAATTCACTCCGACCATTGGCGTGGCACAGCAGCCGAACTCGCACGCCGAGATGCCATCGCGATCTATCCCGTGGGCGGGTGGTGGAAAGAAAAGCCAAGTCTTGCACGGTATGACAAGTCCGTTCGCTACGCACTCATCGTGTCCATTCGGGCGACAGCGGGGACCATCGACATTTACACACCAATTCAAGCTGCTGTTCCGATAGTCATTCGGATCGAGCGATAATCTCCCTTCAAGCTGTTTCCTCTACAGATAGTGCTACTAGACGCACACGAGGTTTTTATGTCTGCTTTGTGAAGGGTTAGCGGGCCATTCGTGTGATAAAACAATTAGGCACATGCCCGAATCCACCACGGTCCAGGACTCCGGCTTGGCCAACGCGCCGGCTTTCAGCCAATTCGAGCAAGCCACCTACGCAAAGGTCACTCGCCGCCTGTTGCCCTTTCTGCTGCTGTGCTACGTGGTGTCCTATCTGGATCGCATCAACATTGGCTTCGCCAAGCTTCAGATGCTCAGCGACCTGCGATTCAGCGAGACTGTTTTCGGGCTGGGCGCGGGCATCTTTTTTATCGGCTATTTCCTATTCGAAGTGCCCAGCAACATCATCATGTACAAGGTGGGGACTCGAGTCTGGATCGCTCGCATCATGGTGACGTGGGGAATCGTCTCGGCCTGCACGCTGCTGGTAAAAACTCCGGCACAATTCTACGGCGTGCGTTTCCTGCTGGGAGTGGCGGAGGCGGGCTTCTTTCCGGGCATCATTCTCTATTTGACGTATTGGTATCCTGCGCATCGCCGCGCCCGGATGGTGGCAACCTTCATGGTCGCCATACCTTTGTCCGGCATTCTCGGTGGCCCGATTTCCGGATTTATCATGCAGTTTCTGGCGGGCAAATCGGGCTTGCCGGGCTGGAAATGGCTCTTCCTGCTGGAAGCGATTCCGTCCGTCCTTTTGGGGCTCGCCACGCTGGTGTACCTCGATAGCGGCATTCGCCAAGCAAAATGGCTCACGGAGGAAGAAAAGCAACTCCTCGAACGCAATATCGCCCGCGAGCGGGCGGAAAAAATCGAACATCCCTCCCTGCTCGCCGTATTTCGGGATCGCCGCGTCTGGCTGATGTCGTGGATTTTCTTTTCGTGCGCGATGGGCCAGTACGCCCTGACCTTCTGGATGCCCAGCCTGATCAGGACCGCCGGCGTCAAGAGCGTGCTGAATGTCGGACTCCTTACAGCGGTTCCCTACGTGGTCACGGCCGCCGCAATGGTCCTGCTAGGGGCCAGCGCGGATCGCCATCGCGAGCGCCGCTGGCATCTGGCCGCCCCGATGATTATCGGCGCCGTGGCGTTAGTGCTCAGCGTTTGGGCTGGGAAGCACGCGGGCATGGCCATCGTTTTCCTTTCCATCGCCGCCGCGGGCGTGATCAGTTCCGCACCTCTGTTCTGGAGCCTTCCCACGGCGTTTCTTTCCGGCGCCGCCGCCGCGGCGGGGATCGCCACGATCAACTCGATTGGTAATTTGGCCGGGTTTGTGAGCCCCTACATGATCGGCGGGCTCGAGGATCTCACGCACAGCGACCGGGCCGCCATGTACTGCCTCCTGCTGATCCTGGTAGCGGGCGCCGCCACGGTGTTTAAGGTCCCCGCCAAAATGGTCAATCATTAGCAGGCTGCTGAAAAAGCCGGGGATTGTGGAACGAAGTAGGGCGTGATGAGTCCAATGGCGGATGCGAGGAATCGATCAGCAGCAGAGTCACGTGTTGAGCTACGTTTCCGCAGAGCAGAAATCCCCCGGTGAACTTTCACGGCGAGAAGCGTTCGAATCAGACACAGAAACCGAAAAGCGATCCGGAGGCGCAGTGGGCGCGCCAAGGCGCAGGCAAG
>Ga0307373_10005836_pt1 | contig 19891 bp, 14 predicted proteins | sample OX2MG_FD_202534 | JGI IMG/M metagenome (GOLD analysis project Ga0307373, IMG submission 202534) | Soil microbial communities from Risofladan, Vaasa, Finland - OX-2 | ecosystem: Environmental > Terrestrial > Soil > Coastal area > Acid sulfate soil | place: Finland: Risofladan, Vaasa | collected...
CGGCCAGGTGAGTTACGAGTTGACGGTAAACCTCAAGCCGGACGCTCCGGCGGGCTACATCAAAGAGCAACTGATGTTGGTCACCAATGACCGCCGCGCGAGCGAAGTTCCCGTCGACATCGAGGCCCGCGTCGTTTCGGCCATCACGGTCCACCCGCCGTCGCTTTTCATGGGGGCCCTGAAGCCCGGCGACAAGGTCACCAAGAAGCTGGTGGTGCAAGCCAAAAAGCCGTTCCGCATCACGGCGGTGGCCTGCGACGCGCCAGAGCGGTTCGAGTTCAGCGTCGCCCAAGACGCGAAATCCAAACAGGTGCAATTGTTGCCGGTGATCTTCACGGCGGGCGACAAGCCGGGCAGGATCACGTACAAGATCCGAATTGAGACCGACCTGGGCGACGACGCAACGCTGGAGTTGTCCGCCTTCGCCCATGTGACGCGCGCCCCTGCCGAAGGCAAGTCAGCGGCGGAAGGACCGCCCGTGGACGAAACGTCGGCTCGGGACGATTAGTACTTCAACAGGCTGAACGTGATGTGTGGGGCGACACGCCGGGCCCCTCCCAAGCTGGTCAGTTCAATTAAGAACGCGCAACCCGCCACCGTCGCTTCGGCGCGTTCGACCAGTTTGCAGCAGGCATCGACCGTACCCCCGGTGGCCAACAAATCATCGACCAACAGCACGCGTTGCCCCGGCGCGATTCCGTCGGTGTGGATTTCGAGTGTGTCGGTGCCGTATTCCAGTTCATAATGAAAGGCGTGCGTGTCGAAGGGGAGTTTTCCCGGCTTTCGAATGGGCACGAAGCCCACGTTCAATTCCAGCGCCAAGGGGGCGGCGAAGATGAAGCCGCGTGCCTCCGCGGCGGCCACGACGTCGATCGGTTGGCCTCGATAATGGTCGGCCAGCCTGCGGATCGCCTCGCGAAAGGCCCGCGCGCTCGCCAACAGCGGCGTGATGTCGCGAAACTGTATTCCCGGCTTGGGAAAATCGGGAATCGCGCGTACGTAATGCGCCAAATCAAGATTGGCCGGATTGATGTTTGCCCGATCGAGCTCGTTTTGGGCGGACATCAATGGATCAGGATGAATTCGTTGCTGTTCAAGAGCGCCCACCAGATATCCTGCATGGCGGCACCGACGTTGCCGCCGCGGGCCACGAGCAGGTCGTTGGCGATCCCCATTTCCCTTTTCGTGGCTTTGCGCGCCAGCGCGGCCAGATACAGATGGTTGATTCGATCGCCCGGCTTCATGTTTCCCGTGGCCATTTCATAGAGAAACGTCCCCTTTTCGGCGCTGGTGGCCTGCTTGACCAGCTCGCCATTGAACATCATCAGGGCTTGGGGAATCGTGCCGTTGAAGGTCGTGGCGTCATCTCCTTCGTCGGTGCCGAAGGCCAGCGTGAACTGCCGCAGCCAATCGCTTTTGGTTTTTTCCTGGTCCTCGTAACTGCCACGGGTCTTGTGCGCCTCGGTGGACACCAGCAGCGATTCGTAGAGTTGTTCGGCCTGTATCTGCCGGACGTAGAAATGGCTGAAAAGCGGTTTCACTCCCAACGTCGGGTCGTCGCTCTTGTTCTTTGCCGTCTTGCCGCCAAACCGGCTCGACAGAGCATACGCGTCGCTCAGCGTGATCCAGCGGACCAGCCGTCGCAGGTCGTGCTCGTGGCCTGAGAACTGTGTGCCGAGGTACTCGATCAGCTCGGGGTGCGACGGCGCGTTGTGGGGCCCCAAATCGTCGATCGGCTTGGTGAAGCCGTATCCCAGGAAATGCGCCCACATGCGGTTGGCGATCGACTTGCCGAGGTATTCCGACTTCGTCACCAGCTTGGCCAGTTCCAAGCGGCGATTCACCTCGTCGGCGTAGCCGCTCTTGTCGATCGCCGTGCCGTCGACGAACGTCGGGTAGGCCACCCGCATCTCGCCGTTGCGGAGCTCGTAGTAAATCTCGGCGTCGCGCACGTCACCGCTATTGCCTTCGCCGGCGAAGTCTTCGTTTTCCAATCGCACCGAGGTGATCTCACGTCCTTGAAACGCCCGCAGGGCCTTGGTTTGCCGGAAGAAAGCGTTCATGCCCCAGAACTGGTCCTGCTTCCAATCGTTGAACGGATGGTTATGGCACTGCGTGCATTGAACTTGCAAGCCCAGGAAAAAGCGGGCGGTCTTGGCCGTGGCGGTGGCCGCGTTCTCTTGCAAGTTGTCGAGCAGAAAGTTGACCGCGCCGTTGTAGCCCTCTTCGCCCGGCTTGTTCGCGCCGGTGGCGCTGATCAGCTCGAACACCAGCTTGTCGTAGGGCTTGTTCGTCAGAAACGAACGGCGCAGGTACTGTTGCATCCCGTCGCGATCGACCATGTCGCGCGCCTCGTCGCGGTCCGACTTCGGGCGGCCGATCAAAATGTTGGTCCAGATCGTGGTCCAATTGCGCGCGTACTCCTCGACGTACTCGTCGGAATCGACCAGACGGTCCACCAGCAACGGGCGTTTGTTCTTCGCCTTGTCGGTAAGGAACTTTTCCAACTCGGCGACCGAGGGGACGCGCCCCAGCACGTCGAGAAACAGACGCCGGCACCATTCGTTGTCGGTGGCGGCGGGCGAGGGGGTGATTTCGGCGTCGGTCCAGCCTTTGCGAATCTGCTCGTTGATGAACTTGATGATGTCGTCGTCCGTAACGGCACTTGAGGGCACTGCTTCGACCGAGGGAGAAACGCTGCCGCCGTCTTTTTTTTCCTCAGCGTCCAGCCGAGCGGCATGATAAGCGGAAATGCCACACGCCAGGGTGCACCCGATCCCCGCCAAGAAGCACCGGCGGCCAATGTTCCGCGACATGGCAATCCCCTCTGTATGTGTTTGGTACGAAGACCCGAACAACTTCATCATAAAAAATGAAGTCGGCAAGTCAATCAAGAATCGCCAATCCCCCCCCCATTTTATCTAATCGGCGGAGTTCCTGGAAAGACACGACGGATCAGGAAGATACCCACTCTTGGCCGGTCGGGCATCTTAGTTACGCTTTGACGGCCTTTTGTTGGCGGCCCTTGGCCGCAAACATACAGCCAGAATGGGAAAAGAACGAGTGTCCATGTTCCGGCGGTCGATTTTCTCTTTATCTCATATGATGAATCACCTATCCGACACGACTGATGCCAGTCGCTTGACGCTCGATCGTCGGCGGGCGATGGCCCTGTTGGCCCTTCCCGGCGTTTGGCTCACTGGGGCGAGCCGACCAGGGGTGGCGGCCGAACGCGTTGGCCCTTGCCGTGTCGAGGGTCGTGGCCTGCAGGAATTCTGGATTGTCAATACTCGCCGCGCTCCGACGTGCCGCGACCTCGTCGGAGGCGTAGACCAAATTGAATTCTCGAAGAGAAACGACGACCACCAGGTTCGTCTTGGCCGCGACGAATTCATGGCGGCGATCGACCCATCGCTGCCCACCGTAGTCTACGTACACGGTAATTCTCTCGACGCCGACGAGGCCGTGACGTCGGGCGAACGCTTGATCGACGGAATTGGCGCGCAGGTGGCCCCCTATCGCTTCATTCTCTGGTCGTGGCCGGCGGATCGCATTTCCAGGATGAACTACCCCGACAATGCCCGAGTGAAATCGGCGCGCGGCGAATTGCAAGGCTACTACCTGGCCTGGCTGATCGACCAGATCGACCCAGGCACCCGGTTCGGCCTCGTGGGCTACAGCCTGGGAGCGCTCACGGTGACGGCAGCGCTCGACGGGCTGGCCAGGGGAGAAGTCGCCGGCCAACCATTGATCGAGATCAAGCACGTCGTTGGGCGGCCGGTGCAAGCCGCGCTGTTGGCGGCCGCCGAGGAGAATAATTGGCTCTGGCCGGACGGGCGGCACGGTCTGGCACTCACGCAGGTCGATCGCGCGCTCGTGACCATCAACCCGCGCGATCGGTTACTGCGGCACTACATCAAGCTTTGGTCCGCGGACGCACTGGGAAAGAACGGCATTTCCGAGGTCGCTCGGCTTGGCGAGCTGCAATCCAAAGTGCAGCAATTCGTGGTAACACCCTGGCTTGGCCGCGCACACCGTTGGGTGCGATACACACAGTCGGCGGCGGTCATGTCGCTCGTGCGCCCCTACTTGTTCGAGTTCGACGCAGCTCCACGCTGACCCGACAATCGTAGCGGAATTCGTGAGAATTCCGATCCGTGGATGTGCGCATTGGAACTCTCACGAGTTCCACTACCTCGGAAACCTACGGCATTTCGACTTTTGCCCAGAACGGGTGGCGCCGGTCGCCGCGGGTGCGGACGTCGTCGAGCATGACCGCCAGGTCGGGCTCGACGAAAGGACCGCCAAGCCGGGCACGGGTGCCGTTGACGGTGAGTGTCGTCCGCTGTTTGAAATTGATGATGCTCGGCGAGAGCCAGAACGTCACTTTGCCCGCACCGGTCGAGACGTTGAAACCGTTGTTGACGTTCGCCGTAGCACTCGTGGTTGCCGGCCGCAAGCCGCGCGGCGGCGGCCAGTCGTCCGGATCGAAGATCGACTTGGAGGCGAATGCGTCGAGCTCGACCCACCAAAAGTAATTGTCCCAGGGACGCATCGTGTGGCACTTGAATTCCTTGGGGAAAAAATCGCGCACATGAAGGTCCATCCAGTCGAACAGCCGCAAGATCTCATCGGAGAAATCCTCGTGCCCCCGCCCCTGGAACTCGGCCACCGTCACGTTGTAGCCTGGTTTCATGTAGCGGTCGAATTCCTTGGCGTTGTGGACCGAGTTGTCGCCGTCGAGCTCGCCCCCCACGAAATAGAGGTTCATGTTGCGGGCGTTTTCCCACAGCCGCGTAACGAACTTGTCGGCGCGGGCGGCAATCGGAACCACGCCGGCCCACAGGTCGGGGTGGGCCAGACCGATGTCCCACGCGGCGTCGCCGCCCATCGAGTGGCCGCTGAGGAAAACCCGGTCGGTGTCGATCGAAAAGCGGCGGCAGGCGTCGCGCAGCGTGTTAAGCACGGCCGCGTGCTCGGCGGCTGAATATTTGTAACCGGTCTGCTCCTTTTTCGCCCACGCCGGCGCCACGACGATGTAACCGTGCCGCGTGGCCTGCCCCAACCGCTGGCCGTTGCCGGCCCGCGATCCCGCCCACCAGTCGATTTGCAAACGCGGCGTCGTTCCCGTCCCGTGCAGCGTGACCACCGTCGGATACCAACGGTGCGGATCGTATTCCGGCGGGAGCTGCACGTAATAGGTCACCGGTGGCTCACCGGACAGGGTGTCGACCTCCAGCTTGAATAGGCCCGGTTGCTCCTTTTCGGGTTCCGGCGCCGGCAGGGGCGGCAGCATGTGTTCCAAGAGCCTGGCCACCATTTCCGGCGCGGCGCCTTCCTGCGATTCGAATTCCTCCAGAATCTGAGCACGTTTCAGTTTGATCGGCTCAGTCAGGTACCTGCGCAGCAGATTGCGGGTTTCGAAGAGCGACAAGGCGACGGGCAGCTTTCGCAAGGCGTCGTTCTCGCCCACCATCCAACCGCTGACCGCCAGGGCCACCTTCTGCTCGGTGTCGACACTGTCTTCGTCCCACGATTGGCGATAGGCCGCCATGCGACCGATTGAATGGATCGACAACTCGTTCTTGATCTCCTCGTGGATCGGCTTGAGGCGTTCGTCGAGCACCGAGTCCCCAGCCGCGATCGCCGCGATGTCGGCCTCGAGCCGCTTGAGGATATCGACGAACACGTTGATTTCGCCGCGGTGATCTTCAACCATCTGCTTGACGGCTTGCAGTGTTTCGCCCGCCACGCCGTCGGTTGGAAATGACTGGAGCATCGTGGCGGCGAATTGGTGCTGGCCGGCGTCGCGGCGCCGTTCGATTTCGGCCAGCGCGCGGCGCGCGAATTGCTGCTTTAGCTCCCGTACGGTCGCGGTGAATTGTTTCTCGCTTTCCGGGAAGTCGCGGACGATCTCTTCCAGTTCCCGCTCGGCATCCTTGTACCGTTCGCTCAGCAGGAACAGCCGCGCCAACTGCAATCGCTCTTCGATCTTGTCGCGATGGATCGCGTGCCCCAGAATCTGGCGCAGTGTCGCGGGGGGCATCGAGCTGGTGGCGATCCGCATATCCCAGATGTAATTCTTTCCCTCGCTGAATTCGATCGCTTCGACTTTGGTCCACTGGGGCGTGATCAGCGTGATGCCCTGAATCACGTCGATCACCCCCTGGTTCGTGCTCATTCTTATCGCCCGGCGGCCCCATTCATCCCAAGGTTCGACGCTGAGGAATGGACCGACATGGGCCACCCTGGCGCCTCGGCGCGTGGTTACTTGCCGGATCGTAAACCGCTCCAGGTTCGTGCTCACGTCGCTTTCGTCGGACTTCTCGAGTCGCTTGCTGGGAAAGTAGATCCGTCGCAAGAAATCATCGACCAGGACGACCAACTTGGGTGAGGGAGCGTCGTCCGAGGACGCGACCTGCGCCTTTTCGGTGAGGCTCGCCAGCTTCGCCATGCGGCCTTCAAGGACTCGGCCGTCCTTGAGAAGGAATTTCGCACCCCAAGCGTGCGCGGGCGTGATTAGCGCCACAAGCCCCAGGACGGACCAGCAACGCCTCGACCACCGTCGTGCCTGTCGCATGGATGGCTCTCTCCTCGGTTCGGAACGCTCTTATCCATTGTCAACCGTCGGCAGCGTAAGTCAATGTTGGCCTTCACGTTTCCATCGGCGCATCCGGTTGACAGTTCGTCCGATAAGCCGCAGAATTGGCGTTTTCGGCGGCGATTCGGCCCCCCCTCTGGCGAAAACGCGTGATCCCCAAACCCCTCTTGGCCCGGCTGTTCGTGGGCCTGCTTTTGATGCCCATCGCGATCATGCTGATGGTCGCGCTGGCCGCTCTGCTTTCCGCGATGCAAGACGCCGCGGGTGCTTTTTTTCTGAATCGCGCCGCGCTGGGCTTGGGGATCGTTTGGGTGCTGGGCCTGGTCGCTTTGCTTTTGGCGCTGGCCGCGAATACGTTGGCAGACGGGGCACCGGCCGACGGCCCACGTGCCGACGGATCGTTTCGCGACGAGTTTGTGAGCGGAGGCTCGTTGGGCAACCGTGATGAACCCGCCGAGGGGGAATGAAGCTGACCAACATGGACCTTCAAAGCGAATAGAGGTAAACTACCAAGAGGAGATCAGCGCGGTGGGGCCGCGCCTTTTCGGAGCTCGAAACGATGTCGATCATTCCACCAACTTCGCCGATTTCGGCCAGCACGCCGGAAGTCGAGTACCCCAGTTCGGATGGCCGCCCCGTGGCAGAGACCCCACTGCACCGTGATGTCTTACTTGGACTCATTCAGGTCTTGCAGACCTGGTTTTCCGACGAACCGATGACATACGTTTCGGGCAACATGATGCTCTACTACGCGCCTGGTCGACCGCTCAAATGCGTTTCGCCCGACGTGTTCGTCGTACACGGCATTCCCAAGGACAAGACGCGCGACATTTATCGGGTTTGGGACGAAGAAGGTCACGCGCCGGACCTGGTGATTGAAGTCACCAGCCGAAAGACTCGCCGCCAGGACCAGGGGAAGAAATTCGAACTATACCGCGACACGCTGCGGGTTGGCGAATACTTCCTATTTGATCCCCGTGCCGAGTACCTTAATCCACGGCTCAAGGGCTACCGCTTGACCGCTGGCGAATACGTGCCAATCGAGCCCTCCGACAACCTCTACTGCAGCAAATCACTTGGCTTGCACCTGCAACCGCGAGGTAACGAATTGAGGCTTTACGACCCGGCGACAGGCGCGTGGCTGCCGACGGAGGTCGAAACCCGCGAGGCGCTGGGAGAAACCCGCGAGGCACTGGGAAAATCGCAAGCCGCGCTCGCCGCCATCGAGGCCGAGAATGAGCGATTGCGGCGCGAACTGGACGAGCTGCGCCGTCGCAACTCGCCCAATCGGCAAGATGGCGGCTGATGTGCGACGACACGCGGGCCGCCTCTTTCACCAACTGTGGCACCTCCCAATGCGCGGTCTGCCAGCCCAGTGCGATTGCGGTCCCGTCCTCGACCCGATCTCGCGTCACGCCGGCTGCCGCAAGACGAACCGCCCCAGAAGCGGGACGGCGAAGGCGTATTTGCCGTGCCGGTTTTTGTACAGCAGGCCGGCGTTGACCAGATTGCCGAAAATCTGGCTGACGTGACTGGGGCTGAACCGCCGAGATAATAGCTCCGCGGATTTCCGCGCGACATCCTGGACGGTGAATTCCTTGTCGCTCCCTTCGACATGCGCGATGACGGTCAGCAATTCCCGCTGGCGGTCGGTGGCCCGCGCCCAACGGCCGGCGAAGAAATCGGTGTCGAGCTTGCGAAGGATGTCGTCGATCGGAACTGCTGCCGAGCGCGGGCGGCGCTGCAGATGGGCGTCGTACAATTCGCGGCAGATGAACTGTACGAAGTAAGGGTAACCGCCCGAGGCCACGATCACTTGTTCGATGACGGCCCGGCTGAACCGCGCGCGATTGCGCGTTTCCAGGAGTGGCTTGAGGATCGCGTCGCGGCAATCATGATCGTCCAGCCGATCGAGCGTGACCACGCGAAACATGCGCTCGGCGAAGGTCCGCGCCTGGACCAGTTTCGCGAACAACGGGGGCAGCCCGGCCATCAGCAGCAAGTTCGGCACGCCGCGGCGCTGTAATGATTGGAAACAGTCGAGCAAGAGCGAGAGCGGGAATTGGTCCTTGGCGGCGTGGTCCGATAGGTTTTGGGCCTCGTCGTAAGCGAAGATCACGCCCCTCGCGCCGCGGCGTTGCAGGCACGACCATACGAGTTCCAGCACGGCCTTGAGCTTGTCGACGGCAAGGCCCGGCGTTCCGCCAAAGACCCCGGAGAGGACTTCGAACGTCAGCCGCGTTTCGATTGCCCGGCCGCGATGAAAACCCGCGGGCCGTGTCTCCCGCCGGTCGATGACGATCGACGACGTGACAACGGCCAGATCGGCCAAGAGCCGTAGGCAGATCCGATCCTCGCTCAAGCTGGCGGCCTCGGCCAGATCGGTGCCCACCCAGAGCCACCTCCCCTCGATGGCTCGTGGCTTGAACGCCTCCAAGAGAACCGTTTTGCCCACTCCGCGTAACCCAGTCAGCACCAGGTTCTCAAGAACCACGTCCTGTTCGAGCAGCCGCAGAAATTCCTTGGTTTCCTCTCGCCTGCCGGCCAGGTACGGCGGCATGTGGCCGGCCCCAGGGCGGAATGGGTTCATGTAGGAAGTCGGAGACATGAAATCGAGTCCGAATGAGCCGAGTGACTAAAATTAGTCGTCCGACTCATTTTAGTTCATTGTCTCGCCGCGAGCAACTCGACGATCCGGTCGACGTCGTAAACGCAGCCGCCCCAAGTGCCGCCGCTGGCGGCTTGCAACGCGGCCCAAAGCCGCGTGTCGTCGGGCAACGCGGGATCGGGCGCGAGATCCGGCCGCGGCGCGCGGGCGGCGAGCACGCGGGCGCCTTCGTCGGCGCCGAATTCCCGAGCCGCTTCGCCCACCAGATCGACGCTGCCCACAAGTGTGTTGCGATCGACGACGAGACGCACCAGGTCGCCGTCGCGCACTTTGCCGATCGGTCCGCCGGCCAGCGCCTCCGGTCCCACGTGGCCGATGCAGGCCCCCGTGCTCACGCCCGAAAACCGCGCGTCGGTGACGACCGCCACCTCGCGTCCGAATGAAAGGTGTTTGAGCGCCGAGGTGATCTGGTAAATCTCTTCCATGCCCGTGCCCAGGGGTCCGCGGCAGCAGAGCACGATCACATCGCCCGGCCGGATCGACGGCGAGGAAATTCCCTTGATCGCGGCGGTGGCGTCCTTTTCACGCACGAAAACGCGGGCGGGGCCGGTCTTTCGATAGACGCCGTCGGCGTCGACCACCCGCGGGTCGATCGCCGTGCTCTTGATCACCGAGCCTTCCGGCGCCAGGTTGCCGCGCGGGAAGCAAACGGTGCTGGTCAGCCCGCGCTCGCGCGCCCGATCGGGCGACATGATGACGTCGTCGGCATCCACGCCGTCGCGGTCGGCGAGCGCCTGCCGCAGCCGTTGCCGTCGCGGGCTGGTCCGCCACCAGTCGAGCGTCGCACCAAGTGTTTCGCCCGATACGGTGAGCGCGTCGAGCCGCAACAAGCCCATTTCACGCAGGTGCAGCATGACCTCCGGAACGCCGCCGGCCAGGAAAACTCGGACCGTGGGATGGCCGACGGGGCCGTTGGGCAACGCATCGACCAGTCGCGGCACGGCGCGGTTGATCGTGGTCCAGTCGTCGACTGTCGGCCGTCGCAAGCCGGCGGCGTGTGCGATGGCCGGCACGTGCAGGAGCAAATTGGTCGAGCCTCCGAAGGCGGCATGGACCACCATCGCATTGTGGATGGCCGCGTCGGTCAGGATCTGGGCCAATTTGATACCCCGCGCGCGGAGCGACCAAAGCGCCTTGGCGCTGCGGCGCGCCATGTCGAGCCAGATCGGCTGGCCCGAGGGTGCGAGGGCCGAATGGACCAGCGACATGCCCAGCGCCTCGCCCACGACCTGCGACGTGGCGGCCGTGCCCAGAAACTGGCAGCCACCCCCCGGCGAGGCGCAAGCGTGGCAGCTTAATTCGGCCGCCTCCTCCAGGCTCAGCTCGCCGTGCGTGAAGCGTGCGCCGATCGACTGAATCTTGCCCGCGTCTTCGCCCACCGTCGGCGGCAGCGTCACGCCGCCGGGCACGAGCACGCAGGGCAGCTCGCGGGAGCCGGCCAGGGCCAGCATCATGGCCGGCAGCCCCTTGTCGCAGGTGGCCACGCCCAGCACGCCTTGCCGCGTGGGCAACGAGCGGATCAAGCGGCGGAAGATCGTGGCCGCGTCGTTGCGATAGGGGAGGCTGTCGAACATGCCGGTGGTGCCTTGCGTGCGGCCGTCGCACGGGTCGGAGCAAAATGCGGCAAATGGCACGCCGCCGGCTTGCTTGAGCACGCGGGCCGCTTCTTGCATCAGGAGTCCCACCTCCCAATGTCCGGTGTGGTAGCCCAGGGCAATTGGGGTGCCGTCTTCCGCCCGAATGCCCCCTTGGGTGCTGAGCAAGACGAATTGCGGACCGAGCATTTCCTGAACGGGCCAGCCCATGCCGGCGTTCTGCGTCAGTCCGAACAAGTCGCCGCTGGGTAAATCGCGGAGCATCGCCTCCGTCAAAGGGAGCGAGCCTTTCGGGCCGGCCGCGTTGGTGCGAATGTCGAAAAGGGCCGGCTCGCCGCTGTCGAGCAGCTCGGAAAGCGAAAAATCTGGCTGAGGCGAGGATGTCATGGCAACACTAAGGGTGTCGAGGCAGGTTGGCGGTCAAAAGTGATTATACGAGCTGGCGATGCGTAGCGAAATTCGGAAGTCTGCCCAGAACTTTCGATTTCGGCCCCTTTGCAAGGGCGCCACCCAGTGAACCGAAAAGGCGACTCTAGCCGCGTTTGCCGGTATGAGGCGGCGTCGCACGAAGGTGCTCCGGCTTTGCCCGCGCGACGTTCGGATGCTGGGCACGCCGCCGGGGGCCGATGGCGAAGCCGAGCCAGCCGTCGGTCACAAGGCATTGCGTGATCGTCAGATCGGCCAGGCGGGGGTCGTCGACCAGCTTGGGATCGATCAGGCTCAAGCCGCGGTCTTGAGAGAAGATCTTGCTGAAGATGCCACGCAACGCGATTTGTGGTTGAGCGCCGAACCTTTCGCCGCGCAACTGCACCGTGCCGTCGCGGACGAACCGGAGGTCGAGCCCGTCGTGCTGTGGTTTGTAGTACACGCGAACCGTAAAGTCGCGCCAATGGGCCGGGTGCCTGTGCAGCTCGGCGATGGCCAGCGTGAGCTCGATACGGCCCTCGACGAACCTCGCCAGCACCGAGTTCTCCGCCGCGAAGCCGATCCGCAAATCGTCGGGGAATTCGCCGGTAAAGGTTTCGGGCGGCAAATGGAACGATTCGGCAAGCCGCTGTTGCAATTGGGGCAAAGTGAACGTATGGCCGTCGAGCCGCAAGCGCTCGCCGACGTTGTTCAACAGCGACTGGTGGACCTGCACGCTGGCCAGGCTGTCGCCCGGAGCGCGCGGCCGGGGAGTGAAGCCCGCGAGCTGTTCGTCCGAAGCCAAACGCAGCCGTACCGTCACGCGATCGGGCGTCGTTTGCATTTCGATCACCGTTGGCGCCAGCGCCAGGCCTTCTAGCGGTTCGAGCACGCCACGGGAAAACTGTCCCTTGACCTTCTCGACGCGCGGCCCGACCGTCGCGTCCATCTCCTCTTCGACTCGCGATTCGACCCTTTGCCTCGCGATTCTTCGCACCGCACCCTGGCTTTCGGCGTGCTTGTTACGGGCAATCCGCTCGACGAACGAGCCCAACAGGGGCACGTCGTCGTAGTCGGTCCGCACGCCGCGCAACTTGGGCGAGTTGGTGGCCTCGGCCTCAGCCGGCCAGGTGCGAAGTCCGCTTGGACCGATTTCGACGACCTTGCTTGCCACGAAGGTCGCGTCGCTGTGGTTGTAAAAAGTAGCCGGACCGCTTTTCGACGTCGTGCGCGCGAAGATCAATCCCTTGGCCTCCAGCGCGAAACGCAAGTGTCGCGAGTCGGGAATCAGCCGCACGCCCAACTCGGCGGTGGTCGTGCTTGTGCCGTGTGTGGGCACGCCCAGAATCCGGTCGCGCACCGGGGCTTCCACCGGCGGCTGCTTGGGGACCAGGCGGTTGAGCAACTCGGCCGTGACGACCAGCCGCAAGTTCGAGTTGCGGTAATTGAACTCGAGCCAGCTCTCGATCCGCTCGCCCGCATGGGGCGAGCCAGGCCAAGGCGTGGTTGCCCGCGCGTGCCTCGCAAGGCGCGCGCCGTCGCTTGGCAGGCCCGTTTGCTCGAACCGTTCCAGGTCGGTGAGCAACTGCCTTGGATGGGCGAATCGATCCTTGGTGGCGACGGTGATGGAGGTTTTGACGCTCATGGGTGCCGTGACGACCAACTCCCACAGCTCCAAACGCCGTGCCAGCGCATAGCGGGCCCGCTCGATCTTAGGCGCGGCCGAGCGACCAGCGGAAGCCGAACCGCCGGCCAAGGACCGCAATTCCGCGAGAATTGGCTCGGCGCGCTCGTTGTCGTTGCCGTCAATTCGCGCCAACTCGCGGAGCAAGTCGCTGGCGCGGCTGGCCCATACGCACGATTCGCAATCCCAGGCCAATGATTCCAGGTTTTCGAGCAACGCCGCGGGGTTCTCCCAATGTGCCGGCGCTTGCTCAAGGGGGGCTGGGCGCCGTCCCCGCGCGGGCGCGGTCGGCATCCTCCAATCGTGCCGCGGCCAATCGGCGCTCGGCCGCATCGCCAATCCCAACAGTGGTTTGCGCTGAATCGACGGTGCCGGCATCGCCGGCTCATCGGACGCGGCTGGCCCGCGGTTAACAATCGCATCGTCTCTGTGCGACGGCGTGGAAGTGACGCTCGAGGAATCCGCGGTAATCAAAATCGGCGGCTTTTCGTGTGCAAGCGGCGGCACGGCCAGCGCCATGGTCGTTGGCAAAGGTTCCCCAACTTGTCCATCGGGCTTCTCGCGCCACGTCGTCGTTCGTGCCAGGGACTTGGATGGGGCGGCGGCGGTCGCGGTGGCCCGCCGACGTTGCGATGAGCGCGCGTCTGCTCGGCGCTGGTGCGCCACGATTTCCCACTCGCGCGGCGAGGCGACGGATAGCACGAAGAGGCCGGCCAAGATCACTAAAAAGGGCCAGGTCGGCGTGGTTTGTCTACGGCTCATCGGTTCCTCGTTAGCCGACTTCGATTCGAAACAGACGGTCCCGTTCCTTAAGATCGGTTGTCTGGATAGACTGAATAAAACGACAATCGCGAGAATTACGTCCCATGGTAAAAGCTCGGATTGCAGCGGAAGTTCGGGTAACTTCTAGGGTCGGTGGGTCCGCGCAACTCGGCCCAAGTCGCCTGGATTGTGGACGGAATTCGAGTCAAATGGTGATGATTGGGCACGAATGAAGGATTGGATGAACCGCACTACCGGCCACCCCAGCCCCGAATACAGCCCTATGGGAGCCACATTGCCTGGTGAATCCGATAGTGGCACGTCTGAATCTGGCCCCGCTGACTGCGACGCTGGCGACGGTGACATCCTCCAGGAGTTCCGCGAAGGACGGGAGGCTGAAGCTGTGCGCCGCTTGTTCCAGCGGCACGGAGGGCGGGTACGCTCCGCGCTGCGCAGGCGGTTTCCATCGATTCATGACGACCACATCCTTTTGCAATCCCTTCACGACGCCGTTGGCGCGGTTTTGGCCGGTTACGACCCGGCGAAAGGAGTCAGCCTGGGCGGCTGGTTCCTGCTGATCGCCGGCCGACGGGTGTGCGACGCGTTGCGAGGCCAGCGCGAGCGGCGCCGCAAAACCTTTCCCCTGGTCGACGACTGCTACGACGTGCGACCTTCGCCCACCAGTCGCATGCTCTCGGACGAGCTCCGCGAAGCGGTGCGGCGGGCGATGGAGCACCTTTCGGAGTTGGAACGCGCCGTGATCGAGGCCGACATCGACGCAGGCAAACAGGCCTCGGCCGACGTTCTGGCCCGACGGCTGAAGACGACCGACCAGTCCATCTACGCGGCTCGCGCGCGTGCCCGGCGCAAGCTGCTCGAATCCCCAGTGTTGAAGCGGGCGGTGCGTTGAAGAAGCGGAGTGTTAATGAACGCAGTGTGACGCTTGAAACGATGACCCCCATGGTGAGCTAATGAACGCCAATCACGAAAACCACGACGGTTCAGACGAATTACTTCGCCTGTTGGGCTGGGCGCTGGGGCGCGGCCCGCTGGCCGGGCCGGCCGAGGCGCAGGCGGCTTTCGACGCGGCCGCCGGCGAGCGGCTCTCGGCCGACGAGCTGGCCTGGTTGTCGAGGCTGACGCGAGGGAACATGTTGTCGAACGACGACCCGTCCTCGACCCAAGAGACAGGCCATATCTCGACTAAAGAGACAGGCCATTTGCCCTCGGCCGCCTCAATGCGTTTAGCGAAGATGCACGGGCAGCGATTACGGGCCGAGTTGCTGGAGCGCCGCGACGCCACCGCGCCGTGGTGGACGGTGGCCGAATCTTCAATGGCCGCGTGGGACGGAGGCTGCGAGTTGGCGACGTCTGGCTTTGAGTCGTCCGATTGGGGTCCTGGCGGCGCGGCGGTTTCGGCCGCGTTGGTAGGCGGCGTGTTGGCCGTTTGGTTCAGCTCCAGCCAACGTCGGCAAATGCCAACTCGAACGACCTACGATAAGGCCACATTGTACGATCGGGCCTTGGTCGAGATGGTGAATGCTTGAGCAAGTCGGGAAAGCAACGCGACGGCCAACCAATCCGGCAACGCTACCCGCTGGGCTAAGTGTGGCGCGGCTTGCTCACCGGTGGCGGGATGTCGGAGATCGGTTTTCTTAGCTGCGCTCTGTCTTTTGTTTGGCCTCATCAAGCAAAGCCGGAAGACACTCCACGCAAACGATCACCGGCCGCGCCAATTCTCCCATCATTTGCTCAGTGGCCGGACTCATCCACACGTCCGTTTTGCAGGCGCTGCACTGCTTGACCGTCGAGCCTGGGATGCCCGCCGGCCCGACGGAGCAGGGCATGCATGCGATGGCCTGGGGTTCCCCTTTTTCCTCGGCCTCCAGGTTGATTTGGTCGTAGGTTTTCGCCGGTCCCTTTTGCAGAAGCTCACCGCGCTTGAGGGCATCGGGGTCCAACTCGAACACCAGATCGTCTTCCTTTATCTTGCGCATGGCGTTTCTCGCGGTATCCGAGTCGTGTGGAGTGCGCCCGTCCTGGGAAAACTGTGATGGGCGGCTCGTAACCTACCAATTTCATGGGCCTTTGAAAACCTGCTCGCGCGCATGGTGCTCGCCAAAGCGCGACCGGGCGGAACCTCGAACCAGTCAATTCAACCACGCTCATTGCGAATTGCCCGCGGCCAGCCATGGTGATCGTACCGAGGAGTCCGCCGTGGGCAACTCGAAAGAACCCTATGCGCTGAACCCGAGTCATGTCAATAAAAACTCCTGAAAAATCCCCAAATGCGCGTGACAAGGGTTATGTACTTCTCGTCTAATACTATAGTGGAAAGCCGTGCGCATCGATACCAAACGCCCACTGTGGCGTTCCGCAATGCAGGGTCGGCCGGTGGATCGTGACATTGGATTTCGGTCGGCAAGAGAGGGTCGAAGGGCCGCACGACGATCCGCATGCGCGGAGCCCCTCATGAATGAATCCGCCGAATCGCGCCAAAAACAAGGCCACCTGGTCGAGTCCCCCCATATCGCGCGCCTGCTAGCGGAGACCTGCTCGACAGCGAGCGACGCCCCCTCAGTTTCACTTCAAGAGACAGCCGTATTTGACTCGGCGGGCACGCCCCCCTCACCGGTGGACAAAGGCGCCGATCCCTCGCCGCCTCCGGTGGCTTACGGCCGCTATCTGATCACCAGCCAACTTGGGAACGGCGCGTTCGGGGTGGTTTACCGCGGACGCGACCCCGAACTCAATCGCGATGTGGCGATCAAGGTCGCAAGGCCGAACAAGCTCGCGTCGCCGGCCGACGCCGAACGCTTTCTCGACGAGGCCCGCACGATGGCCGGCATCGACCATCCGGGCATCGTCCCGGTTTTCGACTGCGGGCGGACGAAATCCGGAGAGTGTTTCATCGTTTCCAAGCTGGTGGATGGGGCCGATTTGCGCAAGGCGATGCAAGAGCGCCGTTTCTCGCCCCGCGAGGCCGCGCGGCTGATTGCCACCGCGGCCGAGGCCTTGCACGCCGCCCACCAGCGCGGCATCGTGCATCGGGACGTCAAGCCCGCCAATATCCTGCTCGATCAGCAGGGCCACCCGCTGGTCGGCGATTTCGGCCTGGCCTTGCAGCCAGACGCCTTCGGGACAGGTCCCGAATGCTGCGGCACCGCCGCCTACATGAGTCCGGAGCAGGCCCAAGCCCGCGCGGACAAGGTCGACGCGCGCTCGGACGTCTACGCCTTGGGGGTGATCCTGTTCGAGCTGGCGACTGGCCGGCGTCCTTACCGTAGCGTTTCGGCGGAGAGCCTGGTTCGCGAGATTGCCGACGAGCAAACGCCCGTCCCTCCGCCGCGCCAGATCGACGACACGACGCCTGCGGCGCTGGAGCGCATCATCCTGCAGGCGCTGGCCAAGCGGCAGGCCGAGCGTTACTCGACGGCCCTCGATCTGGCGGCTGAGCTCCGCGCCTGGCTGGCGCGTGTTGAGGACTCGTTCTGGTCGCGCGGGCGCCTGACCACGGCGAGCCTCGCCGGCGCGGCATTGGTCGCGGCGGTGATTGCGATCGCGACGCCCGGATTGACCGGCCCGTCAGACCATCCTGCCAGTCCCATGTTGCCGAACCCGGCGGCTGTCTTGCCGCAGGTACGGATCGAATCGGTCGAGATTCAGCAACTGCTCCTCGACACCAACGGCAAGCACGTGCGCGCCGGGTTGTTGCTTGGCGATAGGTGTTTGCTGCGCGAGCTGGACGGCGTTCAATTCCGGGCGAGACTGTCGCAGCCCGCCTATTGCTATTGGCTGGCATTCCGGCCCGACGGCGAAGTGGATCTCTGCTTTCCCGAGAACGCCGACGAACCGCCAACGCGGACCGCCGAACTGACCTATCCCGCGCATGATCCTGACAAGACCTACTACGGTTTCACCGACGGACCAGGTTTGCAAGCCTTCGTGTTGATCGTGTCGGAGCAACCTCTGCCTGCATATGCCGAATGGAAACGCCAACGCGGCGACGCTCCCTGGCAGGCGACGCGGGGCGCCAAACTGCGCGGCATTTTGCGGCATGATGGCCGGTGGGAAGAGGCGTTCAGCCTTGCGGCGACCCATCAGTCTCGCGGCAAGGGGGAAAAGATCGAGAGCGACGGGGGCGGACTGTCACAGCTCGTTCGCTGGGCGCAGACGGATACGAACGTGACGGCCATCGAGGCCTGGGAGTTGCCGGTGGCGCCGCGTGAAGGGGATAGGCGATAGGCGTAGAACGGAATTCATTCCGTTTGCGGGCCGCGGAATGAATTCCGTGCTACACGCCTGAAACAAGAAAGGAACCCGCGATGCGGTACGCAACCCGATTCCGTACATTCCGCCCAGTGCGGTGGTTGCTTGTCGTCTGCCTGTTTGCCGGGGCCGCCGTGGCCACGTCGCAGGAACCAGCCCCTCCGCCGCGGCAGGAACCTTCGTATCCCGGCGCCCTGACGGGCGACGACGCCGAAGCGGCCGCCCGGCTCGAAAAGGAAATCGACATGCTCCTTGAACAGGGGGATGTGCAACAAGCGATCGCCAAAGCGGAGGAGCTGCTCGCGTTACGGACCAGCAGGCAAGGGATGAAGCACTGGGCGACGGTCAACGGAACCTGGCTTAAACGCAACCTGCAGAAGATCGCGCCGATGGGAAAGGATGGACTGTCTGCGTGGAACGAATCGGTCCAGGCGACGGCTGATGCCGCGGCCCTCTACGCCCAAGGCAAGTACGTTGCGTCCCAGCTCTTGCTTGAAAAGGCCCTGCGAATCAGCGAGCGGTTGTTCGGTGACGACCACCCCGAAACGGCGAAAAGCTACCACAACCTCGCTACGAACCTGGACGCCCGCGGCAAGCACGCGACGGCACAACCCCTGTTGGAAAAGGCCCTTGAGATCAGACTGCGGCTGCTGGGCGAGGACCACCCCGAAACGGCGAAGAGCTACAACAACCTCGCCGTGAACCTGGACTACCAAGGGAGGAGCGCCGAGGCCCAGCCCGTTCACGAAAAGGCCCTGGAGCTCAGAAAGCGGCTTGTGGGGGACCACCCCCTTATGGCGGCGAGTTACAACAACATTGCTTTTAACCTAAACGCCCAAGGACAGTACGCCGAGGCCCAACCCTTTCACGAAAAGGCCCTGGAGATCAGAAAGCGGTTATTGGGGGACGACCACCCCGATACGGCGGAGAGCTACAATAACGTTGGCGGCAACTTGAGAGATCAAGGCAAGCACGCCGACGCAAGGCCTCTGGTTGAAAAGGCCCTGGAGACCAGAAAGCGGCTCTTAGGCGAAGACCACCCCGACATGGTGATGAGCTACAACAGCCTCGCCGATAACCTGAACGCCCAAGGCAAGTACACTGAGGCATGGGCCATATATCAAAAGGCGGGCCGATCGTTTCTGGCGGCCCGAGGTCGCGTGGCCTTCGGCGGTGCCGAACGCGTGGCCTGGGCCGCGGAACATAGCCCGTTGGCGAGAATGGCCGCCGCCGGGGCGCGGCAAGGCCACTTCGCCGAGGCATGTGCGGCGCTGGAACAGGACCTGGGCCGCGGTCTGTGGGACGACATCAGCCTACGCTCGGTGGGGCTGCTGACCTCCGACGAACGAGAGCCACTGCTGGCCGCCGAGCGCGAACTTCAGCAGCTCGACCAGGCGCTTGGAGGGAAGCTCGAGGAGGATGCGCGTCGCCAAATCGTCGAGCAGCGGTCGAAAGCCTCCTTGAAGCTCGGCGAAGTGCGCGTGGCGTTGATGGAAAAACACGGTCCGTTGGGCGGCGACGTGTTCGAGTTGGCCGCTGTTGGCGTATGGCGCGGTTGTGTTGAACGCCTTCGAAGACCTACGGTTGGCGACTACGGGAGATGCCAAGATCCCGGTGGAGGTCTGGCGCGACGGTGTGAAAAATATCCGCACTGTGGCACCGGGCAAGCTGGGGGTAATGCTCGACAAGCGCCCGGCGCCTGTGGCGCTAGAAGAGGAGCGCCGTTTCCAGCAAACGCTGCTGGCCGCGCGCGGCGGCGGTGGGCCCTGGCCACCCTTGCCTGCGACCGCCTGGGAGGTCGCCAGCCTGGCGAAACGGTTCAAGGCCGACCGCCGGCCGGTCAAGACGCTGCTGGGGCGGGAGGCCAGCGAGCAGGCCCTCTACGACTTGGCTGTTTCCGACAAGCT